>WOYI010906955.1_pt1 | contig 72504 bp, 82 predicted proteins | sample 6423411 | NCBI WGS metagenome assembly WOYI01 (sample SAMN13441803, study PRJNA592873) | oil field metagenome | biome: oil field; feature: oil-well bore; material: oil-contaminated soil; isolation source: oil-contaminated soil from oil-well borehole | place: Germany: Wietze | collected 2016-10-18 ...
CTTATAGCTCTTTTTTCACTCCTCTCCAGTTTGACAGGTAGTCTGATGTTATGCGTAGGAGCTTTGCCCGGGATCAATATCATCACCGAGGGCCTTCAGTATCTTATGGCTCCCTTCTCCATACCCTGGCTCTTTTGTGCGCTGCTGTTCTCTCTTCCAGGCGTGCGCTCTATCTACCTGTGGTTAGGAAACCTCATTTTTTCCTCTGCGTGTAATCTCATACCCGGGCTAAGGGTGCTTTACGCCGATTTTATTGAGCAGGCTACAGGCATACCAATGATAAATGTGTTGTATTGATAGCTCAAAAGTGGCACTAACCAAAGGGGAGGGAAAGAAGCAGAACAGACATAAAAGAATAGAAATTAATTAAACCAATCAATGATCTCCTGCTCTGCCATGCTCTACCAGCCGTTTGCCCTGAAAAAAAGTCATCTAAGAATATGGATAGAGGCATAAATAACTGGAAAAACAGTGCTTTCAAAATCTAAAAACGATGGAAATCTCATCTCACCATCAACGGAATGTTTGCGCAGTTATCAGAAAATAGATTACTTGAAGTAGAAAAACAGCAATTCTATCTGTGCTATGTGCCACATTGCAGAAGAGATCATGAAAGAGCTTAAAGGGTTGAAGTTCTCATTTTTGAATGAAGGGAAGGAGAGCATTGCAACAACGAATGGGGAAGCAAACTTTGATGAAGCGAAGGAAAAGATACGAGAGATACTTCTAAAAAAGAGGGGAGAGCTCATAGAGCTTGAGGGAAAAGGAAGGATAACAGACATGGGGCAAAAAGAGGCGGAGATAGAAATGGGCTATTATGCCGAATTTTATTGTTATGATTGCATGTCCGCCACATTTATAAGGCTCTGGAAAGAGAGAGCTCTTTTCATGAAAAAGATATGGGTGAGCGTTGATATAGATGAGATCAGTGATTCTCTCTGGTTTCGCTAGCTTTTACAATCAGAACAGGTCCATCTTTACCTGTGACTGTAACCTCTGTGCCTTTTTCTATCTTCCCGCTGATGCTCTTTGCTCTCCAGTATTCCCCCTTGAATATAACAAAGCCCTCAGGGTTAAGATCCTCGATGGCGTTTGCTTTCTCCCCTTCTATGCTGAACTCTGGTTTCTTCTTTCTCACCTGCAAAACCTTATAGATCGCAAATCCTATGAAGGCTGCGAGAAATAGAGAAAGACCAATTATTGTTAAATACGTGTTGCTTACCATGCTCTCACTCACATACCAGTCAGTGTTCAATGGTATTATAAATATGCCTCCTAAAGCCATCAGGATTATGCCTGAAACCCCGAGGATGCCGAACTCCGGTGTAACAAGCTCGAATATCAAAAGAATAGCACCAAGGATTATGAAAGCGAGCGCTATATAGCTGATGTTGAAGCCACTTCCTATTAAGCCGAGAAGGATCAGAACAACGCCCACTATCTCGGCGCCAAAGCCAGGGGAAACAAGCCCGAATATAAGCGCATATATGCCAACAAGCATTAGTACACTCGCTATGGTTGGATCGCCAAGGGTCTCAAGGATTGACACACTCAAAGGCGTGTTGTATCTTTGAATAGCTTTGCCCGTAACATCTATGGATCCCTTTGGAGTGGTAAAACCATTGATCTGCAGCAGAAGAGCTTGTATGTCCTCAGCCACAAACTCTATAGACCCTAGAGGTAAAGCCTCTTCAGCCCTGAGATTGAGGTTTTCAGTTACAAAACGTTTTGCAACCTCTCCATTTCTGTTGTGAGCAAGAGCCTTTGCCTCTGCGTACTCTGCGATGGCATTAACAGTTTTGTTATCCTCTACTGGTGCTGTCCCTGTTGCCCCAATCGTTACAGGATGGGCAGAGCCTAAGACAGTATATGGCTTCATTGCAGCAACATCACACCCTGTAAGGAGTATAGCTCCAGCGCTGAAAGCTCTGTTGGTCACATAGCCGACAACTATAACATCTGTGTTATCTATAGCCTCTATTATTGAGAAGAGAGAGGATACGAGACCCCCATCTGTATCTATCTCTATTATGAGCGTATCGATACTCTCTCTCTCACAGAGCTCTATCGCTCCCTCTATCTTACTGACAGTTGCGGAGCTTATAGGTCCATCTATCTCCGTCACAAGGATACGGTTACTTTCAGCTTTGATAAAGGAAAATGTAAGAATAAAAGCAAGGAAAAGAACCGGAACAAAGAGCAGCTTTTTCATTCATTTTTCCTTTTCTCTCTTCCCAGCGCTTGAAACCGCAACAGCTGTAGCTACATCGCTACCCAGTGTGCTTGGAGATATAATGATCAAGTTCTTCTCCTTTGATATGTCTGAGAGTGTCTGAAGCTCTCTGAGCCTTATTGCCATTGGATCCTTTGCGTACATCTTTGCCGCATCTGTCATGGCTTTAGCAGCCTGGAGCTCTCCATCCGCAATAATTATTCTTGACCTTCTTTCTCTTTCAGCTTCTGCCTGCCTCGCTATCGCTCTCAGCATAGATTCAGGTAGCTCAACAGCCTTTATAGTAACAGCTGTGACCTTTACCCCCCAGGGATCTGTGGCTACATCTATGTTCTCCTGAAGCTTTTTGTTCAGTTCCTCCCTCTTAGAGAGCAAAGTGTCAAGATCAACCTGCCCCAGCATATCTCTCAGGGTGGTCTGTGCAAGCAGATTTGTTGCTGTGGCATATCTCTCAACATTATTTACCGCAGCTGTTGGCTCAACGACCCTGAAGTAAACAACAGCATCCACATCAACCGTCACATTGTCGCTTGTTATTATCTGTTGCCTGGGCACATCCATGGCCCTTACCCTCAGGTCTATAACCTGTATTGAGTCTATTATCGGTATTATGAAAAAGAGCCCCGGCCCTTTCGCTCCAAGTAGCCTCCCGAGCCTGAAGATCACAGCCCTCTCATACTCCTTGACTATCTTTATAGAGTAGGCCAGAATGATTGCTACTATTATGGCAACTATCGCTATGGGCAAAACCTGTGCGTATGCAAACATAATCTTCATTTACCTCCCTGTATTTATAATTTTAGATCCTCTGCGTTTCCTGATAAGAACTGAGTTGCCCGATACAGCGGACTTCTCATTTGTTGTGCCTGGAGGTATAGATAGCCTTTTAACCAGGGTTATGAACAAAGTATATATTATATGAAAAACATGCATGCTCTGGTGAGAAAAATGCCAAACATAGTGTTGGATGGACCAAAACTAACGAAGGACCAGAAAAGGGCAATAGTTGAAAGCTTCACTCAGGCAGCAAGTGAGATCACAAAAATACCAAAAGAGGCCTTTGTTGTGACGATAAAAGAAAATGAGCTGGACAATATAGGCGTAGGAGGCAAGCTTTTGAGTGAAAGAGGACATTAAGTCCCTACCTTTTTTTACTGTTTTTCTTCTTCTACTGTGAACATCTGCGAGCTGAAGCTTTCAAGCTTTTTATCCAGCATCTCTATCGCTTTTTTGAGGACCTCTTCAGGCTCTAGGGCTCCATCGGTCTCAAAGCGAAATATAAACTTTTCAGGGTCGTAAGTCACCTTTATAGCACCAAATTCACACCTGTTTTCACACTCTTTACATAGCGTGCACTTTTCAATGTCTTCAATAACTATTCTGTTCCCCTCCTTTTTTATTATGTTGGGGGGGCAAGCGTCTATGCACGTTTTGCCAAGGTCACACTTGCTATAATCTATGCTTATAACAGGATAGTTCTTGTAACCGACAGCGAAAGCGGCCTGATAGCTCGCATGCTTGTTAGCTGTTCCGAGCGTAGCCATAGCTTCCAAAATGAGTCTCTGTCCCTCCGCCAATTCAGTGATTGGTATGTCCTTATCCTTTATAGAGAATTCACTGCGCTGAGCCTCTAGATCACCAGAATAAACGGTGCACGGCCCCTCTTTAGATAATGTATATATAAGCGTGCAGTTTGGACAACCTGCACCTTCGCATACGCACTGATCTTTCGGAACAAAAAGGTCCATCTCTGTGGGTATAGGAAGCATAGACAGCCTGTGCGCCAGGATCTCATTGGTGAGCGGTGAGGAGTTTTCATAAAATATAACTTCATCTATGGCTAGTTTTGGTATCTCTGATAACAGTGTCCTTCTTATACTGTTCATAAAGCTGCTATCAACACCACTTACTACAAGCTCTGCCTTATTTCCCTCAAAAATCTTTTTTTCGATCATCTTTACCTATACTCTTCTTCCTCTTCTGCCACCCTTTTTCTTTGTGCCATCGTGCGGAACAGGGGTAACATCCTCTATGCGCATTATTTTCACACCGCTTCTGGCTATAGCTCTTATAGCTGCCTGAGCACCAGAGCCGGTAGTCTTTGATCTGTTGCCGCCAGGAGCCCTGACCTTTATCCAGAGGGTATCTATACCTTTAGCCTTTGCATCCTCAACAGCTTTCTGGGCAAGCTGCATAGCTGCATATGGGGAGCCCTCTTCTCTATCTGCCTTTACCATCATCCCACCAGAGCATTTTGCTATGGTCTCAGCCCCAGAGAGATCTGTGATTGTTATTATTGTGTTATTAAATGAAGAGTATATGTTCGCTATACCTGTTTTACCCATCAACACTCACCCCCAGAGATATGATATCATCTTTATAAACCAGATATGAGGGCACTCTCACAGACCTTCCATTGACCAGAACATGCCCATGAACTATGAGCTGTCTGGAATGCTTTGGGCTTTTAGCTAAACCGTTTAGATACACTACACTCTGAAGCCTCCTGCCAAGAAAGCTCTCAACAGAGAGGTTTAGAACATCATCAACCGTTGCATTTTCCCTAAGAATGTTCAATCTCTCAAGTCTCTCCAGCATCTGTTTGCTCTCTTTTAAAGCCTGTTCATCACTCCTACCCATTAGAAGTCTGGCTACCCTTCTGTATTTCCTCAGCATAGCTTCAGATCTCCATATCTCCTTCTTACTCTTTAGGCCATACTTTTTTAGAAGTGTGTTTTCTTCAGTTATCCTTATGAGATCCCACGGTCTCTTTGGGGTCTCAAATTTCCTTCTCTGAAATTTGGGATCTCCCATTATGCACCACCCCGCGCTCTCTGTCTTGCAACACCGACAGCTATGCCTCTCCTGCCGTTGTTCTTAGTCTTCTGCCCACGAACCTTGAGTCCTCTCTCATGTCTTATTCCCCTGTAACATCTTATCCTCTTTAAAAATTCTATGTCATCCCTCTGCGTGGCTATATGGTCGCTACCAACAATGTGAAAATCTTTGCCCGTCTGGCTCTCATCTCTGTGGTTCAGCAGAAAAGAGGGGAAATACTTTTCAGCATTTTCAACGATATCTGAGAGCTCTTCTATCCTGGCATCGCTCAGATCACCCAATTTTTGGGTTCTTTCCACACCAAGCCTGTCGCATATGATACATGCGAGCGTTGGGCCTATGCCTCTCACTAACTGTAAGGCATGCTCCAATGGTTTATTTCCATCGATATCCACACCAGCAATTCTGACAATGTGCTTGAATTCTTCTTGCATCAAGAGAGTAAATGATATATTCCTATTTATACTTTAATTTTTCATCATCTCAATTATTTTCATCCAGGACCCTCCAGAAAAAGCTCAAAGATGGTATCAGCAAAATCTTTCTCATTTATATTACAATCAACTATAACCAGGGGTATCAAGCATTGAAAATCCTTTTAAAGGAAAAACAACAGTTGCTTTACCTTTATTTTCATTATCCGAACACGGAGGGGGCAATTATTGGCTTTTGGTTATCTCTTTTTTAAACCTCTCCTAGCTTTTACCATCTCTGTAATTGCAGGAAAGATCCAGCAGGATCTCATGTGTGCCTTTATATAGCATCAAACCAGCTAGCGAGCCTATCCCAGCCATTCTGTACCTGCCAGAATTGTAGAATATTATAAAGTTCCCTTCCACTTCGTACGCCTTTGCCACAGGCCCTATACCAGCTCCTGCCCCGAGTATTGGTTCTTTTTTATCTGCTTTACGCAACTTTTTCGATATCTATCCCTTCTTCATTTCCCTTTTTAGTTTAGAGCTCATAAAAGCAACGAGGGTTCTAACTAAATTAATGATTGGATTTGAACATTTCAGCAAAAAATAATAAAAACAGAGAGACTGTTTGCAGAGCATGGAGAAGAAAATAAAGAAAGGTGACAGAGTAGAGATAGAGTATACAGGGAAACTTGAGGATGGAACAGTGTTCGAAAGCTCAGATGTTGAATTTACCGTGGGAGAAGGAGAAGTTGTTGAAGGGCTCGATAAGGCAGTTGAGGGTATGGAAAAGAATGAAGAGAAGAGCATAACCCTCGGAGCGAATGAAGCATTCGGTGAGAGGAGAGAAGAATTCGTCATAGACTTCCCGAAAGACAGGATACCTGAAGATATGGAGGTTGAAAAAGGCATGATTGTCGAGCTAAATGATATCAATGGTAATAAGATTCCAGGGGTAGTTGAGGATGTTAAAGACGACGCTTTGAGGATCGATCTGAACCACCCCCTCGCAGGAAAACAGATAACATTTGATATCAAAATAAAAGATGTAAAAGAAGAGGACAGAACATTATAGCACCTTTGCAGCGCCAGAGGCTGAGGGTAATGCTGTAGAGCATAATCGGGTTCAACTATAAAAATCAGTAAGGCATTATCTTCTTATGGATGATGAGTTGAACAGAATAAGAGAAAAAAAGATGGAAGAGCACCTCAAAAACGGTGAACCAGACAATGCGCAAACCCCAGGCAAAAAACCCGTTCAGATATCTGATGAGGAGTTTGATGAGTTTGTGAGCAAGAACCAGAAAGCGGTTATAGATTGCTATGCAGACTGGTGCATGCCGTGCAGAATGGTCTCCCCTATAATAGAGGAACTTGCTAAAGAGATGGATGACATCGCTTTTGCGAAGTTAAATGTTGATTACAACCAGAAAACCGCGATGAAGTTCGGCATAATGTCCATACCCACAATACTTCTATTTAAAGAGGGAAAACTCGTTGATCAGGTGGTCGGCGCTATGCCAAAGGGTGCTATGAAGAGCAGGATAGAGAGATCGCTGTAGCGCCCCTTTTTATTTCTTTCGTTAGGATTTTTATCCTGAAGAGAACTTATAATCATGCTGCTCCCTCCTCTTTCTATGAGCTTCTAAGTGTGATGATGTCCCTGACATGATCTCTGTGTGCTCCTGATAACCAGCGGCTTGCGAATGTGGATGTGCTGGTGAGAGAGCTCTTTCACTTACCTTTTAAATTAACTTTTCTGCTCCCCTTCTTCCAGAAGATTTCTCCCGAACAGCAACTTTTCTATAACCTTGGCTACATAGAGCTTTTTCTGATTTGCTTCCATATCCGAGCTTAAGTTTAACGTTAGATAGACCTGCGCTCTGAGAAGAGCATACCTCACCTCGCTCTTTGGATCTAGCTTTATTACGCTCTCAAGCAAAAATACGAATCGCTCAGGTTCTTCTATTGCATCATGCAACAGCTCGTATTCCCTGCTGATATCATACTTGCTGTATTCTTCTTTCCCAACGATCACGCTCATCAGATCTTTCTTCATTTCATCACCCGTTTTACAACATTATCAAACTCACAGGATATATCATTTTCTAATGAAACAAAAAGCTCCCCCTTCTCTGCAAGTCTGTCTATCTCAGGGTCGAATGGTAGCGTGGCTAATAGCTCTATCCCAAAATCTTTCAAAACGCTATCTATAGCGCCTCTCTCAAAAAGAGCTATCTTTTCTCCACAGTTGGGGCATTTAACGTAAGCCATATTTATTACAAGCCCGATGACATCGAAGCCTACGCTCTTCGCAAATCCTATCGACCTTCTGACGCTCATTAACGCAACATTTTGGGGAGTGCTCACGATTATAGCGCCATCTGAAGAGGGTAAAAGCTGGGCTATACTGAGCGGCTCATCACCTGTGCCCGGTGGGAGATCTATTATGAGATAATCAAGCTCTCCCCAATCCGTCTCCATAAAAAGCTGCTTTATTACATTCATCTTCAAAGGCCCCCTCCAGATAAGGGGTTTATCCTTATCCATCAAGAAATCCATGGAAACAATTTTAACTCCCTTTGCAAAAACTGGTTTGATCCCATTTTCGTCATTTTTCATTTTTTCATTCTCAACACCAAAGAGTTTAGGTATAGTAGGACCGTGCATATCTGCATCAAAGATGCATACCCTCTTCCCGCTCCTAGCGAGTGCGTAGGCTAAATTTGCTGCTATGGTGCTCTTGCCCACGCCACCTTTTCCGCTCATCACGACAATCTTGTGTTTTATACCATCCATTCTCTCGTTTATCTTCTTAAGCTCATCCATAGAAAGAATAAGCTCCCTACCTATTCTTTTTTGCGCTTGTTATTTCATTAAAGCACGTTTGACGTAATAAAGTACACATAACATAAATATATAAAATAGTAACAATAAAAAATAAACCATATGGCAGAGGTATTTGTTCTGTGTGGACCATCATGCGTAGGCAAGAGCCCTTTATGGAATGCAACAAAAAGAATTTACCCTGAAGTTTCCTGCGAGAAAATTGTTCTCTACACCAGCAGAGCACCGAGAGCTGGAGAGGTTGATGGCATAGATTACCACTTCCGCTCAAGGAGCTTTGTAGAAAAGCTGAAGAATGACAGAGATTTTATTGTGATGGATGTGCGTGGAGATCTGCAAGCAATGAACATAGGAGAGCTTAAACAAAAAAGAGGAAAGGTCCTCTATGAAGGAAATCCATTCATAGGAGAGAAATTGTTAGAGATAAAAGAAATAGAAACAACAGGAATCTTTCTCTCACCATTATCTGGAGAAGAAATAGAACAATCCAGGGGGATGGAAGAAAAGGTGTCTCTAGAAGGGCTCATAGAAGAGCTAATGAGGAAAAAGCTTTTGAGGAGAGCAAAGAACCTTAAAGGAGTTCTCTCTCTTAAAGATCTTGAAGAGGTGGAGAGAAGGTGTAAAAGCGCGTATAGGGAGGTGAAATCAGGATACAAATTCGATTATGTGATACCGAACCATGATGGAGAGGATAGTGATAACTGGAGTGCTTTCTATTACCCTATAGGAGATGCAAGAAGAGCTCTGCTCTCATTCCTCGATATCCTGGAGGGTAGAGAGCCCAGGTTCTTTGAAAAGTGGGAGAGAGATCTTCTAGATTAGGAAAGGGTGGCAGAGAGAAAGGGCAACAAAGGCACAAAAGTTTAATATTAATACAACCAAATACCAGATATGGAAGAGATTGGTGAAGAGGTTATTTCTGATATGATATACTCTATATGCTCTGCTGTTTCAGAGGTTGCTGGGAGGAGCGGGATGGCTTTTATCTCTATGGTAGGTAAGAACCTGCTCTATGAGGTTGAGGAAAAGATGAAATTACCGTCAAATAGCGAAGATGCTATAGAATCCTTGAATGATTTTCTGAACTTTTTTGTTGAGCTCGGCTATATATCAAGCATAAAAGCATCAATGGACAATAACATCCTTTCCTTTGAATTCCAGGACATAAGATTTTTAGAGAGTGAAAAGCTTCTCCAGAAAGAGAAGAGTGCGGTTCTGCCGCTCTACGTAACGTTCGCAGCAAGAGCCTTTTTAGAAAAATATTTTGGTATTGGCTTGATTTACAAGGATTACGGAATAAAGGATGAGCAGACAACTTCTGCGTCCTTAAGGGTTCTATGAATAGGGAAGAAATAATAGAGCATTTTGGTGGGCTCATAGATGAAGAAGCTCTGGATCTCTTAGAAAGAGAGAGGGAAACAGAGATCTTTGAGGTTGACAGATTAAACGCAGATCTCATCGGCAGGAACATAAATGTTAAAGGGAAGATAACCAAGATAAATGGAAGAAGAAAGATTGGGGAACATGAAGTCGCAACAGCTTTTCTCGGCAACCTGAAGCTATCGTTCTGGGATGAGGCGATAGATCTGCTTGAAAAGATAAAAGAGGGTTTTGTAATTGTGATAGTAAATGGGATGCTGAGAAAAAGGGATGAAAACCTAGAGCTTGTTGTGAACAGATGGAGCGAGATGGATATTCTCTCTGAAAAAAGCGAGAGCTATTTCTTTCCATTAGATAGACTTCCGATCAATGAGCGGGTAAATGTGATGGGCATGGCTATAGAAAAACCCAGCATAAGGAGCTTCCTCAAAAACAACAATGAGATAGGTGTTGTGGGATCTGTATTTCTGAGCGATGGTACAAACACTGTAAGGCTTGTTGCGTGGGATTCTGCGGTTAAGGGGCTAAAGGAAGTTGATATCTATGATAAAGTTCAGGTATATGACTGCAGGGTAAAAAAGAACATGATGATAGAGCTTCACTGCGATAGTCTCAGCAGGATCCTGCTTTTACCAGAAAAAAGTGAAGAGACTGAGAATAGCGTACGGAGCAACGTATGAAAATAGTTGGCATTAATGGTAGCCCCAGAAAAGGGAAGAACACATCATACCTTGTGGAAAAGGCGCTCGAAGGAGCGCGGGCTATGGGAGCTGAAACCGAGATGATAGATCTTGTAGATTTCAGAATAGAGCACTGCAATGGGTGCAACCATTGCTTGACCCACGATGAATGTCCTATTGATGATGGCATGAATAGTGTTGTTAGCCTCCTGCTGGATGCTGATGGTATCATCATAGGCACACCTGTTTATCATCTGAATGTAAGCGGACTGCTGAAGGATTTTATGGACAGGAGCAGATATCTGAAGATGGTTGAATTCAAAATGAAGAATAAAATAGGTGGAGCTATAGCGGTTGCCGGATTAAGGAATGGGGGGCAGGAGCTTGCGCTCAATGCATTGTATAACTATTTTCTGGGCCTGGGAATGATCGTTGTTGGACCTGCAACAGATGGTATAAGAACAACTATGGGGGGGATAGGGACGCTCTATAAAGAGATAGATCAGGAAAACGGAAGGATTTACTACCAGAGAAGTTCGGACGATATTCTCGCTGTGGATTCCTGTTTTGCTCTCGGTAAAAGGGTAGTTGAAGTTGCTGGCGCCATTTTTAGCTGAGATTTTTATTGCATTCTGTTCCAGTGATTCAAAAACAGACTAACGTCCTTTTGCCTCAAACAACAGCGACAAACCCAGGGCGCTCTCCTTTACTCCGGAGAACCTCACCTCTTTGCCTATCTCAACTTCCCTCTCTACTCTAACCATAAGTCTCATTCCATTGGAGAGCTCTACCAGAGCCACAGTATATGGCGCTTCAGAAGAGAATTCTTTGGGAGCAACAAAGATCTTCGTGCATGTTATTACTCTACCCTCCTCTGGCTCTATTTCCTTCTCAAGATCCCTTGAGCCGCAGAAAGGGCATATCTCTCTTATAGTGTGCTTACCGCATTCGCATCTGTATCCTACTATCCTCCCCTTCTTTGCTTCTTCTACAAACTCTCTGTACATCCTAAGACCTCCTCAATATCCCAACAACGCATGAAGGACCTGAGCCACCTACATTGCTTATGAGCCCCACCTCTGCGCCCTTAACCTGATTGTGAGCCTCGTTATGAAGCTGCTTTACCACCTCTATAGCCATTGAGACACCTGTAGCTCCCACAGGATGCCCCTTTGCCTTTAACCCTCCATCCGTATTCACAGGTTTTTTTCCATCGAAATATGTTTCTTTTTCTTTTGCGGCCTTTATCCCCTCTCCATGTTTATAAAAACCTAAAGCCTCAATATTCTGGACCTCTGCGATCGTAAAACAGTCATGCACCTCTGCTACATCTATGTCCTCTGGTGCAACCCCAGCAACATTGTATGCTCTTTTACCAGCTATCTCAACACCCTCAAGCCATGATATGTCTTCTCCCCTCTCAGCTAATGCCATTCGAGACACCGCTGCCTCACAGCTTGCAAGCTCTACATCCTTCTTTTCGCTAGTCAATATCATTGCAGCAGCACCATCGGATATAGGGCTGCAGTCGTATAAGCACAGAGGCTCGGCGATTATCGGAGATCCGTAATACATCTCTTTCGTTATCTCCCTCTGAAACTGTGCATAAGGGTTTTTAGACGCATGATAGTGGTTCTTTATTGCTATCTCTGCGAGATCATCCTTTGTGCCTCCAATGTTTTTCAGGTAATAGCTGGCCATAAGTGCATAATAACCCGGGAATGTTATGCCGCAGGGCGCTTCATAAAATGCATCTCCTGCTGTCGCCAGGATCCCTGTTATCTCCGGTGTAGTTTTCGCGGTCATCTTTTCTACACCAACAACCATAACAGTCTTTGCAAAGCCTCCCTTGATCGCTCTGAAAGCTTCATGCAGTGCAAAGCTTCCACTGGCGCATGCGCTCTCAACGTGCGTTGCCTTTATGTTGTTTTTCAGGCCTAAACTGCCATAGAGCGCTGGCCCGAGATGCGCCTGCCCCTCAAACAGGTTCTGCGCGAAGTTGCCAACATAAAGCTCCTCTATCTCTTCGGGCGCGATCCCTGCATCTTCCATGGCTTTCGCCGCTGCCTCCACAGATAGCTCCATAGAGTTCTCAGCGTGTTTACCGAATTTTGTCATTCCCGTTCCTGCAACATACACATTCATTTATTCACCTCCGGTAGGATCAGAGCCTATCTCTATTGGCTCCCCCACTCATCAAATTCAGTATATACCTCTCCAGATATATATGTGTAGCACAGTAGCGTATGGCGCAGAATAAAATACATGCACCATACGTAACTGCCCTTTTATCAAAAAACCTGCAGGATCAGCTGTACATTCAGAGCCCTTCAAGGTGCAACAGGTATATATTAACAGTGCAATTACTATTATGAAGATCGTTGAGTGTGTGCCAAATTTCAGTGAAGGAAGGAGAAAAGAGGTTATAGACGAAATAGCAAAAGTTATAAGAAATGCAGGCGTCGAGATCCTGGATGTAGAGAGCAATGAGATCCATAATAGATGTGTTATCACCTTTGTCGGAGGATTGAATGACGTAGCGGAGGCTGCTTTTCTTGGAGCAAAGAGAGCAGCAGAGCTCATAGACCTGAACAAACATGAAGGAGAACATCCACGCATAGGTGCGTGTGATGTTATACCCTTTATACCCATAACCGCGAGTATAGAAGATTGCAAAGAAATAGCCGAGCAAACCGGTAAAAAGATAGCGTCTGAGCTTCACATACCCATATATTTCTATGAGGAGAATGCCAGAAACGAGGAGAGAAAGAGACTTGAGAATATAAGAAAAGGGAACTATGAATGGCTGAAGGAGCATTTCGATGAGAGGCCAGCAGACATCGGGGATAGGATACATCCCACGGCAGGTGCCACGGTTGTTGGGGCTAGAAGACCTTTGATAGCTTATAATGTATATCTAAACAAGCCTTCCGATGCCATGGGAAAAAAGATAGCAAAAGCGGTGAGGGAAAGCAGTGGTGGACTGAAAAATGTGAAAGCAATAGGCTTTATCGATGGGCAAAGGACACAGATATCGATGAACCTTGTTGATTTCAACACAACGCCAATGTATAGAGTTTTTGAGCTCATCAAGGATGAAGCGGAGCGCTACGGTGCTGTTGCAGATGAGGGGGAGATCGTGGGACTGATACCCGAAAAGGCATTGATAGATAGCGCGATGCACTACCTTCAGCTGAACAGCTTTGATGAGAAACAGATCCTTGAGAAGAGACTTGAGAGCCTGTTTGCTATGCAAAAGATATATGACTTTGCCTCAGCCTTAGCTTCTAGCAATCCTGTACCAGGCGGAGGCTCAGCAAGCGCAATAGTGGGGGCTTTTTCCTGCGCTCTTGCTGAAAAGGTTTGTGCATTGAGCGGGCTCTATGAAGAGAAGGAGAAGCTTGAAGCTTTGAGAGATAGATTTTTTGGTCTCGCACAGAAGGATAGCGCAGCATTCATGCAGGTTATGGATGCTTACAGAATACCAAAAGAACAGGAAGATAGAAAAGAGAGAATACAGGAAGCACTGAAGCATGCAACTCTTGTGCCTTTAGAAACCTACAGTGCATGCAAGGAAGCTTTGGAGGTAGAGGAGAAAGTTTTAGAGCAGGGGAAGAAGAGCGCTCTTTCTGACATACAAAGCGCCATAGAGCTTGCCAGGAGCGCAATGAAATGTGCCAGATACAATGTTGAGATAAACCTGGATAGTATAAAAGATGAGAGATTCAAAAGCGAGATCTCTAATGGGATAAAGGATAATTGAAGATGTCATATCATCCTAGATAGTTCCTAATAATAGTTGTCTCCCTGCCGCTCTGGCCCTCTTCCTTAGCTTAACTCCCGAAACAAACAGAGAGGAGTACATGGGCATAACTTTAGAATCCCTATGATGGCCGGGGGTTTGCTTCTTGCTATAATGAGCATAGCTGCTGCATGGAATACAGCTTGGGGGCGGTAGAAGTTTGGATGGAAATAGGAGCAGTAAACAAGTCAAAAAAAAAGGATATCACAATAGCGCCATTAGCCTTGCCATCCATAGCTGGACCCGGAGCAATAGCCTTAGGTGTGGTGCTTACAAACAGGAGGCCGTGGTACATAGTGATAACCCTAGCTATGCTTGATGACGTCGCTGCTCTAACTAACCGACAACGCCTTTCTCCCTTTTCACGCCTCTCTTAAAGCGCTCAAAGGAAAAAGAAGAAACAAGATCTCTATACCTTTCAGAGCCCGTGATCATGGAAGCTATAGCTCTACCAACAAAAGGGCTGAGCATAAAGCCATGGCCGCTGAAACCGTTAGCCTGTATAAAACGCTCATAGCCTGCTGGGCCCAGTATGGGTAGAGCATCGGGGGTCATATCATAGGCTCCTGCCCATTGTCTAAGAAGCCTCAGGCTTTTTATCTGCGGTAAGTGTTCTTCGAAGAGCTTCTTTGCTCTTATTGCAAAAGAAAGAGTTGGAGTAAGATCTTCGGTTGGCTCTGCTTCTAATGGTGAGTATCCACCAACGAGTTCACCACGCACTGTCTGGCTTATGTAAAAGTTTTTTGAAAAGGACATTAACATAGGATCCAGGAAATGATCCATCGCCTCGGTAGCAAATATCTCATGCTTGTATGGTTCTATCGGTAAAGAAACACCGAGCATATCTGCGATCTTTTTAGACTCATATCCAGCCGCATTCACCACAAAATCCGCCCCATAGTTATTCTTATCTGTCAGGATCTCAAAGCCTCCATTATAGCTGATCTTTCTTACCTCTTCATGCGTCCTTATGTCTGCACCAAGCTCTTTTGCCCTGTCTCTATAACCGAAAGAGACTTTGAATGGGTTCGCTACGCCGTCCATTTTGCAGAAAGAGGCCCCAACAGCATCATAGGGCTCAACGCCAAAAGCCTCTATCTCCTTTACGGTAAGGATCCTGCTAGGCACTCCGATAGAGTTTTGCATCCTGACGTTCTCCTTAAACTCTTCTAGCTCTTTATCGCTATGTGCGAGTATTAGATAGCCTCCCTTCCTGAGCTCAATATCGCATGCGAGTTCTTCAGCGAGAGAATCAAAGAGCTTTGAGCTCTCAAGAGCTATTCTGCACGTCTCTTCCGTTGTGAATTGCGTTCTTATGCCACCACCACATTTGCCTGTTGCTCCGTCCGTTATGTAGCCCCTCTCTATGAGGGTTACGCTTTCCCCAAGCTTTGCCAGATTGTATGCTATGGACGCGCCATTTACCCCTCCGCCTATGATAACGGTTTTACTCATTTTCATCCCCCTCTCTCTCTTCAACTTCATCTTCCAGAAGGAAAAAGCTCACAGGCTTTACTGGAGGCCTGTTTTTTGTAAATGGTACCTCTTTAACTCCCTGCTCAAGAAGTATCTGTCTCAAAAGCCTGTTGCACCCTCTGCCCTGGCATGTGCCCATGGAGCAGCGCAGGTAACGCTTCAGCTCTTCTATGTCTGTATAACCCTTCTTTATGGCATCAAGAACATCATCATATGTAACATCCTCACATCTGCAAACAATCTTCATTTCTCACCTCAGAGATAGGCCTGTTTGTCCTCGTCCTTCCCCTCAAATTTCATTCTGGGTATGGGTAAAGGCGGTGGAAGGTTCAACTCCTTTGAGAGCATAAAAATCGTTGACATGCAGTACGCCATCGGCGCGTTCATAAGCTCTTTTGCTGTTTCCTTATCCTCTATCTTTTTGCTACTCCCCCATGATTCAACCAGAGCATCAACGTTGCCACTGTAGAGCATTCTACCCTCTATCCTTACCATGCCTATCGGTAAAAAGTTTGTTGAGAAAGAAAAATCTACACTGGCTTTTTCTCCGTCTTTTGTCACGTTAAGGATCGTTGTGCTATGGTTAACACTTATCTTGTAGCTTTTCGCTTCTGCAAGCTCTATATATCTTCTTCCTTCTATCCCTCTCATCTCTATTCGCTCTATCACATCACATCAGCTCCAGAAGAATTGCCTTTTGTGCATGCAATCTGTTCTCAGCTTCATCAAAGACAACAGAATGCTCCCCATCAATCACCTCATGAGCTACCTCTAGCCCCCGGTGCGCAGGCAAACAGTGCAGGAATATGAAATCTTCCTTTGCGTTCTTTACCAGGGCATTATTTACCTGATATGGCATGAATAGCTTCTCCCTCTCTCCCTTTTCCTCCTCCATACCCATAGAGACCCAGACATCCGTGTAGATCACATCAGCCCCCTCGATGGCTTTTTTCGGGTCTTCAAAAACCTCTACTTTACTATGCTCTCTCTCTTTCGCAAGCTCCCTGGCTTTTTCTAACATGCCTGGTTCATAGCCTTTCGGGCAACCAACAGCTATGTCCATACCAACGATTGGAGCAGCAAGAAGCAGAGAATTGCAAACGTTATTTCCGTCCCCAACATATGCCAGCTTTAACCCTTTAAGCTTTCCTTTCTTCTCCTTGATCGTCATCAGATCCGCGACTATCTGGCACGGATGCTCGAGATCATCCAGAGCGTTTATCACAGGAACTGTTGAGTTTGATGCAAGCTTTACCATCATCTCATGGCTGAAAGCCCTGTACACTATCCCGTCAACAAACCTGCTCAGAACCTTTGCTGTGTCTTCAACAGTCTCTCCTCTGCCAAGCTGCATCTGGTCCGGGCTAAGGTAGAGCGCATGACCACCGAGCTGTGTCATCGCAACCTCAAAGCTAACCCTTGTTCTTGTGCTTGACTTCTCAAAGATCATCGCAAGGCTCTTTCCCTTTAGCTCTTCGCTGTATCTCCTGCCCTTGATAGCTATCCCTTTGTCTACGAGCTCCTCGAGCTTATCCTCCACATCCAATATCGATAGAAGGTGCATAGAAAGCATAGCCTTGCTTCATTAAATTCCTTTCGTTGATGGCAAAAGAGATTAACGCAATAGAGCATTTTTATTGTGGAACTGTATGAAGGTGTTGAGATCATAGAGAGCTATCCCGCACTCTACATAGAACAGATAGATACTATTGTGATCAGCGACCTGCATCTCGGCTATGAGAGCATAGCGGCTGAAGGAGGTATAATGCTACCGAAGGTGCAGCTTGAAGACGCTATAAGAAAGATGCAAAAGATAGTAAAGTCAAAAGAAAGCAGAAGGATAATAATATGCGGGGATGTAAAGCACGAATTCTCAGAAACAACCTACCATGAGTTCAGGGAGGTAAGCTATTTCATAGATTTCCTGCACGAAGCTTTTGAAGAGGTTTTGCTGATAAAAGGAAATCATGACACATTCATTAACAGAGTTGCTAGAAGAAAAGGTGTTAAGGTGTGCGATAGGTACTCTGAGGGTGGTTTTCTATTCATCCATGGGGATAAGGACATAGACCTAAACATCAAAGAGAAGTTTCTGATAATGGGACATGAGCATCCATCGATAGTTCTCTATGATTCGATAAATAGAGAAAAGGTGAAGTGCTTTTTATACGGCGAGTATAAAGGAAAAAATATAATTGTCATGCCTGCCTTCAGCTATTTTGCGCTTGGAAGTGATATCAACACAACAACGGAGCTTCTTTCGCCCATACTGAGGAAAATAGGAGTAGGATCATTCAAAGCTATAGGCTTGATAGAAGGGGAGAGTTTGTTATCTTTTCCAGAAATCGACAGGATCTCTAATCTTTCTTAAGGATGATATCTCTTATCCTGTATTCTATATCTCTTTTCCTGAGAACCAGGAGCATTATTGCTTCATCATAAAGGTGCTCATCATATCTATCCTCCAGCTCTCTGAAATCGACTGAAGCTTCATAAGGATCACTAACCAGAGAGAACATATCCAGAATAGCTCTGGAGCTATTGAGCACTTTCTCTATTGATTGGGGATTAAAATCTCTAATGCTGACGCTTTTTGTATCTACGGTTATCCTTATCCTGTTCTCTATCTCCTCTATGAGCCCGTAAAGAAATGCAAGCTTCAAAAGATCCTCCGCTACCTTTGGCGGGACCCATCCCATATTTATAGATATGTAGTTCACAAAGCTCTTCTTATCAATCTCATCCGTGCTGTAACTTATAAATGGGCTGGCAACGGCAGCTTTTACGATATCATCCTCCCGTGACAATCCGCACCACCTCTATAGTGTCCCTCTCAGTAAGATCTTCGTCAATTGGGGTAAGAGAGCCATTTTTCAAAACCAGGTTTTCGTTCTCCTCCAGTTCCAATGCATTCAACAAATCTCTAACCTTAGAATTGTTGTTGAGAGTGAGCATGGTTTCCTTGCCTTTGACAAAAACCTTTATTTGCACATAATAAGATTGTATTGTGGGTATATAAAAGCTGGGGTAGCTTAGCGGACTAAAGCGCCGGCCTCGAGAGCCGGTGGGCGAAAGCCCTCGGGGGTTCAAAACAGCCCTTTCCCCACAAGTTGATTTCGCAAAGCGAAATCCAAGATTTGCCCTTTAGGGCAAATCAGCCTTTGGACGCTGTGCGGAAAGGAGTGAAAATCCCCCCCCCAGCGCTTTATAGAGTGAAACCTGCGTATAAGAGGCTCATAGAAAAAAGCACCAGAGCCCTTCTCACAGGCAAAGAAAAAACAGCTCCCAGAGGCTCCTGGAAATCCACAAGAAAAACCAGAGCAAAAAATGATGCCGATATGATCAAGCTCTTTATCCTCTGCCTTTTGTCTTTTGTAACGATAGAGTAAGCGAGAACACACAATGGTGCTATCAGAGCCATAGCTATAGATACAAATACAGCTAGTGTCGCTCCTTCTCCTATCACCCATTCTCCAATGCCCATCTCACGAAAGGATGGCGGATAGATGATTATCAGAGCAGTGTCAAGAACTACCAGTGATATAGGTAATAGAGCAAGACTCTTCCAGCGCTTTGGAGCGAGCGTGAATATACCGAACATCGCGCCGAAAAATGGCCTTGAGCGGCCGATAATGAAGGACAGGATAGCAATAAATGGGTAGGAGAGCACTACGCTATTCGTCTCATCCGGAAAACGGAGGAGGAAGGTCACAAAATAGTCTGCAGAAAAAAACAGAAAGTACAGCATCAGAAAAAATGCAGGAGGTGCTGGAGTCTGCATGTATCTCATGAGGAGCTTATAGAAAAGAAAAGCCGCCAGAGCTACTATCGCGAGAGTGAAACCCTGCACTGCAAAAAGCTCGGCGGGATTCATATATGTTCTTTGTATCTACATTTATATTAACATTTTTACTTTTACTGCGTAATAAATATGGGGTCTTGAGCCAGGTAAGATATAGGTGCACATGGAGATGAAGTTTGAGCTTTACTGCATGCTCACAGGGCTTTGGGCAATCATATCCGTTCAATCATTTGCCCCTTCGGCGCAGAGATTTGAGCAAAATATATTAATTGTAAAGTAGTAATTTAATTGTGTACTTCTACAGGTACTCAACACCGGAGGGCGGGAGATACCTATTATCTAAAGAAGAGATAAGAAAAATAAAAGAAAATGTTCCCAACCTATCAGAAGGATTGAAGATAAAACTATCTGATAAAATGCTGCAGATAGTAAAGGTTAGCGAGGATGGTAGAGATCTCTGGGTACCAGCCCTCTCCAGGACCGTATATCCCGATCCTATAGAGCGCTGGGTGGGCAGCGAGATATTCGAGGCCATAAATATTCTTTATATAGATGGGCAGGTAGCTCTCATAGGGGAGAAGGGCACAGGCAAGAACTATCTCTGCGAGCTCATAACGGAGATATTCGGTCTGGACTACTTTCAGATAGCTGGTTCGGAAGATGTGAGAGAAGCTTCGATAATGGGATCTACAGAAGTGAGGCAGGGTGAGACAAAGTTCGTTGAAGGCATATTGCCACAATGGGCAAGAAAGGGCGGGCTATTGGTGATAGATGAATCAAACATGATAGATCCTGCGATACTCATGAGGATCAATGAGGCGACAGACTTCAGGAGACAGGTAACGGTATCAAAGAGCACTGTCATAAAGAGGCACGATGATGCATATCTGATACTAACGCTCAACCCCACAACAAAGACCTACGCCGGAACCCATAACCTGAATCTAGCTTTTCTTGACCGCTTTCCTGTTATATCCTTTGACCTTCCAACCATAGAGAAAGAGGAGGAGATCCTGAGAAGGAAGAACCTTACAGTGCCACAGAAGCTGCATGAAGCCATAGGAAGGGTCAGGGAGCTTTACAGAGAGGGAAAGCTCAGCAACACAATATCCACGAGACAGATTGAAAAGTTTGCTGCTCTCGCAGAGGTTGTTGGTTATGAGAGGGCCGTGAAAATACTTTTTATTAATCAGTATATGGATCCTGAGGAAAGAAAAACTGTAGAAAGACTACTCCTGGGTTGAGTTTAAGAGGGGGAGAGCAGCTCTGTGAATTCAAGCATCTCTTTCCCCTGCTCATTAAATATAGAGAGTCTTATTCTCTTTCCCTGTCTGCCTTCAAACGTTACCAGCACTTCACCATTTTTCCCCGGCATAAGAAATAGCTGATTGGATTTAACATCCAGATGTCTGCTATCCAGTTCTGCTGTGCATCTATCCAGAAATATGGGGAGATCCCCCTTATTTGAGATCTTCAGTCTTACCCCTATAAAAGCCTCATAGCTTATACCGCCTTTTTCATACCTCTCTTTCATAAGCGCACTACCAGCAATTTCTGTTTTTCCACCATAAAACTTAACTCTTTGCTCACATGAGCCGTGCTTACTCTCAAATATGAATGCATAAGGCCCTCCTAAAGGGGTTCTGCGTAACTCAAAGATCTTGAATAAACTCTGCCCTTTTTTAACGTCGTACGCAACCTTAGCGTCTGGGCCTATTATTCTAATGTGTCCCTCCTTTGGCGGCGTTATAACTACTTCTGCATAAACACCATTTTCCTTCAGAACTAAAGTGCGGTATACTATTGAGAGTTTTTTACGAAACACACCATTAATCTCTCATATCTTTAATCTCTTTTTCGTTAACGCACCTCTCGCATTCACACTGAATGGTTGTATGGGCTATGTTATACCTTTCCTTAAGCATCTTGTTTATGTCACTGACTATCCTGTTTATTTCTGCGGTGGAATCAACTATCACGTGAGCGCTTAGCGCATATATGTCAGAGCTTATGCTCCATACATGCACATCATGTGCCCCTTTTACTCCATCTATCTTCTTTATGTCTTTCTCTATGTTTTTTATGTCAATCTCCTTTGGAGATCCTTCCATGAGTATGAGCAGGGATTCTTTTACTAAAGGCAGGGAGTTTGATAGGATGAAACAACCTATCATAACACTTATCACTGGATCTATAAGCGTTATTCCTGTCACAGCGATTATTACGCCTCCGATAACAACGCCTATCGAGGATAGGGTATCGCTCAGAACGTGGATGTATGCTCCTCTGACGTTCAAGTTACCTTTAACGCTGCTCTGCATTCTGACAGCTACATAAGCATTGGCCGCAAGCCCTATTGTAGATACTATAAGCATCTCACCACTCCGTATAGACGCAGGGTGCAGAAATCTCAGGTAAGCGCTGTAGAAGATATATGACGCAATGAAGATGAGGAGAGCTCCGTTCACTGCAGCACTTATTATCTCTGCTCTATAATATCCGAATGTGAACCTCTTGTTCGCTTCCCTTCTGGCAATGTGAATTGAGAAATATGCAAGAAGCAGAGATACAAAATCCGTAAGCACGTGAAATGAATCGCTGAGAAGAGCAAGACTGTTTGTCAACAGCCCCCCAGCAACTTCGAGTAAAAAAATTGAGGCTGAAAGAAGCACAAAAATCCTGAAATCTTTTTCAAGCGTCTCTCTCGGGATCACATTCAGAATGGGATACATTGTATTTTATTTTACTGGATTTCTGGTTTTGAACAAAAAAGGATATATATCATGCATACGGGTCAATCAAACCTGAACAGAAAAGATCTCGAGAGACGAATAAAATAAAGCTCATCAACAGGGCAGGGAATTAAAGAGGGTTATTAAAAGAGCATCAATACCCTTGCGAAAATGCCGCCTAAAGCTATTGCAAAAAAGGTCTCAAAAAGCACTATGCGCGCGGTTCTCTTTGGGCCTATCTCTTTTAGAAGGGCAGCCATCGTTGAGAGACACGGCGTATATAGCATGACCACCAGAGTGAAGGTCAGCATCTGCGGGGCGCTCATTATTGCCCCCAGCTCTGTTGTGCCATAGAGAGTAAAAAGCATTGTTACCGTTAGCTCCTTCCGCACAACACCGAATATAAGGACCACACCGGTAAGAGCTGGTATAAGAAGCCACCCCTCCGTTACAGGACTAAAAAACCCGGCTATTGGCTCAATGAGCCCATAATGGTTAAGTGCGCCCACGAATAAGCTTCCAGCAATTATTATTGGAAAGGCTATCTCTATAAAATCCATTGTTCTGTGGTATGTCTGCTTTGTCACAACGCTAATAGAAGGCTTTCTGAGGTTTGGCATTTCCATTATGAGCCCTACAGCTTCGCCAGGAGTAATTTTGTATGCAATCCGTCCGAGGACAAAGAGGATAACAAAAACCAGCGCATAGAGCAAAAGCACATATGCTAACCCCAATGTTCTACCAACAGCGCTCATAACCACAACGCTAATAGCAGAGCATGGCACAAGGGTTGAGAGAAATATAGTTATGTCCCTCTCCCTCTCTCCCTCCATTATCCTGCAGCCAAGGCACCCAGGAACATTGCAACCAAATGAGAGCAAAAGAGGTATTATCGCTTTTCCATGGATGCCAAGTTTATGCATAACCCTGTCCGCTAAAAAAGCAGCTCTAGCCATATAGCCCGTATCCTCAAGAATACCTAAAAGGAGATAGAAGGGGACAATGTATGGCAGGACTATCGTTAAACCAGCAACAAAACCTTCATACAAAGAATAAAGGACATTATCGCCTGTGAAAAAGCTTAACAAGAGGGCTTCTAGCGTAGCGCTAACAATATTGCCGAAGAAGAAGATAAGAGCAAAAATGCCTATAAAGAAGAAGATAAGCGAGATTGAACCTGTCAGGGGATCTGTGAGAAAAGCATCAAGCTTTTCAGAAAAGCTTTTCTCAGGCTTTATTATTCTCTGCACACTCTCAACGATCTCTCTTACTACCCTATAACGCTCAGATGCTATGTATGAAAAAGCACCCATACTTATTCTATCTTCAAGTGCCCTTTTTATATCCTCTATATCGATGCTTATGGGTGCTGTGCCTTCGAGGAGTTTTATTGCCAGCCAGCGCTTCGGGTACTTCTCTGTCTTTATTCTCTCTTCTACCTTTCTTATCGCATCCTCAAGTGCCTCGCTATACCTTACCTCTTTCTCTGGTTTCTTATCCATTTTTATGGCAGCTTCCAGCAAATCCGTCAAACCCTCTCTTCTTATAGCCACAACGGGAACAACAGGAACCCCAAGAAGCTCCTGCAGCTCTTTTATGTTTATATCTATCCCTTTCGTATTAGCAAGATCCATCTGGTTGAGCGCTATAACCAGAGGTCTCTCCATCTCTAACAATTGCAGTGTGAAATACAGGTTTCTTTCAAGTGCTGTTGCATCAACTACATTTATGATAACATCCGGTTTTTCATTCAGAATGTAATCCCTTGTTATATCCTCTTCCTGGGAGAAAGAGGATAGGGAATAGATGCCAGGTAGATCTATAACATCGATTGTGCGATCTCTATACTTCAGAGTCCCTTCAGCTCTTTCAATGGTTTTGCCGGGCCAGTTGCCTATATGCTGATGCAACCCTGTTAAGGCGTTGAATATAACGCTCTTGCCTACATTGGCATTTCCTGCTAGAGCTATTCGCACTCTTCCACCAGTATCTTTTTAGCTAAACCATATCCTATCGCAACCTTTGTTCCCTTTACTTCAACCTCTATGGGGCCATGAGCCATTCTGTTAACAACCTTAATTTTTTCTCCTGGAAGAAGACCGAGCTCATTGAGCCTCATGGATGCTTTCCTCCCACAGAGTGTTCTGAAGATAACAGTCTCTTTTCCTGTGGATATGTCTGCCAGCGTTTTCTTGAGGCACTCAGAGCAATCTTTTCCGCACCGGGGAATCTCTTTACCATCGTCAGGGCACCTTTCTGGTGCGCCCAGAAATTTGCATAGAGCATCAGCGCTCTCCTCAGAGATCCCATGCTCAAGCTTGCATGCCTCGTTGTGCACGTCCTTTTTTCCAAGAAAATGAAGGAAGGACTCCAAAAGACGGTGCTTCCTCTTTATGTTCCTTGCGATATTCATACCTTCTTCTGTGAGTTCTATCTCTCCATATCTTTCATGCTTCAAAAGTCTCTCTTCGCTCAGTTTTTTAATCATTTCGCTGGTGCTTGCCTTGCTGACTCCCATTGCTTCAGAGATCCTGCTTATGCTGATCTTTTCCCTGTCCTCAAATAGAGCATATATCTCTTCAAGATACTCTTCCTCGTTCTCACTGAGCATAAAGTGCATAGGCTTAGTGTTATAAAAATGTTAGGAGAACCTAACTAAATATGGAGAAAAACATATAAATAATAATAGAGTTATACTTTCAGTGGTTATGGGAGCAAGCATAGATCGGATGATAGAGGAGATCCTGGATAACTTCAACCATTCAGTTGAAGGAATTAGAGCCAGTGTTGTTGCAACAAGCGATGGATTGCCCATAGCCAGCGCGATGCGCGAAGACACAGATCTTGCGATGGTAGCAGCTCTGGGTGCTGCGATAATGGGGTCCTCAAAATCTGCGGTTACAACACTAAATCTCAAGGGATATGATAATACAATGATAAATGCAGCTGGGGGGAAGATAGTTGTTACTTCTTTTTCAATGGCCTGTCTCATCGTTGTTTTGGAGCCCACAGCCAATACAGGCCTGGTATTGATCGCCCTCAATGATGTCAAGAAGAAGATCTCTCAGATAATAGGCGAATGAGCTCAGAGCTTTGTTTTGCTCTTGCCAGATCCTCCTGACTTTTTTCCATGATCGCTCTGCATGCATCCACTTTCTGTTTCAGGTTTATCAGCCCCCTGGGATAATCAGCAGGTGCTAAAGTCTCATATATCCGTTCAATAGCTTTGCAATCCTGCTCTGCGCTCTCAAGATCATTTTTTATAAGCGCGCATAACATATGTCTTCTCAGCTCACCTGTAAAATCACATAGCCCTAAAAGATATTCCGTTGCTTCAACACCGAGCTCTTCAGGCAGTGGCGGCTCTTCTTCACTTACGTATCTATAAAAAAGAAAAGCCTCTGTAAGCTCTTGAGCAGCCCCCTGTATATACCCGGAATAGAGGATATCTCCATGATCTCTCAAGCTATTCTTTAGTGCTTTGAGCTTTGCTTTCGCTCCTTCAATTGCTTTACTGTCCGGTCTGTTATCATGGAGCGCGCTTATCGTCTCTCTGCTTGCCTTTATGATATCTCTGGTCTCTTTCAAAGCTCTCTCTCTGAGCTCATCCTTTTCATCCACAACCTGCATCAGACGATTAGCTATTCTCTCGATTTCCTCAAGGTTCATAACACAAATGTTGTTCTCTTTTTAAAGAACTTTGTAAATTTGGATATGGGTTACAGGATCTGTAGCCATTTTTTGCATTTTCCTTAAGGGAATCTAATAAGATGAATAGCTCTTTACCCGCGTTCATTATGCTCTTTCCAGTTAGAGAAGATCTATGATCTACAGCCATATCAAAGAGCAAGCAAAAATATATATAAACGCAAAATGATTACTCCTTACAAAGGAGAGAAACACATGGTAGAATATAAGACCATAAAGTCGGAAGAGCTGCCGTTTGGCAAGAACAACTTTATAGAGATAGCCAGAAAGAAAGCTGTGACAGATGATGGGGAGAATGAGTTCATCTCCATATCAAGAGGCTATAAATCGGGAGAGGATAAGATAAGATGGAAGAGCACAATAGCTCTGCCATGCGATAAGGAGTTTGTGGAGAAGCTCTCTAGTAGTCTTCTAGAAATGCTGTGAACTCCGAGAATCAGGGATTCTCCCTCTTTTCTAAACCTATTTTTGAAGCTATAAGAGATAAAGGTTTTTTAACACCAACCCCTGCACAGGAGAAGGCCTTTCCACTGATAATGGAGCATAAAAACCTGTTGTTGATAGCACCCACAGGCTACGGAAAAACTGAAGCTGCTTTGCTTCCCATATTTAATGAGCTTTTGATCGAAAAACCACCTGGCATAAGTGTTCTTTACATAACACCATTGCGTGCTTTAAACAGAGATCTGCTTGAGCGCATGGAGAGCTGGTGCAGGAGACTTGATATATCCCTTGCAGTCAGACATGGAGATACTGATACAAAGGAGCGCAGCAAACAGGCAAGCGTTCCGCCGCAGATGCTGATAACAACCCCGGAGACACTACAGGCAATAATCGTTGGCAGAGTTATGAAAAATAATCTGAAAAATGTGCGATGGGTTATCATTGATGAGGTCCATGAGCTTGTAGATAATAAAAGGGGAGCACAGCTGGCTGTTGCTCTTGAAAGGCTCAGGAGAATAGCAAAGTTTCAAACAATTGGGCTTAGTGCTACGATAGGAAGCGCTGAGACCGCGGCAAGATTTCTTGTAGGGCAGAAAAGAGAATGTGAGATAGTTACTATATCAATAGCTAAAGAAACAGATCTTGAGGTCCTTTATCCTGAGAAGAACGAAGAAGATGAAGCTCTTGCAAACGCGCTGTACACTTACGCTCCGGTGGCTGCAAGACTCAGAGCAATAAAAAACATAATAGATAAACATAGTTCTGTTATAATATTCACAAACACCCGCTCAATAGCCGAGACCCTTGCTAGCAGGTTTAAGGTCTGGGGCATAGAAGGCATAGGCGTGCATCACGGCTCATTATCAAAACCCACAAGACTTGTGATGGAGAGGGATTTCAAGGAGGGGAGGATAAAGGGAATAATAAGCACTTCATCTCTAGAGCTGGGTATAGACGTTGGAAAAGTGGATGCAATTGTGCAGTATGGCAGCCCGAGAGAGGTAACCAGAACGCTTCAGCGCGTGGGGCGAAGCGGACACAGAATAGGAAGGAGGGCAAAGGGATACATCATAGTGGAGAATGAGGACGATTACTTTGAATCAATAGTTATAGCTAGAAGGGCTCTGGCGGAAGAGCTGGAAGATATAAGGGTGCCGGATAAGCCTTATGACGTTCTCATGCACCAGATAGCAGGACTGCTGCTCGAAAAAACGAGATGGAGATTTGATGATGCTTTAGCTATTATAAAAAATTCTGAGCCATTTAAAGACTTAAGCGAAGAGGATCTGGTTAAGGTCCTTGATTACATGCAATCGATATATCCCAGGCTTGTATGGTTCTCTAAAGAAGAAAGAGTATTCGCAAGAGCCAGGGTGAGAGAGAGGCTCTACAACTACTACTTCAGAAACCTCTCTATGATTCCGGAAGAAAAGCATTACACAGTTATAAATGGGAAGGACGTTGTTGGCTTCCTGGACGAGTCTTTTGTTCTGGAGTATGGAGAGGTAGGAATGAAGTTCATCGAAGGGGGGATTCCATGGGAGATAGAGGGGATAACAAAGAATAGAGTTTATGTAAAACCTTCTGATGCCTTTGGTGCGATACCATCATGGGAAGGTGAGGAGATACCTGTGCCATTCGAGATAGCACAGGAGGTTGGGGAGATAAGGGCAAACATAGCTGGAGCAAGATCTCTTTATCCCTTTGATGAGGAATCCATGAATAGGGCTTTGAGGGTTCTCACAGAGCATGCAGCTCACTACCCTATGCCAACAGATAAGAGGGTTGTTGTTGAGCGCTGGAATGAGTTCGTCATAGTCCACGCATGCTTTGGCACAAAACAGAACAGGGCTCTAAGCGTTATGCTGGGGGAGCTTCTGGGCGGAGGAGAGTCTATCGCTATAAGCACAGATCCTTATAGGGTTATATTGCGCACAGATGCTTCCGATGCAGAAATAGAGAAGGCTTTTCGCTCTCTTGACAATGCGCTGCTAGAGAAGGCTGTGGTCAGGACGGGTCTGTTTAGAAGGAATTTCATAAATACACTGCGCAAGTGTGGTGGTTTGGAGAGAGATGCTGATCTGAGCAGGATGGGGAGCGAAAGGATAATGAAGAGCTTTGAAGGCACTGCGGTGTGGGATGAAGCTCTGAAGACCACACTTTTCAAAGATTTTGAACCTTTGAGGGTTAAGCCCGAGCTGGAGTTCACAGAGGGCTTAACACCCCTTGGCAGGATAGCGATAGAGGATCTCTCAAGGGAGCTGGATGTGCTGAAGCCTGAGCGCATGGAGAAGCTCATAAATGAGTACACAAAAGCGAGGCTTCTTGATGAAGCTTTTACTTTTATATGCTGTGATTGCTGGAGCTATATCGAAACTGTAAAGATCAAAGATTTTGAAAAGCGCGTCTGTCCCGAGTGTGGATCCGAGCGTATTGGCTTTTTAAAAGAGAGCGAAGATGATGTTGAGAGAGCTCTCTTCATGAGAAGAGGGGAGGAGACAAAGAAGGAAGCTGAGGAAAATCAAAAGCTTCTGGAGCAATATGGCTTTCCGCTCCTGCTTGCGATGGCTGCGAGGATAAAAAAAGAGGATGCTTTGAAACTCGTTGTGAGATCTAAGGGAGATGAAACAGTACTCATACCCATGATAATAAAAGAGGAGCGCAGAGAGCTGCGCAAGAGATACACGCGCTGATTGAAGATAAGTGTTAATATAAGAAGCCCTATTCCGATATATGAGAATTGAAAAACTTGGTCTGGACGAGGGCGAGTGCGCTCTTGTTGCACCTGGAAGCAACTTTTTTTACCTGACAGGCATGGATTTTGTCGGGGTTCATGAAAGGCTCTTTCTACTCTTGGTTACAAAAAATGATAAACCGGCGATAGTTGCTCCAGAGCTGTATGAAAACGAGCTCGATAAATGGAAAGGAGAGCTCTATCTATGGCAGGATGGAGAGGATCCTTTTGATGTTGTTAAAGATCTGTTGAAGGAAAGAAGGACAAAAAAGCTGCTAGTTGAAGAAAGCGCTCCGGCGGGCATCATTCTGCCTTTTATGGATGTATACGACATTGAGCCCTTGAGCAGGAGAATAAAGGATATCCGAGAACGAAAGGATGCAGAAGAAATAGAAAAGATAAAGAAAGCCTGTTCTATCGTTGATATGGTGTTTGAGGAGCTGCTCGACACAGAATTTGAAGGAAAAAAGGAGAGCGACATCGCTAAGCGCATAGATGAAAGGATCTTTGAGCTGGGTGGTAAACCGTCTTTTGAGACAATTGTAGCCTCCGGCGCTAATGGTGCAGAGCCCCATCACACGATCAGTGGAAAGATCATTGAGAGAGGCAACTTTGTGGTTATGGACTATGGAGCAAAGGTGGATGGATATTGCTCTGACATAACGCGCACAGTAGCGGTTGGGGAAAAGAAAGATAAAGAGATATATGACACAGTCCAGGAGGCACAGCAGAAGGCTTTTGAATCTGTACGCAAAGGCATAACAGCAGAGAGCATAGACAGGACTGCCAGAGAAGTGATAGCAAAAAAGGGATATGGTGAGAACTTTACCCATCGCACCGGCCATGGTCTGGGTATAGATGTGCATGAGGATCCTTACATAACCGCAGGCAACAAAGAGGCTTTAGATGAAGGCATGGTCTTCACCATAGAGCCCGGTATTTACATAAAAGGATCTCTGGGCATAAGGATAGAGGATGATGTTGCTATAATCGATGGGAAGGGTAAAAGGCTGACGGGCGCTGAAAGGAATCTTCTGGTTGTATGATCTATGTATAAGGTTTTCACATCAACACACCAAGGCTCTATTGCACTGCTCCCTTTAAAAAAGGCAATTCTACCTATGTCCACAGACAAAAAGGAGAGCTACAAAGGTTATTCAATGGCCAGATCAGGATAGCAGCAGAAACTACTGCCAACCAATTCTGAGCTTGAGATCTCTTGATCTCAATAAAAAACTGAAGGGAAAACGATGAACAGGTGTGTTCCTCCTTCAAAGCGTTATCACAAAACACAGATGCTTATCGCTATCCGTAGGCTCTCATATCCTCGCTCTTCATGATCTCTCTTAGCAGGGATGTAGCATATGTGCCTTTTGGGAGATAAAAAGAGAAAGAGACAGTGCTGTCATCCTCTACATTATAGCTTATTTTTGTCCTTATCTGCAGAACCCTTCTGAGCCCTTTGGCGCTCAACTCCGGCATCCTGTATATCCAGAACCTTTCCATATTTATGTTGTTTAATACTTTACTTTCTATATCCCCCTCAATCCCTCGAGGTAGCACACTGTCATATCCTGGTATAGCTCCAGTCGGAGAACACCTCCCCTTTCTGAAATTTCTCTCCACTTTCTGCATATTTCTCTCTGTGACCGGTATATCCTCATCCTCAGGGTTAAGGCTCTCATCTATGGGTTTTATCACATCATACATTAAAACACGGTTTATTAGCTTCCTTCTTATCCTCTCGGATAGTATGCGGTTGAATAAATAGGATTGATATGCGTAAACAAACATTGTGCGCAGGTTTATCGGCAGAGTTTTTATTGCATTGACATAATCCTCCTTTTTTGCCAGAGCGCTTAGCAATATTCTCTCAAATTCCAGATTCCATGGAAAGATTTCAAGAGCTTCCTTAAACCTTTTTTCCATGGCAAGCTTCTTTGCCAATGCTAGCCTTTCACTATCATATTCACCCGGTTCACATATGTATGTGAGCACAGCGCCCTCAAAATCGCCCTCAACTATCCTCTCTCCTATCCTGTGAGTGTTCGGCCTTGAAATACCAAAGCGCTGAATCCCAAAGAAGTTTGGAAAACCCCCTTTCTCTTCTATCTCTTTTATTATCAAGGGAACTTTATCAGGATTGCAGTGTCTAACCCTCACGAAGAACTCATTTCCATGCAGATCTCCGAGGTAAAGCTTCCTATCCGTGCTGTAGAGATATCTCAGCTCCACACCCTCTATTTGCAGTCTCTCAACGTCCTCTCTCTTCGCCTTTATAACAATCAGCTGTTCGCTTATAGCCCTCTTATCCTTTGTGCCGGCGATATGTATTCCATTCCTATCTATCCTGAGCTTTCTTGTTATAAGGGAGAGCAGAGCATTTGTCTCCCAGTTTCTTGCTTTCATCCAGAAAACACAGTAAGCATTACCTGGTGGGAGAGAGATAGGGACTTCTTTTACAACAAAATCTTCGGGCTCCTCTTTTATAACCCCACCTATGCCCTCAGTTTCTGTAAGGTATGTTTCAATTCCGAGATCAATCAAGCTCTTCCCTTAACTCTTTCAGCCTTCCTCTCAGCTCTTTTATTGCATCATCTACAGCCGATTCGGCGCTACCTTTTTTCGTTCTTACAAGAATCTTTACTGTATCTTTCAGAGGGTGCTCTTTTATTTTGCCAGCGTACTCAACATCTTCATTTCTCACCAGCGCTTCTATCAATGGGTTGATAAAGTTCTCATCATCCATCTCGATCACAAGTTCTCTTTCATCGCTTTTCACTTTTGTCTTTATCACTTTCACTCTACCTCCTTTATTCCTATAGGTTTGCAATAGTCCTCTGAGATCTTTATTCTGCTCTCAAAGGTTTTGCATCTGAAGCACTGCAGCCTTGAGCCGACAACCCGCATTGTGCTCTTGCATCTCCTGCAGAAAGCCTTCACAACACCGAGATTGTCTCCCTTCATCGTTAACTGCAAGGATGGTTTTACCTGCAAAACCTTTGCCTTTATGACATCGCCTATGCGAAAAGCATCGCTTATGTCCTTTACGTAGGAATCACTTATCTGTGAAACGAAAAGCGTTGCATTCTTTAAGGCAGATATAGATTTCTTCTCCTCTCCCTCTTTTGCTATTATCTCTACAATAGCCATATTGCTCCTCACATCACTTATTCTACCAAAAACTATGTCTCCAGGGTGCAATATCACTGGTTCACCTTTAAGAGGCTTTACCTCAAGAAGTTTGTTGTTGTTGTCTATGGACACCTCCCCAAAAACACTGGCTTTTATTCTTCCATCCTTTTCATAACACCCTTTTCCACACAGATATTCCTCAGAATATCCGATCTCATCTCCAGGAAATACCATCATGCTATCACCTTTATGAGTGAAACTTCATATTCCCTTTTATCTTTTGTGTGAAAATCGAACCTGTGTTTTATTTCAAAGGAGTATCCACCAATTTTCTGCGTCTCTTTGCTCTTATCTTTATAATATCTCTCCACAAAGTTTCCATCAAGACACAGGTGGTATATTATGTTTGCTATTTCTATTGCTTTGTCCATGAACTTTCTGTCTGCATGCTTTCTCTGCGCCCCGAAAGGAGGGTTCATTATCACCGTATCACACCTCTCTGAAAAATCGGATATATCTGAGCATACAAACCTTACGTTTATTCCATTTTCAGCGCAGAAATTTTCGGCTCTCTCTACAGCCTTTTCATCAATATCAACTCCTACGGCATCTGCACCTAAGAGTGCACTACCGATAGCGAATATCCCCGTACCACACCCCAGGTCTACCACCTTTTTGCCATCTATGTTCTCTATGGCTTTAAACAGGATATCTGCTGCTATGGAAGCCGGGGTAAGATACTGCTCAAGCTCTGGTTTTGGATCAGGAAAGTCATACACCCTTTGCAGGATCATTTCCAGCTCTTTTTTCTTTATCTTCCTATCACATCTGTTCATCTCTCATTTTCCTTTCAATATCGACAAGATCTGTGTAATTGACAATTGGTTTTTCAAATTCATCATCGAGCGCTATTCTCGGGCAGGCTGTGTTTACATAAGCCTCCACATTATAACCTGTGAGGCTACTTTCCTCTATCCTGTCCATAACAAATATCTCAGCCTTTTTTCCTTTATTTTCCAGCATTTTTTTCATCTCTATTGCTTCTTTCATCCTCTGCTGTCCCCTCTTTGTGCTGACCAGTATCCCTATTCTCTCTGCGCTCAAAACCCCTAAAAGATTGCCCCTCCTTTTTCTATCAAGCGCTTTTCCTTCCGCACTCATCTCCTTTAGCTCTGCTGTTAAAGGATCAAAGGCAAGAACACTGCTTTTTAGGGCTATGCCGAGCGGATGAAAACTGCCATCACCAATGTATAGCACCATACCCTCTATTGAAGGAAAACTGCATCCGAGAACGCATTGCATGCTCGAGGTTTTTTTCCCTGTGGATTCAAGGGCTGAAGCGATCTTATGCGCTACTCTCTCAAAGTTTATTGAGAAGCATATTGAAAATGCGTTATCACCTATGGCTTCGGAAATCCTTTCTATATCCTTGTCCTTTACATAGATATCATAATAGTAAGGATAGAACAGAACTGGAATACAATGCTCAAGCCCAAAATCTCTGTGCCCTAAATGGATCAACACCTCTGCACCAAGCTCTTTTGCCTCTCTATCCTTTATATCACATGCGCCATAGCATGGATCGGTGAAGATAAAGGCATCTCCAAGCTTTCCAGCCAGTTCCTCTGCGAGTCGCTTAAGGCCATCTGGTGCCTGGATCGCTATCTTTCTGTATTTTTCAACCTCTTTTAAAATATCGTCTATCATATCACCGGGAAGAACAAAGCCACAAGAACAAAAATTCCTGCTATAGCGCCCCCTATCACAAGGCCTATAAGCATCAACAGAAAAGCCATCACAGAGTTCCAGAAATCTTCTCTGGCAAAATAGCTTTTGAAGAAAAGCACCAGAGCTACAACCCCCAGAACGAGCAGCACCGCTCCCCACAACCTTGAGATGCCTATAAATATTAGCGCCACACCAGCAATGAGGGAGACTATTATCAGTCCTGCAAGCATGAATGACTTTATTGCATCATTGTTTTCCATAGAAACATTCATAAAAATAAGGGCCTTGAGAATATTTCAACTTTCCTATAAAAATGTAGCGATGAAGACTAAAAGATCGTTAGACCCATACACAGACACAGGCAGCGCTATTAGAAGAGGGAAAGTCCCACAATGGTTGAGAGCACGAGAGTGAGGCACATTTAGAGGATAGAAAAGAAAAATTGCTAAAGCGTTGTGCTTCCAGTCTACTATCTTACATAACCTCCTATATGATCCGTCTACTCAATCTATCCTTACAACAGCAGATCCATTTATCCTGCTCTCCTTTAAGAGCATGAGCGCTCTGTTCAACTCATCCAGCGAAAATAGCTCTATCTCTGTTTTTATTCCCTCTGCTAGCTCAAAGAACTCTTCTGCATCATTTCTTGTTACGTTAGCAACGCTAGTTATCTTCCTCTCCCCATATATGAGATCATATTCTATTGGGGGTATGGGGCTCATGTGCACAGCATTTATCGCCACAGTTGCTCCCTTCTCAAGGAATCGTAAAGCCTCTTTCACAACTTTGCCTGAAGGCGCAAAGACTATTGCGCCATCCATCTTTTCTTTTATGTTATCCTCTGTGCCACCAGCCCATGTAGCGCCCAGCTTTCTTGCAAGCTCTCTGTGCTCTTCACTTCTAGTGAACACATATGTTTCCATATTTTTTGCGAGCTGAATAACTATGTGCGCAGAGCTACCAAATCCAAAAATGCCAAGGCGCTTTTTCGCTCCACTCAGTTTCAGCGATCTGTAGCCGATTATGCCAGCGCATAAAAGCGGGGTAGCATGCTCGTCTGAAAAGCTCTCCGGTATAGGCACCAGAAAATCTTCATCAGCGAGCATGTATTCTTCATAGCCTCCATCAACAGTATAGCCTGTGAACTCAGCATTATCGCAAAGATTCTCAAGGCCGTTCTTGCAGAAAGTGCAGGTTTTGCACGTGCCTGCAAGCCAGAAACCTCCAACCCTTTCACCGCATGAAAACCTCTTAGCATTCTCCCCTAGAGCATCTATGTGCCCTACAACCTGGTGCCCCAGAACCAGGGGCATTTTCTTTGCAGGCAGATCCCCCTCAGCTATATGCAAATCTGTTCTGCATACACCGCATGTCTTTACCCTTATCCTGACCTTTTTACCATGAGGTTCGGGCTTTTCCAGATCCTCGAGCATCAGTGGCTCTTCCTCTATCTTTTTTTGCTCTTCAAGCACCATTGCTTTCATTTCTATCCGATATTAACATTTATACCAGAATATAAAGGTTTCAGGCGTTTCTTCGATAATTCATAGAGCACAGCAGAACAAATTACCAGACCAACAGATTGGAGCTAAAGAGGTTTTTCACGGTAAGCTCAATGCACTTTCCATCAGAATTATGAATTAGGATGGACTCAAGATAACAAAAGAGTTCCTGTCCAGAAGAGCCTTTTTTATCCTTTTTTAATTCTATTGTGGGTTCTTTTATCATTTTTTCTTCCGAACTTTCTTCAGTCAGGTTTAACAGGATCTCAAATATTTTTTTGACATCCTAGTCCTGGTTTAGAAAAGTGAATAAAGGTGCAATAGCCTTTATTATTGTATGGATTATGCAAAGGCCGGGGTAGATATAGAAGCGAGGGATAGTGCATTGAAGGGGCTTATGGATGAGCTGAAAAAGACCCTTGGTAACAGAAAGGTTATGCTGGACATAGGGCAGTATGCAAATCTCATAGATTTTGGAAGCAAAGCGCTTGCTTTATGCACAGATGGTGTAGGCACAAAGGTTCTTGTTGCCAGACAGCTCAGAAACTACAGTACAATAGGTATAGACTGCGTGGCGATGAACGTGAATGATGTAATATGCGTTGGTGCAGAGCCCATAGCCATGGTTGACTACATAACTATGGATAAGCCCGATCTTAGAATATTGAGAGAGATCGGTGCAGGTTTAAGAGCCGGCGCTGATGAAGCAGGTATAGCGATAATTGGTGGAGAAACAGCCATAATGCCCGAGGTCGTCAACGGTATAGATCTTGCCGGCACCTGTCTGGGCATAGTAGAAAAAGATAAAATAGTGGATGGCTCAGCTATAGAAGAGGGTGATGTGCTCATAGGTCTGGAGAGCAATGGGATACATTCCAATGGCCTTACTCTGGCAAGGAAGGTTCTCGGGATAAGCGGAGAGGCGAAGGAGCTGCTTAAACCCACAAGAATATATGTAAAGCCTGTTCTTGGGTTGATGAATAACATTCATGTGAAAGGCCTGGCGCACATAACCGGCGGTGGCATACGCAACCTTAAGAGGCTCAAAAGGGGCATAGGCTTCGATATAGACATGGATCGCTGGCCCGAAATACCAAGGATTTTCATAAAGATTATGGATGCAGGGGTTTCAAAGGCAGAGATGTTTAAGACATTCAACATGGGAATAGGCTTCTGCGCCGTTGTAGCACAGGAAGACGCAGAAGCTACGCTGAGGATATTGAAGGATCTCAAGCCAGCAATACTGGGCAAAGCAGTAAAGAGCGCTGAAAACACAATAAAGCTTGGCGATCTTCTGCTTTAATCTCCTTTATCTATGTACTTTTCGGGATCGCTATCAAATTCAGCCTTGCATCCCGGAGCACAGAAATAGTACTTTTTTCCTCTGTATTCGCTCGTATATCTTGCCTCTTCCTCATCTATCTCCATTCCGCACACAGGATCTATTGCCATACAATTTATTATAAACTAGCGAACATATATATTTTGTCTCTTCATATTTACTCATAGAAGAAATTTTTATATAAAAGAAAGTAGATAAAGTCTGGATGAAACTCCGAGACTACATAGCTAGAAGATTGCTTTTGCTGATACCCACAATAATCGGTGTAACGCTGGTCACCTTTTTGCTGACAAACCTTATGCCAGGCAATCCTGTCAGGCTTTTGCTAGGTGAGAGAGCAGCCAGCCCCGAAACGATAGCTGCATTAGAAGCGCAATACGGGCTTGATAGGCCTTTGTACATAAGGTATTTTGTCTACTTAAGAAATCTTTTTATGGGAGATCTCGGTATGGCGATACACACCCCTTTCCCGGTAAGCACAGAGATCATGGCGAGGCTGCCAGCTACGATAGAGCTTGGCGTTACCGCATTAGTGCTAGCAACCATTGTTGGAATTGCTGTCGGTATAATCTCTGCCGTAAGGAGCAACAGACTTTCCGATCACGTGAGTAGAGTTTTTGCTCTCACAGGTGTTTCAATGCCCGTTTTCTGGCTTGGCCTGATGCTTCTCCTTTTATTTTATTACAGGCTCGGGTGGCTTCCGGGTATGGGAAGACTTTCAGTAAGCATAGGGTTGGAGCATATAACAGGATTGCACACGATAGATGCGATACTCACAGGCAATCTGACAGCATTTGTTGATGCAGTAAAGCATCTCATATTGCCCGCCTTCTGTCTTTCATGGCTCGAAATGGCAATGATAATGAGGATCACCCGCTCAAGCATGTTAGAGGTCATAAGGCAGGACTACATAAGGACAGCAAGAAGCAAAGGGCTTAGAGAAAGGGTTGTGATATACAGGCATGCACTGCGCAATGCTATGATACCAACCATAACGATTGTGGGTCTTTCTGTTGGTGCTTTGCTTGGTGGGGCTGTTTTAACTGAAACAGTTTTTGCATGGCCAGGCATAGGCAGTTTTATGGTTGAGTCCATATCCTTTAAAGATATCCCTGTAGTCCTTGGCATAACTGTTGTTCTTGCCTTTGCCAATATCTTTTCAAATCTTATTGTGGATATTCTTTATGGGGTACTGGATCCAAGAGTGAGGTATGGTTAAAATGTTTGAAGAGATGAGAAAGGAACCATTCTTTAAAGAGATGCGCTATTCAATGCACCTTCTGGGGCAGTCATATCTCTCCATAGCGGGGCTTGCGATAATACTCCTCTTTGTTTTTATGGCAGTGTTCACTTCCTTTATTGCTCCATATGAGCCAAACGTTATTGACCTTGCAAACACCCTTCAACCGCCATCCTTAGAGCACCTGATGGGCACAGATGAATATGGTAGGGATGTATTCTCGAGAGTTATTTATGGCACAAGATATGCTTTTTTGGAGGGTTTACTTGCAGTCTCCATATCCCTTACTGTAGGCACAACCTTAGGGTTACTATCAGGTTATAGAGGAGGCATGACGGATGAAGTAACTATGAGATTGATGGATATACTCCTGGCTTTCCCGTACCTTGTGCTGGCTATATGCATTGTCAGTGCTCTCATGAAGCCAGAAGGGGGCTTTTTCTTAGACCCGCTGATGAGTGGCATTCTAGCGATATCTATTGTGTCTATACCTTCTTACGCAAGACTTGTCAGGGGTACTGTTCTCTCAGTTAAGGAAACGGAGTTCGTTGAAGCTGCCAGGGCGAATGGGGCCTCTTCCTTAAGAATAGCTTTTGTTCACATATTGCCAAACTCTCTGGCGCCAATAATAGTTGAAGCCACAATGAGCCTGGGTACTGTTGTGATAAGCGCTGCTGGCCTGAGCTTCATAGGCCTTGGAGCGCAACCACCTACTCCGGAATGGGGAGCTTTAATAGCATCAGGAAGATTTCTGTTACCAACGTACTGGTGGTGCGCTACATTCCCGGGTATAATGATTCTGTTGTTTGTTATGGGTTTCAACCTTTTCGGAGATGGCCTTAGGGATATTCTTGATCCGAGGTTGAGGAGGTAGATGATAAGATGGATCTATTAGAGGTTAAGGATCTCAAAACATACTTTTACACTTATGAAGGCACTGTGAAAGCCCTGGAGGGTGTAAGCTTTTCTGTTGGAAACCGTAAAACCATGGGGCTTGTTGGGGAAACTGGATGCGGAAAGAGCGTCACAGCCCTCTCAATAACAAGGCTTATACCTGATCCCCCGGGCAAGATAATTGCTGGTAGCGTTCTCTTTAAGAAAAAGGACCTCTTGAAAGTGAGCGATGAGGAGATAAGAGCAATAAGAGGAAAGGACATATCTATGATATTTCAGGAGCCAAAGTCTGCTCTCAACCCTGTCTATACCATCGGAGATCAGATAGCAGAAAACGTTCTTCTGCATGATGAAGACTTAAAGAACCTGAGCAAAAAAGAAAAGAAGAGAGAAGCCTGGGCAAAATCTATAGAGGCTCTCAGGGTGGTAGGGATAGCAGAGCCTGAGAGGATTGCCCGCTCTTACCCACATGAGCTCAGCGGTGGCATGTGCCAGAGAAGCATGATAGCTTTAGCGATGGTGTGTAATCCTTCATTGCTTATAGCTGATGAGCCAACAACAGCCTTAGATGTGACGATACAGGCACAGATACTTGAGCTCATGAAAGATCTGATAAAGAAGTTTGACTCTTCTGTTCTTCTGATAACCCATAACCTTGGCGTAGTTGCTGAGACATGTGATGATGTTGCAGTGATGTACGCTGGAAAGATAATAGAGAAGGGCAATGTAAGAGAAGTTTTTAAAGAACCATTGCATCCATATACAAAAGGATTGATGGAAGCAATACCGAGTGTTGAAAAAAGAAAGGAAGCGTTAAAGAGCATACCCGGCTCTGTTCCAAATCTTATCAATCCTCCATCAGGCTGCAGATTTCATCCCAGATGCCCTTATGTCAAAGAGATATGTAAGGAGAAGGAGCCCGAGCTCTTTGATGGTAGGGTTGCCTGCTGGCTCTATGGAGGGGCAAGATGATAGAGATGGAGAGAGCAACGACGGATACGATTATACTAGCAAAAGATCTGAAAAAATATTTTCCGGTGAGAGGAGGAGTTTTTTCCAGGGTTGTAGACTATGTTCATGCCGTCGATGGCGTATCTATTGATATAAAAAAGGGCGAGACCTTCGGGCTTGTTGGGGAGAGCGGTTGCGGTAAGACCACTTTCGGAAGAACGCTGATGAGGCTTATAGAGCCCGATGGAGGAAGGATAGTTTTTAATGGTGAGGACATAACAAAAATAAAGGGAAAAGATCTCGCAGAGATACGCAGGGAGATGCAGATAGTGTTTCAGGATCCCTTTAGTTCTCTTAACCCGAGGATGACAATAAAGAAGATAGTTGGAGAACCTCTTCTGTTGAACGGCATAAAAGGTAAAGATCTGCGTGAGAGAGTCATCGATCTGCTTGCTCTGGTAGGGCTCAATGAAGAGCATATGAACAGGTATCCGCACGAGTTCTCAGGTGGGCAGAGGCAGAGGCTATGCATAGCCAGAGCCATAGCAACCAATCCAAAGTTCATAGTTCTTGACGAACCGACCAGCGCTCTTGACGTCTCGGTTCAGGCACAGATCTTAAATCTACTTATAGATCTGCAAAATAGACTTGGAATGGGCTATCTGATGATAAGCCATGATCTTAGTGTTGTAAGGCACATAAGTCAGAGGGTTGCTGTGATGTATCTTGGTAAGATAGTGGAGAAAGGTAAGACAGAGGAGATATTCGAGAACCCACTACATCCATACACCAAAGCTTTGCTCTCAGCCGTGCCTGTGCCCGATCCAGATAGGAAAAGGAACAGAATACTGCTTACCGGAGATGTACCGAGTCCTGTTAATCCTCCATCAGGCTGCAGATTTCATCCCAGATGCCCTTATGTCAAAGAGATATGTAAGGAGAAGGAGCCCGAGCTCAAAGGTGATGAGCGCTCTGTTGCCTGCTGGCTCTACTGATCTCTGCTCTGTATCAGTCGGTTTAGAGCCATACAAAAAGGACCATATATACTATGAGTAGGGCAAGAATGAGTAAGATAAATGGCAGGGCTACGGTCTCTAAAGCCGCTATAAATAGGGCTATATAGTCCTTCCAGTCAGGCTTCATATACTTAATCTCTTTTTTAGTATATCTTTTTAAGCAGGAAAACCTTTTTTCTTTATGGTTTCAATAAGGTTTGTTGGTTTTGGGGGGCAGGGAGTTGTTCTGGCGAGCACTATATTGGCGGAAGCAGCAAGCATGGAAGGCAAACATGCTGCACAGAGCCAGAGTTACAGCGCACAGGTGAGAGGGGACATAACAAGGGGGGATACCATAATATCCTCTGAGCCCATAATCTATCCTGTGGTTGAAAAGCCAGACATCATTGTAGCTATGGATGAAAAAGGCTTAAAAAAATACTGGAGTGATGATGCTGTTGTTGTGTATGACTCTTCTCTGATAACACTAACAGGCAAGAAAGAGGATGAAAAAGGGATAGCCGCAAATGCGATGGCAATGAAGGAGCTATCTTCTGCGCTCTACGCAAACATGGTCCTTCTCGGCTATCTGGTTAAAGAAACAGGTATAGTCAGCGCTGAAAGTGTTAAAAAGGTTCTTCAGAAGCATCCCAGAGCAGAAGAGAACATGAAGGCTTTTGAGCTGGGCTTTTATCAATAGGTTTTTGCGCCATATGCTATGGTGTCGCAATCTCTATGGCAGGAGATGCATCTTCCCTTTTCCTTCTCGCTGCCTGTGCCCAGCAAGGATACGCCCAAAGATTCTTCTATAGCGTGCCCGCACTCTTCACTTCCGCACCAGTTGAACCTTGCTATCTTTCTGCTGACCTTTCTTTTATTCATATCCTCTATGTTTACTATTTTTTCCCTGAGGAGCTTCTCTGCCTTTTTGTAGAGCCTATCGCTGAGCGCATTCAACTCTTTCTCCACTGTTTCTTTCACATCCTCTTTAGCTATCTTTATCTTCTCTTTCGTATCCCTCGGCACAATCACAACACAGCCCTCATCAACCTCCCTGGGCCCTATCTCTATTCTCAGAGGCACGCCCTTCTTTTCCCAATCATAATACTTGTTCCCCGGGGTTATAGCTCTCTTATCTATCACAAAGTCTTTGAGATCCTCATGTACCTCATCCGCGAATTCCATAACCCTCTTTTCCTTACCCTTGAATATCACCGGTATGATGACGCCTTTTATAGGCGCTATTGCCGGTGGCAGAATGAGGCCTGTGCTATCAGAGTGCAGTAACACCACAGCGCCTATGAGTCTCTCACTCATCCCATAGGTTGTCTGATGCACGTAGTGCTCCTTGCCTTCATCATCTTTGTATTTTATGTTGTAAGCCTTTGAAAAATTGTCCCTATAGTTGTGGATAGTCCCTATCTGCAGGGTTTTTCCTTCGGGCATGAAAGCATCAGCGCCCATGCTATAGTAAGCGCCGGCGAACTTGTCCCACTCAGGTCTTCGGTTTAGGAGGTAAGGGATGCAGAGCTTTTTTCCTATGTTTGACATTATCTCAACATCCTCTGCTATCTGTTTTTCAGATTCCTCAAATGTCTCATGCGCCGTGTGGGATTCAAAGAAATGGATCTCCCTTATCCTTATCAGAGGCCTCGTCTGCTTTGTCTCATAGCGATAGGTATTAACGATCTGAAATATCTTTAGAGGAAGATCTCTGTGGGTCCTTATCCATAGAGCAAAGGATGGGTACATTGCCGTCTCACTGGTAGGCCTGAGCAAGAGCTTTCTCTTCAGCCTTTTATCGCCCCCATGAGTTACCCAGTAGACCTGGGTGCTGAAGCCCTTTATGTGCTCCTCCTCCTTCTTAAAATAGTTCTCAGGTATTAGCAAAGGGAAATAGACCTCTCCATGAGATGTTCTTTTCATTTCTTCTCTTATAATAGAGTCAACCCTGTTTCTGATCTCCATGCCATACGGAAGCCATATGTACATCCCCTTTACCCCATACCTCATATCACATATGCCCGCTTCCAGCATCACATCCCTTTTCGTTTTGCTGCTCTTTTCTTTTTCCGTGCTCGTTTTCATTTTTACACCCCCAGAGTTATTCTCAGCGCATCCCTTGTGCCTGGCGCTAACCCCAAGATTATAACCAGAAGCAGAATGATCTTTTTTATCATCTCATCTTCATCCTTTATAGCGTATATGATCAAAAAGACAACCGCAATTTTTATCGGTATCATCACCCACGGTCCTGCAAAGTCCATGAAGAGGGAGGGTAGAACATGCTTTTCGTAATATCCAAAATAGGATAAACCAATGTATGTTGCTGTGGCATCAAGGCTCTGGGAAAAGATCGCCATCAGGCTATAGGGGCTTTTAAAATAACCTGGAGCCGGCAGAACAAAGGATAGGGCAGTGATCAATGCGGGCAGAGAGAGAGATGCAAGGAGCACCCTGATATCACTGTGAGCAGAAAGATAGAAGATATAGCACAGGGCAAGAGACAGGAGGAAAAGAGAGAAAATAAGACCCTGCATATGCCAGTCTCTGAATCTAAAGGAGAGAAAAATAAATAGAGCGCTTACAGCTATGAGATAGAGCGGGCTCATCTCTATTGCCAGATGCGGCTTTAACAGAACAATTGCTGCATCACATACTAAGATACCTGTAATCAGGGGATAGGGCAATCTGCTATTTTCTGCTCTCTTTGAGGCAAAAATGATGCATAAGAAGAGAATAAGGGTCTGTATGTATATCAGCGGGCTTATGAACAAAGCCTGGAGAGGAAGAGATAAAAAAAGGCCGAGATCCTCAAGAACCCTCGCAACAGAGCCGTAAATTATCAGAGGGAATAGAGCTAATATGAACCTTTCAACATCCTTTTCGCTGGACCTTTCCTTTAACTTCCCGTAGGATATATAGAGCGCAACTATTGTGAGAACAGCATATGTCAGGGTGTTAACCACATTGTAGCCAGATATTGCAGTGATCTCATTATACTCTATGCTGTATACACCATTTGCATCTGCTACTATAGGCCCCCAGAAATATTTCCATATGAATTGGTCATAGATTATATGTGGAAAAGCTATCGCTATAGCAATGAAAAAGAATACAAATCCAAGGGCAACTAGCTTGGGGCGCACAAAGCAAATGGCGAAAGGCTAAAATAAACTTTTGCTCCACGAAGATAAGGGGAAGGATCTTGTCTCCCCTGGTCCAAGATCCACAACCGCTCCTTTAAATACTATGCCTATAGGGGCTGCATTGCTCGGGCTAGCGCTTATTATAAGGTTCTCCTTATCTATATGGACTCTTATGTTGTGCTGGCGGTAGAGGAGATTGAATTCCAGCATTTTCAGCTCTTCAGGAAGGTTGGGGTCAAACCAGAGCATCTCCCCTCTGGTCTCCATTCCCGTATATCCTCTCTGTATGAGATCAACGGTTCCACCCATTGCCCCAAGGTGAACCCCCTCTGAGGTTGTGCCGCCCTGTATATCGGAGATATCACTTTCAAGAGCTTCTCTGAAGAGCTGCCATGACCTCTCTTTGCTGTATTTCGCCAGGACCCATGAATGGACAATCCTGCTCAGAGTTGAGCCGTGGGATGTTCTTTTCATGTAATAATCAATGTTTTTGCATATGATCTCTCTATTCAGTTGATAACCAAGTCTGTTGAACATGTTCTTAAGTTCATCCTCCGAGAGAAGGTAGAAGAGCATGAGCACATCTGCCTGCTTCGATAACTTGTAGCGGTTTGTAGTATCTCCTTCTGCTTCCAATATTCTGTCAAGTCTCTGCAGATTTCTGTACTTTTTTCTGTAAAGATCCCAGTCGAACTCCTCTAATGTCCCGTAACGGTCAAACTGGCTTATTATCTCATCCCCATGGAAGGGTATTTTCATCCGGTAGCTCATATTCTCCCAGAGCTCTTTTTCCTCCGGGGTAATCCCCAGATCCTCTTCCAGAGCTTCCCTCCTCTCATCTGATAGCAGTTTTAAAGCATCTAAAGTCCTGCACAGCGTCCAGGCAACCATGACATTTGTGTAGGCATTGTTATCTATGCCGGGCTGCTCAGCCCCGGGATACCTGTCATGGAACTCATCGGGTCCCATAATACCATGGATCTCGTATCTTCCATGGATATTCTTTGCTATGCTTGCCCAGAAACGGGATATCTCTACAAGCATCTCTGCACCATAATAGGAAAGGAAGTGAAGATCGCCCGTAACCTGGTAATATTGCCAGATGTTGTAGGCTATGGCTATGTTTATGTGTTTCTGCAACCATGTGTTGTCATCCCTCCATCTACCAGATAGAGGGTTCAGATGGATCCTCTGGCTCTCCTCCCTCCCGTCGCTTCCGCTCTGCCATGGATACATCGCTCCTTTGTGGCCCGCATTTCTGGCGGATCTCCTTGCTTCCGGTAGGCGGCGATAGCGATACATGAGCAAAGCCCTTGTGATGTCAGGAATCCTGAGATTTATGAACGGGAATATGAAGAGCTCATCCCACATTATGAGCCCCCTGTAAGCCTCTCCATGGAGCCCTCTGGGCGGAACACCAGCATCCATATCTATCGAGTGCACAGACATTGTCTGAAGGAGATGGAATATGTGCAAATGAAGTATCTGCATGGTCCTTTTATTGTTCACAACCTCCAGGTTGCAGCGTCTCCAGAGGTGCTCCCATGCGAGCACATGACGCTCAAGTAGCTTTTGAAAGCATTCAGCTGCCCTCACCTCTTTCTCTGCAGCCATCATGCTCTCCGCCACGGCTCTGTCCCTCGAGGTAAATAGGGAGACTGTCTTTTCAACGCAGATGCTCTCCCCCTGCCTGATATTAACGGAAAAACTCTGGGATACGGATCCCCTATCCTTCTCATCCTTCCTTCTCACATCCACAGGTTTCCCGTCCTTTGTGATTCTTGTCCTTGCAGCTTCAGCTATCCTTATATGTGATTGGTTTGTCTCAACCTGAAGGGATATGATCTCTCCGTTAGATCTGCTTTTTACAGGCTTCAGATGTGTATTATTGAGCTGTTGATACCTTGCCACACCAGAGTTTTTCACTCTCCCATCCAGAGATGCTCTGAGCTCTACCTCCCCAGACCAGTTCTCAGCCACAAGTTTCAGCTCAAGTGCTGCAAGATGGGGGTTTGCCATGTGGACCAGCCTTTTTTCTGTGATAGCCGTGAGCCTGTTCTGATCATCCTTAAATCTGATGAATCTTGTTAACAGGCCTCTCTTCATATCCAGCTCCTCTCTGTAATCAAGAATATCAAACAGGCGCTCATCGAACCATTTGTCACCAATTCTAAAGGTGAGCGGAAGCCAATTTGGGGCATTCACCAGGCTCTCATTCTCTATAGTTTTACCATCAATCCTTGATTTCAGTCTGTTATAGCACCCTGCAATGTAGGTTCCTGGATAATGAAAGTCACTCTCAGGTGAAGCACCCCTCGTTCCAAAGTATCCATTACCGAGCGTACACAGGGCTTCTCTGGTTTTCTCTTCCTCCGGGACAAAACCATTGTATCTCAGAACCCACGTGTCTTCCTCAAAGTTGTCCAAAAGGGCTTTCAGAAAGATTTCAACATCTGAAGTATCTTTCAGCGTATAGTCCGCAGCAGTCTTTCTGCTCCCGACCAGGATGGATATCCCCCAACCTTTTATAGCCCTGAAAGCATCCTCATCTGTTCGATCATCTCCTATGTATATAGGGACAACCTTCGATCCATTTATCCAGAGCTTTTCAATAAACCCTAGCAGAGCTTTTCCCTTATCCCAATCCACTCTGGGCATAAGCTCAAGGACTTTTTTGCCTGAAGATAGCTTTAGCTCTGGATGGTTGCGTGCTACCTCTTTTACCCCCTTTTTTACCTTCCCAACATCTTTATCAACCATGCGATAGTGAACAGCTATAGAAAATCTTTTCCTCTCAAAAAGGACCCCTTTGACAGGTCCAAGGGTTCTCTTTAACTCATTCTCTATGTCTTTGAGGTCTGGTTGCTCTATGGCTTTATTTAATCCATCACACTCCATCTCCAGTCCATGGCTCCCTGCATAACAGATCCCCTCTATCCCAACCATCCTTTTCACATCCTTCAGCTCTCTTCCGCTCAGGATGCCTACCCTGCAACGGGTAGAGAGCGCTTTTAGAATCATTCGCATGCTCTCTGATAGTATTGCCTTCTCAGGGCTCTCTACTATAGGAGTGAGGGTTCCGTCATAATCAAGAAACACGGCTGGTATACCCCTTCTCAATTGTGCAAATATTGTGCCCATTTTTTCAAGAGCTGGCTCAGGTTTTTTCAGGATGGAGAGCGCGGAGAGATCTTTCACAACCACATCAGCATCCATAAGTCCTTTTCCCGTGCGGTCTATCCCTATTACAGGTTTGAAGCCCTTTGCTGCCTTAACCCCTGCCAGAGAGTCTTCAACCACCGCGCACCTTTCGGGCAAACACCCTAAGCGCTTTGCTGCTTCAAGGAATATCCCCCGCTTGTCTGGAGCCTCATCTCCACCGACAACAACGTCAAATAGTTCTATCACCCCTGCCTTCTCCAGGATTTTCCTGCAGTTTCTGCTCGCAGAAACTGCAGCAACCTTCACGCCCATACGCTTCAGCTCCTTTATGAATGCGATCGTTGAGGGAAACGTTCTCACACCACCCTCAAGTTTTTCAAGGAACCTTGCATTCTTTCTGTTTCCGATGCCGCACACAGTGTTCTGAGAAAGATCGTTAGCAGGATTACCATATGGAAGGGATATATTTTTAGATCTAAGAAAGCTCTCAACCCCTTCATATCTGGGCTTTCCGTCTATATAAAGATAGTAATCTTTATCCTCAAAGCCAAAAGGCTCTAAAGTCTCTTTCCATGCCTCTGCATGAATAGTAGCAGTATCTGTTATCACACCATCCATGTCAAATATAGCGCAATCCTTTATCTCAACATTTTTTTTGATTTCTGGCTCTTTCGGCTCTTCTGGTATGCCCATACTTTAGAAATATAACTTCACACTATTTATAGCCTCCGCCGCTCTGCCAGGAATGCAGCAAAAGGGTTTTGGAGCATTTTCCTCCACAGAGAAGCCTCCCTCTTTATATCTATACTGGGAAAAGTTTTGGTGAAAATGAGGTAACTATTCTTCCTTCCTCAGATGCTCTTTGAGATCCTTGAAGAAAGATCTTTACTGTGCCCATTTCTCAGAAAAGAGGCAAAGATCTCAAGCTCAGGATCTTCCTCAAAGCCTCCGACACATAGCCAGGGGGTTATTTGCTTGAGCACAGATTCATTTGTCAATCTCTCATAACTCACCTTGCGAGTGTTATCCTACTCCTCCTTCTGTGGCCAGAGATCTCTTGGCGGCTTGAGAAAGTCAGATTCCATTCTCAACGAGCTTCAGTTTTATTATCCCTTCAATGTATTCGACAGCGTTCTTTGCGTTCTCTGCAGGAACACTTCCCTGAGCAAGATTCGCTCTACCTCCTGCTTTTCCACCAAACCTCTCCACTTCTCTGAGCAGCTCTGCACAGTTTATATCGATCTTTTCATTTCTTGCAACAGCTATGTTACCAAAATTATTTGCTATTATGGCCACAACTCCATCTCTCTCAGCAAGGGCTGTTGCTTCCTTGACTATGCCCTTAGCATCAAGTTCATTCACGTCTTTGAACACCTTTATGTTATCTACCTCTTCCGGATTAAGTATCTTTATCCTCTCACTTATAACATATTCGGTTAGTCTTTCAATGCTCTTTTTCATATCTTTCCACTCTGCAAATAGCCTTCCAGCAACCCTTTCAAGGTGCTCCTCTTTTGTGTTGAATGTGCTACAAAGGGATTCTATCAGCCTTTCCTTTTTTTCAAACTCCTCAAGTGCGCTGTCTGCAACTGCAAACTCTATTCTTTCGACTCCATCCTGGACCCTCTCTGTGCGAAGGATCTTTATCCAGCCTACTTCTCCAGTCCGCTGACAGTGTGTGCCTGCGCATGCCTGCGCATCTATGGAATCTATTGTGACAACCCTTATCTCATTTCCCTTTGGCACGCCACCTTCATAAAGAACGAAACCATACTCCTGTTCAGCCTCATTCCTCTTCATGAATCTTGCTTCTACTGGCAGATCTGATAGAACTATCTCATTTGCCCTTTGCTCTATTCTTTCCAGATCATCGCGCGCAATGCGCCTGTAATGGGTTATGTCAAGCCTGCTTCTTTCAATCCCTTTCTGCGCTCCATGTTGCCAAACATGTTTTCCCAGTAGCTCCCTTGCTGCAGCCAGAATTATATGAGTGGCTGTATGATTTCTCTCCAGAGCTCTTCTTCTTTTTTCATCAACCAGCCCAGAAACAATGCTGTCTTCCGCAGCCCCTAGATCCTTATCTGTATGATGGATAACAACTCCATTCACCTTTTCAACATCCAAAACATTTACCTCTCTGCCATCAGAGCTTAAAACACCTATATCGCTAGGCTGCCCACCGCCTTCAGGATAAAACAAAGTTCTATCCAGCACCACCTCTTTTCCTTTGCATCTCAGAACCTTTGCCTCAAATTCATACTCTCTCGGCTTATCATAAAAAAGGAGCTCTGTTGGTTTGAGATGGTATTCTTCTTTTTCTTTTCCCCCCTTCTCTTTTTCTATCCCCTTCTCACTTGAGTGCATCTGTGCGATCAGAGAATAAAAGTTATCAGGTATCTCAACGTCCACAATCGTTTTGACCACTTCGGGTGGTATGCCATAAGTGTCATAAAATCTCATGAGCTCCTCTATAGTGGCATTACCTCTAACCTCTCTCTTCACCATTGCTTTACCTTTCTCTATTGTTTCTTCATACTTTTTCTCTTCAATGTCTATGATCTCCCTGATTCTCTCAATGTCCTCTCTGTATTTTTTAAGCCTCTCATTTATGTGCCTCTCAACCAGATCACTCAGGCTTACGTCTATGCGGAGATCCTGGAGTATCTTTAGACTTCTCCTTATCATGAGCCTCACAAGATACCCTGCTTTCGTGTTGCTCGGCACAATGCCATCACCGAGCATAAGAGCTATGCACTTTGTGTGGTCGCAGATTGTGTATACCTTCTCTATAGGCTCCATTATCCCTGCTATCTGCTCAGGTTCTATGCTATACCCGAGGAGTTTAAGTCTATTGGAGCACTGCTCTCTGAATAGCTTTATGTTTGTGCTGGCACTCATTCCCCCAGCCAATCTGGAGCTTTCTTCAACAATAGCTGCTGTTTCTTCATCGTTCATATCAATGCCAGCTTTAGTTAGAAGATCATCTATCATCTGGGGGTATATGGCATTGTATACCGTTGGGGTGCCCTGTGATGCCCATGCAAGTCGCTCTAAACCATAGCCTGTATCAACTATGCGCATATCCATAGGCGTGTAGCGCTCCCCCTCTATGACTGTTGTGTCTTCATCTGATTCATTGGCTAACCTGAGGCTCATAAAAACCAGAGTAACAAGCTCCAGACCATGGCTGAGAACCTCAAGAGCTGGACCTGCGTTCCCTCCTCCACTCCAGGGGTTCTCTTTATACGTAACAAGATCCGTATCAACACCTATACTTTTAAGAAAACCATCGCAGTACGCAACTGTTTCGTTTATCCAGTATATCTTCTTTCTTTTATAATTAAAGGCATGGTGGGCCATCATCTCAAAGTTGGTGAGATGCCTCCCGCTTCTGCCCACGGAGTCTAAATCATTCAGCCTTATGCAGGGCTGGGAGATGCAGAGCGGGTTTGCTGGTGGCTCACATTCCCCGCTGGTCACATTGGGTTGAAAATCAGCTATGCTTGCTATTGTGAGAAATATATCATCCCTCCACCTTGCTATCACAGGATAGCTTTCTATCCTTTTGTGGCCGTTTTTCTCAAAAAAGGAGAGGAAAGCCTCTCGCATTTCATCAACACTGTATTTTTTCTTGGTGATCGGATTGCCTATAAAAGAATATTCAACACAGGGTGAATCACCGCACAGCTCCTGTTCTTTGTTCTTTGTCCAGAACGCGCTACCACAGCTTTTACATTTCTTGCGCACATAGCCATTCTCTTTGAAGAAAGGTATTCTGTAGGCTCTCTCGAGATCCACCATATAGATGGAGTGGTGTGCATTCTATTTAATTTTTTTTCGCAGCAGGAATCGAATACTGAAAATATTTTTAGTTAAAATGCGATAACACTTATGGACTTTAGATCTGCTGAAAAGCCGGAAGGTGAGGGGGGAGTGCAGTATCACATAGCATGCAAGCCCGGAGATCTCTCGCGCTATGTTCTTTTGCCAGGGGACCCCGGGAGAATTGCAAAGATTATGGCTCTATGGGATAATGGGAAGGAGATAGCGTTCCATAGAGAGTACAGGAGCGCTACAGGGATATACAGGGGCACAGAGATATCAGCATGCTCTACAGGCATAGGATCTCCAAGCACAGCCATAGCCATAGAGGAGTTAGCAAATATTGGGTGTGATACATTTATAAGGGTTGGAAGCTGTGGGGCTATAAAAGAAGGGATAGAGTGCGGGGATATGATCATAGATGTTGCCGCTGTCAGACTTGAGGGCACTAGCAAGCAGTATGTGCGAACAGAGTATCCTTCATTCTCAAGTTATGAAGTTACTTTAGCTCTTATAGAAGCATGCGAATCTTTAGGTTTAAGATACCATCTTGGCATAACCGCATCCACAGACTCCTTTTATCCTGGTCAGGGCAGGAAAGGATATAAGGATTATTCGACCAGTGAGAGCGAGAAGCTGGTAGAGGATCTCAGGAGAGCTGGAGTAACAAACTTTGAAATGGAGGCTTCTGCCCTTTTTGTTCTCTCTTCCATCTACGGGCTCAGGGCTGGTTGTATCTGCACAGTTTTCGCGGATAGACTGGGAAATACATTTAAGACGGAGGGAGAGGAGGATGCTGCAAAGGCTGCATGCGAAGCTGTTAAGATATTGAAGGAGTGGGATTCTTTAAAAGAGAGGAAAGGGAAGAAGCATTTCTTTCCTTCTTTGAACCGGGAAACGAAAATAAGAGGTGAATAATGGAAGACATAGGAGCAAAACCCGTAGAGAAAAGAACCTCAAGTGCTGTTGATAGTTTTGTTATCTGGCTTATGGGTGGCATAGCGATGACAACAGCGCTTGTGGCGAGCTTTACATACTCTATGGGTGTCCTTGGTTTAGCCCTTGTGTGCGTCGCGGTGCTTGGGATAGGGGGCATAATGGCAGCGATCTGGGAGGAGCTTGGCAGAAAAACAGGGCTTCCTGCGCTAACAATAAGTCAAAAAACCTTTGGAGCATCAGGAACAGCACTCTTGGCTATGATATTCGCTCTATTGAATGTTGGCTGGTTCGGTATAAACACAGAGGTTCCCGCTGTGATGCTGGAGTCATATTTTGGTCTCCCTGCTCCACTCTGGTCTCTGCTGCTGGGTGTATTGCAGATCGTTATAGTCCTTCTGGGATTTGAAGTGATAAAAAGCTTTGATTATATAAGCTTAGTAATCATATTGATAGGCTCTATTGTTATGGTTTATGAGGGCTTTGTTGTTGAGGGTGTTAGCATAAGCCTTTCAGGCACGATAGACGCAAGGTCTTTTGCTGTAGCCCTGGAGTCGGCTGGAGCTTTTTCACTTGTGGCATGGTGCTATAAGATACCCGAAACCTCAAGGTTCTGCAAAAAGGATGGAAAGCCATGGGTATACGCTATTGCCCCCTCTCTGGGGGTGGTTCTGGGCTTGTTCCTCTTCGGAATCCTCGGGTTCATTTCCATAGCCTCTACAGGATCGCTGGATGGTTGGAACATCTTTCTTTTAGGAAAAAGCATGGGGGCTATAGGTGCTATAATCGCTGTGACTGCCATAGTAGCCAATGCCAATACAAACATAATCAACCTGTATCCTGCTGTAATGCAGTTTCTCTCAGGTAGTGAGGCCCTGGGGAAAAAGGTGAGGCAGCCCATCGTTTCTGCAGTCATGGGAGCGATAGGAACTGTTTTAGCTATGAGCGGGATATTGAGCAGGGTAACGGATTTTCTGAATGTTGTGGGCTCTCTCGTAGTGCCGTTTTCTTTTGTTGTCTTTGTTGATCTCTTTATTTTTAAGAACAGGAGCAAGAAAGGAGCGTATTCATCTCTTCTACCGCTGATCTCAGTTTTTGCTGGTTCTGCGGCAGCGCTCTTATCTTCCAACGCAAGGTTTCTCATACCATCATGGCTTGTTGGAGGAATGGTTTCAGGGGTGATGTACTTAGTTATAGGTGGTATACTCTATCGGAGCAGCAGCTATTAGAGTTTTTTCACGAAGTCATCTATGTGATCCCTGGCCTTTTCTCTCTTTTTTCTGTGCTCTGTGAGAAAAGAATTCACCTTTTCTGCCAGCATAGCCTTGCACTCCCCACATAGTAGAGAACCACTCCTGCACCTGTCGTGGATACCTCTAACCTTGCTATCATCAGGCTCGAAGAAGAAATAGTAGTATGAATAAACAGCACAAACCTCAGGATTCCCGCCGTGAAGACGCTGCTCCTTTACAGTGGCTGCTCCGCCTGTGAACGCATTCATGATCTTTTTTCTCACCTGTTCTTCATCATCGGTTGTGAAGATGCTCGATTCGGGTGAGGAAGAGCTCATCTTTTCATTGCCGGTGAGAGAAGGCAGGAGCTTGCAATAGATTGAAGCAGGCTTCGGATAGCCCAATGGCTCTGCGACATCTCTCGTAACCCTGAAGTGAGGATCCTGGTCTATAGCGCACGGTATGAGGCATCTCACGCTCTTCTTTTCAATTTCGCTCAGCAGAAATGCTGGAGCTGACTGGATGCTTGTATAAAATATAGAGCCTATGTTTGTTGATGAATCAAAACCGAAAACAGCTTTAGCTGTAGAGAATGTAACCCTCTTGGCAACCTTTATTGCGATAGGATAGAGAACATTCATGTTATCGGTGTCCAGAAATATTGTCGTCTTCTCTGGATCAAAGCCAAGAGCTATTATGTCTAAAGCATTATCATAGGCAAGCCTTTTTGTATCCTCCAATGATAAATCCTCATTAAAGAGGAATTTCTCATCATCAGTCAGCTGAAAATAGAGCTCCGTACCCCACTCCTTTTGAAGAAAAAGGTTAAACACCCATGGTAAAAGGTGTCCTATGTGTATTTTCCCTGAGGGCCCCCTGCCCGTATAAAGATAAAACTTTTCCCTTGCATCTATTATCTTATCCAGATCTCTATGGGCATAAAAGATCCTGCGCCTGAGCATAAAGTGATCTGGCAACTTTTGCAAAAGCTCATCCGTTATCTCGCTCACTCCAAACTCTTCTATCAGCTTCTGATAGTCTATCTTCCCGCTGACCTCCCAGGGGGTTACTTTGAACATTAAACCTTAAACCTCTCGCACTTTATGTAATTTATCTCGCTGCCAACCGAAGCGAATAACATTTTTTTCTTAACTGTGTGAGCTACCCGGGAGGCCCTGCTTATCTCATTCCATGCAACTCTTGAGCCCTCTTTAAAACTGTGAACAAGATATGGAGCATGTATATCATCAACCCTGAAATCATAGACTCTGAAGTGCGTCCCGTACTTGAATCCTGTCTTTGGTTCATAGCCTTTATCCATGAGATCTTCATAAACCGAGTATGCAAGCTCAAAATCTTTCTGTTCTTTTTTTGCTGCTTCAAGAAAGTCATCACACCCATAGAGCTCAAGTGCGCCCTTCTTCATGAGGTAATAGGTTTCATAGAGTGAAAGCTCATATATGTTTGAGAACAGCTCTCCGAAATGCTCTATCGCATTTTCAGCGAAGATCCTGCCACCTGTGAGGTAGGCGCTCATTCTATCCTCTATTTCTCTTCCATAGTTCTGGGGTTTAAAGAGAGATAGTCTGTATGCGGTTATGTCGCACTCTTCGTCAACAATGCACACTATAAAAGATCTCTCTCTCTTGAGAAGATTTATTATGCTGCGAAAACTGAAGCGCTCACGCTCTGAAAAAACTCTGATCCTTATCGAGCGCTCCCCCCTAACAGCCTTCATTATCCTGCCAGGTTTTACTCTATAACCTCTCTTTTTCAGCTCAATGTAGACCACAGCTCTGTCCTCTATGCCCTTTTCAATCTCTGAAGCCTTTATGAGAAAGTGTAAAAGATCCCCAGAGAGCTTTCTGTGCTCAATAAGGTAAGCAGCCTCCTCAAGCTCCAGATCGAGCTTACCTTTTTTCATCTTTCCAAAACCTTCGCTGCTCAACCTCTGGGCTGTCTCTTCATCATAAACCCTTAACTTTTTACCGACGAAGTGTTTTTCTTTTTCACCCTCATTTCCGAATTTATCCGCGTTTAATTTCATGTTCTTTCTCTCCTGCCCTTTATTGCCCTCTCCAGCACATTGCTCATATTTTTTTATAATCTTGTGATTTTTCAAATACCTCGCGGGCAACCTCTTCTCTCTTCTCTTTTGGAGCATAAACGACAAGTTTGTAGTGATCCTTCTGAGCTTTCATAAGACTGTCCGCAAGTGTGGACACCTCGCCTATCCTCCTTTTACCCTGGGCTGTCATAACCTCAACATCCATTTCACGCCAGATTGGTGGTTCTATTATATCTACTATGGCTTCCTGGGTTATGGCACATACTTTATCCTGTATTTCTTTCATCATTTTCCTGTTTTCATGGTCGTGTGTGAAGGTATAGGCTATTTTGTAGAGATCCCTTCTTTCAATTCTTTTCCAAAGCTTATTTTTTCTTGCTCTCAGGAGTGCTATCAAAGAGATATCATCCATTCCCATGAGGTTTTTCATATCATTATTCATCTCTTCTTCTATAGCTTTTTCCAGCATGACTGCAGCGAGCCTTACAGTGTGGTGATAATAGACAGTGGGATACATCAGGGATCTGAAAACAAGTATGGATTCCACTGTGGCAATGCAGTTTTCATCAACAACAACCTTATTTTTAAGGATCTTTGTGCCTGTGAGCAGTCTTCCAATATCTATGTGCCCGAAATTTGCACCTGTATAATATGAATCCCTCATAAGATAGTCAAGTCTATCCACATCAAGAGAACCTGAGAGCAAACACCCATAGGGTGGTTTCCCCCGTATAGTGTCTGTTATCCTTTTGGGATCAAGTCCTGTATCGTCCAGTATATCTCTGAGTTCACTGTCCTCAATAATGGCGCATGATGCCTCAACATGGTTATAACCCCTCTTTTTAGCCACAGAGTCAGAAATGTGTGAGAAAGGTCCATGCCCGATATCATGCAAAAGCGCTGCGGCCATAAATTCTTCTCTATGCTTTATGCATAGAGCATCAGCAAAGCTCTTGGCTAGATTATATGCGCCCAGAGAGTGCTCAAAACGCGTGTGGTTTGCTCCCGGGTAAACAAGACCTGCAGTGCCCAATTGCTTTATGTATCTAATCCTCTGCACATAAGGGCTATCCACAATTTTTACGAATGGGTCTTCCAGAAGGATATAGCTATGGATAGGGTCCTTTATTCTTTTCACAAGTGTTATGTTTTTTGCTATATATTAAATTAAAGCTTTTCCTATCTTCTGTAACACATTTTTGTTGTTTGAGCCTGTGATCTCTGGAGTAAAGTAAAAAAGAAATATGAGGTACCCTTTTCACCTATGTGAGCATAAAGAGACTTGTACTTGACGTCTTAAAACCACATACACCGGGGGTAATAGAGCTAGCAGAAGAGCTGAGTAAGATCCCTGAGGTTAGTGGAGTAAACATATCTCTTTCCGAGGTGGATCAGGAAACAGATACCGTAAAGATTGTTATAGAAGGCACGGCAATAGATTATGAAGAGGTCAAAAGCGTTCTTGCCGCTTTTGATGCTGTGGTGCACTCTGTAGACAATGTTGCTGCGGGCCAGAGGATAGTTGAGGATGTGGAAACCCCTCAGGATTAGGGAATAAATATTTAACTGAAAAAATCAATAATGGAGATTGAAATGGAAGAAACGATAGAAGAGTGGATAAAGCATCAGCAGTTTGAGACAACAGCAGAAATAGAGATACCACAACTTCAGGTGGATCAGGTTATAGGTCAGGAAGATGCTGTGGAGGTTGTGAAAAAAGCTGCATCGCAGAGAAGAAATGTCCTTCTGATAGGAGATCCTGGTACAGGAAAGAGCATGCTTGCCAGAGCGATGACCGAGCTTTTGCCCTCTGAAGAGCTGGAGGATATTATTGTTTATCCGAACCCTGAGGATCCAGACATGCCTAAGGTGAGAGTTGTACCTGCAGGAAAAGGGAGAGAAATAGTTGACAGTTACAAGGAAAAGGCCCGTCAGGCAAGAGGCTCCAGGGACTGGATATTCACAACACTTATGGTTTTTACTGTTATCTTTTCGATCGTTGCTTTTGTGATCTACCAGAGCATAGAGGTGATATTCATGGCTCTCATGATATTCCTAATGGTGATGTTGATGTCAAATTTCACCAGGAGAGGGCCTAACATGATGATACCAAAGCTTCTTGTCTCTCACAAGCTTGGAGAAAAAGCGCCGTTTGTAGATGCTACGGGCTCGCGTTCTGGCGCTTTGCTGGGTGATGTGAGACATGATCCCTATCAGTCAGGTGGTCTGGAAACGCCAGCGCATGAGCGTGTTGAGCCTGGCGATATACACAGGGCTCATAAGGGTGTGTTGTACATAGATGAGATAGGCACAATGGATCTTGACACCCAGCAGCATCTCTTAACTGCAATGCAGGAAAAGGAGTTTCCGATAACTGGCCAGAGCGAGAGGAGCGCTGGAGCGCTAGTAAAAACAGAGCCTGTGCCATGCGATTTTATACTGGTGGCTGCGGGAAACCTTCAAACGATAGAGCACCTGCATCCAGCGCTGCGCTCAAGGATAAAGGGTTACGGCTACGAAGTTTACATGAATAGTGAAATGGACGATAGTGAGGAGAACAGAAGAAATCTTATACAATTTGTGGCCCAGGAAGTGGCAAAGGACAAAAAGATCCCCCACTTCAAAAAAGAGGCTGTTGCCGAGATAATCAAAGAAGCGCAGAGAAGGGGAGGGAGAAAAGGAAAGCTAACTATGAGACTCAGGGAGCTCGGTGGGCTTGTGCGGGTTGCAGGCGATATTGCGGTGGAGCAGAAAAAGCAGTTTGTAGAACTTGAGGATGTCCTGAAAGCAAAGATGATAGCTAGGCCTCTGGAGCAGCAAGTGGTGGATAAGTATATAGAAAGGATGAATGACTACAGCACCATACGCACAGGAGGTGCAGAGATCGGCATAGTCAATGGCCTTGCGGTTATGGGAAGTGATACAGGATTAAATGAGCTTTCAGGAATAGTTATGCCTATAGTCGCTGAAGTGACTCCTTCACAATCAAGTGAAGAGGGCAGGATAATAGCTACAGGTAAACTTGGGGAAATAGCAAAAGAAGCTGTGCAGAACGTTAGCGCTGTTATAAAAAAGATCGCAGGCAAAGATCTATCAAAGTATGACATACACATTCAATTCATCGGAACTTATGAAGGCGTTGAGGGTGATAGTGCCAGCGTCTCCATAGCAACAGCCGTTATTTCCTCTCTGGAAAGCGTTCCGGTGGATCAATCTATGGCAATGACTGGCTCACTCTCTGTGCGTGGAGAAATTTTGCCTGTTGGTGGGGTGAGTGCTAAGATAGAGGCAGCTATAAAGGCAGGGCTGAAGAAAGTTCTTATACCGGAAAGCAACATAAATGATGTGATGCTCGAATCAACATATGAGAACAGAATAGATATCATTCCTGTGAAGACGATAAAGGACGTGCTTGAAGCTTCTCTGGTTGGATCAAAGAAAAGAGGGATACTCAGCAGGATATCAAAGTTCTTGCCCACGATACAGCCTGACCTTCCAGTAACAAATCCTTAAATAAGCGTTGATGCATTACCCATATGGCTAGATTTCCTGAAGCAACAGAGAGGGTTTTAAACAGGAAGGTTTGTATGAAATGCTCTGCCACAAACTCTGTTAGAGCAAAGAGATGCAGAAGGTGTGGTAGCAAAGAGTTGAGATTAAAGTCTAAAGAGATCAAGGCTAAAGGCTGATGGTTACTCTTCACGTGCCTATTGAGAAACTTTCCTTAAGCAAGCCTCAAATAGAGGAGGGCTTGAGGAACATTGGGTGCTCTATTGAAGGAGGAGGTATCGAAATAAACCCGAATAGGCCTGACCTCTTCTCAAGAATAGGTATAGAAAGAGCTCTGAAGCATTACTTTTTCAGGGAGCTTACGGATTACACGATTGAAAGGCCCAAAATAGAATGCTACGCAGATGAGGTTGCTGTTAGACCATTCATAGTGTGTGCTGTGGTGAGGGGTGTGAGACTTGATGATGAAAATATAAGGGAGTTGATAGAGCTGCAAGAGCTTCTTCACCTTACCTTAGGGAGGAACAGACGATTTGCTGCGATAGGGCTGCATGATCTGGATGATGTATCACCACCTTTTTATTATAAAAGCGCACCGGAAAGCAGGAGTTTTACCCCTCTGGGGAGTTATAGAGAAATGAGCATAAAAGAGATCCTTGAAAAGAATGAGAAAGGAGCAGAATTCAAGCATCTTGTTGAGAATGATAAAAGGTTGTATCCTCTTCTTGAGGACGCTGAAGGAAAAGTTCTGTCAATGCCACCGATAATCAACGGTAACGTAACAGCACTCAAAGAATCAACAAAGAATCTGTTCATTGATGTTACGGGAATAACAGAGCATGTGCCCTACACAGTTATAAACCTTTTAGTTTGTGACCTCCTTGATAGATTCAAAGACGCTAAAGCAGAGAAAGTCAGGGTGATAGGGAAGGAGACAGGAGAGTATCCTGATCTTACCAGAGTAAAATGGAGTATAAATTTAAGAGAGGCAGAAAGAATTACAGGGATAAAGATGAGCACTGAAGAAGCAATAGATTCTTTAGAAAAGATGGGGCATATAGCATATGGCGATGGAAATGAAAAATTGTGCGTAGAGGTGCCATGTTACAGGAGCGATATAATGCACCCATACGATATATTTGAAGAGCTCGCTATTGGGTACGGCTATGGTAGAATAAAGGAAAAGCTGCCAGAGAGCTGGACCCCAGGGAAGAAAAGGTTCAGAACCAGAGATATACTGAGAGAGATATTTACAGGCATGGGCTTTATAGAGGCTACCACACTAAACCTGAGCTCTGAAGAAGAGCAGCTGGAGCTTATGAACTTAAAGACAAAAGAAACTGTTGAGATCCTGAACCCTGTCTCGAATCTATCCATACTCCGTTTCTGGCTCATACCCTCTCTGCTCTCAATACTCAGAGCTAATAAGCATAACCCGCTGCCGCAGAGGGTGTTTGAATGTGATCAGCTCTATGATAGAGAGCATGCTGCCTGCCTCATAGAGAGCACCAGCGCAGACTTTAAGGAGATAAAATCTATATCTGAAGCCATATTCCATGCGCTCAACATTGAGGTTTCTTATTTGAGTGAATCTCACCCCTCCTTTATAAAAGGAAGGTGTGCCGTGATCGTTAAGGATAATGAAAAAGCAGGGATTATAGGAGAGCTGCACCCCTCAGTGCTGAGAAACTTTCAGCTTGAAACACCCGTGTGCGCTTTAGAGTTGTGGGGGTTGCAAGAATGAAGGTGAATGTGATAGAGACGCCGTTAATACTGCATGAGCTTACAAAGATAAGGGATAGGCACACAGGGGGCATAGCTTTCAGAAAAGGCTTAACCCATATAGGAAGATACTTTGGTTATGAGATAACAAAGAGCTTTGCTTATAAAGAAAAGGAGGTGGATACACCGTTGGGAGCGGCAAAGGGTATAGAGATAGAGGACATGAAAAATGTGCTCATGGTTAATGTCCTCAGAGCCTCAATGCCTCTGGTTGATGGTTTCCTCAAGGTTTTTCCTGATGCAAGGGTTGGGATAGTAAGCGCTTTCCGTGGTTCCCCACCGAATTTTGAGATAAGCATCGATTACATTCGCGTTCCAAAGATAAAAAAGGAGGATATAGTCATTGTCGCGGATCCCATGGTCGCAACAGGGTCAACTATGATAAGGGTTCTCAGAGAGCTTAAGCGATTTGGGGAACCAAAGAGAGAGATCATTGCATGCGTGATAACAACACAATACGCGATAGAGAGGCTTGAGAATGAATATCCCAGCGTAGAGCTATACACCGCAGCCATAGATCCAGAGATTGATGAGCATGGCTACATAATCCCAGGCCTGGGAGATGCTGGGGATAGGGCTTTTTCAAAGGCTTAAGATCAGAGAGATGACCAGGCCTATAAAAATGAAAAGAATAAAAGGTATTTTTGGGGTTACAAGAGTTTTTGCTCCTTCCTTTTTATAGACCCAATATTTCCTTTCATCAAATTCTTCTTTTTCTATAGCTAAGAAAGCATCCGGCAGCTTTCTCATGCCATTTTTCATGTTGTATATGAAAAGAGCTAATGGCACCATCAGCGCAGCGAGAGAGGCAATCAGAAGCACGGAAAGTGAAAAAAAGATGGGATAGCTCTTAACTGGCCATTCTGGCATCATTATTGAGAGGGAGATCAACGCCTTTGCATCAGCTCCGCCATAGAGGCCATGTTTAAAACCAAAGCGTTGAAGAAAAAGCCCCATATAGTAGAGAAGTAAAGCAAAAAGAGACATAAAGACTATGGAGACAGCAGTATAAGCATTCAGACGGGGGATAAGAAGAGGAATAGCTATCAGCACCATTATTCTCCATACCCAGTTGCTAACTCTTCTGCTTTTTATGTCTGAGTATGTGGCGTATCCTAAAAAGACTATGGAGACTATAACAGCAATAAGGTCTATCATAAAAAAAGAAAGGTGTTAGGGGTTTCTATCCTTTACGGTTTTTATAACATCAGTGATCTATGGAAATACTCCCCTGACCTTTATTGCATCAGCTATCCGCTCTATTGCCAGTATGTATGCAGCATCTCTCATTCCAACCTTGTGCTCTTCAGAGTATTGCAGGCAGTCATAGAAGCTTTCGAGCATTATTGCTTCAAGCTTTTCATTAACCTCCGCTTCTTTCCAGTATAAGCTTTCCCTGTTCTGAACCCACTCAAAGTAGCTAACTGTGACCCCACCTGCATTTGCCAGGATATCCGGAACTATGAAAACTCCCTTTTCTAGAAGGATCTTTTCGCCTTCAGGTGTTGTCGGCCCGTTGGCGCCCTCAACAATAATGGGCGCTTTAATAACGTCAGCATTTGAGCTGGTGATCTGGTTTTCTTTAGCTGCAGGTATAAGAACATCGCACTCCAATGAAAACAGATCTTTCTCATTTATCTCTTCAGCCTTCGGATATCCTTTTATCATCATTTTGTTTTTGAGGGCGTATTCATAGAGATCATAGGGATCTATGCCCTCATTATTATAGAGCGCACCCGATATGTCGCTTATCCCTACTATCTTTACCCCATTATCGTGCAGAAGCTTTGCCGTCCATGATCCAACGTTTCCAAAGCCCTGGACCACCGCTCTAGCTCCTTTTTCGTTTATTCCTTTTTTCTTCAGAGCCTCACGTGTGCAGAACATAACGCCTCTTCCGGTAGCACTGGTTCTACCCCGGCTTCCTCCAACCCTGATTGGTTTGCCCGTAACTGCGCCATAATTATCATATCCTTTAAGCATGGAATAGGTATCCATCATCCATGCCATTATCTGTCCATCCGTCCCAATATCAGGAGCTGGTATATCCTTTTCCGGGCCTATTATGGGGACTATTTCATAAGTAAATCTCCTGGTGATCCTCTCTTTTTCTCCATCTGAAAGGAGTGTAGGATCACAGGTTACTCCGCCCTTTGCGCCTCCATACGGTATATTGACAACAGCGCACTTTATGGTCATCCATGTAGCTAAAGCTCTAACCTCATCCATATTAACATCAGGTGCAAATCTGATGCCCCCCTTCGCAGGGCCTCTCGCTGTATTGTGCTGCACCCTGTATCCTGTGAAGATCCTGACGCTTCCATCATCCATTTTTACAGGGAAATTTACACAGAGCTCCTTCTCACAGTGCTTTAGCCAGGTCTTTACTCCATCATCCACCGAGATGTGTTCGCATGCTCTGTCTATCTGCTTCTTCGCATTTTCATATGGGTTTAGCTCTCCTGCCCCTACCATGTTTTCACCGAACATAATCGGTTTATGCTCTTAAATACTTTTCCCGTATACAAAAGAGCAAAAGAAAAAAGATCATAGAGCAATAAAGGATATGCGCTGTCCTGTATGCACAAAGCTCTATGGAGGAAACAGCTCAGAGACAGAGGAAGAGAATGAGGAGTGTGAGATCTGTGAGGACATAGGTATAGGCGTAAGAGATCTCATAGATGCGATGCTTGAAGCCTCCATGGATTATGAATTTTCAACATTCTCTCTCGGAACAAAGATATACAGAGAAATAGAGGAGAGAGAGAAAGCGCTGGGCGCCGAGGGGAAATTCAAGAGGGAGATAAATGAGGTGCTGAGAAACGCTTTTGAAGATGCTTCCGGGAAAAGTTACGTATCTGAAGGTGAAGAGCTCTACTTTCTGGTTGACTCAAGATTTAATTGGGTCAAGCTGACCTCAAGATCTGTGTTCATATACGGGCGCTACAATAAGTTTTCAAGAGAGCTCCCCCAGACAAAGAAGATCTGCACCAGATGCCTGGGTAGAGGATGCTATTATTGCAATGGCAAAGGAAAACTGTTCGATGAGAGCGTAGAAGAGATCATTGCACAAACTTTTATAAAGCATTTCAAAGCGGAGTCTACCAAGTTTCATGGTATGGGGAGGGAGGACATAGACGTAAGGATGCTTGATGAAGGGAGGCCTTTTGTGATAGAGCTGGTTGAGCCAAAAATAAGATGCGTTGATCTCAATGCTCTAGAAAATGAGGTTAATGTGAGCGATAAGGTAAAGATAAGAGATCTCGCCTACTCAGATTTCACAGAGGTTGTAAGAATAAAATCCGCAAAACCGGATAAGGTCTATGTTGCAGAGATTATGTTTGATAGAGAGGTAGAGGAAAGAGAGCTCCAGAGAGCTTTAGCATACCTGGAAAACAGGGAGGTGCACCAGCGCACACCGTTGAGGGTGGTTATGAGAAGGAGCGATATTGTAAGGATTAGAAGAGTAAAAAAGGTAGAGCTTTTGGAATTTTCTGGAACAAAGGCAGAAATAAAGATTGAAGCTGAAAGCGGAACATATATTAAGGAGCTAATCCATGGGGATAAGGGTAGGACCGTACCCAGCCTCTCATCTCTGCTAGGTTGTGAATGCAGGGTTGAGGCTCTGGATGTCACAAAAATAGAACTCATGTAGGAGGAGAGTACACCAAAGGAAAGGAGGAGTAAGTATGCCAAAGATGTCGCATGGTAAAAAAGCAAACACTAGAAAACTGCTCACTAAAAAGAAGAGCGAGAAGAGTAAAAACCTTGTAAGCAAAATGCTGCAGAAGTTTGAAGAAGGAGAGAGCGTATTCATAGATCTTGAACCAAGCGTAGAGAGTGGAATGCCATTCCGCAGGTTTAATGGTTTACAGGGTAAAGTTGTAGGGAAACAGGGTAGATGCTATCTGGTAGAAGTGAAATGCGGCAATAAGATAAAAACTGTTCTTGCAGGGCCTGCGCACATGAAAAGGTTGTGAGAGAATGAAAGTCTCAAAGGAAGGTCGCTACCTTGCATTAGCAGAGGTAAAAGAATTGCTGGGGGAAGAAGCGCTCAAGGACGTACAGAAGCTTGCTCTTGAGCACGCTAAGGAATTCAGTAAACTAGGAGTTAAAGAAGCAAAAGCGCTAACAAAAGAGCTCTCAGAGCTGGATCTTCCCGAGAACATCGTGTGTAAAATAGTAGATATATTGCCCCAGGACACAGATACAATAATAACAATACTCTCAACTGAAAAGAGCAGAATAAAGGAGGATCTGATAAATAAGGTCCTCGAGATCGTTTCAGGGTATACGAAGGAGTGAGAAATGGAAGAATCCGCCTTCGTCCTTGACTATCTCCCAGAGGGGAGACCGAGCACAAGTTTCAGGAGAATGATGGAGCCTATAGCTTACGTTATAGGCAGGGATGAATTCAAGCTGTTTGAGGTGTCTCTGAGATCTACAGTAGAGATCGGAGAAAAGCTCTACATTGGAAAAGAGAAATCAAAAAGGAAAAAGGTGAACAGGATCCTGAGAAGGGTTAGATATGATGAACTCACAGGCTCTGCAAAGGACGAGCTACCCCATGTGCTTGAACAGATAGTTAAAGAGAGGGAGAGCTTTTTTATAAATTTTATAAACAGGGCAGGACCAATAACAACAAGGTTTCATTCTCTGGAGCTATTACCAGGATTCGGAAAAAAGATGATGTGGAGCGTTATAGAAGAGAGAGAAAGAAAGCCATTTGAGAGCTTTGAGGATCTTGCACAGAGGAGTGATCTGAAAAATCCGGAAAAGGTCTTTGCTAAAAGGATAGAGGATGAGCTATCTGGCAAGGAAAACAAATATATTCTGTTTGTCAAATAGGGATATCGGGACTTTCTATTCTATATAGAAAAGTATATTCTTTTTAAAAACGATTGAATCTGTGGAGAAGTTCAGGATCTTTACGGCGGTCTTTGCCCTTTCTCTGACTGCTCTCGCAATGCTGCTTCTCACACAACTTATAATATCTTCATTACCCGTAATGGAGACGTTTGGATTTCGATTCGTAATAGAGAGCGTATGGGATCCTGTAAAGGAGGTTTTCGGGGCTCTTCCCTTTATATATGGTACCCTTGTGACATCATTTATAGCCCTGCTGATCGCTGTGCCCTTAAGCATCGGTGCTGCTGTTTTTCTCACGCAATACATCTCTCCCAAATTATCGTATGTGCTCTCTTTTCTCATAGAGATAATAGCAGCCATACCTAGTGTTGTCATAGGTCTATGGGGTATATTCGTGCTCATCCCTTTTATAAGAGAAGAGGTAGGCCCCTTCCTTATAGAATACCTTGGTTTTATACCAGTATTCCAGGGGCCTGTGTATGGTCCATCTATCCTTACAGGAGCGCTGATATTGACGATAATGATAGTACCGATAATTACCTCAATGACAAAGGATGCCATAAACACTGTACCGATCCTTCAAAGAGAGGGAATGATAGCCCTGGGTGCTACCAGGTGGGAGGTGATCACAAAGGTAACGCTACCTTATGCAAGACCCGGGATCATAGGAGGGGTGATGCTGGGTCTCGGTAGAGCGATCGGTGAAACGATGGCAATAACTATGGTTATAGGTAACGCTCCCGAGATACCCGCATCTCTTTTAGCACCAGGCGATACGCTCGCAAGTGTGATAGCGAATCAGTTCAGCGAAGCAACCTCTGCGCTCCATGAATCTGCATTGATAGAGCTCGGGCTCATACTATTTATCATCACTATAGTAATAAACATATGCGCTAGGCTTATCCTCAGAAGGGAGGTGGCCAGGGGATGACAAGTCTTGGGGTTAGAAGAATAAAAGGGTACCTCATGCTGATCCTTGTGGCTGTAGCCTTCATAATCATAATGATCCCCCTCATAAGCATGCTATACATGATAATAAAGGAGGGTATTGGTATTTTAAGCTGGGAGTTTCTTACAGCTCTTCCGAAACCGCCTGGTGAGGCAGGAGGGGGGATAGGGAATGCGATACAGGGAAGTCTGATGATGGTAGCCCTGGCTTCAATGATCTCTATACCAATCTCAATCTTTGCAGCCATGTATATATCTGAGTATGGAGGAAAGCTCTCCACAATCACAGAATTTATAGCAGAAGTCCTCAGTGGCACCCCCTCCATAATTGCTGGTATATTTATATATACGCTTATAGTTCTAAGAATAGGCTTTTCTGCTTTAGCTGGGGCGCTGGCTCTCTCGGTGCTTATGATACCCACCGTTACCATAGCGTCATATGAGAGTTTGAAGGCTGTTCCCAGGAGTATAAGGGAAGCAGCGATAGCTCTTGGCGTGCCAAAGTGGAGAGCTTCCCTCTTCGTTATTTTGAGAAGTGCGATGGTTGGCATAGGAACTGGGGTTATCCTCGGGGTAGCACGCATATTTGGAGAAACTGCACCACTTCTGTTCACAGCTCTTGGAAACATGTACTGGAATGAGGGTCTATTGGAGCCAACCGCAGCCCTCCCATTGCTCATATATAACTATGCTACCTCACCCTATAAAAGCTGGCAGACGCAAGCCTGGGGTGCTGCACTGGTGCTTCTTGTGATCGTACTATTGTTGAACATTGGAGTCAGGATTATAGCGAGGAAAAGATGAGCACAAAGATAAGAATAAAGAGCCTTAATGGATGGTTCGGCGAAAAGCAGGTGCTGAAGGATATAAACTTGGACATAGAAGAAAACAGCATAACCGCAATAATAGGTCCGAGCGGATGCGGCAAAACTACGCTTATAAGATGCATAAACAGGATGCATGAAGTAACTCCCGGGGCCAGAGTAGAGGGTAGCGTTTTGCTCGATGAGCAGGATATATATAAAGAGGACCCAGTTAAGGTTAGAGAGAGGATTGGCATGGTTTTTCAGAGGCCAAACCCATTTCCAACAATGAGCGTTCTGGAAAACGCGGTTGCTGGTTTGAAGCTAAAGGGCATAAGAAACAGGAAGCTTCTTGCCGAAAAGGCTGAAGAGGTGATTAAGGCAGTCGGGCTATGGGACGAGGTAAAAAATGAGCTGAACAAGCCAGGCACAAGCCTGAGCGGTGGACAGCAACAGCGCCTGTGCATAGCCAGAGCCCTTGCTGTGGAGCCGGAGGTGCTTTTGATGGATGAGCCAGCTTCAGCTTTGGATCCTGTATCAACTATGCGCCTGGAGGATCTGATCTACGAGTTAAAGAAGGAGTACACGATTGTTATAGTAACGCACAACATGCAGCAGGCAGCCAGGGTAAGTGATTACACAGCCTTTCTGTACATGGGAGAGCTCATAGAGTATAGTAACACAAAAGAGCTCTTCGAGAGGCCAAAGAATGATCTGACAGAAAGGTATATAAGTGGAAGATTCGGTTGATAAAGGTAAAAATGTCGATAAAGAGGTGAAGTATGGGGACGAGAGAAAAGTTTGATAAAGATATCAATGAAGTGTACAGGATGCTAGGAGAGATGCGAGATCTGGCCATAGATAGCATCAACTCCTCTATGGAAGCTCTGGATAAACTGGATGAGGATGCGGCAAAGGTGGCACTGAGAAATGATGTAAAAAGCTATGATCTGATGAGAAACATAGAGAACAGATGCACAGCCCTTCTGATGCTTCAGGCTCCTGTAGCAAAGGATCTCAGGAAGATAGTTACCGCAATGAAATCCTCTGGTGATCTCAACAGGATTATAAGATATGCAAAGAATATATCCACGCTAGCTATCGAGATGGTAAAAGAGAAAGATGAGCACTTTAAAAAGCTTATAGGCCTGAAGGGAATGAAAGATAAATCTATAGATATGATCGAAAAAGCCATGAAAGCCTTGTTAGAGGAGAATAAAAACCTTGCTATGGAAGTGTATAAAGAAGAGGAAGATGTGGACGCTTTATACGAGCAGATATTCAGAGAGCTCATCACATATATGGTGGAGGACAACAGGAAGATAACTAGAGGTGTTAGGTACTTACTCGCTGGCAGGTATCTTGAGAGGGTAGCAGATCATGCATGCAACATCGCAGAAGGAGCCATATATATAACAACCGGGGAGCGTATAGCACCGGATTAGGCATTTATCAAAGATTTAAAGGACGCCCATAGCGTTATTCTAAGCTGGTTGTGCCTAAGATGGGCGGATATTTTTTATCTGCGTGATTGCGCTCTCTATACTTTCAACATCCCTTTGCATGACCGAAACAGCTCTAACAACCATAGGATATTTCTCTACAAGCTGGTTGAGATCTATATCTAGATCCTCGCTTGTTTGCTGCAGGTCCTCTCTCGTCTGCTGGATAGCAGTTGTGATAGCATTAATCAGCTCCATAGGGATACCATAGACAAGGGACAGAGACCGCTCAAGGGTATTCAGAGAAGCGTTTATTCTATCCAGATCTCTTGAGATCACATCATTGTAATCGCGCTGTAGCGCCGAGACGTCCAGATTTTGGTTGTATACGGTGTTATTATGGCGCAGTGCGTAATCTACATATCCGAAGTAGTTGTTAAGATCTTCTAACAAAACCTCAACATTGTTTGTCAGAGATTCAAAAGGGACCATGAGGAGATCATAGGGTTCAACTGCTGGTTGCACAGGCTGCTGGATCTCTGGTTGTGCAGTTTCATTTTGTGGCTCCTCCATCGCGGGAGGCATTCCTATACAGCCACAAAGGAGAAGAGCTAGCATAATCACAAGCTTCTTCATACTGCACAATATACATTTCTTTGTATTTAACAATGTCTGCAATGCAAATCAGTAAAATAAATATACGACTTGAGCTCCTTTCTGTTTATGAAAAGAGGGATGGCAGTTTCGATCGCTCTTGCTATAGCTCTATTAGCACCGGTGGTGCTGTCACAGGACATAAAGAGCATAGTAGAGAATGTAAACGCAACAGGGCAGCTGGAGGTTGTGCACTGGTGGACAGCTGGTGGAGAGAAAGAGGGAATAAATGAAGCTCTGAACTATTTTTCACGAATATATCCAAAGGTGAGGGTTATCTCAGGGCCAATAGCTGGAGGTGCAGGAACAAATCTCAAGCAGGTCGTTAAAACAAGGGTTGTTGCAGGTAATGCTCCTGAGAGCTTTCAGTGTCATGCGGGATATGAGATGTACCCATACTATGAGGGTGATCTCCTTTACAACTGTGATGACGTCTGGAGCTATATGGGGCTAGAAAGCGTTACTCCGGATATGATAGAAGAGATATGTAAGATAGACGGGCACTACTATTGTGTGCCCATTGGAATACACAGAACTAACGTTGTTTTCTACAACAAAGGGCTCTTTGAAGCGTATGGCGTAGAGGAGCCATCAAGCAACATGACCTTGGAGGAATTTTTCGATTTTGCGGCAGAGCTTCAGGAAAAGCTGCCGGAGGGCGTGCGCGCTCTCGGTTTAGGTGATAGAAACAACTGGGAGGCAACACACATATTTGAAACCCTCATGCTAGCAGAAAACCCGCGGACCTATGAGAAATTCATAAATGGAAAGGTGACAGCAAAAGAGCTCGTACCAGCTCTCGAGGCTTTTCAGGAATATCTGGGGTATGTTGCCCCAGATCACAGAGCAAGAACCTGGGATGAAGAATGCGGGATGATCATGCAGGGAAAGGTAGCTATGCTCATTCATGGAGACTGGGCAAAGGGTTACTTTACCGCAAATGGCTGGGAGTATGGAAAAGACTTTGGTGCTTTTGTTGTCCCGGGGACTGAAGGTTGGTTTGGAGCCAGCACAGACGCTTTTGTGAGACCGAAGAGCTCAGTGAATCATGAGAACGCTATAAGATGGCAGGCAACATATGTTACGCTGGATGCGCAGAAGGTGTTCAATCCTGCAAAGGGATCTATATCACCTTATACTCACGTACCAACAACGATCTATGATGAATACTCCAGGGAAGCTGCTGAGGATCTTTACTCCAGAGATATAAAGATATATCCGAGCATAACCCACGGTTCAGGCTCACCTGAGCAGGTCTTATCGCAATTAAATGTGATAATTGGAGACTTTGCCCAGAACCCACAAAACGTCCAGGGAACCGCAAACTCGATAATAAACGCAATAAAGTATGTAGAGCATCCGGTACAGTGGGATATAATTTGAGAGCAAAGAGCGTGCTGGAGTTCTTGCCATTCATAGTGGCAATAGCTCTGGCCTTTTACTTTATATACGTTGCGATAGGATGGAATGTAATAGTCTCTATCTCTAAATGGGCAGGTCTGCGGCCTGACTACAGCTTTTCGGGCTTCCAGCAGTATGCGAGAATGGTGGATGATCCCCTCTTCTGGAAATCACTCACCAACACATTTTTCCTGTTTCTGATGATGCCTCTATGCATGCTCCTTGGGCTATTAATAGCCATTCTGCTGGATCTCTGCGGAAAAGGTGCCGGGATCTTCAGAAACATCCTGCTTCTCCCTTTTGCCCTATCCTTTGTGGTAACAGGCACTCTCTGGGCATGGATGTATGCGCCGAGTAATGGGGTGATAAACACTATGCTCAGAGCTTTCGGACTTGAGAGCCTCACAAGTATGTGGCACACAGGTGAGGGCACAGTGATGTGGTCCATACTACTAGCATTAATATGGCAGTTCTCTGGATATACCGCTCTCATATTCCTGGCAGGGATAAAATCGGTTGATGAAGACGTAATCGGGGCAGCTAAGGTGGACGGGGCATCCACTTTTCAGATGTACCGGAGGGTAGTGCTTCCACAGCTAGGGCCATCAGTGCTCACAAATTTTGTTATACTGATGCTTTTTTCTTTAAAAGCCTTTGATTTTATATGGGTGCTTACCAGTGGCGGTCCGGGAACAGCATCCCATACATTGGCTATACTGATATACCGTGTGCTCTTTGAGCAGACTCAGTTCGCCTATGGCTCTGCTATCTCTGTGATCCTTCTGCTTATAGTGCTTGCCATTGTTGTGCCATACATGTACTTTTCATACAGGAGTGCAGAGAGATGAAGGCAAAAGATGTAATAATATATGTTGTGCTCACTATTTTTGCCATCGGAGCTCTTTTGCCTATCTGGGCTGCCATAACCACATCCTTCAAGAGCTCATATGAGGTTGCAACCACATCACCATTATTCTTCCCAGAGCAGCCGACTCTTGATGCTTATAGAACCGCCTTTGGTTCATTGAGTCGCCCGTATGTGAATAGCATCCTGATGACGATAGGTGGAGTCATCGGTTCGGTGCTGCTTGGATCTATATGTGGCTATTTCTTTTCAAAGATAAGGTTCAGGCATGATGAGCTCGTTTTCTACCTTTTAGCTGTGGGTGCTTTTATACCATATCAATCTGTGCTTGTGCCATTATACACTACAATAATAGATCTCAATATGTACGGCACAGTTCAGGGGCTGATATTAACGCATACCGCTTATGGTATACCCATGTGTACAGTGCTCTTCAGAAGTTTTTACACTGCTGTGCCTGATGATCTCATAGATGCTGCAAAGGTGGATGGTGCGGGTGCATGGAGAATATATTTCAACATTCTGCTTCCGGTGACACTTCTTTCGATGGTTATAGTTGTTGTGTTCCAGTTCACCTCAATATGGAATGAATTTCTCTTCGGGCTAATTCTTGGAGGTGGCGAGATGCAGGCAATGCCTGTGACGGTGGCTCTTAACAACCTCAAGGGCAGCCTCGTAGCTCAGTGGAATGTGCAGATGGCAGGAGCCTTACTTGTAGCTCTCCCTGTGCTTTTGCTCTACATATTTCTGGGCAAATATCTGATAAGAGGGTATATGAGCGGAGCGCTTAAATAAACAGAGATCACAAAATATCGTATATAGAAATATCTACCTTGATCAGAGGAGCGTTAGAGCTACATAACGACCAGTATCGCTGGTGCATGAGGATAGAGCTATGTTCTGGTGGATCTGCATCAGCATATCGTTGTTAGAGATCTCTGGACGATATTGAACTATTCCCCCTATCTCAAGAGCTCACTTT
>WOYI010067611.1_pt1 | contig 71789 bp, 70 predicted proteins | sample 6423411 | NCBI WGS metagenome assembly WOYI01 (sample SAMN13441803, study PRJNA592873) | oil field metagenome | biome: oil field; feature: oil-well bore; material: oil-contaminated soil; isolation source: oil-contaminated soil from oil-well borehole | place: Germany: Wietze | collected 2016-10-18 ...
AATGACGATTTTAAAAATAATCGGGAAGAAAAATATTTTCTAACAAAGTACTGCTACGGAAAAAAACACAAGCATATAGAGGGCGGTGCCGCCGATTTCCGTCTCATGCACAGCAGGGAGATCGCGGTGGTAGGCGTCAGTGATAAAGAATATAAGACCGGTTACCGAATATTCAAGGATTTGATGAAATACGGGTTCAACGTGCACGGTATAAACCCGCGTAACGGCATCATTCTCGGCAGACAGATAAAACGCAACCTGAGGGCGCTGGATAGAGTCCCGGATATAGTGATCACGGTTGTTCCTCCTGAGGTAACCCTGGAAATCATAGAGGAATGCAGGTCGATGGGAGTAAAAGAGATATGGATGCAACCGGGTTCGGAATCGCCGGAAGCAGTCGGGAAAGCCGCCGCTTACGGTATAAAAGCAACCGCCGGCTCCTGCTTTATGCGGCAGGCCGGGATCTGGCGGTAGATATAGGAGATGATGATTATGCGTAAAGAAGTCGCCTTGGGGATTAAAGTCATAGGGATATGGTTTATTATATCGGGGGTTACGGGAGTGTTTTCTTTGCTGGATATGCGCGCATTCTATCTGAATAACACCGGGGCTTTTCCTTTTCCATATTCGCACATCAGGTTGTTCACCGATTCGCTGCTGCCGGTCCTATCTCTGGTCGGCGGTATATATCTGCTGAAACTGAAAGAATGGGGCAGGCGTTTCATCCTCGCCGTATGCTTTTTGAATCTTATACTGGTGGCGGTGAGTTTCGTGCCTTTTTCCGGCCGCAACGTCTTTGTCTCTCTTAAGGAATACACGGAAAAGAATTATGAGGCTCAAAAGCAGGAAGTTCTGCGGCGTTATAAAGCGGAATATCAGCAGGAGGCTCTGCAGAAACTGGAGCAATCGCATCGGGTCACCGTTTCATCTCTCCCCGGCATTCTTGTTTTTCTGCTGTCTCTCTCCATCCTCTGGAATTCCTGGGTCATTTTCTATTTGATGAGAGGCCCAGGGCGTCCGTTTTTCCCCGGGCCGCAGCGCGGGACGGAAGAAGAGGTGAAAGAAGCGGCGGACTGATCCTCCCAGGCCTGCCCGCCGTTCTCCGGCGGGTTCACGGCGAGTTTATACGCGCAATACGGGCCCGGAGCGGTCAATCTGGTGATTGACTGCCGCTTAATTCTATGATAAAGTTAATAAAGCCGCAGAAACCCCGGGCTTTAATCCTTCCCGTATAAAGTATCGGAAGAAGGCTGATGAAAGAAGAAAGAGGGCGCGCAGGGCCTGACGATTTGCTTCCTCGCCCGGCACACTACTGTTGTTACATAAGTTTCTGATAATCGAGAATCGAAATTAGACCGCAATCGAGAACTTTCATCGAATCAAATCTCGATTTTCGACTCTCGATTGCTCTGTGCGCTGTTTTAAAAACTTATTTAACAGCGTACGGAGTCCGCCAACGCTTCAGTGGCGGACGGTCAACTTTCTACTCTCGATTTCAAGTATTAGGAACTTGTTTGACAATGTAATACTGAGCGTTTTGCTTCTTCTTTTCGGGGCCGGTCGCAGCGTTGTCGGCATGTTGAGGCAGGAGCTAAACCCCTTACAATTTCATACGTAAACGGTTATTTGTACGGAAAGGTCAAAGTGGTTGATTTAAGCAGGGTGAGGACATATTCGGTCAAAACCAGGAAAAGCAAGGTTTCCGCCGGAGATTTTGCGCAGCCCCCGCGCAAGGGCGCGGGTTTCCGCTCTTTCTTTTCCTCTTTGCCGAACATCCTGCGCGCCGCCGATCTGCGTTCTGCGGCGGAAGCCGCGGCTTCCGCGGGACGCAGGAAAAAAGCGGTGATTTTCATGGCCGGGGCGCACGTGATAAAATGCGGACTCGGGCCGGTCATAATAGAGTTGATTCGGAAACGGGTGATTTCCTGCGTGTGCCTTAACGGCGCGGGCGTGATACATGACTTCGAGATAGCCCTGCAGGGCAGGACTTCCGAGGACGTCGCGTCCGGCCTTGCCTCCGGCAGATTCGGTATGGGGAGAGAGACGGCGGAGTTCATAAATAACGCCGTCAAGGCAGGGGCTTCCCGCCGGCAGGGTTTCGGTTACGCGGTAGGCTCGCGCATCCGCGGCAAAGAATTCCCTCACAGCCGTTTAAGCGTGCTGCGCGGGGCGTGCGCTCACGGCGTACCCGTCTGCGTGCATGTGGCTGTAGGCACCGATATTATACACCAGCACCCGTCTTTCGATCCCGCCGCCGCAGGCAAGGCGAGTTACGCGGATTTCCTCACTCTGGTGGAAGAGATACGCGGACTCAACGGGGGAGGGGTGCTTTTGAATTTCGGTTCGGCGGTGATCATGCCGGAAGTGTTCCTGAAAGCGCTGAATCTGGCCCGCAACCTCGGCTCGGAAGTAAAGGATTTCACAGCGGTCAATTTCGACATGATACAACAGTACAGACCTGCCCAGAATATCGTCTGCCGCCCGGTTTTGTCCGGAGGCAAAGGGTATTATATAATCGGGCATCATGAAATAATGCTGCCTTTGTTCGCGCAGGCGGTGGTGGAACGGTTATGAGGATCTCCGGTTACAAGAAGATAATCTCGGCTTACGACAAGGCCCGCATATTGGTTATAGGGGATCTTATACTGGACGAGTATATACAGGGCAAAGTGGATCGGATATCGCCGGAGGCGCCGGTGCCCGTGGTCTGGGCGGAAAAACACAGTTTTGTTCCCGGAGGCGCGGCGAACGTGGCATACAATATCAGCGCCCTCGACGCGGAGGTCTGTCTGTCCGGGGTGGTCGGCGACGACGAGAACGCGGCGGAGCTGTCCGGGGTCTTGAAGAAAAGAGGGGTGGATATCTCCGGGATAGTGCGCGATCCGCGCAGGCACACGACCGTAAAGACCAGGATCATTGCCGGCCACCAGCAGGTGGTGCGGGTGGACTGGGAGCACACCCATTCGCTCCCGGAGCGGGTTAACGGGAAGATATTGGATTTCGTTTCCGCCAACATAGACAAGTTTTCGGCGATAATCATAGAGGATTACGGCAAGGGCGTGGTAAATGAACAGCTGTTGTCCGAATTACTTTCTCTGGCGGTGAAAAAAGGAAAGATCGTCAACGTTGATCCTAAAGAAGAGAATTTTCAGCTTTATAGAAAGGTGACATCCATAACTCCCAACCGGAAGGAACTTGAGAACGCTGTGAGGAACCTGAAGTTGACGGATACCACCAATAATTTCAAGCTCAACAACGACAAGATAACCAGCGTGGAACAAGCCGGGAAAGCTGCCGACCAGGTGATGCGTTATCTGGAGCTGGAATCAATACTGGTGACTATGGGAGAACAGGGGATGGCGCTTTTCGAGAAAGACGGCCGTTCAATCACGATACCGACGGTGGCGCAGGAGGTATTCGACGTCTCGGGAGCGGGGGATACCGTAATAGCCGTTTTTACCCTGGCCCTGGCTTGCGGCGCCACTAAGGCCGAAGCCGCGCATATCGCCAATTTCGCGGCGGGCATAGTGGTCAGCAAGCTGGGCACGGCGGTCACAAGCCGGGAGGAGTTGTTGAAGAAGATCAAAGAACACGCTTCGCGGGGGGTGCGTTGATGGACGTTATCGGCGTTATCCCGGCCCGTTACGCCTCCACCAGACTGGAAGGCAAGGTGCTGGCAGACATCGCCGGAAAACCGATGATCCGCCGTGTCTGGGAAAGGGCGCGTAAAGCGAAACTGCTGGATGATCTGCTGGTCGCTTGCGACGATGAAAGGATAGCCGAAACGGTAAAGGGCTTCGGCGGCAAGGCAGTAATGACCGCGAAGGCCCATACCTGCGGCACCGACCGGATAGCGGAAGCGGTCTATCCGCTGGACGCCAGGGCGGTGGTGAACATACAGGCGGACGAACCTCTCCTGCAGCCGGTGATGATCGATCAGCTGGCGCAGGCTTTGCTTTCAGATGATTCAGCGTCAATGGTCACTCTGGCAAAACGCATAGAAAAGCAGGAGGAAATAACGGATCCCAACGTGGTCAAGGTGGTTTTCGACAAGAATAACCTGGCGTTGTATTTTTCCCGCTCCGCCATACCTTACCACGCGGCCGGTTCCCGTGTTGAGGCACCGGTTTATTATAAGCACGTAGGAATGTACGGATACACCAAGGATTTCCTTTTTACCTACAAGAATATGCCTCCTTCTTCCCTGGAGAAAACGGAGAAGCTCGAACAGCTCCGGGTGCTGGAGGCCGGTTGCCGCATCAAGGTTATAGAGACGCGTTATGAGACCATAGGTGTGGATACTGTCGAGGACCTGGAACGCGTGAAGGCGGCTATTGAGGTTTCGGGGGATAAATGAAGACGTCCGTAAGGGAGATAACCATAAGCGGGACAGTAAAGGTCGGCGGAAGGCGTCCGCCTCTGCTTATCGCCGGGCCCTGCGTTATAGAGTCGGAGAAACACTGTCTTTTGGTCGGCAGAAAGATTAAAGATATCGCGGCCGCGCACGGCGTCGCTTACGTCTTCAAGGCCAGTTACGACAAGGCGAACAGGCTTTCCGGGACCTCTTTTCGCGGACCAGGTATCAAGGCGGGGCTGAAGGTGCTTTCCGCGGTCAAGAAAAAACTTGATGTTCCCGTCTTGAGCGACGTGCATTGCCGCGAAGAAGTGGCCTCCGCCGCCAGGGTGCTGGATGTTCTGCAGATTCCGGCTTTCCTCTGCAGACAGACGGATCTCGTCGCGGAAGCGGCGCGCAGCGGCAGGGCGGTGAACATCAAGAAAGGCCAATTCCTTTCCCCCTGGGACATCGCCCCGATAGTCGCCAAGGCCGAGGCCTGCGGCAACAGGAGGATATTGCTTACCGACAGGGGATACTCGTTCGGTTATAATAACCTGGTCAGCGATCTGCGCAGTCTGGCCGTGATGCGCCGTACCGGATGCCCCGTGATTTACGACGCCACGCACAGCGTGCAGCTGCCGGGAGGCAAGGGCGGGGCGTCTTCCGGACAGAGAGAATTCGTGGAAGCCCTGGCGCGCGCCGCCGTGGCCTTCGGCTGCGACGGCCTGTTCCTGGAGGTCCATCCGGACCCGGACAACGCCCCGTGCGACGGCCCGAACATGATAGATTTCGGCACGCTGGACGCCCTGCTGGGGCAGGTGAAGGCAATCAGCGACAGCCTTAAAGCTGCAGTTTGAAAGAGAGCGGGTAAATGGATATATTAAAAAGGGCCAGACAGGTTTTCGACATAGAGGCGAAAGCGGTCCTGGAATTGAAGAGCGGGCTGGGCGCGGATTTCCGCCGTGCGGTGAAAATAATAATGTCCTGTAAAGGCAGGGTCGTGGTGACTGGGATGGGGAAAGCCGGCATCATCGGCCAGAAACTCTCCGCTACGCTTGCCTCTACCGGGACACCAAGCCTTTTCTTGCATTCGGCGGAGGCCATCCACGGCGACCTCGGGAGGGTCACCCGCGAGGACTCGGTGGTTATCCTTTCCAACAGCGGAGAGACGGACGAAGTTAAGAGACTGTTGCCTTTGCTCAAGAAGATGGGGGCGAAGGTCGTCGCGGTAACCGGCAACGCCTCTTCTTCTCTGGCGAAATACAGCGACGCCGTGTTGAACACCTGCGTCAAGAAGGAGGCCTGCCCTCTGGGACTGGCGCCGACTTCTTCCACCACGGCGATGCTGGCTATGTGCGACGCGCTTGCGGTCTGCCTTTTGGATCTGCGCGGTTTCAAGGAGCAGGATTTCGCTTTTTACCATCCGGGCGGGGCTTTGGGAAAAAGATTGCTGCTTAAAGTGGAGGATATAATGCGCAAGGGCCCGGCCAATCCAGTGGTGGAGGAGGACTCTAAAATCTCGGCGGTGCTTCTAAAGATAACGCACGCGCGCGCCGGCAGCGCCTCGGTCGTGGACGCCAAAGGAAGGTTAAGCGGGATATTCACCGACGGCGATCTGCGCCGCAACCTGGAGTCCGGGAAATCGATCACCGGTCTGCCGGTCAGAGAAGTGATGACGCGCAACCCGGTGAGGGTAAGAGCGCAGATGCTGGCGGCGGAGGCGGTACGTCTGCTGCAGGAGAAAAAAATAGACGAATTGCCGGTAGTGGACGAAAAGTCCAGGCCGGTCGGACTGCTCGACGTGCAGGATTTATTGAAAGCCGGCTTGATATGACGGAAACCAGCGGTATGGTTCCTTTGAAAGTGAAAGAGAAGGCCGGCAGGGTCGGGCTTCTGCTGCTGGATGTCGACGGCGTGCTTACCGACGGCAGGATCATCTACGATTCCGGGGGCCGCGATTCCAAGTTCTTCGACGTGCACGACGGGATGGGAGTCCATCTGTTGAAAAAAGCCGACATACCGACCGTGCTTATAACCGCCAAAGGTTCGAGAGCGATCAAGCCGCGCGCCAGGGATATGCGTGTGGATGCGGTATATGCGGATGTTTCTCCCAAAAGTTCGGTTCTGGAGAAGATCCTTTCCAAGTACGGGCGTAGCGCAGATGAGGTCTGTTTCGTCGGCGACGACCTGGTTGACCTTTGCTTGATGAGAAGAGTGGGGCTGCCCGTGGCCGTGGCCAACGCCTGCGAGGAGATAAAACGCGCCGCCGCATACGTTACCTCGCGTTACGGCGGCAGGGGGGCGGTGCGCGAGGTGGCGGAAATTATATTGAAGGCGCACGGCCGGTGGGACGAACTCGTCGGGAAATATTATGATATGTAGAGGCGTATTCACGGCGTTTATAATGCTGCTGCTTTTTGCGCAAGCCGCGGCGCAGGAGACGCCGAACGCCGAGAAGCAGGAAGTCCCTCAGCAGATAAATGATTTCTCTATATCCGGTTACGGCGAAAAAGGCAGGAAATCCTGGGATGTCTCCGGCAAAAGCGCGGATATTCTCGAGGACAAGATCAATCTAAAGGAAGTAAAAGGCAATCTTTACGGCGAAGATGACGACGTCAGCCTGACCGCAGACAAAGGGGTTTTTCACCGGGAGGCGGGAGTGGTGCATCTGGAAAAGAACGTTTTTATTACCACCGCTTCCGGGGTCAAGTTGACTACCGATTCCCTCGATTGGGACAGAAAGAACCAGCTGGTCGACACGCCGGACGAGGTAAACATCGAGCGGCAGAATATGATCGCCAACGCCCTGGGGGCAAGCGGAAGGCCCGCCCTGAACCAGGTGACCTTAAAGAAAAACATCAAGGCGGAGATAACTCCGGACAAACCGGACGCCGCGGAAGAGGACAGGGCGAAGGTGATCGTTACCTGCGACGGTCCGGTGGATATAGATTACGCGAAGAACGTCGCCGTATTCAGGAACAACGTGAAGATCGATAGAACGGACGCGCAGGTCTACAGCGACGAGATGACGGTGTATTTCTCCCGCAAGGCAGATGCGGTGAAAAGCGGGAAGGACATGAACGGCAGCCTGAAGCGGATAGTAGCCAGGGGCAACGTCAAGGTAGTCAGAGGGGAAAATATTTCTTACAGCGAAGAAGCGGTGTATAACGCCTCCGACGGCCGCATAGTCCTGACCGGCAAACCCAAATTGATCATCAATTCCCCGGAGGAGATGAATGCATCTTTTGGAAACTAAGGACCTTTGCAAGAGTTACGACGGCAGGGAAGTCGTGAAAGGGGTCAACATTCTGGTGAAAAGGGGTGAGATTGTCGGCCTGCTCGGGCCAAACGGCGCGGGCAAGACGACCACTTTTTACATGATCGTGGGGATCATCCCGCCCAATCGCGGGAAAATAATCTTCGACAACCATGATATAACCGGGTTGAGCATCCACGAGAGGGCGCGTTTCGGCATCGGGTATCTTGCCCAGGAGGCTTCGATATTCAGGAAGCTTACCGTGGAAGAGAACATTATGGCGATACTGGAAACCCTGCCGATAAACCGTCAGGAACGCGAAAGGCGCCTTAGGGAGCTGTTGAGTGAGTTGAACATATCCCATTTGGCAAAGAGCAAGGCCTTCACTCTTTCCGGGGGGGAAAGGCGCCGGCTGGAGATCACGCGCGCTCTCGTCACCAATCCGTCTTTCATCCTGCTGGACGAGCCGTTCTCCGGCATAGATCCGATAGTGGTAAGCGAGGCGCAGGGGATAATCAGGGACCTGCGCAACCGCGGACTGGGCATATTGCTGACCGACCATAACGTCAGAGAAACCCTTTCCATAACCGACAGGGCCTATCTTATCACCGAAGGCAATATACTTATTTCCGGCACCGCCGCCGAACTGATAAACAACTCCAAGGCCAGAGAGATATATCTGGGAGAAAAATTCAGCATGTAGGAACGCGTATCAACTCAAGGAAACATTAACCCTGCACAGGTTCAAGAAAGGGAAGTATCATGAAAACGGAAACAAAGAAAGTTGATGGAACGATTAGAGAATTGAGGGTGGAAGTCTCGGGCGATGTCGTGAAGAATAAGTTCGACGGCGCCTTCAAACAGATAGGCGCGCAGGCTAAATATCCCGGTTTCCGTGCCGGACACGTGCCGCGCGATATTCTGGAGAAGAAATTCTACGAGGCCGTGCATGACTTGGTGCTGAAAGAACTCCTGCCGGAGATTTATAATAAAGCGCTGGAACAGGAAAAACTTGACGTGGTATCCCTGCCGGAGATATCCGAAGTGAAACTGGATCTGACGGCACTTTCTTTCAAGGCTAAGGTCCACGTCAGCCCCGAGATCAAACTCGGAGAATACAAGGGGATTAAGCTTTCCTACAGGCGGATAAAGGTCGATCCCGCCGAGATAGACAGGAACCTTGAGACCGTCAAGGAAACACGCAAGGCCGGGGACTTGGATGATTCTTTCGCGCGGGGCCTCGGTTACCCTGACCTTGTTGAACTCAAAAAGGCATTCGAGCGCCAGATCGCCCTTCGCAGCGACAATATTCAGCGACAGGCGCTGGAGGATACCCTGATCGAGGCGTTGTGCGGCAAGCTCGATTTTAAACTGCCCCAGCCGCTCGTCGACCGCCAGCTCAACGATATGCTGCGGCAGGCCAAGATGGACATGGCGATGAAAGGCGTGCCGGCCGATAAACTTGAGGAACAGGAAACGGAGTTGAAAAAGGAACTGGAACCGATGGCCAGGGCGCAGGTGAAGACCTATCTCGTGCTTTCTGAGATCGCCAGGCGGGAAAAAATAGCGGATGATGAACATCTGCCGCGTAATGTCATCGAATTCCTTTTCAGGAACGCGGCGTGGGAGATAAAGGATTAACCGGAACTTTTAACTGCCGTGCCGGCTCTTCCGGCGCGTTCCAAGGAGGTACGTTGATGACAGAGAAAATGCAGACACTTGTCCCGATGGTCATAGAACAGACGGCGCGCGGTTACGAGCGGGCTTATGATATATATTCGCGGCTGTTGAAGGACAGAATAATCTTCATCGGCACGCCGATAGACGATAACATAGCCAATCTGGTCATCGCGCAGATGCTTTTTCTGCAGATGGAGGACGCCGCTAAAGACATCAACATCTATATCAATTCTCCAGGAGGGGCTGTGACCGCCGGGCTGGCGATTTATGATACCATGCAGTTCTTGAAGTGCGCCGTTGCCACCTACTGTATCGGGCAGGCGGCGAGTATGGGCGCCATCCTACTCGGAGCCGGGACCAAAGGCAAACGGTTCGTCCTTCCAAATTCCCGCATTATGATACATCAGCCATGGGGAGGGGTGCAGGGAGTAGCCGAGGATATCTCCATCCATGCCAGAGAGATACTGAAACTGCGGGACAAGATCAACGGCATACTTGCCAAGCACACCGGACAGAACATGGAAAGGATACAGAAGGACACCGACAGGGATTTTTTCATGTCGGCGGAAGAAGCCAAAGAATACGGTTTAATAGACGAGGTTATAATCAGCAAAAAATAGCTTTTTAAGCTCCGGGAGGTCGTTAAAATGAGAAAGAATTATCTGTTGACGCCTGGCCCCACGCCGCTGCCGCCGGAGGTTTGTTCGGCGCAGGCGAGGCCGATAATACACCATCGCACGCCGCAGTTCCAGGCTGAGTTGAAAGAGGCGTTCGCCGGGTTGAAGTATATTTTTCAAACGGAGAGGGATGTTTTTATTCTTTCTTCTTCCGGCACCGGCGCTATGGAGACCGCCGTGGTCAATCTTTTGTCGCCCGGCGAAACTGCGCTTGTGATTGAAGGCGGCAAATTCGGGCAGAGATGGAGCGAAATCTGCCGGGCCCACGGCATTTCCGTGAAGACACTGGAAGTCGAGTGGGGGAAGGCGGCCGATCCCAAGGCAGTGGCCGCGGCCCTCAAGGCCGATCTTTCCATCAAGGCGGTTTTCGCCACCCTCTGCGAGACATCCACCGGCGTGACCTTCGACATCCGCGGTTTCGGCGAAGCGGTAAGCGCTTCCCCGGCGGTGCTGGCGGTGGACGCCGTCAGCGGTCTGGGGGCGATAGAACTGAAGACCGACGAATGGGGAGTGGACGTCTGCGTTTCCGGTTCCCAGAAGGGATTGATGCTGCCTCCGGGATTGGGATTCATCTCTGTGAGCGCTAAGGCCTGGAAGATGGTGGAAGCGTCTAAGTCCTCGCGTTATTACTGGGACCTGCGCAGGGCGAAGAAGGCCATAGACAAGACCGATACCGCTTTCACTCCGGCGATATCCCTGGTGATAGCGCTTAACGAGAGCCTGAGGATGATGAAAGAGGACGGTCTGGAGAAGATATTCGCCAGGCACCACCGGATGGGGGAGGCGGTGCGCGCGGCGGTGAAAGCCCTGGGTCTTTCTCTATTCGCGCCTTCCGCGGCCTCGGACGTGGTTACGTCGATATACGTTCCGTCCGGCATAGACGGGGAGAAACTGGTTAAGACCATGCGCGATATCTACGGCGTAACCATCGCCGGAGGTCAGGACGAGATGAAAGGCAAGCTTATCCGGATAGCGCATATGGGTTATATAGAGGAGTTCGACATAATAGTGGGTATTTCCTGTTTGGAAAAAGTTTTGAGCAAGATGGGATATAAGTTCATTTTGGGCAGCGGTGTGAAGGCCGCCCAGGAAGTATTCTTGCAGGATTGAAAAGCGGAGGTGAGTGATGGCGAAGGTATTGGTCAGCGATCCCCTTTCCGAGGAGGGGCTTAAAATATTACAGGAGAGCGGCGGTCTGCAGGTAGATGTCAGGACCGATTTGACCCCTGAGCAGCTCAAGGGCGTTATCGGGGATTACGACGCCCTGGTGGTGCGCAGCGCCACCAAGGTCACGCGCGACGTGATATCGGCGGCGGCCAGACTTAAAGTAATCGGCAGGGCGGGCGTGGGGCTGGACAACGTCGACCTCGAGGCCGCCACGCAAAAAGGTATCATAGTGATGAATACCCCGGCCGGCAACACAATGTCCACTGCCGAGCACACGGTGAGTATGATTCTCTCGCTGGCCAGGAACATCCCGCAGGCCAGCGCCTCGGTCAAGAGAGGCGAGTGGAAGCGTTCCAAATTCACGGGGGTCGAGCTTTACGGAAAGACGCTCGGCATCGTGGGATTGGGCAGGATCGGCACCGAGGTGGCCAAGCGCGCTTTTTCTTTCGGCATGCGGATCCTGGCTTTCGACCCCTTTCTTTCCCGGCAGGTGGCCGAAGAACTGGGAATAGAGATAGTGGAGCTGAAAGAACTTTTCAAACGCTCGGATTTCATAACCATACATACCCCGCTTACCGCGGATACCAAGCATCTTATATCTACGGAGCAATTCGCGTTGATGAAGAAAGGCGTGCGGCTGGTAAATTGCGCTCGCGGAGGAATCGTGGATGAGGCGGCCCTGGTCGCGGCGGTGAAAGAAGGGAAGGTCGCCGGAGCGGCCCTGGACGTTTTTGAAAAAGAACCGGTCTCTCCCGATAACGAACTACTGCAACTTGACGAGGTCATCACTACACCTCATCTTGGCGCTTCCACAGAGGAGGCGCAAGTGAATGTCTCTATCGAGGTCGCCGAAATAGTGCGGGACGCGCTGCTCGGCCGCGGCATACGCAACGCGGCGAATTATCCTTCCCTGGAGAACGAGGTCTATAAGGTGCTGGAGCCTTACACAGTGCTGGCGGAGCGGCTCGGTATATTCGCCGGACAACTGGCCGAGGGAAGGTTCCATGAAATAAAGATTACCTACGTCGGAGACATCATCAAATACAACCTGACGCCTTTGACCATGGCGATCGCTAAAGGGCTGCTTTCCCCGATATTGAAGGAAACGGTCAATTTCATCAATGCCACTTCACTGGCCAAGGAACGCGGCATCAATATTACCGAGACAAAATCGCCTAAAGAGGGGGAGTTCGTAACTCTCGTGCAGTTGGAGATCAATACGGACAAGGAATCGCGTAGGATAGCCGGCACTTTGTCCGCCAACAAGCAGCCGCGCATAGTCAAGATCGACGATTATTACGTGGAATCTTCTCCGGTCGGAGAAATGCTTTTCATCCGCAACCGCGACGTGCCCGGTATAATCGGCGGGCTGGGGTCGCTGATGGGGCAGTATAATATCAACATCGCGGCCATGAGTTTCGGCCGGCAGATTGCCGGGGGCACGGCCCTTTCCGTGTTGAATGTGGACAGCGTTCTTACCCAGGAGGTGCTGGAGAAGGTCAGGAAGATAGAGAATGTTCTTTACGCGAAAGTGATAAAGATATGAAATATGTTTCCGGCATTTTGAAAAGGACGGCCACGTTGATATTTGTCTGCCAAGCGCTGTTTCTTGTTTCCTGTTTTTCTTCTTCCGCGGCGGAGATCACCATGGTCTGCACAGGGGACACCCACGCCATGCTTTATCCCTGTAATTGTTCCAGGGAACCGGACGGCGGAATCGCCAGGCGCGTGGCGCTGCTAAAGAACCTGCGGGGATGCAGCAGGGATTTTCTGCTGGTTGACTCCGGCGGTTTCTTCGGCGGCGGGCAGTCGGATTCCTACAGCCAGAACAGCGAGATGGACAAACGCCGGACGCTTTTCTATCTGCGCGGAATGCAGATGGCCGGTTACGATGCGGTTGCCGTCGGTTTCGACGAGTTCAATTTCGGGCTCGACTTCCTGGAGCAGAACGTCAAGGCATACGGACTGCCGGCGGTTTCCGCCAATATCAAGGCGGCCTTTCTCAAGAGATTCATCATAAAAGACGTCGCCGGGATGAAGATAGGGATCACTTCCATAGTCGCTCCTTCGGTTTCCATGAAAGCGGCCGGCCTGGAGGTGGAAGATCCGATCTCCGCGCTGAAAAAGGCCGCCGCCGAGATGAAGGATTTGAAAGTGGATTGTCTGGTTCTGCTCAGCGGGTTGAACGAACAGGACAGCAGGCTGGCGGTAAAAGAGATCCCGGAAATAAAAGTGGTGGTCCTCTCCAAGAGCGGCGGGGAAGATAGCCAGCAGGAATACGGTGGGTCGCTTTTCCTTAAACCTTCCTGGCAGGGCAGGCATCTTGTGAAAGCGGAATTAACGTTCGAGAAAGGCGTCCTGACAGGCAAGCGCACGGAAAGCATCAGGTTGTCCTCCGAGATACCCGGGGACAAACAGGCGTTGTCCGAATTGCCGGCCTGCTTCGCGGACTTCAACTGCAAAAAGGATGGTGTGACCGGCGCCTGCTTGAATCCGGGAGAGAAATCCGCCTCGTGCTCTTTCCGTAAACAGCCGAAAGTCTCCCTTACTGTGCTGACGCTGAAGGACTGCCTGGGCTGCGACACGGATACAAAGATCGCTTATCTGAAAGGGCAGTTCGGCGGCCTGGACGTTTCCTATATTTATTACCCCGGCTCGAAGGCCGCGGCTCTCGTTAAAAAGCTGGGGCTCATCACCCTGCCGGTTTATCTCTTCGGCCCGGAGGTGGAAAAAGAGACGGCTTTCACGGGGATAAAAGACAGCCTGGAGTTTAAGGGGGGATATTACGTGCTTTCTCCGGCGGTCGGCGGCATCGCTTTCTTTCTGGACAGGCCGCACGCAGCCGGCAGGCTGGACGTTTTTATGGGATTATTCGAGCCGAAATCCTCCGCGGTGATAGAGAGTTTGCGGGAAATAAAACCGGAATTGCATTTTCTGGCTAGCGATAACGAGGGCAAACTGGAGGCGCAGCGGGGTATTGCGGAGATCCAGGAATACTTAAGGGCAGTCTGCGTGAAGAAATACGCCCCCGGTTCGTTCTGGGATTATATCTCTTGCCGCTCTCGCGACATAAACAGTTCATGGTGGGAGGATTGTCTGCCTGCCGGGACGGACGTAGCGAAGATAAAGGCCTGCGCCAAATGCCGCGATGGAGAAGATTTGTTGAGAGAGAACATAGGGTTGAACAAGGAACTGGGGGTTATGGCCGGGCCGACTTTTCTCGTTAACAATACCGAGATATTCGGCGTTCGCGGAGTATTTCCTCAAGAAGACCTGAAGAAACTGCTTGGGCAGGGCCCGCGGCGGTGATAACAGGGGCATAGGAGAAATGAAATGAACAAGCCGACTATTTACTTGATCGATGTTACCAACAGGGACGGCGTGCAGACTTCGCGCATCTGCCTTTCCAAGCTCGAAAAGACCATGATAAACATCTACCTGAATGAAATGGGCGTTTTTCAGTCGGAGTTCGGGTTTCCGGTGACCAGGCATGAGACCAATTATCTTAACGCTAATCTCGAACTGGCGCAGCGCGGTGCCCTTCCCAGGATTAGGCTGGGCGGCTGGATCAGGGCCACAAAGGGGGATGTCGAGACTGCCTTCAGGATGGTGCCGGGCCTAAAACATCTTAACTTATCGATGTCCACTTCCGACCAGATGATCACGCATAAATTCAAGGGCAAACTTGATCACGAGTCCGTGATCAGCGAGATGACGGAAGCGGTCAAGGACGCCATATCCTGCGGCGCCGAAAGCGTGGGGGTGAACGCCGAGGATGCCTCCCGCACCAGGATAGAATACCTCATCGAGTTCGCAGCCGCGGCAAAGGCCGCCGGAGCCCACAGGATCAGATATTGCGACACGCTTGGCTGCGAAACGCCTTTCAGCATTTACGAAAGGATAGCGAAACTGGTGGAAGCGGTCAAGATGCCGGTCGAAGTGCACTGTCACAATGATCTTGGTATGGTGGTGGCCAACTCCGTGGCCGGCGCAAAGGCGGCGATCGATTGCGGCCAGGATGCATACATCAATACCTGCGTAAACGGTATGGGGGAACGCGCCGGCAATGCCGATCTGGTTTCCGTGATCCTGGCTGTCAAATACGGCAGCGGCATGCAGGATTACAGGCTGGATCCCGGCCTGCATCTGAAGACAGCCTGGAAGATATGTAAATACGCTTCCTACGCCTTCGGGGTTTCTATACCGATCAACCAGCCGGGCATCGGCGCCAACGCCTTCGCGCACGAGTCGGGGATACACGCGGATGGGGCGCTCAAGGACAGGCGTAATTACGAGCTTTACGAATATGAAGAGCTCGGCAGAGGGGAACCGGAGATAATCGAGACCGGCCGCAAGATCACCGCCGGGGAATATTCCGGTATCAAAGGGTTTCGGAACGTCTATGAGAAACTGGAAGTGGCTTTTCAGAATGACGAAGAAGCCACACGCATACTCGAGCTCGTGCGTTACGCCAACGTGCATAATCAGAAACCTCTGGTGGACGACGAGCTGAGTTTCATCGCCAAATATCCTGAAATAGCCGGGAAGATATTTACAATGCAGCCTTAAAGTTCCCCGCGGACTTGGTCCGGGTGGAAGGGGGAGGTCATGAATACTGTTTTGGTCGGGACGCAATGGGGTGACGAAGGCAAAGGCAAGATCATAGATATCCTTTCACAGGATGCCGATTACATAGTGCGTTATCAAGGAGGTAACAACGCCGGGCATACCGTGATAGTGGCGGGCAGAGAGCATATCTTTCACCTGCTTCCTTCCGGCATACTACACAGCGGCAAGATCTGCTGCATAGGCAACGGCGTGGTGGTGGACCCTTTGGTTCTGCTGGAGGAGGTGAACAATCTTTCCGGTACCGGCATAGAAATAAAAGGCAGGCTGAAGATATCGCATCTTGCGCATGTGATCATGCCTTACCACAAGATACTGGACAAGCTGCGGGAGAATAAAAGAGAGCACAAGATAGGTACGACCGGCCGCGGGATAGGGCCTTGTTACGCGGACAAGATCGCGCGCTGCGGCATTCGCATGGCCGATCTGCTTGACCGCAGGGGATTGAAAGAAAAACTGGCCGATAATCTCAAAGAAAAAAACGAGATTTTCCGGAAAGTCTACGGGCACGAGGGTTTCGGCTTCGAGAAGATATACCGCTCCTACTTGAAGTTCGGCGCCGCCGCCGCCCCGTACATCTGCAATGTCGCGCGTCTTCTAAACGATGCCGCGGCCGCCGGCAAGGACATCCTTTTCGAAGGAGCCCAGGGGACTTTCCTGGATATAGATTTCGGCACTTATCCTTTCGTCACTTCGTCGTCGGCCACTTCCGGCGGCGCCTGCACCGGCACAGGAGTGCCTCCGGTGATGATCGATAAGGTCGTCGGGGTGGCCAAGGCTTACGCCACGCGCGTGGGAGAGGGCCCGTTTCCGACGGAGCTTAAACGGAGTTTCGGGGAATTTCTCAGGAAGAAAGGAAACGAATTCGGGGCTACCACCGGGAGACCGCGCAGGTGCGGCTGGCTGGATATGGTGATGGTTAAAGAGTCAATCTCACTCAACGGCATCTCCGAGCTCGGCATAATGAAACTGGATGTTCTGGACGGGCTGAAAGAGATAAAGATCTGCACGGGTTATAAATACAAAGGACGCGTTTTCCGCGATTTCCCGTATGACCTCAAGGTCATAGAGAACGTCGTTCCGCTATACAAGGTGATGCGCGGATGGGATACCGGCGTCAGCGGCGCCAGGGAATATTCTGACCTGCCTGCCCGCGCCAAGGATTATCTTGCCTTTCTTAAGGACACCCTTAAGGTTAAGATATCCATGGTCTCCGTCGGGTCTTCACGGGAGCAGACCATATTCCTTTGACGGTTTAAAAAGCTTGACTGGCACAAGAGGTTATGTTATATTGAAATCCATTCCTAAAAGGAGGGGAAAAATGTCTTCCAGATATTTATTTGCGGCAGTCGCGACATTGTTGACGGTGTCTTTGTTTTCCGGGTGCACTTTTATTTTTCAGAAAGGCAGGCGTTCCGATGCGCAAAAGATAGAACAGCTGGCGCAGCAGATCGACGATCTGGGACAGGCGAAGAAACTGCTGGAAGACAGGCTTAGCCAGGAGATACAGGATAAGCAAGTCAAGCTGGAGAGGATGGGAAAGGGGCTGGTCATAACTTTCGTCGCCGATGTTCTCTTCGATTCCGGAAAAGCAGCGATCAAACCGGAGGCCTCGGCGAGCCTTGACAAGGTTGCCCGCGTCTTGCAGGAGAATGTGCCTGATCTCAACGTGGGAATAGAGGGGCACACCGACAACATTCCCATAAAGGTCTCGGGGTGGAAGTCCAACTGGGAACTCTCCTCCGCGCGCGCGCTTAGCGTGCTGCATTATCTTATCGACGAAAAAGGCATTTCTCCGGAACGTTTATCGGCCATAGGCTATGGCGAATACCGCCCGGTCGCGTCCAACGACAGCAAAAAAGGGAGACAACAAAATAGAAGGGTGGAAATAGTCATCCTGCCCAAGGTGAGCAAAGTCGCCGATGATGCCGCTGGAACTCTCGAACCGGCCCAAGAGGCTGTCGAAGAGACGGCTGAGAACCTTAAGTAGGGCCCGGACGCCGTTACACTTCAAGAGCCGGCGTTGCCCCCGGGAGGAAAATCTTTTCTTAAGCCGCGGCAGTTTGCCGCACGGGTAAATTTCCGAGCAAGAATATACTTTGTTAAAAAACGGCTCAATTTAATGGTTTTATCTTCGAGAAGATGCGTTGAACCAACATGAAATCAAGGATAATCAATGCATTGGAATACGCGTAACGTTTCTAATGACAATATGTTACAATAAGACGGCCTTGGGAAAGTAAGCACAAAGAAAATAGATTTTAACAAAGTGCTGCAAGAATAAACCACGAGTATCGTATTTTTTAACCCGCGTTCTTTGCGGAACCGGGTTTCTAACATGGAAGAAAGCCTGAAAACCCGGATAATTTTTATACTGGCGGTATTGTCGTTGATATGCCTGATCGGCATGATCGGTTCCTGCTCCAGCGCGTTCAGGAAAAGGGCGGAATACAACGGGGAGATGCGCCTGCGCCTTGATAAGGAAGAAGAACTTCTTAAAGTGAAGAGGGAAAAGACGGCCTGTATGGTAGAGGCGGACAGGCTCCGAAAGGCCCTTGATGAAGAGAAGGAGCTCTCCATGTCGTTGAAGAACGAACTGCTGCAGGAAAAGCTCGTCAACCAGAATCTTAAAGAAGAAATGCAGAAGGTCGCCAGGCTCAATGAAAGGCTTGAGAACGAACTTAAAGAGGCGGCTGTCGGGAACAAGACCCGTAGATAGCGCGTGCGAGATGGAAATAAAGCCGTAGTTAAGATTATCGATAAGGGGATTACTCAATCCCCTTTTTGTTTGAAGGGAGGATTTTATGGCTATTCTGCGTAAGATCAAGAGCGGGGTAAAAAAGATGATTTCCGGGAGCAGAAAAAGCGTCACGGCCAAGCGCGCCGTTTCTTCTTCCGCGGGCAAGAAGAACGCGCAGAAGAAAACGAAGCCGACGGCGGATAGGACTGCGAAAAGAGCGGAGCTCAAACAGCCGGAACAGGCGGCTAAAAAAGAATTCCTGGGAGTCAGCGAAACGGCTGTCGGCAGGATGAAATTCTCCACCCCTGAAGCCGTGCGTTCCGCCTCGCGCTCCATGCCCACGGAACTGCCCGCGGCCTACGGCAGGGACAGGCTGGTGATCAACCCCAGGGATCCGTACTGGATCTTTTCCTATTGGGAGGTCACGCCCGGCACTTACGACACTTTACGCGGCCGCTTGGGAGACGATTTTTACAAGGCCAAGAAAGTGCTGAGGATTTACGACGTCAGCAACATAGTCTTCAACAGCCATAACGCCCATAAATATTTCGACATAGAGGTCGGACCCGACGCGCTGAATTGGTATATCCACGTCCAGGAAGCCGGCCGTTCCTGGTGCGTCGACCTCGGTTTGAGACTTCCCAACGGAGAGTTCATCACCATCCTGCGTTCCAACGTGATCAGCACCCCGCTCGACGGCCCCTCCAGGATAACCGACGAGGAATGGATGGTACCGGAGGAACTCTTCGCCAGGCTTTACGGTATGGGTTTCGGTTTCGGGCAGAGTTCTCCGGTCGGCAAGACCTGGCAGGAACGGATCAGACGCGAACTCTTTTCGGGTATCCTTTCTTCCCCGGGGCTTTCTTCTTCCGGCAGTCCGGTCAAGGTGCCGCAGAGAGGGAAGAAAAGAAAATTCTGGATGGTGGTTAACACCGAGTTGATACTTTACGGAGCCACCGAACCGGACGCCAAGGTCACAGTGCAGGGAGTGCCGGTAAAGTTGAGGCCGGACGGTACTTTTTCTCTGCGTTTTTCTCTTCCGGACGGCACGCAGGTGCTTCCTGTCCGCGGGGTCTCCGCAGACGGTGAGGAGGAGAGAACCGTCACGCCGGTAGTATCACGAGAGACCAAGTAAACCGCAGCCCGAAGCAGGTATTCCTTCCGCAGGGCACGAAGCGCTTTATGCATTATTTCTCCGTTTTAGATGCGGCCGGGATTTCCCGGAGAGGCAGTCCATCCGCATGGACGGCCGGAAAGTCTTAACCCAGATTCAACTTTGAGCGTAAAGGGGGGGGGAATGAGCAAGGGGTATTTGTGTCTGGTACTGCACAGTCATCTGCCGTTTGTAAGGCACCCGGAGCATGAGGATTTTCTGGAAGAGGATTGGCTTTACGAGGCCATTACCGAGACTTACGTTCCCCTGATCTGGATGATGGACGGACTGCTGCGGGACAAGGTGGATTTCCGCCTGACCATGTCCCTTACGCCGACACTTACGGCGATGCTGCAGGACAGGCTTCTGCAGGACAGGTATATAAAACATATCAGCGGCCTTATAGAACTCTCGCATAAGGAAGTGGAAAGGACCCGCTGGGAGCCGCAGTTTCAGAAATTGGCTATAATGTATCTGAATACCTTTTGCCGGGCCCGGGACACTTTCGAGTATTATCACCGCGACCTGGTCAACGCCTTTCGCAATTTCCAGAACGCCGGAAAACTCGAGATTATAACCTGCGGGGCCACCCATGGGTTCTTCCCGATGATGGACGTGGTCAAGCAGTCCGTGAAGGCCCAGGTAAAAGTAGCTGTCGCCAGCTACGAGAAGGCGTTCGGCTGCAAACCGCGCGGCATCTGGCTGCCCGAGTGCGGTTATAATCCGAACGACGACGAGATACTGCGCGAGGCAGGGATACGTTATTTCTTCACCGACGCGCACGGGGTGCTGCACGGGACGCCGCGTCCCAAGTACGGGGTGTTCGCGCCGGTTTATTGTAAGTCCGGCGTCGCCTGTTTCGGAAGGGACCTGGAGTCGTCCAAGCAGGTCTGGTCGTCAATAGAAGGATATCCGGGGGATTATTATTACCGGGAATTTTACCGTGACATCGGGTTCGACCTCGATTACGATTATATAAAGGATTATATACATCCCGACGGCATAAGGATCAACACCGGCATAAAGTATTACCGTATCACCGGCAGTTCCGACAAGCAGCCTTACGAACCGGATATAGCGCGGGAAAAGGCTGCGGAGCACGCGGGGAATTTTATGTTCAACCGCCAGCAGCAGGTCGAATACCTGCACGGGATCATGCACAAAAAACCCCTGATAGTATCGCCATACGACGCGGAGCTTTACGGGCACTGGTGGTACGAGGGGCCGATGTGGCTGGATTTCCTGATGCGCAAAGTGTATCACGATCAGAAAAGCATACGCATGATAACCCCTTCCGAATACCTCAACGAGAACCCGCGTAACCAGGTAGTTACTCCTTCCATGTCGAGCTGGGGATGGAAAGGTTACAGCGAGATGTGGGTACAGGGCTGCAACGACTGGATATACCGCCACCTGCACGCCGCCTCAGACCAGATGACCGAGCTTTCTTCCCGGCATCACGATTCCCACGGCATAAAGCGCCGCGCCCTTAATCAAGCCTTGCGCGAGCTGTTGCTGGCGCAGAGCTCCGACTGGGCGTTTATAATGGGGACGGGGACGCACGTCTCGTATGCCGTGAAACGCACCAAGGAACATCTGCTGCGTTTCGGGCGTCTCTACGAGGAGATCAAATCCAATAATATAGACGAGCAGTGGCTTGCCGAGATCGAGCAGGCGGATAATATCTTCCCGGAAATAGATTACCGGGTACATGCCTGAAGCGGCAGGGAACCGATATGGACAAGATACCTACGCATGTCGCGATAATAATGGACGGCAACGGCCGCTGGGCAGGCGAACGCGGGTTGGCGCGCAGCCACGGCCACCGCCAGGGCGTTAAAAGGGCGGAGGAGATTATTAACGCCGCTTCGCGCATGGGGGTTAAAGTGCTTACCCTGTTCGCTTTCTCCACGGAGAACTGGTCCAGACCGAAGCGGGAAGTCGGTATGCTGATGCGGTTGTTATACAATTTCCTGGCAGGCAGGGCCGAGAAACTGCAGAACCGCAATATCAGGTTTCGCATGATAGGCAGAAAAGAAAACTTGCCGAGGTATCTTTCCGACAAACTCGAGAACTTTCAGGCTAAGACAGCAGGCAATACCGGGATGACCGTTGTCTTGGCTTTCAACTACGGCGGAAGGCAGGAGATTATGGATGCGGCCGGTAAATACGCGCTGGATGTTCTGAAAAACGGCGCCGTCTCCTCCGGTCTGGATGAGGAAAGATTCGGCGGGTATCTTTATACGTCCGGTATCCCTGATCCGGACCTGCTTATCCGCACCAGCGGTGAGATGCGCCTGAGTAATTTTATGCTCTGGCAGCTTTCTTATTGCGAACTGTATTTTACGAAAACCTTCTGGCCGGATTTCGGGGCGAAAGAGTTTGAAAAGGCTCTTAAAAGCTACGCGCTCCGGCAGCGCAGATTCGGCAGTCTTTAGGGAGGCGGGGATATAATGCCTACATTACATAAGGATAATACGCTGAAGAAAAGGATATTCAGTTCTTTAGTGCTGATTACCGGTACCGCCGTGGCCGCGGCGGTGGACTGGGTCTGCGGACTCGCCGTGACTTTTATCGTTGCCGCCGCCCTGCGGGAGTTCTTCGGCATGCTGGAAAAGAAGGGATTGAAGATATACAAGCGTTTCGGCATACTGGTGGGGGCGGTGATCCCGTTTTCGATAATGCTGCGTTTCGAGCTGACGCGGGGGTGGGAGTTGTTTTTCCTGGCTGCCGGACTGCTGACCCTAATAATACTGCAGTTCAGCCGCAGGGATAATTCGGGGGCGATTGTTGATATTTCCGTGACCATTTTCGGCATAATATACATCGCTTGGTTCCTGAGTTTCTTGATAAAGATACGATACATGGAGGGAGGGCTGGGGCTCATCGTTGTGCTTCTGTTGATCGCTAAAGGAGGGGACATCGGTGCGTACCTGATCGGGAGGCGTTTCGGCAGGACCCCGCTTCTTCCCCGCATCAGCCCGCGCAAGTCGGTGGAAGGAGCGGTGGGCGGCCTGCTCTTCAGCGCGGCCGCCGGGACGGTCAGCGGCATGCTGTTGAAGTTTCCTATGACGACGATTCCGCACCTTTTGTTCATCGGCATCAGCCTGGGGATACTGGCTCAACTGGGCGACCTTTCCGAATCCCTCGTAAAACGCGACTGCCAGGTCAAGGACTCCGGAAATTTCTTCCCGGGTATGGGAGGCATACTGGACGTCGTTGACAGTTTGATCTTTACCGCTCCGGTTTTCTATTTTTATCTGACGTTCAATACATACCGCTGATTTTATGAAACGGATTTTCGTTCTGGGGTCTACCGGTTCCATCGGAACGGCGGCTCTTGATGTAATCGGGAGCCGTCCCGATGAATTCCGTCTCGTTGGTCTTGGGGCTAACTCGAGCGTGGGCCTTCTGGCGCGCCAGTCCGGAGTCTTTAGACCGCCTGCGGTCTGGATAGGAGACAAGGCGGCGGCCGGGCGTTTTGTCTGCGGGAACGCCGCGGGCGGGAAAGGCGTTTTCGCGGGTCCCGAAAGTTTCCCCGCGGCGCTCGAGAAGAGCAGGGCGGATATTGTGCTGGTCGCCGTCAGCGGAGCCGCGGCCTTAATGCCTTTAATGGAAATCCTGGAGCGTGGCATAGATGTAGCACTGGCAAATAAAGAGGCCCTGGTGATGGCCGGCGGACGCGTAATGAAGCTCGGCGCGAAAAACAAGGCCCGTATCCTTCCGGTTGACAGCGAACAATCCGCGATATGGCAGTGTCTCTCCTGTAATCCTTCCCGCGTTTTCGAGAGAATATACCTGACGGCGTCCGGCGGCCCTTTACGCGGCATGAGCGTCTCGGATTTGCGCCGCGCCGGGCTTAGAGAGGTCCTGCGTCACCCGCGCTGGAAGATGGGCAGGAAGATCACCGTGGACTCCGCCACGCTGATGAACAAAGGACTGGAGGTCATAGAGGCGATGCATCTGTTCGGCGCGTCCTGCGACGACATCCGCGTCGTGGTGCACCCCGAAGCGGTGGTGCATTCCATGGTTGAGTTCAGGGACGGCAGCGTCATCGCCCAGCTATCGGTCCCGGATATGCGCATACCGATCCAGTACGCTTTTTCCTATCCGGACAGGTTGGAAAATATAGCGGGCAGGCTTGATTTTTCCAGGCTCGGCAGGCTAAATTTCGAGAAGCCCGATTTCAGGAGGTTTCCTTGCCTGGGGCTGGCCTACGCGGCCGCGCGCCGGGGAGGCACACTGCCGGCTGTAATGAACGCCGCGAATGAATCCTGCGTGGCGGCTTTCATTTCCGGCGGAATAGGTTTTATGGACATCCCGGCCGTGGTTTCTTTGGTAATGGAGGCGCACAAAGACCGAGGAGACGGTTCCTTGGAAGCGGTCTTCAAGGCCGACGCCTGGGCCAGACAGAAGGCGGAGTACTTCCTCCGCAGGAGGCGTAAATAAAATATGTTTTCCCTGTTGATTTTCGTTATACTTCTCGGTGTGCTCATCTTCGTGCATGAATTGGGACATTTTCTGATGGCGAAGCGCGCCGGGGTGAGGGTGGAGAGATTTTCACTGGGGTTCGGCCCGGTCTTGTTCAGCAGGACGGTCAACGGCACCTTGTATTCGCTTTGCGCCGTGCCGCTCGGCGGGTTCGTTAAGATGGCCGGCGACGCGGCCGGGGAGGCGAAAGGCGGCAGGGACGAATATTATTCCCAGCCGGTGTTCAAACGCGCCTTGATAATAATCTGCGGCCCTTTTATGAATTATCTCACCGGGATAATCTGTTTCATCCTGGTTTTCTGGATTGGTTATCCGTCTCTCGGCACGAAGATCGGCCTGGTTTTGGACGGTTACGGGGCGCAGGCGGCCGGCATGCTAAAAGGGGACAGGATAATTTCCATAGACGGGAGCAAGACCCTTTACTGGGAGGACGTCCAGCGATTGATGCGGCTCAAACAGTCTTCCGCTAACGCGCTGGTGGCCGTTGACAGGGACGGGAAGAGCCTAGAACTGAATGTTCAGCTTAAGGCCGGTCCCGCAACAGGGGTAAAGCCCGGGGCCTTCCTAGGGGTTTCTCCGGCGGAAGAAACGTTGGTGATAAAACGCGGTTTCATCGAGTCCGTGCGCCAGGGCATCCTGCGTTCGGGAGAATTGACGGTATTGACGTACAAAGCGTTCTGGTGGATGATAACCGGCAGGTTATCTCTGCGGGATTCAGTGACCGGTCCTGTCGGCATATTCGTGATAACCTCCAAGGCGGTCAGCGTCGGGATAAGCGCGGTGTTGAGCCTGGCCGCGGTGCTGAGCTTAAGCCTGGCCATATTCAACCTTCTTCCGTTCCCGGTGCTCGACGGGGGGCATCTGGCGTTCCTTCTGCTGGAAAAACTGCGCGGCCGGCCGCTTTCGGCAAGGGCGGAGAACATTGTCGGCAATGCGGGTATGTATGCCCTTATACTGATGGCGGTGTTCGTGACTTACAACGACGTATTGAGATTTTTCGGCGACAGGATCAAACACTTTTTTCGGTGAACGGCGGTTGCAAAAAGATAGATAAGATGAAAAGACGCAAGACCAGAACGGTGCGGATCGGCGGGGTGCGGATCGGCGGCAACAATCCGGTGGCGATACAATCCATGACCAAAGTTAAGACCTCTTGCGTCGACAAGGTCGCCTCCCAGCTGCGCCTGCTGGAAAAGGAAGGATGCGAAATAATCCGCCTTTCCGTCAAGGACGCGGAGGACGCGCTGGCGCTGCGCAGGATAAAGCGCCTGACGAAAATGCCGGTGGTGGCCGACATACATTTCGACTGGCGCCTGGCGCTGGAGGCGATACGCAGCGGCGTGGATAAGATCAGGATAAATCCCGGCAATATCAGCGACAGGAAAAATCTGGCGCAGGTGGCCGCGGCCGCTCTCTCAGCCGGCGTCGCCGTGCGCCTGGGTATAAATTCAGGTTCTCTGCCGGACGGGAAAGGGGATACGGTCTCCCGTATGGTAAAGGGGGCTTTGCATTACCTGCGTATCCTTGAGGATGAAGGGTTGTCGCGGATGGTAGTTTCGCTCAAGGCCTCTTCCGCGGGGGAGACCGTCGATGCTTACACCAGGATGTCTTCTTTATGCGATTATCCCCTGCATCTGGGGGTCACAGCCACCGGCCTGCCGGGGCATGGTCTTGTTAAGTCTTCAGTCGCCATAGGGGCATTGCTATTGAACGGGATCGGTGATACAATAAGAGTATCTCTTACCGACACCCCCCAGCAGGAAGTCAGGGCGGCCAAGCTTATCCTGGAGGCCGCAGGAGCGCGTACCTTCGGCCATGAGGTAATAAGCTGCCCGACATGCGGCAGGTGCGAAGTGGATCTCGCCGGGACGGTCAGGGAACTTGGGCGGGCGATCTCCGCTATGCCTGCGCAGAGAGGCAGGCACCTCAAGATCGCCGTGATGGGCTGCGTGGTAAACGGCCCCGGAGAGGCTTCTGCTGCCGATATAGGCATCGCTTTCGGCAAAAAAGAGGGACTGCTCTTCAAATCCGGCAGGCCCTGCGGAAAAGTCAAATACGAAAATTGCCTGCCGGCGCTTTTGTCTGAGATAAGAAAGATGAGCGGATAGTCAACGTATAAAACAAAGGGATCCGGTTATGTTATGGACGAAGTCATTCATCCCTACTCTTAAAGAGATCCCGCAGGAAGCGGAGTCGGTCAGCCACCAGTTGATGCTGAGGGCAGGATTGATACGCATGCTTGTTTCCGGGGTCTATTCATATTTACCGCTGGGCCTGCGCGTGCTGAATAATATCTGCCGCCTCCTGCGGCGCGAGATGGAGGGCGTCGGGGCGGCGGAACTGCTTTTACCGGCCCTGCAGCCTATGGACCTCTGGACGAGGTCCGGCCGTGAGAAAGATATTGCCGATATTATGATCAGGTTCGTAGACAGGAGAGGCCGTAATATATGCCTCGGGCCGACGCATGAAGAGGTGATTACCGACATGGTACGTTCTACCGTTAATTCCTACCGTCAACTGCCGGTGGTGCTCTATCAGATACAGACCAAATATCGCGACGAGATCCGTCCGCGTTTCGGGGTAGTCCGGTCCTGCGAGTTCATAATGAAAGACGCCTACAGCTTTGACCGCGACGAAGAGGGCCTGGAGAAGAATTACCGTAATATGTATGAAGCCTATCTGCGCATATTCGCTTCTTGCGGTCTGAAGGTAATGGCGGTGGAGGCGGATTCCGGGGTCATGGGAGGCAAGGTGTCTCATGAATTCATGGTGCCGGCGGCAAGCGGAGAGGACAGCGTATTTTGCTGTCCGTGTTGCGCGAAAACATACCCGGCTTCCGGTGAAGAGCGAAAGTGTCCGTCATGCGGGGCGGAGATGAAGAAACACGGCACGCTGGAGATCGGGCACATCTTTAAGCTCGGGACCAAATACAGCGCGGCGCTGGGGGCCAATTTCACGGATGAGGGCGGTAAACAGCATCCGATAATAATGGGGTGTTACGGGATCGGCGTGTCCCGTTTGATGGCCGCCGTGATAGAGCAGAATCATGATCAGGCCGGGATCATCTGGCCCGGGCAGATCAGCCCTTACAAGGTGGTGATCTCCGCGCTGGATATGACCAATCCAGTTATCGCCGCCAAGGCCGGCGAGGTTTACAACGATCTTTCCTCGCGCGGCGTGGAAGTCATTCTGGACGACCGTCAGGAGCGCGCCGGCGTTAAATTCAAGGACGCCGAGCTCCTGGGTTTCCCGCTGCAGATAATTGTCGGTAAAGAGACGGCCGGCAGCGGCAGGCTGGAGCTGAAGGCGCGCGGAAGCAGCGAGAAACTTTTAGCCGGCAAAGAGGAAATTTATAAAAGGGTGCTGGATTCTTAAGGGGGTTTCTGTTAAAATGGAAGAATGGGGCTTAGAAACGCGTTTAAAAGCGCTGGTTGAAGAATATTTCGGCGGCCGCGGCCTGGAGATAGTGGAATATTTCTGTCGTATTGAAGGTCGTACTTTTGCCTTGCGTATACTCGCGGACAGGCGCGAGGGAGGCATAAGTATGGATGAGTGCGCCGGGGCTAACCGGGAACTGACGCGCGTTATCGACGCGGCATTCGAGGGGACGGGCGGCCTGGATTATTCCCTGGAGGTTTCTTCTCCGGGAGCGGACAGGCCACTGCGGATCCGCAGTGATTTCTCCAGATGCAGGGGCGCGCTTGTGCATTTTTTTCTCAAAGAGCCCGTTGGCGGTAAAGTGGAGCCGGAAGGTACCTTGAAACAGGTTTGTGAGGAATACGTTGAAGCGGAGATCAACGGCGAAGCGATAAATGTGCCTTTCGGGATCATAAATATGGCAAAACAGGTATTGAACAGGAATAGGGAGTGATTGGGTATGAGTCAGGAATTGATTGCTATAATAGAACAGATTGAAAGAGAAAAAGGGATAAAGAAGGAAGTCCTGTTGGAAGCCGTGCAGAGCGCTCTCGTCAGCGCAGCGCGCAAGGTGCTGGACGCCGAGCAGGAAGACAATATCACCGTCGAGATAGATCCCAAGAACGGCAGGATAAAGGCCTTCAGGGACGGGAAGGAGATAGATTCCATAGATTTCGGCCGTATCGCGGCATCCACCGCCAGGCAGGTGATCATACAGAAAATCCGGGAGGCTGAAAAAGATGTAATTTTCAGCGAGTTCAACGGCAGGGTGGGAGAGATCGTTTCCGGAACCGTTTACAGGTTCGAGAAAGGCAACATTATCGTAGATCTGCTGGGAAAAGCGGAAGGGATACTTCCCAAAAGGGAACAGTCCAGCCGGGAGGAGTTTAAGCAGGGGCAGCGCATCAGGGCTTATGTGGTGGAGGTCAGGAAAGAGACCAAAGGACCGCAGATCATACTTTCCAGGGCCCATCCCAATATGGTGAAGAAGTTTTTCGAACTGGAGGTCCCGGAGATCTTCGACGGTATAGTGGAGATAAAATCCATATCCAGACAGGCCGGGGAGCGCACCAAGATTGCCGTTTGGTCCAAGAACGACAAAGTCGATTCCGTGGGCGCCTGCGTAGGCATGCGCGGCAACCGCGTGCGCAACATCGTAAACGAACTCGGCGGGGAAAAGATAGACATAGTCAGGTATAACGAAGACATCCGCGAATACATCAAAGCCGCGCTTTCGCCGGCAAAGATCAGCGAGATCAAACTTGACAAGGAGAATTTGAAAGCGCAGGTCATAGTTGACGACGACCAGTTATCCCTGGCCATTGGCAAGCACGGCCAGAATGTGCGTCTGGCCTCTAAACTGATCGGCTGGGAGCTTGATATCCGCACCAAGAGCAGCCTTTTGGAGGGGGGAAACAAAGCGGCGGGAGAGACGAGCGCAAAAGAAGCCGCCGAAACCGCTTCCTCTCAAGTCCAGGCCGGGGACGGCGCGGCGGAGGAGGAAGAAAGGGCGGGACTGAAGTCCCTGCCTGGAGCGGGAGAAAAGACCGTCGCGGCCATGAAAGAGGTCGGATTCAATTCTCTTAGCGACATAGCCGGGGCTGCGGTGGAGGACCTGATTAAAGTTAAGGGAATAGGAGAGAAGAAAGCGGGAAAACTCATAACCGAAGCGAAAGGTCTTTTAAATAAATAGAGTTCAGCGTATTGAACCGAGAGATTTTACCGATATGACCAAAAATAAAGATACGAAAAAAGAGAAAAAGGAAGAGTCCAGGGATTTGAAGAAAAGCGCCGCCGTTCCCAAAAAGGCCGCCGTAAAGACGCCCGCAGTCAAGCCCGCGAAACGCAGCATAAAGAAAAAAGAGGCGCCGCAGGCCGGGGATATCACGATCAAGGCTCCTGCCTCCGTTAAACCGGCGCGTAAGCGGGTAACCGTCGTGCGTAAGAAGGCCGCTCTCGCCGCGCCGGCAAAGCCCGAAGACAACAAACCGCAAACGGCAGAGGAGGCGGTTCCTCATCATAAAGTTGTCCCGGAGCATAAAACTGCGGCGGTAACAGCGCAGGCCGGGCAGCCGGCGGGCAAAGACCAGGTGCCGGTCAAGCCGGCCGCGCCGGCAGAACAGAAGAAGACCCCGGCTCCCGCACCGGAACCCGCCGCGCAGGCGCAGGAAGAATCGAAAGAAAGAGAACTGCTTCTGGAGATACCCATCGCCGTGAAGGATCTGGCGGTGAAGATGCAGGAAAAACCTTCCGTTCTTCTGAAAAACCTTATGGATATGAAGATTATGGCGACCATTAACCAGTTGCTCGATGAACCGACCGTCTGCCGGCTCTGCGCTAAATACAGATTCAAGTTCGTTCCGGCCCCGGGCGTGGAGGAGACCGCTCTGGGTATGCATAGCGCGCCGGACAGGAAAGAATTGCTGAAGCCGCGCGCTCCTATAGTTACGTTTATGGGGCACGTCGACCACGGTAAAACGTCGCTGCTGGACGCCATCAGGAAGACGAAGGTGGCGGATTCGGAGCATGGGGGAATTACCCAGCATATGAGCGCCTACCGCGTGGTGCTGAATAACGGTGAGATAACTTTTATAGATACTCCCGGTCACGAGGCATTCACCGCGATGCGCGCCCGCGGGGCCGGCGTTACCGACATAGTGGTGCTTGTCGTCGCCGCCGACGACGGCGTTATGCCGCAGACCGTGGAGGCGATAGACCATAGCCGCGCGGCCGGGGTCTCCATTATTACGGCCCTGAACAAGGTGGACAAGGCCCAGGCCAACCTTGACAGAGTAAAGAAACAATTGGCCGATATGAACCTGGCCTCGGAGGACTGGGGAGGCAAGACTATTACGGTCCCGGTCTCTGCTAAGACCGGTCAAGGTATAGATGATCTGCTGGAGATGATACTTCTGGAAGCGCAGATGCTCGAATTGAAAGCTAATCCCGGCAAGCCTGGGAAAGGCATAGTGCTGGAAGCGGAGCTCAGCAGGCACCGCGGAACAGTCTGCACCCTGCTTGTCCGGGAAGGAACCCTGAATGTCAACGATACCATTATCGTCGGCAAGCAATACGGTAAGGTGAAAGCGATGTTCGACGACCACGGCCGTAACGTTCAGTCGGCGCCTCCTTCGTTCCCGGTGGAGATACTCGGGTTGTCCGGTGTGCCGCAGGCCGGCGAGCAGTTTTTCGTAGTGCCGGACGAAAAGGCAGCCAAGGACATAGCTTTGAAGAGGCAGGAAGAGGAGCGCTTGCGCCAGGTCAAGGCACCCAAACGTATCAGTCTGGAGGACTTGCACACCAAGATAAAAGAAGGCATCGTCAAAGAGCTCAAGTTGATCATCAAAGGCGACACCCAGGGTTCGCTGGAAGCGATCAAGGACATCATAGTAAAAATGGCGGTGGACGAGATCAAGATGGAGATAATGCACGCCGGTGTGGGCAACATAAATTCTTCCGACGTGGTGCTGGCGGCGGCCTCCGACGCCCTGGTTATGGGGTTCAATGTCTCAGCTGACGATATGGCAAAGGATATGGCCGTCAGGGAAGGCGTGGACATAAGAATATACAACATAATTTACGAGCTCGGTAACGAGATAAAGGCCGCCCTGGAGGGGATGCTGGAACCGAAACTGAAGAAAGTATTCCAGGGCAGGGGGGATGTGCGTAAGGTATTCCGGCTCTCCAAAGGAGGGACGATCGCCGGCTGCATGGTGGTCAAGGGGCGCATACAGAGGAACGCCGCGGCTTCGCTCCTGCGCAACGGAGAACAGGTTTACGAAGGGAAAATCTCCTCGGTGAAGCGTTTCAAGGACGACGTCAAGGAAGTTAACGAAGGATTCGAATGCGGTATCTCACTGGGCGGTTTCGACGCTTTCCAGGAGGGCGACGTCATCGAAACGTACAACATCGAAAGGATCGCCAGAAAACTTTAGCGCTTCTTTAAAAGGCGGCACCTGTTCTATGAAGCAGACCATATTGAGCGGCATACGCCCTACCGGAAAACTCCACCTGGGGCACCTTGTCGGCGCGCTCGCCAACTGGGTTAAGCTCCAGGAAGAATACAGATGTTTTTTTATGGCAGCCGACTGGCACGCCTTGATGGGGGAGTATGAAGACCCGTCTTTCATGCCGGGGAACATAATCGATAACGTCGCAGACTGGCTCAGCGCAGGCATCGATCCTTCCAAATGCAGTGTTTTTATTCAATCCAGGGTCGGGCAGCACCTCGACCTGAACATGATTCTCTCCTGTTTAGTTCCCCTCGGCTGGCTTGAGCGGTGCCCCACTTACAAAGAGCAGTTGCGGGAAGTGACCATCCGCGACCTCAACACTTACGGTTTTCTCGGTTATCCGGTTCTGCAGGCCGCCGATATACTTCTTTACAAGGCGGATAAAGTGCCGGTCGGGGAGGACCAGCTTCCTCATCTGGAGCTTACCAGGGAGATCGCCCGCAGGTTCAACAGCCTTTACGGACTCGCGGTATTCCCCGAGCCCGGCGCGCTTCTGACCGACAGTCCGCGCCTGCCCGGCCTGGACGGCAGGAAGATGAGCAAGAGTTACGGCAACGCCGTTTATCTTTCCGACGACGATGCTGCCGTATTCGCCAAAGTTTCTTCGATGATTACCGATCCGGCGCGCGCGCGCAAATCGGATAAAGGCCACCCGGAAGTATGCAACGTCTTTTCCTATTACTCGGTCTTCTGGCCTGAGAAGGCGAGGGAGACCGCGGACTCCTGCCGGAACGCATCCATAGGGTGCACGGAATGCAAAAAGATGCTCGCCGTGGAACTCTGCGGGATACTCTCTCCTCTGAGGGAGAAACGGGCGGAACTGTTGAATAAATCCGGGTACATAGAGGACGTGCTCAGGGAAGGCGCCGCCAAGGCCTCGGTCGTCGCCGCGGCCACGCTCGAAGAAGCCAGGAGGGCGATGAAGATATGAGCTATAAAGTCAGGCTGGAACTTTTTGAAGGGCCGCTGGACCTGCTGCTTTACCTGGTGAAAAAAGACCATTTGAACATCTACGATATTCCTATCGCTCAAGTTACGGAGCAGTACCTAAAATACCTGGAATTGATGAAGCTGCTCGACCTCGGCATAGCCGGGGATTTTCTCGTTATGGCGGCCACGCTGATGGAGATAAAATCCAAGATGCTGCTGCCAGCGGAGCAGGAAGAAGAGCGGCAGGAAGAACAGGGAGATCCGCGCGCGGAGCTGGTCAGGCGCCTGCTGGAATACGAGAAGTTCAAGAAAGTCGCCGACGAGTTGAAGGAGAGGGAATCGCTCCGGATGAACCTTTTTAAACGGGCCCGCCCGCTGGAAAAGGAGGAGATATCCTCCGGGGAGGACGTGAAGGGAAGCGGAGAAGGGTATTTCGAGGCCAGTATATTCGATCTGATCAGCGCGTTTTCCAAGGCGATGCAGGAGGTGCCGAAAGAGATGTTCTACGAGGTGATCAAGGATGAATTCACCGTCGAGGACAAAATACATCACATCCTGCATCTCCTGCTCGTGAAACAATCGACCACTCTTTCCGGACTCTTCGGTCAGGCCAGGAACAAGGTCGAGATAGCGGTCACTTTCCTGGCCATCCTGGAACTGGTGCGCATGAAGGAGATAGTGGCGGTCCAGCGCGGTCTTTTTGAGGAAATAGAGGTGGTCAGGAACAGCGAGAACATAATTCCCTATGTCCCCTATGACAGAGCAGTCCAGACGGAAAATAATTAGCGCCGGCATCGAAGGCGGGCAGGCCGAGGTATTCGACAAGATAGAGACGGAAGAGGATGTCGTCATCAACCTTTCCGTGCGGCCGGAGCGCCTGGACGATTTCGTCGGCCAGAAGGAGACGGTTTCCAATCTTAAGGTATGCCTGGCCGCCGCCGCGCAGCGCGGTGAGCCGCTGGAACACGTTCTTCTCTCGGGCCCTCCCGGCCTCGGCAAGACCTCGCTTTCGCGCATAATCGCGCACGAGATGAATTCCAAGATAACCGCCACATCCGGTCCGGCCATCGAGAGGGCCGGGGACCTTATCGGCATATTGACCAACCTGGAAAAAGGAGATATCCTTTTCATAGACGAGATACACCGGCTTTCCAAGGTGGTCGAAGAGTTCCTTTATCCGGCCATAGAGAATTTCCAGATAGACTTCGTAATCGATAAAGGCCCTTACGCCAAGACCATAAAGTTCAATCTGAAACCGTTCACGTTGATCGGCGCGACCACACGTTCCGGACTGCTTTCCGCTCCTTTGCGCAGCAGGTTCGGGATACTTTATCATCTTGATTTCTACGCTCCGGAGGAGCTCTCCGCCATAATCAGGCGCTCGGCCGGGATATTGAACATAGAGATATCCGTCGACGCCGCCGGGGAAATGGCGCGCAGGTCGCGCGGCACGCCCAGGATCGCCAACCGTCTGCTGCGCCGGGTAAGGGACTACGCGCAGGTTGAAGGCAGAAACGCCATAGATATAGAACTGGTGCGCAGCGCGCTGGAACGTCTGCGTATAGACCAGGCCGGGCTGGATGAGATGGACCGCAAGGTGCTCAGGATGATCGCCGAATATTACGGCGGCGGGCCGGTGGGCATTGAATCGCTCGCTGCCAGTCTCAACGAGGAGTCCGATACCATCGCCGACACCGTGGAACCTTATCTGCTCCAGATAGGGTTTCTAAAGCGCACCAGCCGCGGCAGGATGATCTCCCGGCAGGCCTGCGAGCATCTCGGGTTGAAATGCCCCGCCGGAGAACAGACCGGTTTTTTTTAGATGAAGATACTTTTGCATATCTGCTGCGCCCCTTGCCTGATCTATCCTTTGGAAAGAATGAGAGAACTCGGTATTGAAGCGTCGGGTGTGTTCTATAATCCCAATATCCACGGCGCGTTGGAATACGGCGCGCGCAGGAAATGTCTGGAGGCCTATTCTTGGTCCCTCGGCCTTGAAGTGGAATATCCTGAGTACGCCCCGCAGGAGTTCTTCGCGGAGGTCAAGCACGGCGGAACGCCGTCAAGATGCGCGGCCTGCTGGCTGCTGCGTATGCGGTTCACGGCCAGACTGGCCCGCAGCCGCGGAATGGACGCTTTTTCCACCACTCTCTTGGTCAGCCCTTATCAGGATCACGAACTGCTGAAGGCTGCGGCCGGACAGGCGGCGGAAGAGGAAAAGGTGGATTTTTATTACGAAGATTTCCGTCCCGGGTTTCGCAGGGCCCGCAGGAGGGCGCGCGAAGGCGGATTGTATCTGCAGAAATACTGCGGCTGCGTTTATTCGGAGACGGAGAGATACCACGCTAAAATAAAGACCGCGGCGCCGGAGCGCTCCGGGATAATCTTGTAAGACTATGCAGTGGATGGCCAGAATACTAATATTTTCCGGACTGGCGCTGATATGCCTGGGCGCGCTGCTTCTGCTGGCGCAGAACATATCGTTTCCGGGCAGGCTTCCGGGAGATATCTATATAAAAAGCGAGAAGTTCTCCTTTTATTTCCCGCTGGGGACTTGTCTGCTCATTAGCCTTGCGGCTTCCCTGTTTTTTCGCATATTTTCACGCAGATGAATAAATTCCCCGGATCGACACTGATAATGATAATTGTTTTTTTCTCCGCGGCGGCGCTCTGTCCGGCCGCGGCTCCGGAGCAGAAGGACAGGGGATACAAGCTATCCTCACCCTGCGAACCTTATATAAGGGTCGCCGTGCTGCGCAATGTCGATTCCATCGCTCTGAAGGTGAACGGAGAATTCCACATTTACGATGCGGCCACGGGCCGCAGATTGTTGCAGGAGAAGAACGCCCGCTGGACCATAACGTCCGGGCAGAAAGGTATATCCGCAGGCGGGCATCTTTTCGCCTCCGGGGGCATAATCATAAGGCCGCGCGACCGTAACGAGATATACCTTAACGGCAGGCGTTACCGGGGGGAGATGCGCCTGGTTGGCAAAAACGGTTCCCTGCTGGCGGTGAACTATGTGGGGCTGGAAGATTACATAAAAGGGATTTTCATCAGGGAGTCTTCTCACTATTGGCCGCCGGAGGTTCTCAAAGCCGAAGCCATAGTGTTCAGAAGTTTCGCCCTGTATCGGGCGGCTGAGAATTCCTCCAGGGATTACGATGTCACCGGCGACGTTTATTCCCAGGTTTACGGGGGAATGACCGCCGAGCGTTATCGCACCAACAAGATGGTAAAGGATACCGAAGGCATGGTACTGGTTTACGACGGCAGAATATTTCCGGCCTATTATCACTCCGCCTGCGGCGGGCGCACCGAGGACGCCGCGAAGCTCTGGAACATAAATCTTCCCCCTCTGAAAGGGGTGGCCTGCGGCTACTGCGGGGAATCTCCGCATTCACGCTGGAGCAGGAGGCTCTCCAATAAAGAGGTTTCCTCAAAACTGCACGCAGAGGGTAGCGTGGGTGTTCCTCAGATAACCGTGATCACCCCCGGCATCCGGGATGCGTCCGGCCGTATGCAGAAATTGACCTTTTCTTTCGAGGATGGAGGGACCAGGACCATTTCCGCAAAGGAGTTTCGGCAGCTCTTGGGACCGGACGTGATAAAAAGTACCGACTTTGAGGCGCGGCTTTCCGGGGCCGACATAATCTTTGAAGGCGCCGGATGGGGCCACGGAGTTGGGCTTTGCCAGTGGGGCGCTTATTTCATGGCCAAGCAGGGGGCCTCGTACACGAAGATACTTTCACATTATTATCCCGGGACGCAGATAACCCAATTGGGCAGTTTCAAACCCGGCGATAGCAAAGCGGCGGGCGGCAGGCGTTGAAACGGCAGATGCAGAGACTTTCCGATTTCAATTTTGAACTGCCGTCCGGGTTAGTGGCGCAATACCCTTTACACCGGCGCGACAAGGCCAGACTGCTGGTCCTGGAAAAGAAGAGCGGCAGGGTGGAGCACCGCTTATTCTCGGATCTCCCGGATTATATGGAGAAAGGGGATCTGCTGGTGCTTAACGACAGCAGGGTCGTGCCGGCCCGCATCAAGGCGCGCAGGAGAAGCGGCGGAAAGGCCGAGGTTTTTTTGCTCGAACGCAAGAACGGGCTGGTGTTCCGCGCGCTGCTTAAGCCGGCGCGACTGAGGACCGGAGAGCGGTTGTTGTTAAGCGATCCGGATATCGTCTGTACGGTCACCGCAAAAGATGAGGTCGCCTTCAGCGGATGCGCAGAGAATGATATCTACGCGGCCGGAAGCGTCCCGCTTCCTCCATATATAAAGAGAGAACCTTCCGAAGAAGACAGGTTGTATTATCAAACGGTCTTCGCGCGCGAAAACGGTTCGGTGGCGGCGCCGACTGCCGGCCTGCATTTTACTCCGGAGCTTCTGGATACGATAAACGCCGCCGGAGCGCGGACGGCTTATGTGACCCTGCACGTGGGTTACGGAACATTCAAACCGGTCAAATGCGAGGTTGTCTCCAGGCACATTATGGAAGAGGAGCGTTACCGGATCGGAGAGGATGCGGCTTTGAGAATAAGTGAGGCCGTAGCATCCGGCAGGAAGATCTGCGCAGTGGGGACTACCAGCCTGCGCGCCCTGGAAACTTACGTTTCTTCAGGGGAAACAGAAGGGAGGACCGGACTTTTCATTTACCCGGGATACGATTTTCGCCTAGTCAACCGGCTGGTCACCAATTTTCATTTGCCGAAGACCACTCTGCTTATGCTTGTCTGCGCCTTTGCCGGGACTGAAATGGTCCTGGACGCTTACCGTCAGGCGGTGGAAAAGAAGTATCGTTTCTATAGTTACGGCGACGCGATGCTTATTATTTAACCTGTAATTTGCAATAGGGATTCGGTAAAATGTCTCTAACTCATAGCCAGAACTGCGTTTTGCCCGCAAAATCGTCCTCGACGTACTGCTTTGAGTATACCTGCAGGGATGAAGTGGTCTGTGGACTAAGAAAGCATGGGTACTTTTAAACTTATAACCAGGGATACAAGCACCTCCGCCAGGGCCGGCGAGTTGCGCACGCGGCGGGGGATAATCGAGACCCCCTGTTTCATGCCGGTGGGAACGCAGGGTACGGTTAAGTCCATCCTGCCGAGCCAGCTTAACGAGGCCGGCGCGCGCATGATCCTTGCCAACGCCTATCATCTTTTTCTGCGTCCCGGGCTGGAGGTGATAAAAAAGGCCGGGGGCTTGCATAATTTCATATCCTGGCCGGGGCCGATATTGACCGACAGCGGCGGCTATCAGTTTTTCAGCCTCGCGCTGCTGCGCAAGATCACGGACGACGGGGTGCGTTTTCAGTCGCACGTGGACGGTATGAAACATTCCCTGAGCCCGGAGGATGTGGTGGACATACAGATGGCGTTGGGCAGCGATATCATGATGCCGCTGGACGAATGCGTCGCTTATCCTGCCTTTCATCGCCAGGCCCTGAACGCGGTGAAGAGAACCGTGCAGTGGGCCGGCCGCTCTAAAGAAAGGTACCTCCATTGCTCCGTAGTCTCCGACGACGGCCTGCCGCCCGGACAATTGTTCGCCATAGTGCAGGGATCCGGGTACAGGGATCTGCGCGAAGAATGCGCCGCCGCGCTGGCCGAGACGGGTTTTGACGGCTATGCCATGGGAGGCGTGTCTGTAGGCGAGCCTAAGGAAGTGATGTATGAGGTAATGGGAATGACGTCCGCGCTTCTGCCCGAAGGAAGTCCGCGTTATCTGATGGGGATCGGACTGCCGGAAGACATACTCGAGGGTATAGCCTGCGGGGTGGATCTGTTCGACTGCGTGATCCCGACGCGTTACGGAAGGAACGGCAGCGCGTTCACTTCTCTTGGAAAGATCGTGATAAGAAATGCTTCCTATACTTCGGATCTCCGGCCGCTGGATCCGGTCTGCGGTTGTTATACCTGTAGGAATTTCTCCAGGGCTTATTTAAGGCATCTGTTCAATACTGGAGAGATGCTCGGCATGCATTTGCTTTCTTTGCATAACATCAACTTTTATCTGGGCATGATGCGTTCCGCGCGCAAGGCGATAAGCCTGGACAGGTTCGGCGCTTTTCGCGCGGAGTTCATGGAAAAATACAAGAGAGGCGGGTGTTGAGTATATGCTGCGTATCGATATAGTAACGATCTTTCCGGGGATGTTCGAAGGAGTGCTGGGAGAGTCGATGATAAAGAGGGCCCGGGACAAGAAGAAGGCGCTTATCCGGACGCACGACCTGCGGGATTATACCCTGGATAAACATCGCAAGGTGGATGACAGGCCTTTCGGGGGAGGCTCCGGCATGGTCATGTCTCCAGAGCCGATCTTTCGTGCGGTGGAGTCTCTGAAAAAAAACCGCGGACGCGGCCGGGGGAAAGTGATCCTGCTCGGCCCGCAGGGCCGGAAGCTCGACCAGAAGCTCGCGTTTGAACTGTCGCGTCTCAACTGGATGATATTGATTTGCGGGCATTATGAAGGAGTAGACGAAAGAGTAAGAGAACGTCTGGCGGACGAAGAGATTTCCATCGGTGATTATATCCTCACCGGCGGGGAGGTACCGGCTATGGTCCTGACGGACTGCGTGGTGCGGCTTATCCCCGGGGTCCTCGGCGATAAAAATTCCTTGAATTTTGAGTCATTCGAAGGTAATCTATTAGAGTATGCCCAGTACACCAGACCGGCGGATTTCCGCGGCATGAAAGTCCCGGAAGTCCTCCTGCGCGGAGACCACGGCAGGATAGCCGCCTGGCGCAGAGAAGACAGCCTGCGCAGGACAAGGCAAAAAAGGCCTGACCTGTCGGGCGGGAGCGGCCGGCTTTGACGGTGCGCCCTCCGGGCGGAGTATTCAAAGAATATACAGGGAGCGGCAACGCTCATAACATCGTTTGACCGGTAATTCCGCGTTCGGATATTTACCCCGCAGGGTGTTTCTCGGCCGTATACGGCGGGAAGGTTTCACGAGGTAGAATCCATTTAGGAGACAGTCCAATGAACAAGATTAAAGCCATCGAACAGAAATTCTCAACCAGAAAAGAATTCCCCGCTTTCCACGTGGGAGATACGGTCAAGGTTTTCGTGAGGATACCGGAAGCGCCCGATAAGTTTCGTCTGCATCCATACGAAGGCATCGTGATCGCCCGGAAAGGCAGCGGGGTCAACGAGACCTTCACCGTAAGAAAGGTCTCGTTCGGAGAAGGGATAGAAAGGGTTTTCCCTCTGGGGACATCGGCGATAGAGAAGATCGAAGTGATACGTTCCGGCAAAGTCAAAAGGGCCAAACTTTATTATCTGCGCAGCAAGATCGGCAAACGCGCCACCAAGATAGATTCAAAAGAAGAAAAGGGCGCGCAAAAGGCGTAACGGCGGCATTCACTATATCCTGTTCCGGCAAGCATGGAACCCGGGTCCCAATTGGAGAATAGAGAAGGGTTACTTTATTACGAACGAGGGCTTGAAGCCGCAGGTTGCCGGTTGATAATCGGCATTGACGAAGCCGGGCGCGGGCCGTTGGCAGGCCCGGTGGTAGCCGCGGCCGCAACCCTGCGGAATTTCTCTTTTTCCAACCGTATAGATGATTCCAAGAAACTTACTCCCCGCCAGCGCGATGCCGCTTTTCTGGAGATAACAGGGAAGGCCGACTACGGAATAGGCATCATAAACGAACAGATAATAGACAGCGTCAACATCCTTGAAGCCAGCAAGCTGGCCATGCAGGAGGCCCTTAATGATCTTCTGGCGCGCAGGAAGAGGCCTTTGCCGGAGGCGCACGCCCTGGTGGACGGAGATATGCGGATATCGCTGCCGGTCCCGCATACCTGCGTAATCAGGGGGGATTCCAGGTCTTTCAGCATAGCTTGCGCTTCCATCATCGCGAAAGTCACCAGGGACAGGATCATGGTTATATACGACTCGGTCTACCCCCAGTATGGTTTTTCCAGGCACAAGGGATACCCGACCAAGGCGCACCGGAGCGCTATCGGCCGCTGCGGACCTTCTTTAATACACCGCAGGAGTTTCACCGGTGTCTAAACCCGGCTCCGCCGCCGAGGATGCTGCGGAGGCATTTCTGCAGCGGCAAGGCTACCGCATACTGCGGAGGAATTACCGTTGTCCCGCGGGGGAGATCGACATAGTAGCCAGAGAAAAAAAAGTGTTTTGTTTCGTGGAGGTCAAGTCCCGCAACAGCGACGCCTGTGGCAGTCCGGCGGAAGCGGTTACGCCGGAGAAGAGACGGAGATTATGCCGGGCCGCGGCCTGGTATCTCTCGGAATCCGGAAATGAGGACGCGATTTCGCGTTTCGACGTGGTCGCCGTTTTGTATGAAGGGGCAGGTCCGGAAATAGAGCTTTACAAAGACGCTTTTGAATGCGAGGAGCGGTAAATTGTTCAAAATACCTGGGTTTAACCGGGGTGGTGTCCCTATAGCAAAGATAGCTTCCCGTTTGGGTATAAGAGGAAAATATCTCGTTCCCCACGGGAGGTATATCGCCAAGATAGAACCGGAGATACTTCTGCACCGGAGGCCGCGGGCGCGCGGAAGTAAATATATACTGGTAACCGCGATAACCCCTACGCCGCTGGGCGAAGGAAAGACAGTCACCACCATCGGGCTTTCCATGGCCCTCAACCGCCTCGGCGCCACGGCCTGCGCCTGTATAAGGGAATCTTCTCTGGGGCCGCTTTTCGGCCTTAAAGGCGGCGGAGCAGGAGGGGGACGTTCTTACATTATTCCCACGGAGGAATCCAATCTTCATTTTACCGGAGATATCCACGCCGTCGCTTTCGCCCACAATCTGGCCGCGGCATACTTGGACAACTACATTTATCACGGCAACCTTCCAGATATAGCGTCCGACGGCATATACTGGAAAAGAGTGATTGAGGTCAACGACAGGTCTTTAAGGAAAGTGCGGCTGCCGGACGGGTTAAAGGGCGCCGGGGATAGGGAAAGCGGTTTTGAGATCACCGCCGCTTCTGAATTGATGGCGATTCTCGGGCTGAGCGAGAACGCGCGCGACCTGCGCGCCAGGCTTGGCAGGGTGGTGCTGGCCGAACGCCGGGACGGCGGATACGTGACCGCGGAAGATATAAAGGTTTCCGGCAGCATGGCGGCCTGTCTGAAAGACGCGTTGAAACCGAACCTTATCCAGACCGCGGAAAATACGCCCTGTTTCGTGCACACCGTGCCTTTTGCGAACATAGCTCACGGCAACAGTTCCATACTGGCGGATAGAATCGCTCTTTCCTGTTGCGAATACGTGGTTACCGAGGCCGGTTTCGGCGCCGACTGCGGCGCCGAGAAATTTTTTAATATAAAGTGCAGGACTTCCGGATTGAAACCGGATGCGGCTGTGCTGGTATGTTCGGTGCGCGCCCTTAAGGCGCACAGCGGTAGGTTCAGGGTGGCTCCCGGTAAGCCGCTGGACGAAGCGCTGGGTAAAGAGGACCTGGAAGCCCTGGAGGCCGGATGCGTTAATCTCAGTAAACAAATAGAGAATATCCTCGTTTTCGGCGTGCCGGTTGTGGTCGCCGTTAACCGTTTTGCCGGAGACACCGACAAAGAGATCAGTCTGGTCTCCGCAAAGGCAATGGAATTCGGGGCGAGCGCCTGCGAGATCAGCGAGCTCTGGTCGCGAGGTTCTCCCGGCGGCATTAAACTGGCGAAAAGCGTGATCAGGGCCGCGGAATCGCCGAACAGGTTTTCTTTTCTTTATGACGGCGGGGAAAGCGTGGAGGAAAAGATCTCTGCTATCGCCGTGAAGATCTACGGAGCGCGCGGCGTGGAATATTCCGATATCGCGCGCAGAAGAATGGAACTTTACGTCTCGCGCGGCTGGGGCGTTCTGCCGGTGTGCATGGCCAAAACGCAGTTTTCACTTTCGCACGACCCGCGGTTAAAAGGCAGGCCGGAAGGGTTTGTCCTGCCGGTTTCGGATATCAGGCCCGCTATAGGGGCGGGTTATCTCTACGCCCTCTGCGGCGGTATACAGACCATGCCGGGTCTGCCGGCGCGTCCGCGCGGGGAAGAGGTGGACATAGACGATAACGGCAGGATAAGGGGGCTTTGATGTTATTATGGTGAGATACTGCCGCAAGAGCCTGGAAAAATACAACGATAGTCTGGCCGCCGGCAGCGCGGTACCCGGAGGAGGCTCCGCCTCAGCGGTAGCCGCCGCTATGGGGACGGCGCTGTTGAGCATGGTGCTTAATTTTTCGCTCGGCAGGAAAGCTTACGCCGCGCACGAGAAACGCTTGAAGGAGATCCTTGGAGCAGTTGAGAGGCTGCGCGCGCGGTTCCTGGAGTTGGCTGACCTTGATTCAGAGGCTTTTAACGGTAGGGACATGCGCAGATCTCTGGATATTTCTTTTATCATCTGCCGGCTTTCTTACGAAGTAATGAAGTTCTGCCCCGAGGTGCTGAAAAAAGGCAATCCTAATCTTTGCACCGACACCGGCACCGCCGCAGCCATGCTGGAGACGGCTTTCTGCGGCGCATATTTTAACGTGCGCATAAATCTGAAGATTATCGGGGACAAGGCGTTGTCCCGGGGTATACTCAAGGAATTGTCTGTCAAGAAAAGGTCGATGTCGAGGATAAGAACGGAGATAGAGGATGGCGTCTGCGGGATTATTGAAAGGTAGCGTAATAGCCGAGCGTATAAAAGAGGAAATCCGTTCCAAGATAGGCCGGCTCGGTTTCCGTCCCGCCCTGGCGGGCATACAGGTGGGAGATAACGCCGCCGCCGGATCCTACACGCAGATGCAATCCAGGCTGGCCTCTGCCCTGGGATTCGATTACCGCCTGCATAAACTGGCAGCCAGAACTTCTTTGGAAGATTTAAAGGGATTGATTGACAGGCTGAACCTCGACGTCGGGGTCAACGGGATCATTATACAAAAACCCCTGTCTAACGAGATAGATTACCTGGCGGCGGTGAGGGAGATATCTCCTTTGAAGGACGTGGAAGGGATGCATCCGTATAATATAGGGCATATGTTCTTTCCCCGCCCGCGCATCGTTCCCTGCACCCCGGCTGCGGTGATGGAGCTCATCAAGTTGTCCGGGGTCAGGCTGGAAGGCAGGGAAGCGGTAGTGATCGGCCACAGCGAAATAGTGGGGCGCCCGCTGGCGCTCCTTCTTTTGGACAAGCTTGCCACCGTCACAGTTTGTCACATAGGTACTCACAGCGCCGGAAAACTGCAGGAGCACGTCGCACGAGCCGAGATACTGGTTGTGGCTGTGGGGAAAGCGGGAATCATCAAAGGTAAGTGGGTAAAGGAAGGCGCGGTCGTGATAGACGTCGGCATAAACCGCAGCAACGGCATGATCGTCGGTGACGTGGAAACCGCGGAAGCGGCGTCCAGGGCTTCATGGATAACCCCGGTGCCGGGCGGAGTGGGGCCGGTGACCGCCGCCATCCTAATGCGCAATTTTCTTGAAGCGGCCTCCATGCAGAAAAAACAACCCAGGAATGATTGAGTATTTATACTACGACGGCGCCGAACAGGCGCCACCCATTATCAAAATCGTGAGTAAACTACGTCCGTCTGTCCCGAGCAAGTCCGCAGGCTCACTGTTGGAGCCCGTAGGGGGAATCAGGCCGCGGTGCGTCGAATTGATTATGAAGACCGTCGTTCTGCTTTTGATATCCAACATTTTCATGACCCTTGCTTGGTATGGGCACCTTAAATACGTCAAGGCCCCCTTATTTACGGTAATAATTGTCAGCTGGCTGATAGCTTTCGCCGAATACTGTTTCCAGGTGCCTGCCAACCGCATCGGTTACCGGGAGTTTTCCGCCGTGCAGCTGAAGACGATACAGGAGGTGGTTTCTCTCTCGGTTTTTACGGTTTTTTCTGTCCTTTACCTCGGCGAACGACTGAAATGGAATTATCTGGCCGGTTTCGCTTTGATCGTAGCGGCGGTATATCTCATCTTTAAAAAATGAGCGGATTAAGGAAGAAAATAAAAGCCGGGGAATTCGTGGTCACCTGCGAACTCAATCCGCAGAAAGGCGGGGATTTAGGAGAACTGCTTGAGGAGGCGTCCTCGATGCGCGGCAGGGTGGACGCTTTCAATGTCACCGATTCGCACGCTGCGGTGATGCGGCAGAGCCCATTGGCGCTTTGCCTGCGGCTGAAGGATGCCGGATTGGAGCCTGTATACCAGCTTACCTGCCGCGACAGGAACCGGATTGCCCTGCAGTCCGATCTGCTTGCCGCCGCGGCATTGGGGATAAAGAATGTCCTGGCGTTGACCGGAGATCATCCTTTGCTGGGGGACCATCGCGAGGCCAAGCCGGTCTTCGACCTGGATTCCGTGCAGTTATTGTCGGTTTTTTCCGCTATGCGCGGGGGCAGAGATATGCAGGGGCACTCGTTGTTCGGGGCATCCCCGGATTTCTTTTGCGGTGCCGTGGTCAATCCCGGAGCCGACCCGCAGGAACTCGAGTTGATGAAGATGGCCAAGAAGGCTGCCGCCGGAGCTGAATTTTTCCAGACTCAGGCCGTTTTCGACGCGGAGTCTTTTGCCGCGTTCATGCGCAGAAAGCCGGCTTCAAGCTCCAGAGTGCTCGCCGGCATACTGCCGTTGAGATCGGCGCGCACAGCCAGATATCTTAACCGGCGCGTACCGGGAGTGAACGTACCGGAACGGCTGATAAAAGATATCGAGAGCTCAGGGGGGGATAACGAAAACGCTGTGGAGGAGATATTCTCGCGCCTCATCAAGGAAATCAAACCGATGTGCGCCGGCATACATCTTATGCCTGCGGGATGGTTTTCAATAGTGCCGCGCCTGCTGGAAGCGGCGGGCAGATGATGGGAAATCGTTCATCGTTCGAAACGTAACCGGGTCCGAATATCTAAACGGGCTTCCTTACCGTAACCGCCTGCCGGTAAATAACAGGAGTTCGATTTATGCCCGCTCAGAAGACACCTGAAGTATTGATCATCGGCGCTACTAACGCCGGCTTCGCGGCTTGCAGCAGTCTCGCCGCGGTGAAGCCGGACTGGAAAGTGACCCTTTTGGCTCAGGACGATGATTTGCCGTATAACTGCGACCTTTTGCCGGATTACCTGGAAGGGAAAATGAGCAAACGTGAAATTCTCCTATGCGAAGAAAGTTTCTTTTCCGGGCATAACGTGGAATTAATCCGTTCCGCTGCGGTCAGCGGGATTGATTTCTCCAGGCAGAGGGTGTATCTGCGGAACAACCGCAGGCTGGCTTACGATTATCTTATCATTGCCGGCGGCCGCAAACCGGCGCTGGACATCCCGGGGAAGAGCAAAGAAGGGGTTTTCGTTTTCTTCGGCCTTTCCGACACGGATGAGATTAGGCGGAGGCTTTCCATACCCGGCAACGTGGTCGTTTGCGGCAGGAGCGACGACTCCCGGAGGCTTGCCGGTCTCTTTTCTTCCGCAGGCAGGACGGTGAAATTGCTGCTGAAAGAAGGCGGCGAATCTTCCAATATCCCGGGTGATAACCCGGAGATCCTCAGCGGAACCGATATTGTAGAGATCATCGGAGAGGGGAAAGAATTGAAAGCGGTCAGGTTGAGCGGAGGAAAGATAGTCGAAGCAGCTTCCGTGATTTTTTGCCGGCGCGGCAATCCCTGTATGGACTTTGCCGCCGGAGGAGAAGCGGAAATCGAGAACGGGCGGATAAAAACCGGCGAGAATCTGCGCGCCGGGATTGAGAATGTTTTTGCCTGCGGGGAGGCTGCGGCTGAATCGGGCGCGGAAGATGCGCGCCTGCAGGGGATCAGGGTCGCCGATGAGATACTCGCGGCCGAATCCGGCAAAACCGAAGCGGTCGTGTGACCGTTTTGCCACGGGAGAAATACGGATGTCTTCAATAATAGCTGAGCTTGGGGAAAAAGGGACGAAGGCGGTTCTGGCTTTAACGCGCGCGGAAACCGAGAGACTGGTTAAAGAGCGCGGGGCCGGGACGGCTCTGGAATTCCCGGGGACAAATTATTCCCTTCCTTTGATAAAGGCGCTCTTGAACGAAGAGGTGCGCACTTTGGGCGACTGCGGCCTCATTATTACGGAGGCCGAGAAACTCGCGGCGGGAAATCCGGCCGGCAACGGGCTTTTCCTTTCGGCAGCGGGAGGGCTGCTGAACAAAGGACTGGCAGTTCTTTTATGCGAGGAACTGCTTGCGTCTTTCCGATATCTTGAAGGAGGGCATCCCCAGCCTGAAACGGCCGGGTTCCTTTCCGATAATCTCCTTCGTTCTCTCGGCATCCAGCTGGTTGACGGCCGTATTTCCGGTATCGCGGTGATCGCCGGCCCGGCCAAAGACGCGGATTCGGCCGTGCGCCTGATACGCGATCTGCAGTCAAAAAGCATCGTAAGCCTGCTTGCCGGCAGCGCCGGCGGCGCGAGCATGCTCAAACAGCTGGCAGATTCCGGTATCGCGGTTGGGCTGGACAATTACATAGTGCCTCTGGGCGCGGATTATCTTTCCGTTATCTACGCCGTTGACTGGGCGGTGAGGGCGCCTCTGACATACGGCGGGCATAAATGCGGACAGTGGAAAGAGATACTTTCTTATACAAAAGAGAAAGTCCCTGCTTTCGTTATCCTTTTAAGCCATGTGGACGAGATTATCACTGCTACCGGGTTGGGGGCCCTGGCTATGGGGTTTCCCATAATTACCGATCTCGATATCCCCGAGGTACCCAAACTGGAGACCACTCTTTACGAGGCCCTGGTACGCCAGAGCGATTATTCCGCCATCGCGTCCGCCTGCATACAGACGCGCGGCATAAAGGTTAAGGTTTCCGAGGTCCCAGTTCCGGTGCCTTATGCCGCGGCCTTCGAAGGGGAACGCGTCAGACGGGATCAGCTTCACGCGGAATTCGGCGGCAAAAGCAGTCTGGCTTTCGAGTACCTCCACAGCAGCCCGCTGCGGGAAGTGGAAGACGGTAAAGTGGAGATACTCGGGCCGGATATAGACGCGCTGCCGAAAGGCGGCAGGTCTTTGCCGCTGGCCTTGATTGTCGAGGTGGCGGGCAGGCGCATGCAGAAGGATTTTGAGCCTATACTCGAGCGCCAGATACACCGCTTCGTGAATTACGCCATGGGTATAATGCACGTCGGCCAGCGCGATATGAATTGGATACGCGTCTCCAAAGACGCCTTTTCCAAAGGGTTCCGTCTCAAGCATCTGGGTGTCATATTGCACGCCATGCTGCACCAGGAATACCAGGCTATAGTGGACAAGGTGCAGGTGAAGATATATACCGAAAAGTCCGAGGTGGAAAAGCTTTTGCCGACGGCCGTAGGGAGTTTCGCGGAAAGGGACGAGCGTTTGGGCGGGATGACCGATGAGAGCGTGGATACCTTTTATTCCTGTCTGCTCTGTCAGTCTTTCGCTCCCAATCACGTCTGCATAGTAACTCCGGAGAGGCTGGGGTTGTGCGGCGCGTATTCCTGGCTGGACGCCAAGGCCTCCTACGAGATTACGCCCACCGGCCCCAACCAGCCCGTTCTCAAAGGCAGGATTCTGGACGAGCGCGCCGGCCAGTGGGGGAACATAAACGAATTCGTCTATTTGAAGTCCAACAAAACCGTGGATAAGGTAAGCATGTATTCTCTGCTGGACGCCCCGCAGACTTCCTGCGGGTGTTTTGAGTGTATAGTGGCCGTGTTGCCGGAAGCCAACGGTGTGATGGTCGTTCACCGGGACCATATCGGTATGACCCCCTGCGGAATGACGTTCACCACCTTGGCCGGTTCGGTGGGGGGAGGAGTGCAGACGCCCGGTTTCCTCGGAGTCGGGAAACTGTATATTGCCAGCAGGAAATTCATCTCCGCCGAAGGCGGGTTGAAGAGGGTGGTCTGGATGCCGAGAGAGCTAAAGGAAATGCTTGCCGAACGCCTGCGCCGGCGCTGCGAAGAGCTCGGCGATCCCGGGTTGTTCGATAAGATAGCCGATGAAGATGCGGCGGTAAAAATCGAGGAACTCCTGGAATTCCTTGCGAAAGCCGGGCATCCGGCATTGGAGATGCCGCCGTTGTTTTGATTGGAGCGCGCGGAGTATCCGCGCCGCAAGCAAATAAAATTTTTTTCTTGACGTTTGCGCAAAATCAAATATAGTATAAACTTAATGAACGACACGGAGAGTTTCGGGATGACTTGTAGGATCGCGGGTTTTCTGGCGGCATTCGTATTCTTGGTATCCCGGCAGGCAGCCTCTTTTTCCGGCGGACAGCTTCAGACTACTTTACAGGACCAGGCGCGCGCTTATCGCGTGGAGGGACTGCGGTATCAGAAGGAAAGCAACCTTGAACAGGCCTCCGCGTGTTACCAGAAGGCCATTTCACTGAATCCCAATTTTGTGGAGGCTTACAACGACCTCGGTATACTTTATGAAGCCAACGGCAGGCTGGAAAAGGCAAAGGATATGTACCTGCGCGCTATCGAGGTCGCCCCGAATTACCCGAGCAGCTACGCCAACATGGCTCTTTTATACGAAGGGCAGGGCGATTACATAAACGCCGTTCTTTACTGGATAAAAAGGGCCACTCTGGGCGGCCCGGGCGATCCCTGGGCGGACAAGGCCAGAAAAAGGCTCGAAGGTATAGCAAGCGTATATCCCGAGGCTTACGGTAAAATAGAAGCGCGGTACAAGGCCAACCTGCAGAAAGAGATGATGCAGGCTTCTCCGGCCGCAGCTGCCGCGGTATACAGCGATCTGGACAGCGATCTTTACGAGACCGATTATTCTCAATCCCCCGTGACCCTGTTCGAGGATGAGCTTAGCCAGGACCAGAAGTCGCTGGACAACAGGAGCAGGGCGATAACCTATCTTACCCGCGCCAAGGAAAGTTACGATAAAGGGGAATACGTGACCGCATTAAAAGAAGCTACCGTAGCAGAATATCTCGATTCTTCCAATAAGGAGATCAGTTCCTTTATTGAGCAGGTTCGCAGAACGCTCTTACAATAAGGACTGCGGATTACCATACCTTTCCTTAATGTTTTAAATAATGCAGACACTCGAGCAGTTGTATTTGTTTGACGCCACCGCATTTTATTACCGCGCGTTTTACGCCCTTCAGGGATTAAGTACTTCTTCCGGGTTGCCTGTGGGCGCAGTCTACGGCTTCATCAATATGCTGAACAAGGTGTTGAAATCCGGCAAGGTAGGGTCTGTCGTGCTGTGTTTCGACGTCTCGCGTAAGACATTTCGTTCCGAGAAATTCGCGGAATACAAGATACAGCGTCCGCCGATGCCCGAGGGGCTTGTTTCGCAGCTGTCTTTGATCAGGGAAGCGGTATCCGCTTACCGTTTCCGCGTCTGTGAGCTGCAGGGATATGAAGCGGACGATCTTCTCGCGGCCCTGAGCAAAAAAGCTTCGGCGGCGGGTATAAGCACCGTGATCGTCAGCCCGGATAAGGATATTTTGCAGCTGGTGGACGGGCATACTTTGGTGCTGAATCCTTATAAAGGCAGAGGCGTTCTTTATGACGCGGCGGCGGTGGAAAAGGATTTTGGCGTTTCCCCTTGTTTTGTTCCGCAGGTCCTGGCTCTGATGGGCGATCAGAGCGATAATATTCCCGGAGTTCCCGGTATAGGGCAGAAGACGGCGGTCGCTCTCTTGAAGGAACACGGTTCCCTGGAGGAGATATTAGCCCATCCGGAGCGGATAAAGCAGGAAAAGATCAGAAATGCGGTCGCAGCCGGCGGAGATATGATCCGGCTTAATCTGGAACTGGTCACGCTGGACGGGAGCGCGCCGGTGGAACTGGAGCCTGAAGCGTACCGCATAACAGAACCCGACTACGGCAAATTGCGCGAATTATTCACCCGGCTTGAATTCCGTTCTTTGCTCAAGACGCTGCCGGAACCGTCCGGCGCGGGACAAGAGCAGCCTGTTCCCGGCGGAGACGATGCCGCCTGCGCGGGGAACGGAGATGTTTTTATCCGGCCGCTGGACACAGGCGGCTTTATGATTTACGCCTGCGGGATGGCTTTTTCTTCGGCCGAGACCGGAGAGAATCTGAAACGAATGCTTGAATCGGACTCAGCGGGCAAATACGGACACGACTTAAAGAGAGCGGCCGGGGTTCTGCGTTCGCGCGGCATAATCTTGCGCGGAATGCGTTTCGACAGCATGATAGCCGCTTACTTATTGAATCCTTCCTCCGGCGGCTATTCTTTCGATGAGGTGTATAACGCCTACGGCGAGGGATTATCCGGGAGCGCCGCCGGAACGGAGGGAATAAGGGGATTGAACGCCCGTCTCCGGCGCTTGCTGGAGGAGAAGGAATTGCTTAAGCTCTTTGAAGAAATAGAGATGCCGCTGGCGGAGGTTCTCGCCGGGATGGAAGCCGACGGCATTAAGGTTGACGTATCGGTCCTGCGCGAGCTCTCTTCGGAGATGGAAAGAAAGATTCTCGCGCTCACCTCCGATATTTACGAATGCGCCGGCGGCAGTTTCAATATTAACTCGCCGCAGCAGTTGCGGGTCGTGCTGTTCGAGAAACTGAAGCTCCCGGTGCGTAAGAGGACTAAGACCGGTCCGTCCACCGACGAAGAAGTTCTGCGCGGCCTCGTGAAAGAGCACAAACTGGCGGCGATGCTGCTGGAATACCGCCAGCTCGCCAAACTGAAGTCCACCTACGTAGACGCCCTGCTGAACCTCGCGGACAAGGCCACGCTGCGTATACATACGTGTTTTAACCAGACCGGCACCGAGACCGGGCGTTTGAGCTCCAGCGATCCCAATCTGCAGAACATACCTGTCAGGAGCGAGTCCGGACGGAGGATACGCAGGGCGTTCGTGGCTTCGGAAACCGGGAACGAACTTTTTTCCTGCGATTATTCCCAGATAGAGCTGCGCATACTGGCGCATCTTTCCGGCGACAGCGGCATGATCAATGCCTTTGTCGAAGATAAGGATATCCACGCGCATACCGCGTCCTTGATCTACGGCGTGCCGGAAAAGGACGTGGATGACTCCATGCGCGAGACCGCCAAACGCGTGAACTTCGGTATTATCTACGGGCAGAGCGGGTTCGGCCTCGGGAAAGACCTTGGTATCACTTTAAGGGAAGCGGAGTCTTTCATCGACGCTTATTTCCTGCGTTATCCGGGAGTGAAGAAATTCATCGACGACTGTATATCTTTCGCCGAGAGAGAAGGATTTGTTTCCACGATTCTCGGCAGGAGACGTTACCTGCCGGAAATAAACAGCGGGAATATGGCGGTCAGACAGTTCGCCAGGCGCAAGGCCGTAAATACCCCGGTGCAGGGATCGGCCAGCGACCTGATCAAGGCGGCGATGATCTCTATCCAGAGCTTAATTGCCGAACGGGGACTTCGGTCGCGCATGCTCCTGCAGGTGCACGACGAACTGATTTTCGACGTGCCGCGCGCGGAAGTCGAGGCGTTTATTCCGGAAGCGGAGAGGATAATGAGGCACGTGCTGGAGCTTTCGGTCCCGTTGAAAGTGAGCGTCAAAAAAGGCCCCAACCTCTGCGATCTCGAAGATTACGCTCCTGTTTCCCGGGAGACGGATATATGAAAATAGCTTTTTTCACGCCGGAAGCCGTTCCTTACGCCAAGACAGGAGGCCTCGCCGACGTCGCCGGTGCGCTTGCCCCGGCATTGTGCGAAGCCGGTAATGAGGTAATAGTTCTGCTGCCGGCCTACGGAAAGCTCAACGTTCCCGGAGGACGGGCGGAGAGGATATTGCCGGATGTTTCTTTTCACCGGCAGCGCGGGGCGGTTTTTTATTTCCTGCACAACGACGGCTACTTCCTGCGCGACGGGTTCTACGGTTCGTCCTCGGGGGATTATCCTGATAACCTGGAGCGGTTCGCTTTTTTCTGCCGCCGCGGCCTGCGGCTGCTCGAACAGCTCGGCTTCAGGGCGGACATTCTCCATTGCCACGACTGGCAGTCGTCGCTTGCCCCGGTTTACCTGAAGTCTGAGGAGATTCATAATCCCTTCTTTCGGTCAACCGCCTCGGTATTGACCATACATAATCTGGCTTACCAGGGCATCTTTCCGGCGGAGGACTTTCCTTTTACCGGACTGCCGGAGGAGATGTTCTCGGTGGATGCGCTGGAATTCTATGGCAAGGTCAATCTTTTGAAGGGGGGATTGATTTTTTCCGATTTTCTGACCACGGTCAGCCCTACTTACAGCCGCCAGATACAGGGCAGGGAATTCGGCTGCGGGCTGGAAGGCTTACTGAGTAAGCGTTCCGCCGATCTGCGCGGCATATTGAACGGTCTGGATTATTCGGTTTGGGATCCTTCCTCCGATCCTCTGATAGTTGTTAACTACGACGCGGGAAGACTGGAAGGCAAGGGGGGTAACAAAAAAGCCCTGCAGAAGGAATGCGGACTGCGGGAAGATCCTCGGGCGCCGCTTCTGGCGGTGGTCTCGCGTCTCGCCGAGCAAAAGGGGGTCGATCTTATCGTTCCGCTTCTGCCGGAGCTGGCGGCTGCCGGTATGCAGTTCGTGATACTAGGCACCGGTGATGAGAAATATCAAAGGCTGCTCCGTAAGGCCGCGGCCGGCAGTCCGGGCGCGGTATCCCTGCATTTGAAGTTCGACGAGGCGCTGGCGCACAGGATATACGCCGGTTCGGACATTTTTCTGATGCCTTCGCGGTACGAGCCGTGCGGATTGAGCCAGATGATATCCCTGCGTTACGGGACGGTCCCGGTGGTCAGCAGCACCGGCGGCCTGGCCGATACCGTGTCCGAGGAAAACGGTTTCGTTATGAACGGCATATCGGCAAAGGAACTGTCCGTTAAGATTAAAGAAGCAGCGCGTTTGTATGCCGATGCCGGCCGATGGCGCCGGCTTGCCGAGCGCGGCATGGAAAAACGTTTCTCCTGGCAGACGTCCGCCGGGGAATATATTTCATTATATGAAAAGATCCTGCAAAGCGGCGTTCGCAGCCGCGCGTAAACGTTGCGTGATAGGCGTTACCGGCGGTATCTGTTCCGGCAAGAGCACGATTTCGGCCATGCTCAGAAAAGGCGGGGCGAAAGTGATAGATGCCGACCGCGTCGCTCACAGCGTGATAGCGCCCGGTAAACCGGCTTTTGAGAAACTGCTCAAGGCCTTTGGAAAAGGGATACTCCGAAAAGACGGTCGTATAAACCGCAGGGCGTTGGCAGTAAAGGCGTTCTACGGCGGTAAGGAAACTGCCCTGTTAAACGGCATAACGCACCCTTATATCATAAGAAATATTCGCGGGCGGCTCAAGGAAGCCGCCGGGCTGATTGTTCTGGATGCGGCCCTGCTTTTGGAGACCGGCCTGTACCGGTTTGTGGATCATCTGGTTTTTGTTAAAGCGTCAGAAGCGCTGCGCCTGGAACGCGCCTCGCGCTCGAGGGGAATGAAGAAAGAACTCGTGGCGCGCATAATCGCAGCCCAGCCTTCCGTAGTGAAAGCGGAGCGCCTGGCCGATTTTATAATAGATAACAGCGGTTCTTTGGAGCAAACGAGGAGACAAGTTGAGAGACTAAGGAGGAAAGTGTGGAGAAATTGAATATCACTAAATTGAAAGAGATGAAGATTACCGAGCTGAACAAGCTGGCTAAAGAGCTGAACATAAACGGTTCCAGCGGCATCAGGAAACAGGACCTGATATTCAAGGTCCTGCAGGCCCAGGCGGAGAAAGAAGGTTTGATGTTCGGAGAGGGAATACTGGAGATACTGCCGGAGGGGTTCGGGTTCCTGCGGTCGCCGAATTACAATTATCTGCCTTGCCCGGATGACATATACATTTCCCCTTCGCAGATAAGAAAATTCGACCTGAAGACAGGGGATACGGTCAGCGGGGAGATACGCCCCCCGAAGGAAGGCGAGAAATATTTCGCCCTGCTGAAGGTGGAAGCGGTCAATTTCGAGAATCCGGAAACCTGCAAGGATAAGGTGCTTTTCGACAATTTGACCCCGGTCTATCCGCATGAAAGGTTCATGCTTGAACGCAAACCGGAGGAAATATCGACGCGAGTCATAGATCTGCTGGCGCCCATCGGTAAGGGGCAGCGCAGTCTTATAGTCGCGCCGCCCTACAGCGGCAAGACCGTGCTCCTGCAGCGTTTGGCCAATTCCATCACCGGCAACCACCCGGACGTGGTGCTGATTGTTTTGCTCATAGACGAAAGGCCGGAAGAGGTCACCGATATGCAAAGAAACGTCCAGGGGGAGGTTATCTCCTCTACGTTCGACGAACCTCCGGAGAGGCACGTGCAGGTCTCCGAGATAGTGCTTGAGAAGGCAAAACGCCTGGTTGAGCACAAGAAGGACGTGGTGATCTTGCTGGACAGTATCACGCGTCTGGCCCGCGCCTACAACTCCGTGGTGCCGCACAGCGGCAAGGTTCTGTCTGGCGGTATCGATTCCAACGCCCTGCAGAAACCAAAGCGTTTCTTCGGAGCGGCGAGAGCGATAGAGGAGGGCGGAAGCCTCACCATCATAGCCACCGCGCTGGTAGATACCGGCAGCCGCATGGATGACGTGATCTTCGAGGAGTTCAAAGGAACCGGTAACATGGAACTGCAGTTGGACAGGAACCTGTTCCAGCGCAGGATATACCCTGCCATAGACATAAAACGCTCCAACACCAGGCACGAGGAACTGCTGTTGAAGCCGGAAATACTTCAGCGGGTCTGGATACTGCGCAAAGTGCTTAATGAATTGAGCAACGTGGAGGCTATGGAACTGCTGATAGAGAAACTGGCCAAGACCAAGAACAACGAAGAGTTTTTAAACAGTATGAACCAGAAATAAAACCCCGCGTTGCGCGAGGGCAGGAGTTATCGAACGAAAAGGAGAAGGAAGAAATGAAAGAGAAGATACATCCCAAATACGAAGAAAGCGTGGTTGTCTGCGCATGCGGCAACACCATACATACCCGTTCCACCAGACAAAACATCCGGGTCGAAGTCTGCTCGAAATGCCACCCGTTTTTTACCGGGAAGCAGAAGTTCGTGGACTCCGCCGGGCGGGTAGACAAGTTCGAAAAGAAGTACGGCAAGAAAAAAGCCTGAGAGGCGTATGTTGAAGCATCTGGAGAAGCTCGAAGAGCGTTACTGCCGGCTGGAAGAACTGCTCGCCAGCGAAGAAGTCGTCTCTGACCTGGAAAAGTGCAGTAAATACGCCAGGGAGCTTGCGGAATTGCAGGAGCCCGTGAGGCTGCTACGTTTGCACCGTAAGCTCTCCGCCGAACTGGAAGAGTTGAAACACATGCGTCACGGGCACGAAGACCGGGAGATGGCGGAATTGGTCAACCGGGAGGAAACGGCGCTTAAACAAAAGCTCGCCGGGTTTGAAGAACGTTTGCAGTCGATGCTGGAAGAAGAGGACGGCAACGCCGACAGGGATATCATTGTCGAGATCCGCCAGGGCACCGGCGGTATGGAGGCCGCGCTGTTCGCGGCGGTGCTCTATCGTATGTATAACAAGTACGCGGATGGTAAGGGTTGGAAAGTGGAGCCTATGTCGGTGAGCGAAACCGAGCTGGGCGGGATTAAAGAGGTCGTTTTCAGCATCAGCGGCAAAGGCGCCTATAGATGCATGCGTTTTGAGAGCGGGGTGCATCGTGTGCAGCGCGTCCCTGAGACGGAGTCGCAGGGACGGATACACACCTCTACGGCCACGGTGGCGGTGCTGGTGGAACCGGAAGACGTGGAAATGGCGATAGACCCGGGAGACTTGAAGATAGACACCTACAGATCCTCCGGCCCGGGCGGCCAGCATATGCAAAAAACCGATTCCGCTGTCAGGATCACGCATATCCCCACCGGAGTGGTGGTATCTTGCCAGGATGAGCGCTCCCAGCTGAAGAACAAGAACAAGGCGATGAGGATACTGCGCGCCAAGATTCTGGAAAGGAAACAGGAGGAAGAGCGGAAAAAGGTAACCACTGAACGGCGTTCCCAGATCGGTTCCGGAGAGAGAAGCGAGAAAATCCGAACTTATAATTACCCCGACCGCCGCGTCACGGATCATCGTATCAATTTTACGGTGCACAGACTGGAAGCGGTGCTGGATGGAGAATTGGAAGAGATATCCGGGGCATTGCTTAAAGCGGAAAAAGAAGCTAAACTAAAGGAAAAGCAGGAATAACCATTTCTTTGCTATGAACGAAGCGGAACTTTTATTTACCGGTTTGTTGGAATGCAACAGGATATCCCTTTGTACCGGCGGCAGGCAAAAGCTGCCGGAAGGCAAGGGGAGTTTGATCGCCGGCGTCCTGAGAAGGCGTATTAAAGGCGAACCGCTGCAGTATATACTCGGCAGGACTGAATTCATGGGGTTGGATTTTCGCGTCACTCCCGATGTGCTTATTCCCAGGCCGGAGACCGAGATATTGGTGGAGACCGTTCTGGGATATGCCGGTAAGGCAGGAGTTCGTCCGCGCATCCTCGATATAGGCACCGGTTCCGGGTGCGTGGCGGTCAGCCTGGCTCATTACCTGCCGCAAAGCGCTGTCTGCGCCGTGGAGATCTCCGCGGCGGCGCTTCAGGTGGCGCGGGAAAACGCCTCCGCCAACCGCTGCAGGGTGGATTTTCTGAACGCAGATTTATTCCCTCCCGGAGACGGGGAGTTTGACATTGTAGTTTCTAACCCGCCCTATATCCCGGATGGGGAGTTGGGGTTTTTGCAGCGCGAGGTGCTTTTTGAACCGCGGCAGGCCCTTAGCGGAGGTGATGACGGGCTGAATTTTTACCGCCGTATCTGCGCCGGCTGCGTCGGACACCTTGTTTCTTCCGGTCTGTTGATTGTAGAGGTCGGATACGGCCAGGCGCAAGACGTGCGCGCCCTGATTTCTTCCGTGCCCGGGATGAAAGTGGAAGATACCGTTAAAGATTACGCGGGAATAGAACGGGTTGTTGTAGCCCGCAGGCAGTCTTAGAAGCGGATTTCAGAATCGTTCGTTGATTCCTGAATGTTGTGTTGTTACCGGGTTTTTGATCTTATAGCGGTTACGGCTTATTGACGTTACCGTAGCCGAATATTGATACGGGTTTCATTACCTTAACCGTAGCCGGAATTTAATAAAGGAGTAGCATAAATGGACAAGCTTGTCATAGAAGGCGGGGTCAGGCTGAAAGGGGAAGTGAGCGTTTCCGGGGCCAAGAATTCGGTTCTGCCCATACTGGCGGCAACCCTGCTTACCGACGAACCCTGTGTGCTTAAGAGGGTCCCGAACCTCAGGGATACCATGACCATGCTGAAGATATTGCGTTCCCTGGGCAAGAACGTTGAGTATGATAAAGGCACGGTGCGCATACTGGCGACAAAGCATTGCGGGTATGTAGCCGACTATAAGCTTGTTTCTACCATGCGCGCTTCTTTTTGCGTTCTCGGCCCGCTGCTCGGCAAGCTCAAGAAGGCGAAAGTGTCCCTGCCTGGCGGCTGCGTCATCGGCCTTCGGCCGGTGGACCTGCACATTAAGGGTCTGCAGGCTTTGGGAGTCGATATCGACGTGCAGGGGGGCTATGTGGTTGCCGACGCCTCCGGGCTGAAAGGCGGGTATGTTTATCTCGGCGGAGTTTTCGGCTCTTCGGTGCTGGCCACCGACAACGTGATGATGGCGGCCGTGCTGGCCCCGGGGAAGACCGTGATAGAATCGGCCGCCTGCGAACCGGAAGTGGCGGACCTGGCGGATTTCCTGATCAAAATGGGCGCCAGAATCAAAGGCCACGGGACTCCGGTTATAGAGATCGAAGGGGTGAAATCTCTGCGCGGAGCCGAGCACAGGATTATACCCGACAGGATAGAGGCCGGGACTTTCATACTGGCGGCTTTAATCACCAAAGGCGATATCAAATTGAGGAACGTGATGCCGGAGCATCTGGGAGCGATGTTCGATAAATTGATCCGGGCCGGCGCCTCGCTGCAGCGGCATGACCATATGGTGCGCGCTTCCCTTAAAAAGGATTTGAAACCGGTCAGCATAACCACGCTCCCTTACCCGGGTTTCCCTACCGATATGCAGGCGCAGATAATGAGCCTGATGTGTGTCACCCCGGGTATCAGCGTGATAACCGAAAAAATATATCCGGACAGATTCATGCATGTCGCCGAGCTTAACCGCATGGGCGCGCGCATCCAGCGTGAAGGGCCTTACGCGATCGTGGAAGGTGTAAAGAAACTTTCCGGGGCGCCGGTAATGGCCTCAGACCTGCGCGCTTCGGCTTCCCTGGTCCTTGCCGGGCTGGTGGCAGGCGGCAAAACCTCCATTTCAAGGATATATCACCTGGAACGCGGTTATGAAGGTATAGAGGAAAAATTCAGGAACCTGGGCGCCAGGATCCGGCGCCAGAAGGAATAATTGCCCGGAGCGGAAAGGTTTTTTTCTAAAGGCGGGCGTTTACCAAGGAGCGGCAAGATGGTCCTGATGATAGATAACTATGATTCTTTTACCTATAATATAGTGCAGTATCTGGCTGATCTTGGCTGCCGGGTTAAGGTGATCAGGAACGACAAGATAGATGCCGCGGGAGTGCGGCGTCTTTACCCGGAACGCATGGTCATCTCTCCGGGTCCCGGAGCTCCCCGGGACGCGGGCATATCCTGCAGCCTGATCTCGGAATTCTCCGGCAGGATACCTATCCTCGGCGTCTGCCTGGGGCACCAGTGTATAGGACAGGTTTTCGGCGGAAGAATAGTGCACGCCAAATCAATCATGCACGGAAAGACCTCGCGCATTTATCACCGCGGGAAAGGGGTGTTCCAGGGTCTGCCTAATCCGTTCGAAGCGACCAGGTATCATTCTCTGGCGGTGGAAGAAACATCTTTGCCCCGGTGTCTGGAGGTCACGGCCAGGACGAAAGACGGGGAGATCATGGGGCTGCAGCACAGGAAATACAAAGTTTACGGCGTGCAGTTCCATCCGGAATCGATATTGACCGGCTGCGGCAAACAACTTCTAAAGAACTTTCTAGCCATATGATCGAAAGATACACACAACTGCTGTTTGAAGGGAAGGTCCTTTCTTCCGCGGAAATGTCGGAGGCGATGGAGATTATAATGTCCGGTTCCGAGGGGACGGATGCCGTCGCGGATTTCCTGCGGGCGTTGTCCGGACGCGAGACCGTGGAAGAGGTTACGGCCGCCGCAGAAGTTATGCGCGTGCATTGCCTGAAGATCCATACCGGAAGGGCCGACGTGCTGGATACCTGCGGCACGGGCGGGGACAAGAAAGGGACTTTCAACGTCTCCACCGCCGCGGCGTTCGTGGCGGCCGGCTGCGGCATTACCGTGGCCAAGCACGGCAACCGCTCGGTTTCCAGCAACTGCGGCAGCGCCGATATCCTCGAGGCCTGCGGCATCAACATCTGCCTCTCTCCGGAACAGACTAAAGAATGTCTCTTGAAGACCGGAATCGCTTTTCTTTTCGCCCCGGCTTTTCATCCCTCGGTCAGGTATGCCATGCCCGCCCGCAGGCAGATAAAAGGCAGGACTATTTTCAATCTCCTCGGACCTCTGGTCAATCCCGCCGGCACCAGGCACCAGCTCGTAGGCGTATACGAGCGCAACAAGACCTGTTTTGTCTGTGAGGTGCTGGCCAACCTGGGCTCACTCCATGTCCTGGCGGTGCACGGCAGCGACGGGCTGGACGAAATAACCATTGGTGGAGTCACTTATGTCTGTGAATTCAACCGCGGTAGCCTGCGCGAGTTTGAAATATCCCCCGAAGACATGGGGTTTTCGAGAAGGGAACTCTCTTCCATTGCCGGCAACGGTCCGGCAGCGAACGCCGTTATAATGCTCGATGTATTGAAAGGGGCCTCCGGCGCTTACCGCGACACCGTGCTGATGAACGCCGCTGTCGCTATCTACGCCGCCGACGCTGCGTCTTCCCTTGAGGAAGCGATGCAGAAGGCGGTCAGCGCGCTGGATTCAGGCCGGGCTCTGGAAAAGTTCAATCTCCTGAGAGAATTTACGGTCAAGCAGGAGAGAAAATGAAGAAAGACATCTTGAAAGATATAGTAAAGCGTAAGAGGGAAAGGCTGGCTGCGACTACGGAGCAGCTGCCGGAAGAGGAAGTCAAAGCGAGGCTGAAGGATATCCCGCCGCCTTTGCCGTTCAGGCAGGCGATAGTAAAACCGAGGGAGATCTCTCTTATCGCCGAGGTGAAAAAAGCTTCCCCTTCGGCAGGGGTGATACGGGAACGGTTTTCCCCGGTTGAGATAGCCGCTGCTTACGAACAGGCCGGTGCCCAGGCGCTTTCCGTGCTTACCGAAGAAGACTTTTTTTACGGTTCGCCCGTTTATCTGCGGGAGATCAAGAGAAGCGTCAAGATTCCGGTGCTGCGCAAGGACTTTCTGCTTGAGCCTTACCAGGTTTACGAGTCGCGCATGCTGGGGGCCGACGCTATACTCCTGATCGCCGACCTGCTCTCCAAAGACAAGTTGAGCGAGCTGTACGGTATCGCCTCCGGTCTGGGTATGGACTGTCTGATAGAGTCGCACGGCGAAAAGGACTTGAAGAAAGCGGTCTCTTTGCAATTTCCCTTGCTGGGATTGAATAACCGCGATCTGCGCACCCTGGAAGTGGACATTAAGACCACGGAGAGGCTTTATCCTCTTGTGCCCAAAGACAGGAATGTGGTGGTGGAGAGCGGGATACGCAGCCGTTCCGACGTCCTTTTCCTGAAAGTGCTGGGAGTGAGCGCGGTGCTCATCGGCTCCGTTTTTATGGAGAGCGCGGATATCGGCGCCAAAGTGAACGAGGTGATGGGGTGGTAGCGTTAAAGCGTCCGCTGGTCAAGATCTGCGGTATAACCAGTTTGCAGGACGCGCTCGCCGCGGCCGAAGCCGGTTGCGACGCGCTGGGGTTCATTTTCTACCGCGGAAGCCCGCGTTACATTACTCCGGAGAAAGCCGCGCGTATAATCTCTTCGCTGCCGGGAAAGATATTGAAGGTCGGGGTTTTCGTGGATGCTCCGAAGGCGTACATCCTGAGAGCGGTGAAGGATTGCGCCCTCGACGCTGTGCAACTGCACGGAAAAGAACCTCCTGAATACTGCGCCGGCCTTAAGGGGATCAAATTGATAAAAGCCTTCGGACTTAAATTGCCTCCGGACCCCGCGGTTTTGAGGCAATACAGGGGGGTCTGGGCGTTTCTTTTCGACGCCTACGCTCCTAAAGCCAAAGGCGGGACAGGGAAGGCCTTTGACTGGGATATGCTTTCCGGATTGAAGATAAAGAACAGGGTATTCCTTTCCGGCGGTCTGCACGCCGGAAACGTCGCGCGCGCGATAAAAAAAGTCCGGCCCGACTGGGTGGACGCCGGCAGCCGCCTGGAGAGCGCCCCGGGCAAGAAAGACATATGTAAAATGTCGGCGTTCATTGCGGCAGTGACCGCGGCCGTGCATAAATAGCTTTACCGGATTTTACGTTTGTGATAGATTAAACAAAATGTGTTAACCGGACGAAGGCGTATGCCGGACCGGAAGGATGATATGAAAATACCTGACAAAACGGGACATTTCGGGGATTTCGGAGGGAGCTTCGTACCCGAGACGCTGGTTTGCGCCCTGCGTGAACTGGAAGACGAATACCTGCGCGCCGGCCGCGACCCCGGTTTCCGCAAGCAGATGGATTATTATCTCAAAGAATACACGGGGAGACCGACCCCGCTTTATCTCGCTTCCCGCCTGAGCAGTTATCTCGGCATAGGCAGGGTTTACCTGAAGAGGGAAGACCTATTGCACACCGGGGCGCATAAGATCAATAATACCGTCGGTCAGGCTTTGCTCGCTCTGCGCATGAAGAAGCCCAGAGTGATAGCCGAGACCGGAGCAGGCCAGCACGGCGTGGCCACCGCCACGGTCGCGGCACGGTTCGGGCTGAAATGCGCGGTCTATATGGGAAGAGAGGATGTGGAACGCCAGAAGCCCAACGTTTTCCGCATGAAACTGTTGGGCGCCGAGGTGGTACCGGTCACTCAAGGCTCGATGACCTTGAAAGACGCCATGACCGAGGCCATGCGAGACTGGGTTACCAATGTCAGGAACACTTATTACGTGGTCGGCACAGTCGCCGGCCCGCATCCGTATCCTCTTCTGGTCAGGGATTTTCAGTCCGTTATCGGACGCGAGGCAAAAAGCCAGATATTGAAGAAAGAAGGCAGGCTCCCGGATTTTCTTTTGGCCTGCGTGGGAGGCGGGAGCAACGCCATCGGTTTGTTCCATCCTTTTTACGCCGATAGGAAAGTCGTTTTTATCGGGGTGGAGGCAGCCGGCGAAGGGCTGTCGGGAAATAAACACGCCGCGAGCCTCAGCAAAGGAAAGACCGGCGTTCTGCACGGGTGCAAGTCCGCTTTTATGCAGGATGCCGACGGCCAGGTGCTTAACGCCCATTCCATAGCCGCCGGACTGGATTATCCGGGGGTCGGCCCGGAACACGCTTTTTACAAACGGAGCGGCAGGGCGGAATACGTTTCCGTAACCGACGCAGAGGCGTTGGAAGGGTTTAAACTGCTTTCCCGTACCGAAGGTATAATACCCGCCCTGGAGTCTTCCCATGCCGTAGCCTATCTGCTGAAGATGCGCAGGCGGCTGAGAAAGAATTCCATTACCGTGCTTTGCCTTTCCGGCAGGGGCGATAAGGACCTGGGGATAGTGACGCCGAGGCTTGATCTATGAGTATTCACCTGAACAGAATAGACGCGAAGTTCGAGTCTCTTGGGAGAGATAAGAAGAAAGCTTTCATAGCCTTTCTTACCGCCGGTTATCCTTCTCTCGCTGAGACGGGAAAGCTGGTGCTCTCACTGGAAAAGGCGGGCGCTGATATAGTGGAACTGGGAGTGCCTTTTTCTGATCCCCTGGCCGACGGACCGGTGATCCAGGAATCATCCCGGCAGGCGCTGCTTAAAGGCGTCACGCTGCGCAAGATCATAGCGCTGGTAAAACGATTGCGCAGGCGCACAGCCATACCGCTTTGCCTGATGACGTATTACAATCCGGTCCTCAGCTACGGCGAAGAAAGGTTCGCCCGGGATGCGGCCGGCGCCGGGGTAGACGGCGTCATCGTGCCGGACCTTCCTCCGGAGGAAGCAGTGAATTTAAGAAAAGAATGTTCGCTCCGCGGAGTGCACACCATCTTTTTCGTTTCCCCCACCACCACTAAAGAACGCATGCGCAAGATAGCGCGGCTTTCCGGCGGGTTCATCTATTATCTTTCCGTTACCGGCGTTACCGGCGTCCGTTCATCCCTGCCGAAGGAAGCGGTCAAACAGGTGCGCCTGCTGCGCGGGCTTACCCGCAAGCCGGTATGCATGGGTTTCGGCATCTCGACTCCTGAGCAGGTGCGGGGCGTCTGCCGCGCGGCCGACGGGGCCATCGTGGGCAGCGCTATCGTTAATTGTATCCGCGTGGAGGCGGCCGGAAAAAAAGGCGGCGCCGCGCGCGGGCTGGAGATATTTGTTTCCCTCCTGAGCAGGGAGGCCCACCGTGTATAAAAAGACGGTGATGAAAACCGGGCTGACGGTCGTCACCTGCTCCATGCCTTGGCGGCGTTCCGTTTCTCTTGGTATATGGATAAAGGCCGGCGGCAGGCACGAGACTCGGGCGAATAAAGGCATCAGCCATGTCCTGGAACACATGCTTTTCAAGGGCAGTTCCAAGTATTCCTGCCGGCAGATAAAAGAATCCGTGGAGGGGGCGGGGGGAAGCCTGAATGGTTTCACTTCCGAAGAAGCGACATGTTATCTGGTAAAAGTCCCTGCGGCGAAAATGAGAATGGGGCTTGACATTCTTTCCGACATGGTGCTGCGTCCTTCTTTGCCTCAAGCGGATTTCACCAGGGAGAAGTCGGTGATCCTGGAAGAGCTTAAGATGTATAAGGACCTGCCGCAGAGCTATGTGTTTGGACTGCTCGATCAGTTGCTCTGGCCTGGACACCCGCTGGGTATGGGGATTATAGGTTTCGAGGATTCCCTGGCGGCGTTGACCAGGGATGAACTGCGCAGTTACCTTCGCGGGCATTACGTCCCGGCCGGCATCGTGGTGAGCGCCGCCGGTGCTCTGGAGCATTCCGGGTTTTGTCGGATGTGCGGTACTGCTTTCGCCTCCGCCGACAAGAAAGGCAAAGGGCAGGCAGCGTATCTGCCGGTAAAAGACGCGCTTGACGCAGGCCCGAAAGTGAAACTTTTCCGCAAAGATACGGAACAGACGCATATTGCCATGGGTTTCCGCGCGTTCCCGCGCGAACATAAGTTCAAATACGCCTCGGCTCTGCTGCATATAATCCTGGGCGCCAATATGTCCAGCCGCCTCTTTCACGAGGTGCGCGAAAAAAGGGGACTGGCTTATGAGATCGGCACGCAGGTCAGGAGATTCCACGATACCGGAGCGTTTATCGTGCATGCCGGCATAGACAACGGCAAGACCGTCCAGGCGATGGAGGTCGTGATCGCCGAACTGCGCAGGATAAGGCGCAAGCCGGTGGAAAAAGGAGAGTTGAAGCGGGCAAAGGATTATTTTCTCGGACAGTTGATGCTGTCCCTTGAGGATTCAATGGAACAGATGCTTTTTACCGGAGAGGCGGTAGCGCTGGGCGGAGACATACGCACTTACGAAGAAATCGCCGCCGGTATATCCAAAGTCTCGGCGGAGGAGATAAAGGACGCGGCCGTGGAGGTCTTTACCAAGAACAAACTGCGTTTCGCCGCCATCGGGGCGGCGGTAGACGACGAACGCGGCTTTTCGCGGCTCTGGCCGGGATTGGAATAAAAGGTATGACGGGTTTCCTGTATCTTTTCGTCACGTTGCTGGCATTGTTTCTCCTTTTTTCTCTTTCCGCCCTCTTCAGCGCTTCCGAAACCTCCATAATCGGCCTGAGCAAGATACGTCTGCGCCACCTGCTTTCCAAGGAGCCGCGCAAGGCGCAGCACATCCAGGACCTGGTGGTCAAGCTGGACAAGTTCATCGTCGCCATCTTGCTCGGCAATAATTTCGTGAACATCTCCATATCCGCCATACTCACCGCCGCGACCGTCAAGGTTCTGGGGGTTCAGTACGGCGTGTTGGTTTCGACGCTTTCGGCGACCTTCTTCGTGCTTATCTTCTGTGAGATCGTTCCCAAGACCCTGGCGATCAAGCACACGGAAAAGATCGCCATGTTCTCCGCGCCCCTGATGGGCGCTTACATACGCATATTCAATCCGTTAATAGTTTTTTTCGGCAGTGTCAGCGCCATGGTCCTCAAGCTTATGCGTGTCCCGCCGGTCAGGCGTTCCCCTCTGATAACAGAAGAGGAACTGCGTCTGATGATAGAGGTAGGCAAGGAAGAAGGGGTGCTTACCGATGAAGAGAGGAAAATGCTGCACCGCATTTTTGAATTCGGGGATACCCGTTTGGAAGAGGTGATGGTGCCAAGCGAGAAGATTGTCGCGGTCAGCTCGGACGCCGGGCAGGAGGAACTCCTGGCCATTTTCGTAGAACAGGGACACCAGCGGCTTCCGGTGTATCATGGCGGCAGGAATAACGTTATCGGTATCATTTACGCGCACGACCTGCTTTATATACTGCGTGACAGGCCGCTGGTGGTGGTTCAGGATCTGATACATAAGCCTTATTGCGTGCCTCCGGGGATGAGGGTCAGCGAACTGCTCAGGAAGTTCCAGTCGGACAAAATACAGATCGCCATAGTCACAGACGAGAAAGGCCTGGCGCTGGGCCTGGTCACTCTGGAAGATTTGTTGGAAGAGATCGTAGGGGAAATAGAGGAAGAACCGGTAAAGCACCACCAGCGGCAGAAAAGAAGTTGACCTGTTAGCGGGCGGGTGTATAATGTGGTGCGTTAGACTTTACTACGCCCAACAAGGAGGACGGCAATGGCAGAAAAGGGATACTGTGTGAAGTGCAAGGCCAGCAAGGATATGAAGGAAGAGCAGAAAGTGACCATGAAGAACGGTCGTTCTGCCGTCAAAGGCAAATGCCCGGACTGCGGTACCGGTATGTATAAAATACTGGGAAAGAAATAACTCCCCGGGGAGGCGGGTTTCGACATCGACAACAGGGCTCTATCTCTAAGAATAGTCGGCATCGCCAGGGATAAGAAAGCGCAGCGCCCGGTGATCCTGGATATGCGCGCCGTCTGCGGGTTCTGCGATTACTTCGTAATAATGAACGGCACTTCCAATACCCACGTAAGGGCTGTAGCGGAGGCTGTGAGGGAAGAATTGCGGAAAGAAAAGATCAAACCTCTTTCCGATATTCCTTCGCAGGATGAATCCGGGTGGATAGTGTTGGATTATTCCGGCGTGGTTGTGCACGTTTTCAACAAGCCGGTGAGGGAGTTTTATGCCCTGGAACGCCTTTGGGCGGACGCCAAGAGAGTAAGGGTGCCGGCGGCGAAGAGAGCGGCCGCGGCCTGATCACGGACGGGCTTCAGAGTCCGCCGATATCTTCACAATTACCGGCCAGCGGGTGTTCGTACCGCTGGCCGGCTTATTTGGATATCGTGCAAAGGTATGGTCGCGTTATACAGCCTGTTCCCGGTTCTGTGCGCGATACAATTTGATTAAAAGATGAACAAAAACGTTGATATAAAAGAAGTACTCGAAGAACTACTGAAGGAAGAGATCGTTTCGCTCGATCCCGGGTTGAACGCGGTAGCGATAATCTTCGAACTGCCCAGGGAAGGGCGTTTCGGCGACTTGGCCGTTAACACCGCTATGCAGTTGTGTAAAAAGCTGCGCAAGCCGCCGATGCAGATAGCAGGCGCTCTGGCGGAGGGTTTGAAACGGCGCATAGCGGTTTCTGCGGCCGCAGAAATGATTGACGACGTGCGCGCAGAAGGAGCAGGGTTTCTAAATTTCTATTTCAGCGGTGAATATTTCCGGCGCAGATTGCAGGTTATCCTGGATAAAGGCGCGGAGGCTTTTCGTTCGCGGGACGGTGCCGGCAAAAAGGTATTGATAGAATTTGTCAGCGCCAATCCTACCGGTTCTCTTTCCGTGGCCCACGCCCGCCAGGCGGCCGTCGGAGACGCCCTCGCCAACATAATGCGCATCTCCGGTTACGAAGCCGACAGGGAGTATTATCTGAACGATGAAGGCAACCAGATAAATATCCTGGGCAGGTCCATAGAACTGCGTTTGAGGGAACTAAAAGGCGAGAAGATATATTTCCCAGAGGACCACTATCAGGGCGACTATATCCGCGATATCGCGCGCGAGATAATGGAGAAGCGGCTTAATGTCGAAGATTACGGCAGGTTCGGCGCGGATTACATACTGGAGATAATCCGCAAGGAACTGGATGACTTCGGAGTGAAGTTTGACCGCTGGTACAGCCAAAAGGATAACTGTAACGAAGCCAGGATAAAAGAAGCCCTGGCCGATCTGCGTTCCCGAGGTTATATATACGACGCGGGAGGGGCGGTGTGGTTCAAGTCCACCGCTTTCGGCGACGATAAAGACCGGGTGGTCGTCAAGAGCGACGGGGCATATACTTATCTGGCGCCGGACATCGCCTACCACCAGGATAAATACAAGAGGGGCTACGGACTGCTGGTTAACCTCTGGGGGCCGGATCATCATGGCTATATCAGCCGCCTCAAGGCGTCTGTCGCCGCTTCCGGGTATGACCCGGAGACGCTGTGTGTGGTGATCGTCCAGTTGGCTACCATTTTTCGCAGCGGTCAGCCGGTGCAGATGTCCACGCGCAAAGGGCAGTATATCACCCTCAGGGAGGTGCTGACCGAGGTTGGCTCGGACGCCGCGCGTTTCTTTTTCGTGATGCGCAGGACCTCCAGTCATCTTGACTTCGACCTGGAGATCGCCAAGAAACAGACTTCCGAGAATCCGGTTTATTATATCCAATACGCCTACGCGCGTATCTGCGGTATTCTCAAACAGGCCGGCGCAGTTGAGCCGGGTCATCTAGATCTGCTGCGGGAAAAAGAGGAACTGGATCTGGTCAAGAAACTCTGCCAGTTGGATTATGTGCTGGAGATATGCGTTCTTAGCCGCGACCCTTATCTTTTGACGGTTTATCTCCAGGAGACGGCGGAGACCTTCCATCGTTTTTACGACAGGCACCGCGTGCTCGGGCAGGAAAGCGGGTTGCTTTCCGCGAGGGTCGCCTTGTTGAAAGCGGCCGGTATTGTTCTCGCCCTCGGCCTGGAACTGTTGGGCATCAGCCGCCCGGAGAAGATGTAGCATGCGGATACTCAACGTTCTTAAACAGGACGAAAAACTGTTGTCGACCCTCCTTCAAGAACTGCCGATCAATGAGATAATAGCCAGATTGTTGATAAACAGGGGTGTCACCGCTCCGGCGGATGCCGCGGTGTTCCTTGACGCCGGGCTGGATAAACTTTGCGACCCGTTTCTTATGCCGGAGATGGGGAAGGCTGTTGAACTGGTCAGGCGCGCCGCCTCCGAAAGGCGCAAAGTCATGATCTTCGGCGATTACGACGTGGACGGTGTCACTGCCGTCAGCCTTTTACAAGAAAGACTGCGTGTCATGGGTATGGAGGTCTATTCTTCTCTGCCGCACCGTATCAAGGATGGTTACGGGCTCAATGCCAATGCCGTGAAAGAGGCGGTGGAGAAGAGGGCGGGGTTGTTCATTACCGTCGACTGCGGCATCAATAGCCGGGGTGAAGTCGCCGAGCTGAGAAATAACGGTATTGAGGTCATCGTTACCGACCACCACGAGCCGGGGGGAGAAAAGGTTTCTTGCGCGTCGGCCCTGCTCAATCCGAAGGTCAAGGGCAGCGGTTATCCCTTTCGGGAACTGGCCGGCGTGGGCGTGGCTTATAAGTTATGCCAGGCACTGGCTCGCGACAGGCTTGAAAAAGATCTCGACCTGGTCTGCCTGGGAACGATCGCGGACGTCGTGCCGCTGAATGGTGAGAACAGGATATTGGTCAGGCATGGGTTGAAACGGCTGAGTTCCACCGGTAGGTTAGGGCTGAAGGCTTTGATGAGGGTCAGCGGCCTTTCAGGCAAGCAACTCACTTCTCATTCGGTCGGGTTCATCCTCGGCCCGAGGATCAACGCCAGCGGAAGGATGGCGAGCGCCGATATTTCGCTCGACCTTCTTTCCTGCGAGGATGAGATTCAGGCGGATTCCCTGGCCAGGGAAATAGAGTCCTTCAACCGCAACCGGCAGCGGGTGGAGAGCTGCATCATGGAGGAAGCCCAGGCGTTGATAGATTCAGAAGTTAATTTCAAGGAGCAAAACGTCATAGTAGTGGCGAAAGAAGGCTGGCACCACGGCGTACTCGGTATCGTGGCGGCTAAACTTACGGACCGTTTCAACCGCCCTACTATTCTTATCTCCATGGGGGACAAATTCTGCAAAGGTTCCGGCAGGTCCATACGCAGTTTTCATCTTTTTAACGCCTTGTGCGAGTGCGGGGATTTTCTGGATGATTTCGGCGGGCACAGCCACGCCGCGGGCCTGGTTATTTCCCGGGATAACATCCTTGATTTCCGCAAGAGGATAAACGATTTCGCCCGCGCTTCTCTCAACATAGAAGACCTCATGCCGGCAATAGACGTCGATATGCAGTTGCCTTTATCGGCAGCCACGGCCGAACTATGCGCCGGCCTGCGCGCCATGGAGCCCTTCGGCGCGGGAAATCCGGAACCGCTTTTTCTTATACGCGGGCTGTCTTTGAAAGGTGCACCAAGGCTTCTCAGAAAAGATACTCTCAAGTTCTGGGCTACGGACGGCTCGAATACTCTTCCGGCGATAGGCTTCGGCATGGGAAGTCTTCTTGCCAGTCTGGAATCCTGCGATACCTTCGACCTTGTCTGCCGGCCACAGATAGATGAATGGTACGGAGAAGATAGTGTGATTCTACATGTTAAGGAGATTGTCTTCTGTTAACAAAAGCAAAATCCGGATTTTTTCTTCGAAGGGCTGTTAAGGAAGAGTTATACTTAGTATATGAAGATAATAAGGGTAAGCTTAGTCATTGCCGCTTATTTTTTTGCCTTTCAGCCTTGCTGCAGAGCGGATTCCTTTAATCCATTCTCAGGAGATAAATCCGGAAATGACGATTCCGATGGCAGTTGGTTCATAATGCCGGTTTCCTCAAGAAACGTCAGGCAGGGAAAAGCTCCGGTAACTACCACCGTCATTTATACCAGTCCTTCCACTATTATACCCGTCTATTCTCCGCAGATTAATATACAATCAATCCCGAACGTTTCCGATCAGGCGGGCGGGATGAACCGGACGGTTATGGGTAATTCGGCTCCTGAAATAAACAATCCGGACAGAGCGGCGTCTGAACAGTCGGCCCCGGAGATTATTGCCTCGGCTGTTGATTCAGCTGAGAAAAGGGAAACGGCGGTTTCTTTGCCCGAGGTTGAACGGAGCGTTCTTGCGGGAGGAGAGGAGAATTCTCTTGCGGTGGTGCGCGGTTCTGTCGTAAAAGAACGCTTGCCCGGCGAAGCGGGGGGTGAGGATGCGTCTTTTTATGCGCATATTGCCGGGGAAGACGTCGTTAGGGAAGCGGGTGGTTTGGTTTCCGGCAATCCTGATCTTGGCCTGGTTTTCGGACAGAGTCAGGGCGGGGATAACGTTCGGCCGGATATGCTGGATGACGGATCTCTCAGGCAGGATTATTCCGTGTTCTTTACGCAGGCCGGGACAGCGGAGAAGGCGGCTTTAATGGTTGAGACGGGAGAAAGAGGCGAAAAAGGCCGGGAAGAATACTGGATATATACGCAGGATTACGACGGCAGCGATGACGAAGAAGACGGTTACGCCGATTATTATAATATGGAAAACTCCGGTGATGGCGGCAGCGCCAGACCGGGAGAAGGCCGGCTGCACAAAAAGATAATAAAACCGTTGAAAGAACTATTCTATAAAGTGTCTTATTTCAGTAAGAAAGAAGGATAAAACGGCTTTGTTATTCCAGGGCTCTGCACCGGGAAATTTATTTCTTGCTTTTATCTGCTACTTTCGTGAACCCGCCTTTTTTGATGCATTTTGCGCAGACAAAGGCCCGGACCGTTTTCCCTTTGACCAACAGCCGCATTTTCTGCAGGTTCGGATTAAAGCTCCGTTTTGACCAACGGCTTATCTTGCTTCCGGTACCGCCCTGTTTCTTAGGCATACCTTTTCGCACCACTTTTTTCCCCGTGAGGGCTCTTTTGCCGCAAATAGCGCATTGTTTTAGCATATCAGGCTCCGTAGTTACCCCCGGAACATCCCGGGTCCAAGTGTTCAGACAACTGAAGATATAAGTATACTTAAAGCGGGGAAAAAGTCAAGGAATAATGTGGGTGGAGTTTCCCCAAAATTTTCCGGTAAAACTTCTACAAGGCAAATTTAAAGA
>WOYI011066900.1_pt1 | contig 71019 bp, 68 predicted proteins | sample 6423411 | NCBI WGS metagenome assembly WOYI01 (sample SAMN13441803, study PRJNA592873) | oil field metagenome | biome: oil field; feature: oil-well bore; material: oil-contaminated soil; isolation source: oil-contaminated soil from oil-well borehole | place: Germany: Wietze | collected 2016-10-18 ...
ACAGAGGATGCTTCATGCGATCTCGGTCATTCACGCGGTCACACCCCGACCGCTCTGCAAACCCCACCCGGCGGCGGCTCGCGCTGGCCGCCGCCGCCACCGTCATGGCCCTCGGTGCGGGAGCGGTCGTCGCCCCTGCCGCGCAGGCCGCCGATCCGGTCATGATCAACCTCGTGACCGTCAACGACTTCCACGGACGCATCGAGGCGTCCGCGCCCGCGGGCGGCATCGCCGCCCTCGCGGCGGCGGTCAACGGCGTGCGCGCCACGAATCCGAACACGGTGTTCGCCGCGGCCGGCGACATGATCGGCGCGTCGACGTTCACGTCGTTCATCCAGGACGATGTACCCACGATCCAGACCCTCAATCAGGCCGGGCTCGACGTGAGCGCGGCAGGCAACCACGAGTTCGACAAGGGCTGGACCGACCTGCGCGACCGCGTGCAGGGGATGGCTGACTGGGAGTACATCTCCGCGAACGTGTGGGACACCCAGACGAATGACTACGCCCTCGCTCCCTACTGGACCGAAACGTTCGACGGCGTGACGATCGGCTTCATCGGCGCGGTCACCGAAGAACTGCCGGCGCTGGTGAGCCCGGCAGGAATCGCGACCCTCGATGTGAACCCCGTGGTCGAGAGCGTCAACGCAGTCGCCGAACAGCTTTCCGACGGCGTCGCGGACAACGACGAAGCCGACGTCCTGGTCCTCCTGGTGCACGAAGGCGCCACCCAGCCGACGGTCGAGTCCGCGACCGACCTCGCGACGCCTTTCGGAAAGATCGTGGCGGGTGTCTCCGACGACGTCGATGCGATCGTCTCCGGCCACACGCACCTCGCGTACAACCTGGTGATCGACGATCGGCCAGTGATCTCGTCCGGTCAGTACGGCGAGCGCTTCAGCGACATGACGATCCAGGTGGACCCGGACTCCAAAGAGATCCTCTCGATGGTGAACACCACCTACGCGATGTACACGCAGCCTGCGGGGACCCCTGCCCCGGCGCCGGTGCCGAACTACGTGCCCGGCCCGGCGGAGCAGCCCATCGTCGCGCTCGTCGCCGAGGCGGTCGCTTATGCGAAGGTCGCGGGCTCCGTCAAAGTCGGCGATATCACGGCAAGCTTCCAGCGCGGCCTCCAGCCGCGCACGCCCACGGCGACCGACCCGTCGACGACGCAGGAAGCGCGTGGCGCCGAGTCCACTCTGGGCAACTTCGTCGCCGATGTGCAGCTCGATCAGACTCAGGTGCGGTTCCCCGAGACGGAGATCGCGTTCATGAACCCGGGCGGTCTGCGCGCAAACATGAACTACGCGAGCAGTGGCGCCGGAGACCCCGACGGCAACGTCACGTACGCGGAAGCCGCCGGTGTCCAGCCGTTCGCGAACACGCTGGTGACCCTCACGCTCACTGGCGCACAGGTGAAGTCGGTGCTCGAGGAGCAGTGGCAGCCCTCCACGGCGTCACGTCCGTTCCTCAAGCTCGGAGTGTCGAAGGGTCTGACCTACATCACCGACTACACGGCGGCTGCGGGTTCGCACATCACGAACCTTGAGTTCAACGGCGTGCTGGTGGATCCGGCGGCGGAGTACCGGGTCGTGGTCAACTCGTTCCTCGCGTCCGGTGGAGACAATTTCTTCACTCTCGCGCAGGGCACGCAGCGCGCGGATTCGGGTCTGGTCGACCTGGAAGCCATGGTCAGCTGGTTCGCGACGAACGGCGAGGCCTCGCCCGACCTGGCGCAGCGCTCGATCGGTGTGAAGCTCTCAGCATCGGGCGCGCAGGGCTACGAGGTGGGCAGCGAGGTCCAGGTGGACCTGTCATCGCTCGATCACACTCTCACCCCGACGCCTGCGACCGCCGTGACGGTGTCGATCGCCGGCACGACGGTGGGCACTGCGCCGATCGATCGGACACTCGTTCCTCTCACGGACGAGTTCGGCAAGGCGAGTCTGGTCGTGACGATTCCCGAGGGGTCGGCCGGATCCACGGCTTATGGGACGGCGACGATGGTTCCGCTCGTGGTCACGACCTCGACCGGCACCGTCTTCGAGCTCTCGGTCCCGGTCTTCGAACGCGCGCCCGCCACCGGCACGACGAGCGTGAACAAGACCACGATCAAGGCGAAGCAGAAGGTGCAGATCACGGCCGTGGTCGCGTCTGAGGACGGACAGTGGCCGACGGGCGAGGTGCAGGTCCTCGACGGCACAACCGTCGTCGCGACCGACACCCTGGCAGCGAGGGATCGCGGTCGCGTCCGCCTCGTCGTCGAAGGCCTCTCCGTCGGTGAGCACACGCTGACCGTGCACTACGTCGGCAACGGCACGGTGGAACCGTGGACGAGCGACCCGATCGAGGTCACCGTGCGCTGATGCGCTCCTGAAGCGCAAGAACGGCGGATGCAGCGGGGACTCGTTCCCCGCGGCACCGGTCGTCTCGCGCACAATCACAAGGTGCGCTCGGGGCGAACCCCGCGACCCGTGTCGGAGGGCGCGCCTACAATTGACCAGTGCCCATCGTCCCTGTCGCCGCGCCCGGAAACACCAGTGGAAAGCTCAGTGTCCGTGGCGCTCGCGTCCACAATCTGAAGAACGTCGACCTCGACATTCCGCGCGATTCCCTCGTCGTGTTCACCGGACTGAGCGGCTCGGGAAAGTCCAGTCTCGCGTTCGACACGATCTTCGCCGAGGGCCAACGTCGCTACGTCGAATCACTCAGCGCCTACGCGCGCCAGTTCCTCGGCCAGGTCGATCGTCCCGATGTCGACTTCATCGAAGGGCTCAGCCCGGCGGTCAGCATCGACCAGAGATCAACCAACCGCAACCCGCGCTCGACGGTCGGCACGATCACCGAGATCCACGACTACATGCGGTTGCTCTGGGCGCGCATCGGGGTTCCCCACTGCCCCGAGTGCGGCGAGGTCATCCAGCGCCAGACCGTGCAGCAGATCGCCGATCAGCTGATGGAGCTGCCGGATAAGACCCGGTACCAGATCGTTGCGCCGGTCGTGACGCAGAAGAAGGGCGAGTTCGTCGATCTCTTCAAGGAGCTCTCGGCGAAGGGCTATGCCCGCGCCGTGGTCGACGGCGACCTGATCCAGCTCGCCGAACCGCCGGTCCTCAAGAAGAGCTACAAGCACGACATCGCGGTGGTCGTAGACCGTCTCGTCGCCAGCGACGACATCCTGAGCCGGGTCACCGACTCCGTCGAGACCGCCCTGGGTCTGGCCGGTGGCATCGTACAGGTCAATTTCGTCGATGAAGAGGGGGATGCCGCGTGGCAGGCCTTCTCCGAGAAGCTGGCGTGCCCGAACGGCCATCCGCTGCAGCTGACCGAGATCGAGCCCCGCACGTTCTCGTTCAACGCCCCGTTCGGCGCCTGCCCGACCTGCTCGGGTCTGGGCACCCGCATGTCGGTGGATGTCGACCTCATGCTCGGCGATGAGGAGGCATCGATCCGCGAGGGCGTGCTGATCCCCTGGACGACACAGGGCAAGGGTCTCTTCCAGTACTACGAGCGGCTGCTGGAGGGTCTCGCGGCAGACCTCAACTTCTCGCTCGACACCCCGTGGCGCGACCTGAGCGCGGACGTGCAGGAGGCCGTGCTGCGCGGGGAGAACTACAAGGTCACCGTCAAGTGGAAGAACCGCTACGGCCGCGAGATGCGGTACTCGTCAGGCTTCGAGGGCGTCGTGCCGTACATTGAGCGCCAGTACGTGCAAGCCGACTCCGATTCACAGCGGCAGCGCTGGTCGGAGTACCTGCGCGAAGTGCCGTGCCTCGCGTGCAACGGCGACCGGCTCAAGCCCGAGGTGCTCGCCGTGCGCGTGCACGGTCACTCGATCGCCGACGCCTCGCGCCTCAGCCTCGCCGACGCGCAGGAGTATTTCGCGAAGCTGCAGCTGACCGATCGCGAGGCGAAGATCGCCGCGCAGGTGCTTCGGGAGATCCGCGCCCGCCTGAACTTCCTTCTCCAGGTCGGCCTGAACTATCTCAGCCTGAGCCGCTCTGCCGGATCGCTCTCCGGAGGCGAGGCGCAGCGAATCCGCCTCGCAACGCAGATCGGCTCGGGCCTGACGGGTGTGCTCTATGTGCTCGACGAACCGTCCATCGGCCTGCACCAGCGCGACAACCGGCGCCTGATCGAGACCCTGCTGACCCTGCGCGACCTGGGCAACACCCTCATTGTGGTCGAGCACGACGAGGAGACCATTCACGCCGCGGACTGGGTCGTCGACATCGGCCCGCGCGCGGGCGTCGACGGCGGCCACGTGGTTCACTCCGGGCCGCTGTCCGAACTGCTCACCGAAACCCGGTCGATCACGGGCGACTATCTGGCAGGCCGACGGTCGATCGCCACGCCGGCAAAGCGCAGGCGCATCGACAAGAAGCGGATGCTGACCGTCGTCGGCGCGCGCGAGAACAACCTCCGCAACGTGACCGTCGACTTCCCCCTCGGGGTGATGACCGCCGTGACCGGGGTGAGCGGGTCCGGTAAGTCCTCGCTGGTGAACGGCATCCTCTACGAAGTGCTGGCCACGAGGCTCAACGGCGCGCGCCGCATCGCGGGCAAGCACACCCGGGTCACCGGCCTCGACAACCTCGACAAGGTCGTGCACGTCGACCAGGCGCCGATCGGTCGCACCCCGCGGTCCAACCCCGCGACTTACACGGGCGTGTTCGATCGTGTCCGTACGCTCTTCAGCGAGACACCCGAGGCCAAGGCGCGCGGTTACCAGCCCGGCCGGTTCAGCTTCAACGTGAAGGGCGGCCGCTGCGAGGCGTGCTCGGGCGACGGCACGATCAAGATCGAGATGAACTTCCTGCCCGACGTCTACGTCGACTGCGAAGTGTGCCACGGCAAGCGCTACAACCGCGACACGCTCTCGGTGCACTACAAGGGCAAGAACATCGCCGAAGTCCTCGAGATGCCGATCGAGGAGGCAGCGGCGTTCTTCGAGCCGATCCAGGCGATCCACCGCTATCTCAAGACCCTCGTCGATGTCGGCCTCGGGTACGTCCGACTCGGGCAGTCGGCGACCACGCTCAGCGGCGGCGAGGCACAGCGCGTCAAGCTCGCCACCGAGCTCCAGCGTCGCAGCAACGGCCGCAGCGTCTACGTGCTCGACGAGCCCACGACCGGCCTGCACTTCGAAGACGTCGCCCGGCTCCTCGAGGTGCTGGGCGGCCTCGTCGACAAGGGCAACACCGTCATCGTCATCGAGCACAACCTCGACGTGATCAAGTCCTCCGACTGGATCATCGACCTCGGCCCCGAGGGAGGCTCGGGAGGTGGCGAGATCGTCGCGACCGGAACGCCCGAGCAGGTAGCCCGGGTCGAAGGCAGCTTCACCGGCGCGTTCCTCGCGGAGGTGCTCGGCCTGGCCGCGGTGCGCAAGGCCGGCTGACCGCCGGATGGTCACCGTCAGCTCGCGTCCCACCGTCGCGTACAAGCCGCGGCCAGGGGAGATCCCCACCAATCCAGGGGTGTACCGCTTCCGGGATGCCGCGGGGCGGGTGCTGTACGTCGGCAAGGCGAAGAACCTGCGCGCCCGCCTGTCCAACTATTTCGCACCGCTGCACACGCTGCACGAGCGCACGCGGCGCATGGTCACCAGCGCGGCATCCGTCGAGTGGACGGTCGTGGCCAGCGATGTCGACTCGCTGCAGCTCGAGTACATGTGGATCAAGGAGTTCGATCCGCCGTTCAACGTGCGCTACAAGGACGACAAGTCCTATCCCTTCATGGCGATCACCCTCGCCGACGAGGCGCCACGGGTCATCGTGACCCGCAATCGCCGCATCCCCGGAGCGAAGTACTTCGGCCCGTACCCGAAGGTGTGGGCGGTGCACGACACGATCGACCTGATGATCAGGGTCTTCCCGATCCGCACCTGCAGCGATGCGAGCTACAAGAAGGCGATGGCCACCGGGCGGCCGTGCTTCCCGGGGCAGATCGGGCGCTGCGGCGGGCCGTGCTCGATGAAGGTCACGATCGAGGAGCACCGCGCGATCGTCGAGGACTTCATCTCGTTCATGTCCGGCGGCGATCAGCGTTTCGCGAAGGAGCTCAACGCCCGGATGCGCGAGGCCTCGGCCGCGATGGACTATGAGGCGGCGGCGATCTACCGTGACCGACTCGCCTCGATCGAGGCCGTGCTGTCCAAGAGCGCGCTCGTGCTGGCATCCGACACCGACGCCGACCTGTTCGGCATCGCCGAGGACGAACTCAACGCCACCGTGCAGCAGTTCGTGATCCGCGGCGGGCGCGTGCGCGGTGTGCGGGCGACGACGATCGAGAAGGAGCTCGACATCTCAGGGGGCGAGCTGGTGGACCAGGTCCTGCAGCGGGCGTACGGGGATGCCGCGCCCGTCGACATCCCCCGCCAGGTACTCGTTCCCTCGCTGCCCGACGACGCCGCCGACCTCGAGGAGTGGCTGCGCGAGCGCCGCGGCAAGCTCGTCTCGATCCAGGTCGCCCGCCGTGGGCGCAAGGCCGAGCTGCTCAAGACGGCGACGCTGAACGCGCAGCAGGCGCTGATGATCCACAAGACCCGCCGCACGAGCGACTACGTCGCGCGCACGCAGGCGCTCACCGACCTGCAGGAAGCCCTGGGGCTCGCCGAAGCACCGCTTCGCATCGAGTGCTACGACGTCTCGCACCTGAGCGGCACGAACGTCGTCGCATCGATGGTCGTGTTCGAGGACGGCCTGCCGCGCAAGGACCAGTACCGCAACTTCGGGGTTTCCGAGACGACCGACGACACCGACTCGCTGTATCAGGTGCTCATCCGGCGCCTGGCGTATCTCGACCGGCCCGAAGACGATTCGACGGGCTCACCGACCGACGCAGAGCACGAGCCGGCCGACGGGACGGTCGTGAAAACGCGCAAGAGGCCGCGCTTCGCCTACCCCCCGCAGCTGCTCGTCGTGGACGGTGGCAAGCCGCAGGTCGAGGCCGCGGCACGCGCTCTGGCGGATGCCGGCCATGAGGAGATCGCGCTGTGCGGGATCGCGAAGCGGCTCGAAGAGGTGTGGATGCCGGGGGAGGACTATCCGGTCATCCTCCCGCGCACGAGCGAGGCGCTCTACCTGCTTCAGCGACTGCGCGACGAGGCCCACCGCTTCGCGATCACCCACCAGCGCCGCCGCCGGCGCCGCGACATCCAGAGCGTGCTCGCCGAGGTCCCGGGACTCGGCGAAGCGCGCATCAGGGCTCTGCTGCGGCACTTCGGATCCGTCGCCGCTCTCAAGCGCGCGACACCGGAGGAGATCAGCGAGCTGCCCGGGATCGGTCCCAAGCTCGCCGCCGCGATTCATGCCCACCTCTCGAATGGATATGCTCAGTCCGACGACAGGGACGGTCATGACGGACACTGAGGACACTGCCTCGGCGCATCGCGACTCCGGTGACACCGGCGAGGTGCTGATCGTCACGGGCATGTCCGGCGCAGGTCGCTCGACCGCCGCGGACGCACTGGAGGACCTCGGCTGGTACGTCGTCGACAATCTTCCTCCGCAGATGCTGCGCCCGCTCCTCGAGCTGACCGAGCTCGCCGGCGGAGCGCTCCCGCGCGTCGCCGTGGTCGTCGACGTCCGCGGCGGCGATCTGTTCGTCGAACTCCCCGAGATCACCCGCGCGCTTCGCGACGGCCGTCAGCTGCGGGTGATGTTCCTGGATGCCTCCGACGAGGTGCTCGTGCGCCGGTTCGAGGCGGTGCGCCGGCCGCACCCGCTGCAGGGCGAGGGCACCGTGCTCGACGGCATCCATCTCGAACGGCAGCGTCTCGCGGCCGTTCGGGAGAGCGCCGACGTCCTGATCGACACGTCCACCTTCAACATCCACCAGCTCGCGACGCGGGTCATCGAGATGTTCTCCGCCGAAGACGCTGCGCGGCACACGGTGACGATCATGAGCTTCGGATTCAAGTACGGGCTTCCGCCGGACGCCGATCTGGTCGCGGACATGAGGTTCCTGCCGAACCCGTTCTGGAACGATGAGCTGCGAACGCTCACCGGTGAAGACGATGCCGTCCGGCAGTTCGTGCTGGCGCAGCAGGGCGCGGCCGAGTTCCTGGACGCCTACGCGGCCGCTCTCGAGCCGGTGCTCGACGGCTATCAGCGCGAGAACAAGGGCCACTCCGTCGTCGCGGTCGGCTGCACCGGCGGCAAGCATCGCTCGGTGGTGATGGTGCGGGAGCTGGCGACGCGACTGTCGTCGCTGCCCGGGGTGGCCGTGCGGGTGAAGCATCGCGACCTCGGTCGTGAATGAGCAGCGGTCGTGAATGAGCAGCGGTCGTGAATGAGCAGCGGTCGTGAATGAGCAGCGGTCGTGAGAGAAACCGGTCCGCGAGTAGGCTTGACCCTCGTTCCCACTCCCCACCCGCACCCACAACGCGAGGAGCTTCGTGTCGTTGACCGCTGATGTGAAGGCTGAGCTGACGGCCGTCCGCGATTCGAGCCTCACCGCTCGCGTCGCCGAGTTGACGGCTCTGCTTCGTTTCTCCGGTGGTCTGCACTCCATCGCCAACCGAGTCGCCGTCGAGGCGGAACTCGACTCCGACATCCTCGCCCGCCGCGTTGCGCGCGACCTCATGGAGATCTACGGCGTGCGCCCGGAACTCGTGCACGTCCAGGGGTCCGGCGCCCGCAACGGCAGCCACTACGCGGTCAGGGTGATCGAGGGCGGCGAGACCCTCGCCCGCCAGACCGGTCTGCTCGATCAGCGCCGGCGACCCGTCCGCGGATTGCCGAACAAGCTCACGACCGGCTCCCGGGGCGACCTCGCGGCGATCTGGCGAGGCGCGTTCCTCGCAGCCGGCACGCTCAGCGAGCCCGGCCGATCGGCGGCCCTCGAGATCACCTGCCCCGCGCCCGAGGCGGCGATGGCTCTGGTCGGTGCAGCACACCGGCTCGGCATCCCGGCCAAGGCCCGCGAGGTGCGCGGCGTTCCCCGGGTGGTCGTCCGCGAAGGCGATGCCATCCGCGCCGCCCTGGCCCAGATGGGCGCGCAACGCGCAGCGGGCGACTGGGAACAGATGCGTCAGCGTCGCGAGGTGCGCGCCGGCGTCAATCGCCTCGTGAACTTCGACGATGCGAACCTGCGCCGTTCGGCACAGGCCGCCGTCGCCGCGTGCGCCCGCGTGGAGCGTGCCCTCGAGATCCTCGGTCCCGAGGTCCCCGATCACCTGCGCGAAGCCGGCGAGCTGCGCCTCGCCCACCGCGATGCGAGCCTGGACGAACTCGGCCACCACGCCGACCCGCCGCTCACGAAGGACGCCGTAGCCGGCCGCATCCGCCGCCTGCTCGCGATGGCCGACAAGAAGGCCGAGCACGACGGCATCCCCGACACCGAGGCGGCCGTGCCGGTCGGCGCCGAGGACTGATCGATTCCGGGACGGATGCCGCGGCATCCCGTTATTGCAGGTCACGCGGGGAAGCAACCCCGGGCGCCGTGCGTTGGCGATTACTAGGATGGATACGTGATTCTCGCTGAGCCGAGGAGTATCGGCTAGCGCCGACAGGAAGAAGAGAACATGGCTAAGTACACCTTGCCCGACCTCCCCTACGACTTCGCGGCTCTGGAGCCGCACATCAGCGGCAAGATCATGGAGTTGCATCACGACAAGCACCACCAGGCGTATGTCACGGGTGCCAACACCGCTCTGGACCAGCTCGCAGAGGCGCGTGAGAGCGGCAACCTGGCAAACGTCAACAAGCTCGAGAAGGATCTCGCGTTCAACCTCGGCGGTCACGTCAACCACTCGATCTTCTGGACGAACCTGTCACCCGACGGCGGCGGCGCGCCCGAGGGCGAGCTGAAGGCGGCCATCGACGAGTTCTTCGGCGACTTCGAGAAGTTCAAGGCGCACTTCACCGCAGCGGCGACCGGCATCCAGGGATCCGGCTGGGCGGTGCTGAGCTGGGATCCGCTCGGCGAGCAGCTCATCATCCAGCAGCTGTTCGATCAGCAGAGCAACACCGCTCAGGGCACCGTCCCGGTGTTCCAGCTGGACATGTGGGAGCACGCCTTCTACCTCGACTACCTGAACGTCAAGGCGGACTACGTCAAGGCCGTGTGGAACATCGCCAACTGGCAGAACGTCGCGCAGCGTCTCGCGGCGGCTCGCGAGAAGACTTCGGGCCTGCTGGTACTGTCATAGCGAGTGTGGGCGTCCCGGTGGGGATGAACCCCACCGGGACGCCGTTGTCCATCGTCTGCAACCGCAATCAGCGCCCCCGCGCGCACGACACATCTCAGGAGAACTTCCGTGGCTGTCAAGATCGGAATCAACGGCTTCGGCCGCATCGGACGCAATTACCTCCGCGCGGCGCTCGCGCAGGGTGCGGACATCGACATCGTGGCGGTGAACGACCTCACCGACAACAAGTCACTCGCCCACCTGCTCAAGTACGACTCGGTCGGCGGCCCGCTGTCCGAAGAGGTCACTTATGACGAGGACTCGATCACCGTCGGCGGCAAGAAGATCAAGGTCTTCGAAGAGCGTGATCCGGCGAACCTGCCCTGGGGCGAGCTCGGCGTCGACATCGTCATCGAGTCGACCGGCCGCTTCACCAAGGCCGAGGACGCCAGGAAGCACATCGCGGGCGGCGCCAAGAAGGTGCTCATCTCCGCACCCGCGACCGGCGACGACGTGACGATCGTCATGGGCGTCAACGAGGGCGACTACAACCCCGAGACCGACGTGATCATCTCGAACGCGTCCTGCACGACCAACTGCCTCGCGCCCCTCGCGAAGGTCTTCAACGACGCGTTCGGCATCGAGCGCGGCTTCATGATGACCGCGCACGCCTACACGGCCGACCAGAATCTGCAGGACGGCCCGCACAGCGACCTGCGTCGCGCGCGCGGCGCGGCGATCAACATCGTCCCCGCCTCGACGGGCGCCGCCAAGGCCATCGGCCACGTCCTCCCCGAGCTCAACGGCAAGCTGAGCGGCTCGTCCTACCGCGTGCCGGTCCCCACCGGATCGATCGTCGACCTCACGATCGTCACGCCGACCGAGGGCCTGACCGCCGACCAGATCAACGCCGTGTATCGGACCGCGGCCGCCGAGGGCGCACTCGCCGGCTACCTGGAGTACACCGAAGACCCGATCGTCTCGAGCGACATCCAGGGAAACCCGCACTCGTCGATCTTCGACTCGGAGCTCACCAACGTCAGCGGCAACCTGGTCAAGGTCTCGGCTTGGTACGACAACGAATGGGGCTACTCGAACCGCCTGGTCGATCTCACCGAGTACGTCGGCGAACGCCTCTAAGCCGTTCAGAAACAAGCGCTCACCATGCCTCTGCGCACCCTCGACTCGCTGGGTTCGCTCGCCGGCAAGCGGGTCATCGTCCGCTGTGATCTCAACGTCCCGCTGAAGGACGGCGTGATCACGGACGATGGCCGCGTGCGGGCGTCGCTTCCCACCCTCAACGCGCTCATCCATCAGGGCGCTCGCCTCGTCGTGTGCTCTCACCTCGGGCGCCCCGATGGGGCTCCTGATGCGAAGTACAGCCTCGGCCCGGTCGCCCGGCGGCTGTCCGAGCTGCTCGGAAAGCCCGTCGCGTTCGCCGACGACACGGTGGGGGAGTCCGCTCACGACGCCGTCGCCGCGCTCGAGGACGGGGATGTCGCGGTCATCGAGAACCTGCGTTTCAACCCCGGCGAGACCGCGAAGGACGACGCGGATCGTCGCGCCTTCGCGGAGGAGCTCGCCGACCTGGGCGACGTGCTGGTGTCGGACGGATTCGGTGTCGTTCACCGCAAGCAGGCCAGCGTCTACGATCTCGCCGAGATTCTGCCGTCCGCCGCCGGCCTGCTGATCGCCGCGGAGCTCGACGTGCTCGACCGCCTCACCGAGAACCCGAAGCGCCCGTACACGGTCGTGCTGGGCGGCTCGAAGGTCAGCGACAAGCTCGGCGTCATCTCGCACCTGCTGCCGCGGGTGGACCGGCTGCTCGTCGGGGGAGGGATGCTGTTCACCTTCCTCGCCGCGCAGGGTCACGATGTGGGCGCAAGCCTGCTCGAGGCCGACCAGCTCGACACCGTGACGCAGTACCTCAAGACCGCCGAGGAGTCGGGTGTGGAGATCGTCCTGCCCACCGACGTGGTCGTGGCGTCGAAGTTCGGCGCCGACGCCGACTATGTCGTGACGGCTGCCGACGCGATCGAAGACACGCCGTACGGCGCCTCGGGCCTGGGACTGGACATCGGACCCGACACGGCTGCCCGGTTCGCCGAGGTCATCCGCGGCAGCAGGACCGTGTTCTGGAACGGCCCGATGGGCGTGTTCGAGCTTGCGCCGTTTGCTTCCGGCACCAAGGCGGTCGCGCAGGCGCTCACTGAGGTCGACGGTCTCAGTGTCGTCGGCGGCGGAGACTCCGCGGCCGCGGTGCGTCAGCTCGGCTTCCAGGACGACCGGTTCGGACACATCTCGACGGGCGGCGGAGCAAGCCTGGAGTTCCTCGAGGGTAAGAAGCTCCCCGGACTGGAGGTCCTCGGATGGCAGTAGCGAGAGTCCCGTTCATCGCGGGCAACTGGAAGATGAACCTCGACCATCAACAGGCGATCGCTTTCGTGCAGAAGCTGCACTGGGCGCTGAAGGAGGCCAAGCACCTCGACGGAACGGTTGAGGTCGGGCTCTTCCCGCCGTTCACCGACCTGCGCACCGTTCAGACGCTTCTGGACGCCGACAAGATCCCGTTCGCCCTCGGCGCGCAGGATCTGTCGACGAAGGACTCCGGTGCGTACACCGGGGAGATCTCCGGCGCATTCCTGAAGCGGCTCAACTGCGCGTACGTGATCGTCGGGCATTCCGAGCGGCGCGAGTATCACGCCGAGACCGACGAAATCGTCGCTGCGAAGGTGCAGGCGGCCCTCCGTCACGGGCTCGTACCGGTCATCTGCGTGGGCGAGACCTCGGAGGACCTCGAGAAGTTCGGCGCGAGCGCCGTCCCCGTCGGGCAGCTCGAAGTCGCCCTCGAAGGCGTTTCCGCGGACGCGGACATCGTCGTGGCGTACGAGCCGGTCTGGGCGATCGGCTCCGGACAGGCCGCGACACCCGATCAGGCGCAGGAAGTGTGCGCCAAGCTGCGTGAGGTCATCGCCGGCAGGCTGGGTCAGGAAGCCGCAGAGCGCTCCCGCGTGCTGTACGGCGGATCCGTGAAGGCCGGCAACATCGCGAGCTTCATGCGCGAGCCCGATGTCGACGGCGCACTGGTCGGCGGCGCGAGCCTGGTCGTCGACGAGTTCGCGGCGATCATCAGATTCCAGAAGCACGTCGGCGTCTGACCCGCGCTTATACTGGAGAACCGTGCGCCCGACAGGGGTGCGGTGAAAGGCTTAGATCTGTGCAGATCCTCGAGTTCGTCCTACAGGTGCTCCTCGGTATCACCAGCCTGCTGCTGACCCTCCTCATCCTGCTCCACAAGGGACGCGGCGGCGGCCTGTCCGACATGTTCGGCGGCGGTATGACCTCAGCCCTCGGCTCGTCGGGCCTGGCGGAGCGCAATCTCAACCGCTTCACGGTGATCCTCGCGCTCGCGTGGTTCGTGTCGATCGTCGCCCTTGGCCTGATCACGAAGTTCCAGGCCGTCTGATGGCGACCGGCGGAAATGCGATCCGGGGCACGCGCGTCGGCGCGGGCCCGATGGGCGAGCAGGATCACGGCTTCCACGCGGAGCGCATCGCGATCTCGTACTGGGACGCGCTCGGCAACGAGACGGTCCGCTACTTCGCGGCCGGCATCCCCGAAGAGGAGATCCCGGACACCATCGACTCCCCGCATTCCGGACTTCCCGCCGGGCGCGACAAGGAGAACCCGCCGGAGCTTGCCAAGACCGAGCCGTACAAGACCCACCTCGCGTACGTGAAGGAACGGCGCACCGAGGAAGAGGCCGAGCAGCTGCTCGACGACGCGCTCAAGCAGCTGCGGGCGCGGCGCGGCCAGGACTGAGCGCCTTGAGGTCGGGTCCGGTCAGTATTCCTGGTCGATGAGTTCGGGCGGCACCTGAGAGGCCGCTGCCTCGTCGACGAAGAAGATCGTGCGACGGCGGCCCTTCGCGCCCGCGGCTGGAACACTGGCGTAGCTGGCGCCCGCGAGCGCGAGGCCCAGAGCGGCGGCCTTGTCGGCGCCGGCGAGCACGAGCCAGACGCGACGGGACCCGTTGATGACCGGCCTCGTGAGCGTGACGCGCTCCGGCGGCGGCTTGGGGGAGTCGCGGACCGCGACGGCCACCCGGTCGGTGATCATGATCTCGGGGCGGTCAGGGAACAGCGACGCGATGTGGCCGTCCGGTCCGACCCCCAGGAAGCAGATGTCGAAAGACGGCCACGGCGTGCCGTCATCCTGCGGGAAGCGCGCCAGTTCGGCGGCGTAGAGATCGGCGGCGGCATCCAGGTCGATTCCCTCGTCGCTGGCGGCCATCGTATGGACGTTGGCGGTCGGGATGTCGACGGCGTCCAGCAGCGCCTCGCGGGCCTGCTTCTCGTTGCGGTCGTCATCGCCACGGGCGACGAAGCGCTCATCGCTCCACCAGAAGTGCACACGCGGCCAGTCGACACGGTCGCGCCGCGGGTGCCGCGCGGCGGCAGCGAGGACCGCCGAGCCCATGGACCCGCCGGTGAGCGAGACATGCACCAGAGCTCCGTCGGCCCCGAGCTTGGCCAGGCGATTCACGAATCGCGCGGCGACGGACTCAGCGAGAGCGGCGGGATCATCGCTGATCACGACACGCTTCTCGATGGTGAATTCAGCCATGCGTCTCCCGCGTCGCCGACTCCAAGAGCTCCCAGCCCTCAGTGATCACTCGACCATACAGCACGTCGGGATCGAGGCGACGAAGCTCCTCGGCGAGGCATTCGCGCAACGAGCGGCGGGGCAGTGCCAGGTCGTGTTCGGGCTGGCCGGGCTGGGTGAGACAGGCGATCGCCGGTGACGAGCGGGCAAGCAGGACCTCTCCGTCAGCGCGGGTCAGCCGCACCGACTTGACGCCGTGCGTCCACTCGTCCTCGGGCAGGTAGCGCCAGTCGACGGGGACATCCAGCATGAGGCGCAGCCACGCGGCCAGCAGTGCGGTGGACGGCGAACTGGCGGCCCCGCGCACCTCGACGCCGGTCACGGCATCGTACGGCGGCTGGTCGAGCACGGCCGCGAGCTGCTCGCGCCAGTGGGTCAGGCGGGTCCAGGCCAGGTCGGTGTCGCCCGGCGCGTGGTTCTTGCCGAGATCGGCCACCCACGCCGAGGGATCGGGCTTGGTGGCGGCATCCGTGATGCGCCGCTGGGCGATCCTTCCGATCGAGGTCGTCGCCGGGTTCTCGGGCGTCTTGTTCGGCCACCAGACCACGACCGGAGCGTCGGGCAGGAGCAGACCGGTGACCAGGCTCTCGAGGTTCGAGCTGCCGGCCTCACCGAACGCGCGGAGTGTGATGACCTCGCTCGCGCCGGCGTCGCCGCCGACGCGGATCTGCGCATCGAGCCGCGAATCTGCGTCTGCGCCGTCGATCATGAGAACGATGACGCGCATCGGATGCTCGCGCGAGGCGTCGTTGGCGGCTTCGATGACCTCTTCGAGAGCCTCCTCCCGCGTCAGGATGATGAGGGTCAGGACGCGGCCCAGAGCCACCGCCCCGCCCTCTTCGCGCACGCTCACCAGCGCTCGTGAAATCTTGCTCACGGTGGTGTCGGGCAGATCGACGATCACGGACGCCTCCACGTTCGACCATCGCGGGTGAGCATCTCGCCCGCTGAGTCCGGACCCCAGGATCCCGGTGCATACTGCTCGAGCGGACCGCCTTGTGCGCTCCAGAACTGCTCGATCGGGTCGAGGATCTTCCACGATAGCTCGACCTCCTCGTGCCGCGGGAACAGCGGCGGGTCGCCGAGCAGCACGTCGAGGATGAGGCGTTCGTATGCTTCCGGACTGGCCTCGGTGAACGCGTGGCCGTAGCCGAAGTCCATGGTGACGTCGCGCACCTGCGCGCCGGCACCGGGAACCTTCGAGCCGAAGCGGATCGTCACGCCCTCATCGGGCTGAACACGGATCACGAGGGCGTTCTGACCCTGGCCCGAAGTCTGGCTGCGGGAGAAGAGCTGCTCGGGAGCGCGCTTGAACACGACCGCGATCTCGGTGACGCGGCGCCCGAGGCGCTTGCCGGTGCGCAGGTAGAAGGGCACCCCGGCCCAGCGGCGGGTGTTCACCTCGAGGGTGATGGCCGCATAGGTCTCGGTCGTCGATTCGGAGTTCATCCCGTGCTCTTCGAGGAACCCGAGGACCTTCTCACCGCCCTGCCAGCCGCCGGCGTACTGGCCGCGCGCAGTCGAGCGCGCCAGATCTTTCGGCAAGGTGACGGCCGCGAGGACTTTCTCCTTCTCTGCCCGCAGGTTCTTCGCGTCGAACGAGATCGGCTCCTCCATCGCGGTGAGCGCCATCAGCTGCAGAAGGTGGTTCTGGATGACATCGCGCGCGGCGCCGATGCCGTCGTAGTAGCCGGCACGGCCGCCGACGCCGATGTCCTCGGCCATCGTGATCTGCACGTGGTCGACGTAGTTCGCATTCCAGATCGGTTCGTACAGTTCGTTGGCGAAGCGCAGCGCCAGGATGTTCTGCACCGTCTCCTTGCCGAGGTAGTGGTCGATGCGGAAGATCGAATCGGTCGGGAACGCCGAGCGCAGCGCGTCATTGAGCGACTGCGCCGAGGCGAGGTCGTGGCCGAACGGCTTCTCGATGACGACGCGCCGCCACCGCTCGGGCTGATCTGCGGTGTCGTCCACGAGTCCCGACGCCTTGAGCTGGTCCGCGACCAGCGGGAAGTCCTTCGGTGGGATCGACAGGTAGAACGCGTGGTTGCCCATCGTGCCGCGCTCGAGGTCGAGCTTGTCGATCGTCTCGCGCAGGCGGGTGAACGCGCCGGGGTCGTCGAACTCACCCGAGACGAAGCGGATGCCCTGAAGCAGCTGCAGCCACGTCGCCTCACGGAACTCGGTGCGGGCGTGATCCTTCACCGCGTCCTTGACGACCTCCGCGAAGTCCTGGTCCTCCCAGTCGCGCCGGGCGAACCCGACGAGCGCGAAGCCCGGCGGCAGCAGCCCGCGGTTGGCCAGGTCGTACACGGCCGGCATGAGCTTCTTGCGGGAGAGGTCACCGGTCACGCCGAAGATCACGAGCGCGCTCGGGCCGGCGATGCGGTTGAGGCGGTGGTCTTCGGCGTCGCGCAGCGGGTTGTGCCCGCGCGAGATCTCAACGCTCATCAGGGGTTCACCAGCATGGGTGGACTCCTATTGAGCGGCTTCGAAGAGCGTGAGCACCTCGGCCTGGGGATCGGTGAGGGTCAGGGTGACCACGGGGCGTCCATGCTCGTCGGCGAGCACGCTCGCGTCACCCGCGGCCTGCGCGGCGATGAGCTCACCGAAAGTGAACGGACGGCCCGGGATCTCGAGGTCGACGTCGGTCTGCTCGAGGATCTGCAGGAAGACGCCGACGGCCGGGCCGCCCTTGTGGAACTGCCCGGTCGAGTGCAGAAACCGGGGTCCCCAACCGAAGGTGGTGGGACGACCCGAATCCGCAGCGACGAGTTCACGCAGGCCCTGCAGCTGCGACAGGCGCTGCCTGTCGACGTATGCCTGGATCGACACGTAGCCGTCCTCCGGAAGCTGGGCCCACAGGGCGTCCAGCACGCCGGCGACGGTCCCTGATGCCGCGAGCGCAGGATCCGAGACACGCACCTCCACGCCGTCCAGCGCGAACGCCGGGGTGGTCGGCGCGGGACGCGCGTCGAGCAGTCCGCGTGCGGCGATCTTGGCGGATTCGACGTCGGGCTGATCGAAGGGGTTGATGCCCAGCATCCGTCCGGCGATCGCGGTCGCATACTCCCACACGACGAGCTGCGCACCGAGGGAGCCGCTGACGAGGACCTCGCCCTCGTGGTGCTCGCGGAAGTGGAACGCGTTCGCCTCGTCGACGAACCGCACGATCTGCATGTCGGCCGGCGTGCTGTCGACCTCGGGCGAGACGGGCAGGAGCACCACGGGCAGGATGCCGGTGCCCTTCTTCCCGGTGGATTCGGCGACGAGCTGCTCGATCCAGTCGGGAAGTCCGATGAGGTGAGTCCCATCGGAGACCAGGCCGAGCTTGTCCCGCCGAGCGAGCGCAGAATCGGTTCCGGTGCCGCCGGCGATTGCGGCGGCAAGGACGAGGGCGGGGTTGTCGGTGCTGTCGATCGCGACCTCCAGGAGCGTCGCCTCGGCCTCTTCGAGCAGCTCCGCGATGTCGACTCCGGCGAGTCCGGTGGGTACGAGGCCGAACGCGGTGAGGGCCGAATAGCGGCCGCCGACGGTCGGATCCGCGTTGAAGACGCGATAGCCGTCCGCGCGTGCCGACTGGTCGAGCGGCGAGCCCGGGTCGGTGACAACGACGATCCGTTCGAGCGGATCGATGCCGAGGTCGCGGAACGCCGCTTCGAAGACGCGCTTGGCGGAATCGGTCTCGACCGTCGAACCGGACTTGGACGAGACGACCAGGACTGTCTGCTCCAGTCCGCCGGCCTCTGTGTCGCCGTCGATCGCGGCGAGCACCTGGCTGGGGGCAGTGGAGTCGAGGATCACGAGCGGCACGCCGGAGGTCTGCGCGATCACCTCGGGGGCGAGCGACGAACCGCCCATGCCGGCGAGCACGACCCTTGTGATGCCCTTGGCGACGAGCTCGGCGCGCAGCGCCTCGATCTCGGGTACGAGCGGCTCGGACACTGAGACCGCCTGCACCCAGCCGAGACGCTGGGATGCCTCGGCCTCGGCGTCGGGGCCCCACAGCGAGGAGTCACCCGCGGTGATGCCCGATGCGACGAGATCGGCGATCAGGCCGGGCAGGGTCTCGTGGACGAGGGCCTTGACGTGCCCGGTCAGGTGGATGTCGAACGTCATTGCTGTGCAGCCTTCAGGGCTGAAGCGACGGTCTCCTGCAGCTCGTGCCACGACGCGATGAACTTCTCGACGCCCTCGTCCTCGAGCACCTGGGTGACGTCGGTGATGTCCACTCCCAGGGCGGCGAGCCTGTCGAACACCTCATGCGCGCCCGCGTACGCGCCGGTGACGGTGTCGCCCGCGATCACACCGTGGTCGAAGGTCGCCTCGAGCGTCTTTTCGGGCATCGTGTTCACGGTTCCCGGCGCGACGAGCTCGGTCACGTACAGGGTGTCCGGCAGGGCCGGGTCCTTCACTCCGGTCGACGCCCACAGCGGCCGCTGCACGTGTGCGCCGGCATCCGTCAGCGCCTTCGCCCGGTCTGTGGCGAACTGCTTCTCGAACAGCTCATAAGCGAGGCGCGCGTTGGCGATGCCCGCGAGACCCTTCAGTGCGGCCGCGTCCTCGGTGCCGATCGCGGCGATGCGCCTGTCGACCTCGGTGTCGACGCGCGACACGAAGAACGACGCGACCGAGTGGATCTGCGACAGATCGCGCCCGGCGGAGCGGGCCTGCTCGATGCCGGCGAGATAGGCGTCGATGACCTCGGCGTAGCGCTCGAGGCTGAAGATCAGGGTGACGTTGACCGAGATGCCCGAGCCGATGACCTCGGTGATCGCGGGCAGCCCGGCCTTGGTGGCCGGGATCTTGATGAGCGTGCCCGGGCGGTCGACCGTTGCCCACAGCTCCTTGGCCTGCGCGATGGTCTCATCGGTGTCGTGGGCGAGGTCGGGGGAGACCTCGATCGATACGCGGCCGTCGAGGCCCTCGGTGGCGTCGTAGACGGGCCGCAAGACGTCAGCGGCGGCGCGCACGTCGTCGGTCGTGATCGCGAAGATCGCCTCGTCGGCGCTCGCAGCGTGACCGGCGAGCTCGTGGATCTGTCCTGCATAGGCGTCCGAGCCGGATCCGATCGCGCCGGCGAAGATCGTCGGGTTCGTGGTCACGCCGCTGACGTTGCGCGTGACGATCAGATCGGCCAGGTTGCCCGTGATGATCCGTGAGCGCGAGAGGTCGTCCAGCCAGATGCTGACCCCCTCGTCGACGAGGCGGGCGGTGGGGGTGCTCATGCGTTGCTCTCCTTCAGAGACTCGCGTGCCGCTCCGACGACGGCTTCGGCGGTGACGCCGAACTTCTCGAACAGGGTCTTGTAGTCGGCCGACGCGCCGAAGTGCTCGATCGAGACGCTGCGGCCCCGGTCGCCGACGATGTGTCGCCACGGCAGAGCGATGCCGGCCTCGACCGACACGCGCGCGGTGACCGCTTTCGGCAGCACGGACTCGCGGTAGGCGGCATCCTGCTCGTCGAACCACTCGAGCGACGGCGCGGAGACCACGCGGGCGTTCACGCCTTCGGCGGCGAGGGTCTCGCGCGCCGCGACGGCGAGCTGCACTTCGGAGCCGGTCGCGATCAGGATCACATCGGGGGCGCCGTTGGGCGCCTCGGCGAGCACGTACGCCCCTTTGACCGCGAGGTGGGCGGAAGCGAACGTCTCACCCGACGCCGCGCCGTCACCCCGATCGAACACCGGGATGTTCTGGCGGGTCAGGGCGATGCCGGCGGGGCCGGCGTGACGGCGGAGCATCTCGAGCCACACCACGGCGGTCTCGGCCGCGTCGCCGGGACGCACGACTGAGAAATTCGGGATGGCCCGCAGGGTTGCGATCTGCTCGATCGGCTGATGGGTGGGGCCGTCTTCGCCGAGGGCGACGGAGTCGTGCGTCCAGACGAAGATCGAGGGGATGTTCATGAGCGCCGCGAGACGTACCGCCGGGCGCATGTAGTCGCTGAAGATCAGGAACGTGCCACCGAACGGCCGGGTCGGACCGTGCAGGACGATGCCGTTGATGATCGCGCCCATTGCGTGCTCGCGGATGCCGAAATGCAGCACCCGGCCGTACGGGTCGCCGGACCACTCGTGGGTGGACCACTGCTCGGGGATGAAGGACTTCGCGCTCTTGATCGTCGTGAGGTTCGACTCGGCGAGGTCGGCTGATCCGCCCCACAGCTCGGGCAGCTCGGCGGCCAGCGCATTGATGACCGTGCCGGATGCCGCGCGGGTCGAGACGTCCTTGCCGGGCGCGAAGACCGGCAGCGCGTCGGCGATGTCCGCCGGCAGCTCGCGAGCCTGCACGCGGTCCCACAGCGCTTTGCGCTCGGGGTTCGCGGCTGCCCACGCGTCGAACTGCTCCTGCCAGGCGGCGTGAGCGGCAGCACCGCGCTCGCCGAGGCTGCGCGTGCGTGCGAGGACATCCTCATCGACGACGAAGCTCTGCTCGGGGTCGAATCCGAGCACCTTCTTCGTCGCGGCCAGCTCGTCGGAGCCGAGAGCGGAGCCGTGGATCTTGCCGGTGTTCTGCTTTCCCGGGGAGGGCCAGCCGATGATCGTCTTCAGGATGATCAGCGACGGCTTGGAGGTCTCGCCCTTGGCGGCCTCGATGGCGGCATACAACTCCGCGGCGTCCTCGACGTACTCGCCCGTCTTCTTCCAGTCCACCGTCTGCACCTGCCAGCCGTAGGCGTCATAGCGCATGGCGACGTCTTCGGTGAACGCGACGTTCGTGTCGTCCTCGATCGAGATCTGATTGGAGTCGTAGATCGCGATCAGGTTGCCCAGGGCCTGATGTCCTGCGAGGCTCGACGCCTCCGAGGTCACGCCCTCCTGAAGGTCGCCGTCGCTGGCCATCACGTAGACGAAGTGGTCGAACGGCGACTGGCCGGCCGGGGTCTCGGGGTCGAACAGGCCGCGCTCGTAGCGGGCGGCGTACGCGAATCCGACCGAGGAGGCGAGGCCCTGGCCGAGCGGGCCGGTGGTGATCTCGACGCCGTCGGTGTGAGCGTATTCGGGGTGGCCGGGGGTCTTGGAGCCCCACGTGCGCAAAGCCCGCAGATCGTCGAGCTCGAGTCCGAAGCCGCCGAGGTACAGCTGCACGTACTGGGTGAGCGACGAGTGACCGGCGGACAGGATGAACCGGTCGCGTCCGGGCCAGTGCACATCGCCCGGGTCGTGGTTCAGGACCCGCTGGTAGAGCAGGTACGCTGCCGGGGCAAGGCTCATCGCGGTACCCGGGTGACCGTTGCCGACCTTCTCGACCGCGTCAGCTGCCAGCACGCGAGCGGTATCCACTGCGTGCCGATCGATTTCATCCCAACGCAGTTCCGACACCGGGCCGCCTTTCTCAGAGGGAGTGCACCCGACTCAGCAGACCGCATCGTAGATCGGGGGGAGCAGCCGGCGCAGGGCGCGCGTGTTGTCCCAATCATACCGAAGCGGGATTTCCGCGATGACTACGAGATTTCCGCGATGACTATGCGAGACGTCCTGGGAAGGCAGTCTGCCAGGCGCATCCGACCGGCTCGTATCGGCGTCGTGTCGCGGCGGTGTCGGTGTGCTCACAGCGCGCCGTGCGCGATTGGGAGACCCCTCGCGACCGAAGGGGCGCCGTGCGGATGCCATAGACTCGGGAGGTAGTTTCAGGCGGTCGAGAAGGTTCAGACGGGGAGCGATGGATACCACGATGACAGCGGGCGCAGCATCCGCCCGCGCAACGCGACCGCACTCTCTGGGCCGAACGATCCGCGCATACGTCGCGCTCACCAAGCCGCGCGTGCTCGAGCTGCTGCTCGTGACGACCGTGCCGGTGATGATCCTTGCCCAGGGCGGCTTCCCGAACATCTGGCTCGTGCTGGCCACGGTGCTCGGCGGTTCGATGAGCGCCGGATCCGCCGCCGCGTTCAACATGTATCTCGATCGCGACATCGACGCGCACATGCAGCGCACCGAGAACCGCCCGCTCGTGACCGGGGAGGTTTCACCGCGCGGCGCGCTGACGTTCGCGTGGACGCTGGCTGCGGCATCCACCGTCTGGCTCTGGCTGACGACCAACTGGCTCGCCGCCGTCCTGTCGGCGGGTGCGATCTTCTTCTACGTCGTGATCTACACGATGATCCTCAAGCGCCGCACCGAGCAGAACATCGTGTGGGGCGGGATCGCCGGATGCTTCCCGGTGCTGATCGGGTGGTCGGCGGTGACCGGCTCCCTGGCGTGGACACCGATGATCCTGTTCGTCCTCGTGTTCCTCTGGACGCCGCCGCACTACTGGCCGCTGTCGATGAAGTACAAGGACCAGTACGACGAGGTCGACGTGCCGATGCTCGGTTCGACCCGCTCGGGCTCGCAGGTGGGTCTGCAGGTCATCCTCTACGCGTGGGCGACGGTCGCGTGCTCGTTGCTGCTCATCCCCGTTGCGAACATGGGTCTGGTCTACTCGGTCTCGGCGCTCGTGTTCGGCGGCTGGTTCATCTACGAGTCGCACCGTCTGTACACGCGCGCTGTACGCGGCACGGAGCCGCGGCCGATGCGTGTCTTCCACGCGTCGATCACGTACCTGACGCTCCTGTTCGTCGCGATCGCGATCGACCCGCTGCTGCCGTTCTGACGACGCCGGCGAACAGGGTTACCGCTGAGGAGCGGCCGCGGTGTCGACGACCGGCTGCTCGTGACCGGCGGCGGGACCCTCGTCATCGGCGGTCCACTCCATCGCCTCGATGATCTCGACGTCGGTCGCGGGCACTTCAGTCGAGGGCACGAACGAGCGCAGCCCGGCGAGCACGAGGGCCAGCGCCAGTCCGACGATGCCGGTCGCGATCAGGATGCCGCCGACGATCGCCCAGACCTGGCCGACGTAGACATCGACCGGGGTGGCGGTGCCTGCGGTCAGGGCCACCGACATCGTGCCGAGCGTGTTGACGGCCAGCCACGCACCGAAGGCGCTGGTGGCGACGGACCCGACGAGAAGGATCCAGAACGGGATGCTGCGGACAAGGCTCGGGCGAACGGTCATGGGTGTGCTCCTCGATGGGGGTTTGTCGGTTCAGGATGGCATCCGCCAGCATCGCTCGGTCTCCCGAGCAGCGCGTATGCGAATCCGATGAGTCGGCTATGCGTCGCGCTCAGGTGCGCGCCGACGTGGGCTCGACCGATCCAGCGTACGCGGAGGGTTCCTGGACAACGCCTGCAGGTGCCTTCAGGTGCATCACGACGGCGGTCATCGCGGCCACCAGCAGCACCGCGAGCACCATGTGGATGTTCACCAGCGCGATCGGCAGCCCCGCGCGTGCCTGCCACAGGCCGACGACGATCTGGGCGATCTCGACCGCGAGCAACAGGCCGGTCCACAGCCGCAGGCGCAGCGTCGGGGGAGTGCGCCGCGCGCCGACCACCAGCACGAGCGTGGCGGCGACCAGCGCATAGGCCGGCCAGGAGTGGACGTGCTGCATGAGCTCGGGATTCAGCCCATTGCGGGCTGCGCCGCCGTCGCCGGCGTGCGGGCCGGAGCCGGTCACCAGGATGCCGACGATCACCGTGACGAGCACCAGTGCGCTGGTCACGTGCGTCACGATCACGAACCATCGAGGCACAGCGAGAGTGCGAGGGCCCGGAGCCGCGTACACCCTCGCCACGAGCACCGCGGAAAGGGCCACGAGAGCGACGGAGGCGAAATAGTGCAGCCCCACGACGTAGGGGTTGAGGTTGGTCAGCACGGTGATTCCGCCGATGACCGCCTGCAGCGGCACGTACAGGCCGATCAGGAGCGCGAGCCAGAACAGGTCGCGACGCTCTCGGCGCATCCGCACCACGAACAGGAACATCAGGATCGCGACCACGACCAGGACGAAGGTCAGCGTGCGGTTGCCGAACTCGATGATCCCGTGGATGCCCATCTCGGGCGTCGGTACGAGGGAGTCCTCGGTGCACCGCGGCCAGGTGGGGCAGCCGAGTCCCGAGCCCGTGAGACGCACCAGCCCGCCGGTGCCGACGATTCCGATCTGAACGACCAGAGTCGCCCAGGCGGCGACGATGACCCGCCGGTCCACCTGCACGGGCAGCCATGCCCAGAATCTGCCGAACAGTCCTCTTGCCGAAGTGGTGGTGGGGTCCGCGGCCATCGGGCCATGCCTCCTGGGAATGCGCTCCGCGCAGAGCGCGAGCGGGGTCCGGCCATCCGTTCGGGCGGCGGAACCCTGTAGAATCAAAGGGTCGGATGCGGGCGCGTCGCGCTCTGCACCACTGACAGTGTAGGCGCGCAGGGCGGCGCCACTTGATTGGGCCCACCGAGCGGCATCCCTCTTCGGAACTCCACCGAAGGTACAGGAATGCCGGGGCGGATGACACCGTTGTGGCCCGGAGGAGAGTGTGACGATGTCGGATGTGCTGATCGACCGCCCGGAGCTTGCGAGCCTGGGACAGTACGAGTTCGGATGGCACGACGAGGACGCAGCCGGAGCCGCAGCACAGCGCGGGCTGAGCGAGTCCGTCGTGCGTGGCATCTCGACTCTCAAGAACGAACCGGAGTGGATGATGAAGCTTCGGCTGAAGGGCTTGCAGCTGTTCGAGCGAAAGCCGATGCCGACGTGGGGCGCAGATCTCAGCGCGATCGACTTCGACAACATCAAGTACTTCGTGCGCTCGACCGAGAAGCAGGCCGGGTCGTGGGAAGAGCTTCCCGAAGAGATCCGCAACACGTACGAGCGCCTGGGCATCCCCGAGGCCGAGCGCCAGCGCCTGGTTTCCGGCGTCGCCGCGCAGTATGAGTCCGAGGTCGTCTACCACCAGATCAACGAGCAGCTCGAGGCGCAGGGTGTGATCTTCATGGACACCGACACGGCGCTTCGCGAGCACCCCGAGTTCTTCGAGGAGTACTTCGGCACGGTCATCCCGGCCGGCGACAACAAGTTCGCCGCGCTCAACACGGCGGTGTGGTCTGGCGGCTCCTTCGTCTACGTGCCGCCGGGCGTGCACGTCGACATCCCGCTGCAGGCCTACTTCCGCATCAACACCGAGAACATGGGCCAGTTCGAGCGGACGCTGATCATCGCCGATGAGGGCTCCTACGTGCATTACATCGAGGGCTGCACCGCCCCGATCTACAAGAGCGACTCGCTGCACTCGGCCGTGGTCGAGATCATCGTGAAGAAGAACGCCCGCGTTCGGTACACGACGATCCAGAACTGGTCGAACAATGTCTACAATCTCGTCACCAAGCGCGCGATCGCGCACGAGGGCGCGACGATGGAGTGGATCGACGGCAACATCGGCTCGAAGGTCACGATGAAGTACCCGTCGATCTTCCTCGTCGGGGAGCACGCCAAGGGCGAGACTCTCTCGGTCGCTTTCGCCGGTCCGGGCCAGCACCAGGACGCCGGCGCGAAGATGATCCACATGGCGCCCTACACGCAGTCTTCGATCGTCTCCAAGTCGATCGCACGCGGCGGCGGTCGTGCGGGCTACCGCGGCGAGGTGCGCGTGGATGCCAATGCGCACCACTCCGCCAACACGGTCCGCTGCGACGCGCTGCTGGTGGACACGATCTCGAGATCCGACACCTACCCCTCGATCGACATCCGTGTCGACGACGTGCAGCTCGGTCACGAGGCGACCGTCTCGAAAGTGAGCGAAGAGCAGCTGTTCTACCTGATGAGCCGTGGGATGCCGGAGGACGAGGCGATGGCGATGATCGTGCGCGGCTTCATCGAGCCGATCGCGCGCGAGCTTCCCATGGAGTACGCGATGGAGCTGAACAAGCTCATCGAGATGGGCATGGAAGGATCGGTCGGCTAGATGACGGCGACCACACAGGCACCCGAGACGGTGCCTGCTGCGAACGTGCCAGGTTCCACCCCGCACACAGACGGCGCCTGGGCGCCGGTCCAGACCCGGTCCGAGCGGCTTCGCTCGTTCGACCCGACGGGCTTCGAGCGTCCCACGGGCCGCGAGGTCAATTGGAAGCACACTCCGGTCGACCGGCTCGCGCCGCTGTTCGAGGACGTCGACGGCGCTGCGGACGCCGTGGCGATCACGGTCAGCGCGCCCGAGTCGGTCATCGTGACGACCAATGCCGCGGGCGAAGCGCCGCGCGGTGACGTGTTCGTGCCCGAAGACCTCGCGGCGGCGATCGCGTGGAAGCGCTCCGTCGCCGCGACGGTCATCGGCATCCCGGCCGGCGTCGAGCTCGCCGATCCGATCGTCGTCGACGTGCAGGGCAATGGGGGAGTCGCGCACGCGCACTTCGTGCTCCAGGCCGCCCCCAACGCCCGGGGCATCGTCCTGCTCCGCCACGGGGGCGACGCGCTGCTCGCCGAGAACGTCGAGATCATCGTCGGCGACGGCGCGCACCTCACCGTGATCTCGGTGCAGCAGTGGAGCGATCACGCGGTGCACGCGGCATCCCATCAGGCTCGCGTCGAGCGCGACGCGACGCTCCGCCACTTCGTCGTGAGCTTCGGCGGCGGTGTCGTGCGCGTCAACCCGAGCGTCGAGCTCGCCGGCGCGGGCTCGCAGGGCCAGCTCTACGGCCTGTCGTACTCCGACGCCGGACAGCACCTCGAAAGCCAGGTCTACCTGTTCCACAAGGGACGCGACACCCGCGGCGACGTGCTCTACAAGGGGGCGCTCCAGGGTGCGGGTGCCCGCAGCGTGTGGGTCGGCGACGTGCTGATCGGCCCCGACGCGGTCGGCACCGACTCGTACGAGGCCAATCGCAACCTCGTCCTCACCGACGGGGCCCGGGCCGAGTCGATCCCGAATCTCGAGATCGAGACCGGCGACATCCGCGGTGCCGGTCACGCCAGCGCCACCGGACGCTTCGACGACGAGCAGCTGTTCTACCTGCAGTCGCGCGGCATCAGCGAAGACGAGGCGCGTCGCCTCGTGGTCGTGGGCTTCCTGAGCGACATCGTGCAGCGCATCGGCATCCCCGCCCTCGAAGCCGAGCTGCACGAAGCCATTCAGAACGAACTTCGAGAGATCGAAGGCGAAATCCCGGAAGGAGCGGCTTCGTGACCGCAACCCGTGTCTGCGCTCTGAGCGAGCTCGAGCAGGACTCCGCTTTGCGCGTCGAGGTGGACGGCGTCGCCATCTGCGTCGTCAAGGACTCCAACGACGACATCCACGCGATCGGCGATGTCTGCACGCACGGTGACGTCTCGCTCGCCGACGGCTTCGTCGACGGCGACACGATCGAGTGCTGGGCCCACGGCTCGGCGTTCTCGCTGCTGTCCGGCCGGCCCCTCAATCTTCCCGCGTACGAGCCCGTGCCTGTGTTCGCCGTACAGATCCAGGGTGACGATGTGTTCATCGACCCTTCGGTCAAAAAAGACCTGTCTTGAATTCAATGCCGTGAAGAAGGAAGCCTGAATGTCAGTCCTCGAAATCCGCGACCTCCATGTGACGGTCGAGACGGATGCCGGAACCATCCCCATCCTCAACGGAGTGACGCTCACGATCCGCAAGGGCGAGACGCACGCGATCATGGGGCCCAACGGCTCCGGCAAGTCCACGCTGGCCTACACGATCGCCGGTCACCCCAAATACACCGCGACGAGCGGCACGATCACCCTCGACGGAGAAGACGTGCTCGCCATGACGGTCGACGAGCGCGCCCGCGCCGGACTCTTCCTCGCGATGCAGTATCCGGTCGAGATCCCCGGTGTCACGGTCACGAACTTCCTGCGCACTGCGAAGACGGCGATCGACGGCGAGGCGCCAGCGATCCGCACATGGACCAAGGACGTCAAGCAGTCCATGAAGAACCTCCGCATGGATCCCAAGTTCGCTCAGCGCAACGTCAACGAGGGCTTCTCCGGCGGCGAGAAGAAGCGCCACGAGATCCTGCAGCTCGAGCTGCTGCGTCCGCAGATCGCGATTCTCGACGAGACCGACTCCGGTCTCGACGTCGACGCCCTCAAGATCGTGTCGGAGGGTGTCAACCGCGCCAAGGAGCAGACCGACCTCGGCGTGCTACTGATCACGCACTACACGCGCATCCTCCGCTACATCCACCCCGACTTCGTGCACGTCATGGTCGCCGGGCGGATCGTCGAAGAGGGCGGCCCGGAGCTTGCCGAACGCCTTGAGGACGAAGGCTACGACCGGTTCATTGAACCCGTGCTCGAGGCTGCCACCGAAGCCGAAGCGTAGGATTCTCCTATGACCGCGACGCTCGCACCCGAAAAGTACGACGAGGTCCAAGAAGCCCTCAAGGACGTCATGGACCCCGAACTGGGGGTCAATGTCGTGGATCTGGGCCTGATCTACGACCTCGGCTGGGACGACGAGAACGACGCACTGGTCATCCACATGACGCTCACGAGCGCCGGATGCCCGCTGACCGACGTTCTCGAAGAGCAGACCGCTCAGGCTCTCGATGAGGTCGTCGAACGGTTCCGGATCAACTGGGTCTGGATGCCGCCGTGGGGTCCCGAGCGGATCACGGACGACGGTCGCGACATGATGCGGGCTCTCGGCTTCGCGATGTGATCCCGCTGTCTGATGCGCGAGTCGGCGGCATCCGCCGAGTGGATAGGCTCGTCGAGTGAGCGTCATTCCTCTTCAGGCACTGCCCATCGAACTGCTCCGGCAGCGGTCCAGCACGAAGTGGCAGGCATACCCGCCCGAGGTGCTGCCGCTGTTCGTGGCAGAGACCGACTTCGCCCCCGCTCCCGCCGTCACCCGCGTGCTGACGCGCGCGGTGCAGCTGGGCGACACCGGATACACGCCGCCCGACCCGGGCATCGCGCGGGCCTACGCCGACTTCGCGCAGCGCCGGTTCGGCTGGACCGTCGACCCTGCTCACATCCGCACGACCTGCGACGTCATGATGGGCGTCGTCGAGATCCTCCGCCGGGTGGTCACGCCCGGTGACCGCGTGATCGTCACCCCGCCGGTGTACCCGCCCTTCTACGACTGCATCCCCGAAGCCGGGGCCGTCGTCGAACGCGTGCCGCTCGTGGACACCGGCACGGGGTGGGAGCTCGATCTGCTCGGAATAGAAGCTGCCCTCGCCGGCGGCGCACGTGCCGTGCTGCTGTGCAATCCGCACAACCCCACCGGTACCGCTCACTCGCGCGAGAGCCTCGCCGCACTGGCCGACCTCGCGGCGGCTTTCGGCGCCGCCGTCATCAGCGACGAAATCCACTCCCCGCTGGTCCACCACGGACACGCATTCACGCCCTTTCTGGATGCGTCTGCCGTCGCTGCTCGGATCGGATATGCGGTGACGAGCGCGAGCAAGGCGTTCAACCTCGCCGGACTGAAGTGCGCGCTGATGGTCACGGCCGACGAAGAGACCTCCGACGTGGTGCGCGGGCTGCCCGAAGAGGTGGAGTGGCGCACCGGCCTGTTCGGCGCGATCGCCGGGGTTGCCGCCTTCTCTCAGGAGAGTGACGTCTGGCTCGACGGTCTGCTCGCCGCACTCGACCACAACCGCATGCTGCTGTCCGCGCTGCTCGAAGAGCACGTCCCGCAAGCGCGCTACCGCATCCCCGACGCGGGCTTTCTCGCGTGGGTGGATCTGAGTGCTCTCGGCTGGGGCGACAACCCGGCGGTGAAGATCCGGCGCGACGCCGATGTCGCATTGCATCTCGGCCCGCAGTTCGGCGAGGAGGGGCGCGGATACGTGCGCATCAACTTCGGCTGCTCACCCGACGTGCTGCAGGAGGCTGTCGAGCGCATCGGCACGCTCGCCGCGGCGTGACCGGACTCGTCGCTCGGACGTGCGGCATCTGGTCGACGCGGTAAGTCCGGGTCGGACCGGTGCCCGGTCGAGACCCTCTCTGCAGTATGGGATTCAGGCCTTCTTGGAGGCGTCGACCTTGCGGACGAGTGCCCATGCTCCCGGGATGATCAGGGCGGCGATTCCGGCCTTCACCAGGCCGCCGATGATGAACGGGAACAGCCCGGCCTCGAGGACCTGCCAGAACGTGAGCTCCAGGCCGAGGGTCACGTTCAGCACGAAAGCGAGGTAAGGGATGCCGAACAGGAACGGCACGACGCTCGCGGCGGCGAAGCCGACGAAAGCCAGCGCGGGTCGGCGATCCCACGCGCGCTCGGCGAACCAGCCGGCGATGAACGCCGCGAAGATGAAGCCGATCACGAAGCCGAAGCTCGGCTTGGCGATAGCGGCCAGCGAGCCCGTCAGGCCGGCGAAGATCGGTAGGCCGGCCAGGCCGAGGACCATGTAGGTCGTCAGGGCCGCCGCTCCGCGCCACGCTCCGAGCGACGCGCCGACGATGATCACGCCGAGCGTCTGCCCCGTGATCGGCACCGGCCACAGCGGGATCTCCACCTGGGCGAGCAGGGCGACGACGGCAGCACCGGCCAGCACGAGTGCCGCATCCACGGCGAGGGCGCGGCCACGCGAAGACGGACGCGCGATGACGTCCGCGAGAACTCGGCGTCCGGACGGTGCGGCCGGGACGGCGGCGATCGAGGACATGGGTCTCCTTCTGCGGGCGGCCCGGGCGGGCCGAGATGAAACGAGGGCGTCGCGACTCATCCTAGAGCCGCGAATCGGGCAGCACAGTGCGTGATGCACCAACGAATCGCGGCATCCGCTGTGCCGGTCATCACGTGCTCGGCGGGATGTCGACGTCGTCACGGCGCGTCGACGGTAGACTGGGAGATCGGCCGCTCGGCCGCTTCCACATACCCCTGACGAAACGGACCTTCGCTGTGCTCGCCGTGCACGACCTCGAGATCCGGGTAGGCGCCCGCGTGCTCATGGCGGACGTCTCGTTCCGTGTCAGCAATGGCGACAAGGTGGGTCTGGTCGGGCGCAACGGCGCCGGCAAGACCACGCTGACGAAGGTGCTCGCGGGCGATCTGCTCCCCGCCGCCGGCCGCGTCGATCGCTCTGGTGAACTCGGCTATCTGCCCCAGGACCCGCGCACGGGGGATCCCGAGATGCTCGCCCGCACCCGCATCCTCGATGCCCGCGGCCTGGGCTCGCTGGCGATCGGCATGCACGAGGCGTCGTTGCAGATGGGCGACGAGAACACCGACGTCGCGGCGAAGGCCATGAAGCGCTACAGCAGTCTCACCGAGCGCTTCGAGTCCCTCGGCGGTTACACGGCCGAGGCCGAGGCCGCATCCATCGCCCACAACCTCTCGCTGCCCGACCGGATCCTCGACCAGCCGCTGCGCACCCTCTCGGGTGGCCAGCGCCGGCGCATCGAACTGGCCCGCATCCTGTTCTCGGATGCCGAGTCGATGATCCTGGATGAGCCGACCAACCATCTCGACGCCGACAGCGTCGTGTGGCTGCGCGAATTCCTCAGGAACTACAGGGGCGGGCTGATCGTGATCAGCCACGACGTCCAGCTCGTCGGTGAAACGGTCAACCGCGTCTTCTACCTCGACGCGAACCGGCAGGTCATCGACGTCTACAACATGAACTGGAAGAACTACCTGCGTCAGCGGGTCGCCGACGAAGAGCGCCGCAAGAAGGAGCGCGCAGGCGTCGAGAAGAAGGCCACCCAGCTCCAGCTGCAGGCAGCGCGCTTCGGTGCGAAGGCCTCGAAGGCCGCGGCGGCACACCAGATGGTCGCCCGCGCCGAGAAGATGCTCTCGGGGCTGGACGAGGTCCGCCAAGTCGAGCGGGTCGCCAAGCTGCGTTTCCCGAAGCCGGCCGCGTGCGGTAAGACGCCGCTCATGGCGTCGGGCCTGTCGAAATCGTACGGGTCGCTCGAGATCTTCACCGACGTCGACCTCGCGATCGACCGCGGGTCGAAGGTCGTCGTGCTCGGACTCAACGGAGCCGGCAAGACGACCCTGCTGCGCATCCTCGCGGGTGTCGACCAGCCCGACACCGGGCAGCTCGAGCCTGGGCACGGCCTGAAGATCGGGTACTATGCGCAGGAGCACGAGAACCTCGACGTCTCGCGATCGGTGCTTGAGAACATGATGTCGGCCGCGCCAGACATCAACGCCACCGAGGCACGCAAGGTGCTCGGGTCGTTCCTGTTCACCGGCGATGACGTGCTCAAGCCCGCCGGCGTGCTCTCCGGCGGCGAGAAGACCCGCCTATCGCTCGCGACGCTCGTCGTCTCGAGTGCCAACATGCTGCTGCTGGACGAGCCGACCAACAACCTCGACCCGGCCTCTCGCGAAGAGATCCTCGGCGCGCTCTCGCACTACGAAGGCGCTGTCGTCCTCGTCTCCCACGACGAGGGTGCGGTCGAGGCGCTCAACCCCGAGCGGGTGCTGATCCTGCCCGATGGCGTCGAAGACCTCTGGAACCGTGACTACAAGGAACTGATCACGCTTGCATGATTCGATTGGCGTGTCTGGATTCGGTCGCTGCGCTCGCTGCTGGGCGGCCGGGCGCGCAGCGCCGTATCGAGACATCCTGAGCTGACCCGCTCAGCGATGCGCGGAGTCGAGAATCGAGTCCTCTTCCTCCATGTCGCGATCCATCCGCCGCGGCGGGACGCGGTCGCGCGGAGCGGGCTCGATGCCGCGTGCGCGGTCCTCGGCGTCTTCGCGGTGGTGGCGCAGCTCGGTGCGGATCACGTACCCGATGAAGACGAAGCCCATCACCGCGAAGAGGATCCACTGGATCGCGTACGACAGATATGGACCCGGGTCCTCGGAGGGCACGGCGAAGGCCGCCGGCCGCGTCGCCGGAGCGGGATCCTCCGAGATCATCACCCCGTAGGCGCTGAGCTCGAGCTGAGCGCCGATGTCTGTGTCGATCGAGTCGGCGATGAGCTGCGGATTGATGGAGGGCACCTGGCCCTCAGGCGCCGAACGACCGGATGCCGGCAGCTGTTCGGCCGGACGCAGGCGCGCGATGACCGTCGTCGCGCCTTCCGGCGGTGCCGGAATGGCGTCGGGAAGCGGCTGGTCCTCGCCGGGCGGCACCCAGCCTCGGTCGATCAACAGCACCCGGCCGTCGTTCAGGCGGAACGGCACGAGCACCTCGAACGCCGCTGTGCCTCCGTGGGGCCGATTGCGGACCAGGATCTGCTCGTCGGCGAGGTACTCGCCCTCGAGGGCGACCGGGCGCCATTCGTCGGCCGCGGCGAGCGTCGCGCCGGGAGCGATGATCGCCTCCAGAGGCACAGGTTCGGCGTCGTAGTTCTGCGCCACGAGCGCGAGCTGAGCGGCCCTGTCGGCATTGCGGGAGAACTGCCAGTTGGACAGGAATCCGCACGCGATCGCGAAGACGATCGCGACGGCGATGTACGAGGTCCATCGCACCGCCGCGGGCGCGCTGGCGCGGCGGCTCACGAGGCGCCTCCTGCGGCGGTCAGGGGAACCAGCGGCCACACCGCGACCGGAAAGTCGCGAGCGGCCAGATAGTCGCGGAGATAGTCTCGGTGTTCGTCGCACGCCACCCAGATCTTGCGGCGGTCGGGGGAGTGGATCTTGGGGTTGCGCCACTCGACCCGCCAGAGCGCGGCCTCGCGGCATCCCGCACGAGAGCAGGTCGCGGCAGGCACACCATCGATGCGCACGCGGGAGGACGCGTCGTTCCCGCCGTTCACGCGGGGCCGTCCGCCTCGGGGCGCCGCTCGTCGAGCGCTCGTGCCTCCTCTATGCGCAGCGTCGGGGCGCCGCCGGGGGCCGGGGCAGGGTGGCTCGATGCGGCTACCGGCAGGGCACGCTCGGGCGTGATCACTTCGGTGCGCTGGACGTCGGATCCCACGTTGGCCAGGACCACCGCGATATACGGCAGCACGCAAGCGGCAGCGCCGAAGACCCAGGTGTACCAGCCGTAGGGGGTGATCACGACCATGAGGATGAAGCACGCGATGCGGATGCCCATCATGACCAGATACCTGCTCGAACGCCGATGTTCGTCGTCGCGCGGCGCGACGGGCAGGGACGTTGCAGATTGGGCTTTCGGCGTGCTCTTCACGGTGACTCAAGAGTACGCCTGCACGCACGGGAGTCGGCCCGGTGAGACGGACGCATTCACGCCGTGGACGTGTTCACGCTGTAGACGATGAGGGGCAGCAGGAATGCGAGGAAGACGATCAGTCCGATCACGATGAACCCCAGGCCGACGTAACCGATGATCGTGCCTGCCAGGGCGAGACCGCGGCCCTGCTCGCCGGTCTTCTTGACCTGTCCCAGGGATATGTGGCCGGTGATGATGCCGGCCAGCGATCCGAGCAGCGGGATGATGAAGATGCCGATGAGCGAGGAGACGAGAGAGACGATCGCCAGGGTGTTCGTCTTCGCGGGTCCGCCAGCACCGTACGGCGATCCGTAGGCCGGGGCGGCGGCGTAGGCCGGGGCGGACCCGTATGCCGCAGGAGCGACATACTCCGGAGGAGCGACGTACGCGGGAGGCGCCGAGGGCGCCGTGGGCGGAACGGGGGTCGTGCCGTCGGGGTTCGTGTCGCTCACGGGGCGCCTTTCGTCGGGTGCGCTTACAGCGTCGCAGTGCGTGCCGGTGGTGTCAAACACGGCACCGCTAAGCTGGTGCGGTCCACGTGTCCAACCGTGTCCAGCCCTCCGGGAGAGCTCCATGTCCACCGATCGCGTCGTCCTGGTCACAGGAGGCAACCGCGGCATCGGCCGTGCCATCGCTGAGCGATTCGTCGCCGAAGGGTACAAGGTCGCCGTCACCGCGCGTTCCGGAGAGGGGCCGGCGGGGACGCTGACGGTGCGAGCGGACGTGACGGATGCCGCGGCCCTCGATGCCGCGTTCGCCGAGGTGGAGGCGCAGCTGGGTCCCGTCGAGATCGTCGTCGCCAACGCCGGCATCACGAAGGACACGCTTCTGCTGAGGATGACCGAAGACGACTTCGACAGTGTGATCGCCACGAATCTGGGCGGAACGTTCCGTGTGGTCAAGCGTGCCTCGAAGGGGATGCTGCGCGCGCGGTGGGGGCGCGTCATCCTGATCTCCAGCGTGGTCGGACTCTACGGCTCGGCCGGCCAGATCAATTACTCCGCCTCAAAGAGCGCGCTCGTCGGCTTCGCCCGATCGCTGACTCGTGAACTCGGCGGCCGCGGCATCACCGCCAATGTGGTGGCCCCGGGGTTCATCGAGACCGATATGACGGCGTCCCTGCCCGAGAGCACGCAGGCCGAGTACAAGAAGAACATTCCCGCCGGACGCTTCGCGACGACCGCCGAGGTCGCGGGTGTCGTGGCATGGATCGCCTCGGACGACGCCGCATACATCTCAGGCGCCGTCATCCCCGTCGACGGCGGGCTCGGGATGGGCCACTAGGCTCGGCGATCGACGGCGGCTCGTCCCTCTCAGGGCAGCAGTGCGATCACTTCGCGCAGGTCGACCCGCTCGATCACAAGGTCCGCCTGCGCGCGCACGGCCGGCTTCGCGTTGAACGCCAGTCCGAGCCCGGCCGCGGCCAGCATGCGCAGATCGTTCGCCCCATCGCCGATCGCGATCGTCCGCGACGCGGCGACACCGGCATCGGCGGCCCACTCCCGCAGCGCGGCCGCCTTGGCCTCGGCATCCACGATCGCACCGTCAACGACGCCGCGCAGCATGCCGTCCTGCGTGCCGAGGCGGTTGGCCCGCCACACGTCCACATCCAGGGCGGGGGCGACCGTGTCGAGGATCTCGTGGAATCCGCCAGAGACGACGCCGACCCGGCCACCGCGTTCGTGCACCGCGGCGATCAGCTCGCGCACGCCGGGAGTCGGCTCGATGCGGGTGAGGACCCGCGCGAACGCCGTGGTCGGCACTCCCGCGAGTGCGCTCACGCGTGAGCGCAGGCTCGTGGCGAAGTCGACCTCGCCGCGCATCGCGGCCTCCGTGGCGGCCGTCACCTCGGCACCGCGTCCGGCCTCATCGGCGAGCAGCTCGATCACCTCGTTGCGGATGAGTGTCGAATCGGCGTCGAGCACGACCAGGAAGCGGGCGGATTGCGCGGGCATGCTCCCACGCTAGCGTCGCCGCCTTCCTCCGGTCGTCGGCGGCTCAGGCGTCGATGCGCACTCCCTTGCCGACGACGGTCAGGCCCGTGTCGGTGACCGTGTAGCCGCGCTCGATGTCGCGCTGACGGTCGACGCCGACCGTCGCACCATCGGCGAGCACCACGTTCTTGTCGAGGATCGCACGATGGATGCGGGCCCCCTGGCCCACGCGGACGTGGTCGAAGAGCACGGAATCCGTGATCGTCGATCCGCCCGCGGCGAGGGTCCACGGCCCGACGACGCTGCGTTCGAGGTGGGTGCCGGAGAGCACCGAGCCGAGCGAGACGATGGAGTCGATCGCGTTGCCGATCCGGCCCACCGAATCGCGCACGAACTTCGCCGGGGGCGAGTTGACGGTCTGCGAGTGTATCGGCCATTGCATGTTGTACAGGTTGAAGATCGGCAGGGCCGAGATCAGATCCATATGCGCGTCGAAGAAGGAGTCGATCGTACCGACGTCCCGCCAGTAGTCGCGATCGCGATCGGTCGAGCCCGGCACGTCGTTGCGCTTCAAGTCGTAGACGCCCGCTTCGCCGCGGTTCACGAAGTACGGGATGATGTCGCCGCCCATGTCGTGGTTGGAGGTCGGCAGCTCGCCGTCGGATTCGACGGCCTCGATCAGCGCGTCGGTGTCGAAGATGTAATTGCCCATCGAGGCGAGCACTTCGTGCGGCGCATCACTGAGCCCCTGGGCATCCTGCGGCTTCTCGAGGAACTCGCGGATCTTCGCGGGGTCCTTCTCGTCGACGTCGATGACGCCGAACTGGCTGGCCAGCGACAGCGGTTGACGGATACCGGCCACCGTCGCCCGCGCGCCGGTCTCGATGTGCGAATCCAGCATCTGACGGAAGTCCATGCGGTAGACGTGGTCGGCGCCGATCACCACGACGATGTCGGGCTTCTCGTCGTTGATCAGGTTGAGGCTCTGCAGGATGGCGTCGGCTGACCCGGAGAACCAGCGCTTGCCCAGCCGCTGCTGAGCCGGCACTGAGGCGACGTAGGAGTCCAGCAGGGGCGACATGCGCCACGTCTGCGAGATGTGCCGGTCGAGGCTGTGCGACTTGTACTGGGTCAGCACCACGAGCTGTCTCAGTCCCGAATTGATCAGGTTCGATATCGCGAAGTCGATCAGGCGGTACTGCCCCCCGAACGGGACGGCGGGCTTGGCTCGATCTGCGGTGAGGGGCATGAGGCGCTTGCCCTCCCCGCCCGCGAGGATGATTCCGAACACCTTCGGCACTGCTGGCATGGGCCCACCCTATGCCGCACTTCGGCCCGGGTACTAGCGTGATGGCATGCGAGTCGACGTCATCACCAAGGAGTATCCGCCGGAGATCTACGGTGGGGCCGGAGTGCACGTCACCGAACTGGTCAAGGCCCTCCGTGAGCAGCTCGATGTGCGCGTGCGCGCCTTCGGTGCGGAGCGCGACGAAGAGGCCACGAGCTCCTACAGCGTGCCCGCGGAACTGTCGACCGCGAATGGCGCGATCCAGACGCTCGGCACCGATCTGGAGATGGTCCCCGATGTCGCGGGCGCCGATGTCGTGCACAGCCACACCTGGTATGCGAACTTCGCCGGACACCTCGCATCGCTGCTGCACGGCATCCCGCACATCGTGACCGCGCACAGCCTCGAGCCCCTGCGCCCGTGGAAGGCCGAGCAGCTCGGCGGCGGCTACGCCGTGTCGAGCTACATCGAGAAGACCGCTTACGAGGGCGCTGCCGCGATCATCGCGGTCAGCGACGGCATGCGCACCGACATCCTGCGCAGCTACCCCAGCGTCGATCCCGAGCGGGTGCGCGTCATCTACAACGGCATCGACGTCGACGCGTGGCATCCCGTCGAGGATCCCGCGTTGCTGGCCGAGCTCGGAATCGATCCGGAAAGGCCCTCGGTCGTGTTCGTCGGTCGCATCACCCGCCAGAAGGGACTGACCTACTTCCTGCGCGCCGCCGAGCTGCTGCCGGCGGACGTGCAGGTGATCCTGTGCGCGGGCGCGCCCGACACGCCGCAGATCATGGCGGAGGTCGAAGGCCTCGTGCGCCGGCTGCAGGAGACGAGGCGGGGCGTCGTCTGGATAGACCGGTCACTGTCGCGCCATGACCTCTGCACGGTCCTGAGCGCCGCCACCACGTTCGTCTGCCCGTCGATCTACGAGCCCCTCGGAATCGTGAATCTGGAGGCCATGGCGTGTGGCGCCGCGGTCGTGGGAACGGCGACGGGCGGCATCCCCGAGGTCGTCGTGGACGGCGTGACGGGGCGCTTGGTGCCGATCGAGCAGGTGCAGGACGGCACCGGAACGCCGCTGGATCCGGACCGGTACGTCGCGGACCTCGCGCGGGTGCTCACCGAAGTGGTGAGTGATCCGGAGCGCGCGGCGGCGTACGGTGCGGCGGGCCGCGACCGTGCTGCGAAAGACTTCAGCTGGGGGTCGATCGCCGACGCCACGGCCGCCCTCTACGCGGAGGTCGCCGGCATCCGCCGATAGGCTGAGAGTATGCCGCAGGTGCTCCAGTTCTCCGATGTCGTCGTACGCAGAAACGCCCGCGACATCGTCGACCACCTCGACTGGTCGGTCGAAGACGACCAGCGGTGGGTCATCCTGGGGCCCAACGGCGCAGGCAAGACGACGCTGCTGCAACTGGCCGACACCCTGGTGCACCCGACCTCCGGTCGCGTGACGATCCTCGGTGAGCAGCTCGGGCGGACCGACGTGTTCGAGCTGCGCCCGCGCATCGGCTTCGCCTCCACGGCGATGGCCAAGCGCGTGCCTCCGGATGAGACCGTTCTGAACGTCGTGCTCACCGCCGCATACTCGGTGCTGGGCCGGTGGAATGAGTCGTACGAGGACATCGACGAGCGCCGCGCTCTGCGCGTGCTGTCGGAGTGGCGTCTGGATCATCTGGCCGACCGCACGTTCGGCACGCTGAGCGACGGGGAGCAGAAGCGCGTGCAGATCGCCCGGGCGATCATGACCGACCCCGAGCTGTTGCTGCTGGACGAGCCCGCGGCGAGCCTGGATCTCGGCGCACGCGAAGAACTGCTGATCCTGCTCGGAGGCTACGCGCAAGCCCCGACGACCCCGGCGATGGTGATGGTCACCCATCATGTCGAGGAGATCCCGGTCGGCTTCACGCATGTCCTGCTGCTGCGCGACGGGAAGGTGGTCGCGTCCGGTCCGATCGAGGAGGCACTGACTGCCGAGAACCTCACGAAAGCGTTCGGCGTGCCCATCGTGCTCACCGCCGACGGTGGACGGTACGCCGCGCGGGCGTCCTCCTGAGAACCCCGGCTGGCGAGATCGGTTGTCGAGTAGGCGCGCAGCGCCGTTCCGGGACACGATTCCGCGTCCGCGCTCCGGGCTGGTAGAATAGATCCTTGGTGCATTCGCACCGCAGATTTTCACGCCCTGGCAAAATCCAGTGCACCACTGCCTAGAGGACCACCATGAAGACTGACATCCACCCCGACTACCAGGCCGTCGTGTTCCGCGACCTCGGCTCGGGCGAGACTTTCCTGACCCGTTCGACGGTCACCTCCGAAAAGACGATCGAGCTCGACGGTGTCGAGTACCCGGTCATCGACGTCGAGATCTCTTCGGCATCGCACCCGTTCTACACGGGCAAGCAGCGCATCATGGATTCGGCCGGTCGCGTCGAGAAGTTCAACCAGCGCTTCAAGAACTTCGGCGGCTCGTCGAGCAACTGACTCGCAGCGCTGCGGAAAGCCTCGCTTCGGCGGGGCTTTCCGCATTCCGGGCGTGGCTGCCCGGGCACCTCAGCGCACCGGCCAGCCGCCGTCCAGTCGCTCGTCCGGGTCGAGTCGGCCGATGCGGAGGAAGTACTCGGTCAGACTCGCTGCCTGCGCGCGCGCCCAGGCGATCTGCCGGGTGTGCAGTTCTTCCGCTCGCGCCGGCAGCAGTCCGGCGAAGCGCCCGGCGAGCGCCTGCGCGAGCCGCCCCGCCGCGACCGCGTCGGCGGAGGCCTGATGCGGGTCGTCCAGTCGCACCGCGTAGTGCTCGGCGACCGCGGCGAGGGTGCGCTTGCCCCGACGATAGCGGTCACAGGACTTGTCGATGACGAGCGGATCGATCACCGGCGACGGATCGCGCAGGGGAGTGACGCCGTGGCGGATGGCCTCGTGCGCGAGCAGCGAGAAGTCGTAGGCGGCGTTATACGCCACGACGGGGATGCCGGCATCCAGCAGCGATCGCAGCACGTCCACGGTCTGCTCCACCACCTCGTCTGCCGGCTCGCCGACAGCACGTGCGCGCTCGGTCGTGACGCCGTGGAGGGCCGCCGCCGACTCGGGGATCTCCACGCCGGGATCGGCGATCCAGTCACGGGAGAGGATCACCGATCCGCTCGCATCGAGCAGGCCCACGTGCGCCGTCACGATCCGATCGCACGCCACATCGACGCCGGTCGTCTCGAGGTCGAAGACGCCGATCACCCGCGTCCACCCCGGAGCGCCATCGGCGGGATCGACCGTCTGTCCCGAGTCATGCGTCGCCTTCATGCGATTCACGGTATGCACGACCTCCGACATCGACGGCGCAAGAGCATTCCCATCGCCGACCGTAGAATCGGGCACGTGCCCGTTCCCCATCCCACCGCCCCAGTCGGTCTGCTGCGGCCGGTGCGGCGCGAGGTGCAGGCGTCCGGCGGGACGACCGCGTACTGGGAGTATGGGCCGGTGGACGCGGAGCACACCCTCGTCGCCGTGCACGGGTTCCGCGGTGAGCATCACGGGCTCGAGCCGGTCGTCGCGATGCTGCCCGAGGTGCGGGTGATCTCGCCCGACCTTCCCGGCTTCGGTGAGACGGCACCGCTGCCCGGACGCACCCATGACCTCGCAGCGTACGCCGAATGGCTCAGCGACTTCGTCGCCGCGGTCGCTCCGGGCGCGGTCATCCTGGGTCACTCGTTCGGCTCGATCGTCTCGGCGGCCGCCGTCGCACAGGGACTCGCGACGCCCCGACTCATCCTGGTCAATCCGATCGGCGCACCGGCACTGCAGGGTCCGCGCGGCGTCATGACGCGCCTGGCGATCTTCTACTACTGGGCGGGTGCGCGATTGCCCGAGCGGGTCGGGACGGCCGTGCTGCGCAACGCCCTGGTGGTGCGGGTCATGAGCATCACGATGGCCAAGACCTCCGACAGGCAGCTGCGCCGCTTCATCCACGATCAGCACGACACGTATTTCGCGCGTTTCGCCGACCGGGACGTGCTGCGCGACGCGTTCGTCACGAGCGTCTCGCACGACATCACCGAGTACGCGGCCGACATCGCGGTGCCCACGCTTCTGATCGCAGCCGTGCGCGACGACATCACACCGATCGAAGCCGAGCGCCACCTGGTGACGCTGTTCACGGATGCCGAGCTCGTCGAGATCCCCGATGTCGGGCACCTGATCCACTACGAGACGCCGGCGCCCGCGGCCGAGGCGATCAGGCGGTTTCTTGGGCCTTCCGCTCGCGATACGCGTTGACGTTCATGCGGTTGCCGCAGTTGCCGGTGTCGCAGTAGCGCTTCGACCCGTTGCGTGAGTAGTCGATGTAGACCGAGTCGCAGTCGTCGGCCGAACACGTGCGCACCCGGTCGTACTCGTCCGAGCGGACGACATCGACAAAGGCCATCGCCGCCTCCACCAGGATCCGGGTGGCCAGGGGGGCGTCGTCCGAGGTGGCATGGATGTGCCAGTCGTACTCGTCGTGGATGACGAGCCGGGGGAGGGCGTGGCCGTCGCGGAGCATCTCGTTCACGAGGGGAACGGCCCCTTCGCGGTCGACGTCCCACAGCCGGCGCAGGCGCGGACGAATGGCGCGGACGGCGGCGAGTTCGGTCTCGTCCCGGCGGATGGTTCCGGTGTAGCGGTTCATTGCGAGGTAGGCGTCGAAGTCGGCGATGGTGCGCAGCGAGTCCTCGCCGTCGAAACCGGGCAGCGTGTTGACCAGGTCGACGGCAGCTTTGAGGGATTGCTCGGTGTCATGAATGAAAACCATGTTGACTCCTGACGCGATGGGTCGGTAATGTCACTAGTGTAATCGCTCTTCACTCCTGACACCCCGACACGGCCGGAATCACCATGGCAGCGCCCACCGCATCCCTCCCGATGATCTCCGCGCTGCCGGCGCACCGGGTCAGCACGTCCGGTCTGCTGCTGGCAGTCGCCTCCGCCCTGGCCTTCTCCTCGAGCGGGCCGCTCATCAAGCCGCTGCTCGAGGCGGGCTGGTCACTCGGCGCGGCACTGCTGGTGCGCATGGGCGTGGCCGGGCTCATCCTCTCACCCGCGCTCTTCCTGGCGATCCGGCGGCAGCGGGGGTTTCTGCGGAGGCACTGGAAGCTCATCCTCGTCTTCGGCCTGATGCCCGTGCTCGGCTGCCAGCTCTTCTTCTTCTCCGCGATGCAGCGGATGCCGGTCGCGGTCGCCCTGCTCATCCAGTACCTCGCCCCGGTCATGCTGGTGGCGTTCGTGTGGCTGCGGACCCGAAAGGCCCCATCCGCGCTCGTGCTGTGGGGATCGGCCGTCGCGATCGTGGGCCTGGTGCTCGTGGTCGACATCTCAGGTGCGTCCTTCGATCTGCTCGGAACGCTGTTCGCCCTCGCCGCCGCCGTGTGCGTGTGCGCCTACTTCGTGATCTCGGAGCGGGCCGGCGACGAACTCCCGCCGCTGGCACTCGCGGCGGGCGGACTGCTGACCGGCGGCATCATCATGGCGGTGCTCTGCCTGAGCGGCATCATGCCCTTCGCCGCTCCGGCCGTGTCGGTCGTGCTCGCCGGTGTCGAGGTGCCGTGGTTCGTGCCGCTGCTGTGGGTAGCGGCGATCGCGACGACCATGGGCTACGCGTTCGGGGTCATGGCGGTGCCGCGCATCGGCTCTCGCGTCGCTTCGTTCGTCGGCCTCTCCGAGGTGCTGTTCGCACTCGGCTTCGCGTGGATCTTCCTCGCGGAGGTGCCGGCGCCGATCCAGTTCGCCGGCGGCGCACTCATCCTCGTCGGAGTGATCTTGGTGCGGGCGGACGCGCAGTCCGCCGGCAACCGTCTCACTCCCGTCGTGCCAGCTCCATGAGCGGACTCACGCGATAGCCGATCACTTCGCCCATCACGAGCGAGGTCTCGGTGCGCTCGACCCCCTCGATCGCCAGAATGCGGGCATCCGTGTCGAAGAGGTGCTGGGCGTCGCGACACGCGACCCGCACCAGCAGGTCGACCTGACCGCTCAGGCCGTGGGCCTGCACGATCTCGGGTACCCGCGCGAGTTCGGCCGTGATCGCGGGCAGGTCGGCCTGGCGCACCGTGAGGCTGATGAACGCCTCGATCGGAAAGCCGAGAGCCGTGGAAGAGATTGCGCGCTCGTACGAGAGGAATACGCCTGATCGCTCGAGTCGGGCCATGCGCGCCTGGACGGTGTTCCGCGAGAGTCCGAGCCGTTCTGCCAGGGCGACCACGGTCGCTCTGTGGTCTGTCGCGAGTGCAGCCAGCAACTCGAGGTCGACATGATCGAGAGTGCTCATGGCGGGAAGATTACCACGTCCGTCACTACAATGATTGGCAACATGCTCAGCGGGGTTGTCAATCCTTGAGCTAGATGCGATATCGGCGACTTCGGGCGGGAAGCCCGCGATGTACTCGACCACCGTCGCCGCAGCCATGCGCCGTTTCCTATGCGGTGGCCTCCGCATAGGAAAGAAGCTGCAACCGCTCGCGTTCGTAGAGCACCGTGTATGCGGAGCCGTTCGCGAGCCGGGTACCGACCGGCGGGAGCTCGCCGCCCGTCGCGTGACGCAGCAGCTCGCGGATGAGCGCACCGTGGGTCACGACGATGACGGAGGCCGCAGCCGGGGCGGTGGCGCCGCGGGCGTCGGCGACCACCTCCGCGAGAGCGCGCAGGGCCCGCGCGCGCAGATGCGGCCACGGCTCGGCACCGGGGATCTCGGCGTTGTGCCAGTCTCCCCATCGGCGGATGAACTCGGCCGCCTCGACGCCCTCTGCGTCGCCGTAGGAGCGCTCGCGCAGCGCCGGGTACGTGCGCGGTGCAGGCAGACCGAGATCGGTCGCGATGATCTTGGCCGTCTCCCGCGCACGGGACAGGTCGCTCGAGACGATGATGTCGCCGCTCAACGCGGCCGCCGCGGCCCGGGCCTGGGCGCGGCCGGTGTCGTTGAGCGGAATGTCCGTCGAGCCCTGGATGCGCCGATCGCGGTTCCAGTCGGTCTCGCCATGGCGGACGAGGGTCAGCAGGGTCACCCTTCGAGCCTATGCGCGCCACAGGGGTCGGCGCCGCCGGGAGCCCCGCGACCAGGCTCAGGCGATCGCAGGGAGTGCCTCCGCGAGCACCTGCAGCACGTCGCTCGTGCCTGCGTCGATCTTCACGGTGGCGCGGTGATCCGCGCGGGTCGCGCCGCGGTTGACGATCACGATCGGGAGACGGCGGCGACGCGCCCGCTCGAGCAGTCGGATGCCGGAATTGACGACGAGTGAGGACCCCGCGATCACGAGCGCACCGCTGCCCCGCACGAGCTGCTCGGCCTCACGGAACTTCTCGGCGGGAATGAACTCGCCGAAGAACACGACGTCGGGCTTCAGCATCCCCTCGCAGACCGTGCACAACGGGATCCGGAATCCGGTCGTGCTCTCGGGCAGGACGTCGCCATCCGGACCCAGCGGGACGGTCTCGGGCACCAGGAGCCACGGGTTGTCCGCTTCGACCCGCTGCGCGAGATCGCGGCGGTCGAAGACCTGTCCGCAGTGCGTGCAGAAGACGCGGCGCATCGTGCCGTGCAGCTCGACCACACGACGGCTGCCTGCCCGCACGTGGAGGCCGTCGACGTTCTGCGTGATGACGCCGGCCACGATTCCCTGTGCCTCGAGGGTCGCCAGCGCGCGGTGGCCGGGGTTGGGCGCCGCGGCGGCGAAGGCCTGCCATCCGAGGTGGCTGCCGACCCAGTAGCGCCGACGAGCGTCCTCGCTGGCGAGGAACTGGTCGATCGTCATCGGGGTGCGCACCGGGGCGCCCTTGCCGCGATAGTCCGGGATGCCCGAGTCGGTGGAGATTCCGGCGCCGGTGAGGATCGCGAGCCTGCGGCCGGCGAGCGCGTCGATGGCCCGGGCGATCGCGTCGGCGGTGCGGGCGGCGTGTTCGGCAACGGCCACTGTGTCCTCGACCATGCGATCACCCCCTCGAGCTCACCCTGTGCTCAGAGTGTAGGCGGCGCGCTTTACCGGGATGTTACGGGAGCCTCCGGACCTGGGAGAGTGGAGTGGAGCGGGAGAACCCGTGCCAGGCGAGCGGGACGAGGAATGCCCATGCGGGTTGTCGAGATCACCGACCCGGCAGATCCGCGGCTGGCCGACTACCGCGATCTCACGGATGTCGCGCTGCGGCGCGTGCTCGAACCCGAGGGGGGCCTGTACATCGCCGAGTCGGCGAAGGTGATCGGCCGGGCGCTGGATGCCGGTCACCGCCCGCGCTCGGTCCTCGTGCAGGCCAAGTGGGTGCCCGATGTCGAGGAGCTGCTCGCCGGCGATATCGACACGCCTGTGTACGTCGTTACGGCCGGCGTCGCAGAGTCGCTCACCGGCTACGCGGTGCACCGGGGCGCGCTGGCCGCCATGCACCGGCCGCCGCCCGCGGCCGTGGCGGAGGTCATCGCCGGAGCGCGCACGGTGATGATCCTCGAGGACATCGTCGATCACACGAACGTGGGCGCCGCGTTCCGCAGCGCGGCCGCGCTCGGGGCGGATGCCGTGCTGATCTCGCCGCGATGCGCAGACCCGCTCTACCGCCGCAGTGTGCGGGTGAGCATGGGGGCGGTGTTCCAGGTGCCGTGGACGCGGCTGCCGGAATGGCCCGTGGCCCGCGTCGCACTGGACGAGCTCGGCTTCCACGTGGCCGCGCTCGCCCTTTCGGCAGGCGCGATCGGGCTCGACGAGTTCGCCGCCCGCCGGCCGGACCGGGTGGCGCTGCTGTTCGGCGCCGAGGGAGACGGCCTCAGCCCTCGCGCGATGCAGGTCGCCGACACGATCGTCACGATTCCGATGCGGGGCGGTGTCGATTCACTCAATGTCGCCGCAGCCGTGGCCGTAGTGCTCTGGGCGATGCGAGGGCAGCACCCGTAGTGCTAGACCTGCTCACCGGTAGTGGCGGCGGGGTCCTTCACCGGCGCGAGCGTCGTGACCGGAATCGCGTTCGGGCGTTTCGCGGTGATGAGGTCGCCGGAGGATTCGTGGCGCACCCGGCGGAGCACCCACGGCACCAAGTGCGTGCGGGCCCAGACGAGGTCCTCGGTGCGTGCCGCGCGCCACGTGCGCACCGGCAGCGGGTCGGGCTGCATCGGCTGCAGATCATTCGGCACGTTCAACGTACGCAGGACCATGCGGGCGATCTCGTGGTGGCCGAGAGAGTTGTAGTGCAGGCGGTCGGACTCGAAGAACCGCGGATCCTGCACCTCCTTGAGGCCCCACTGGTCGGCGACGATGCAGTCGTAGTGATCGGCGATCGCCCGGATGTTCTCGTTGTAGATCGCGACCTTGCCGCGGAACCCGCGGAACACCGGGGTGAAGTTGGTGTCGATGCCGGTGAACACGACGAGCGTTGCTCCGTCTCGCCGAAGGCGCAGGACGGCGTCCTCGAACTGCGTGGCGATCTCGTCCGGATCGGTTCCGGGGCGGATGACGTCGTTGCCGCCTGCCGAGAAGGAGATCAGGTCGGGCTTGAGCTCGAGCGCGGCATCCACCTGTCCCGCGACGATCTGGGCGATGAGCTTGCCGCGCACCGCGAGGTTCGCATATGCGAAGTCGTCCACCTGCCGTGAGAGCACTTCCGCAACGCGGTCGGCCCAGCCGCGGTAGCCGTTGGCAGCGGAAGGCTCGGGATCCCCGATCCCCTCGGTGAACGAGTCGCCGAGCGCGACGAAGCGCCGCCAGGGGTGCGGTCCGGGATTGATGACATCGGCGCTCCGATCGTCGCTCGTGGCGATGCTCCTTTCTCGATTCGGGATGACTACGAGGCTATCGCGCGGCACGAACGTCTCATGGCGGCGATGTCGCTCGGCTCGTCTATCGTGGTCACTCGTTGTGTCTGCAGCCGCGCGGCGATGAGGAAGGGGGATGACGGTGGACGAAGATGCCGTTCTCGATGCGCCGGGTCCCCACATCGGCAGCTTCGCCGAGAATCCTCAGAAGATCGGCGGCGCGGCCGCGGATCACCTGTCGCCCGCCTACCCGCAGCGCGCGCCATGGGGAACCGCCGAGCGCCTGCGTGCGTGGCAAGCCGAGGCGCTGGATCGTTACTTCGCCATGGACGGCCCGGACGGCGTCGGCGCAGGACCCCGTGACTTCCTCGCCGCGGCGACCCCGGGCGCCGGCAAGACGACGTTCGCCCTGCGTCTGGCCAGCGAGCTGCTGCGACGCCGGATCATCGACCGCATCGTCGTGGTCGCCCCGACCGAGCACCTGAAGACCCAGTGGGCGGATGCCGCGGCCCGCGTCTCGATCCGGCTCGACCCGGCCTTCAGCAACCGCCACTCCCTCCCCTCGCGGCAGTACCACGGCGTGGCGGTGACCTACGCGCAGGTCGCCGTGAAGGCGGCGGTGCACGAACGGCTGATCGCCGACGCCCGCACCCTGGTGATCCTCGACGAGGTGCACCACGGTGGCGACGCGCTCAGCTGGGGGGAGGCGCTGCGCGAGGCATACGGCCGCGCGACCCGCCGTCTGCTGCTATCGGGAACGCCGTTCCGCAGCGACACTGCGCCGATCCCGTTCGTCGAGTACCACCCCGACGAGCACGGCATCCGCCTCTCGCGCACCGACTACAGCTACGGCTACAGCCGGGCTCTCGCGGACGGGGTGGTGCGGCCGGTGATCTTCCTGGTGTACGCCGGGCAGATGCGCTGGCGCACGCGCACAGGCGACGAGATGCATGCCCAGCTCGGCCAGGACAACACGAAGGACATCACGGCGCAGGCGTGGCGGACGGCGCTGGACCCGGAGGGGGAGTGGATCCCTGCCGTCCTCCGTTCGGCAGACCGACGGCTCACCGAGGTACGCGCACAGGTTCCGGATGCCGGCGGCCTGGTGATCGCGACCGACCAGACGGCGGCGCGCGCCTATGCGACGATCCTGCGCGATCTGACCGGCGAGGCACCTACCGTTGTGCTCTCCGACCAGGCCGAGGCCTCGTCGCGGATCGAGCAGTTCGCCCAGGCGACGACCCGCTGGATGGTCGCGGTGCGGATGGTATCGGAGGGGGTCGACGTGCCGCGGCTCTCGGTCGGCGTCTACGCCACGTCCGCCTCGACTCCGCTCTTCTTCACGCAGGCCGTGGGGCGCTTCGTGCGGGCCCGGCGCCGCGGCGAGACCGCGAGCGTGTTCCTCCCGCACGTTCCGCAGCTCATGGCGCTCGCGGCCGAGCTGGAGCGGCAGCGCGACCACGCGCTGGACCGCGACAATGCGGGCGATGACGAATGGGCCGTGGACGAAGATGCGATGGATGCCGCCGCGCGCGAGGAATCGGCATCCGACGCCCTGGCCCACGAGTTCACCTACCAGGCGCTCGGCTCGCTCGCCCACTTCGACCGCGTGCTCTACGACGGTCGCGAGTTCGGCGAGCTCGCGGTGCCCGGCACGCCCGAGGAGGAGGAATTCCTCGGGCTGCCCGGGCTGCTCGAGCCCGAGCACGTCCACGAGCTGCTCCAGCAACGCCAGGCGCGCCAGAGCAGGCACCGCCGGGCGCGCGAGGCTCGCGACGGCGCTGCAGCGGAGCCCGCACCACCGCAGGCGCTGCACCGGACGCTCAAGGAGCAGCGACAGCTCCTGAACAGTCTGGTCGGGCTCTATGCCCGGCAGACGGGAGACCCGCACGCAATGGTGCACGCGGAACTGCGTCGCGTGTGCGGCGGTCCCGCGGTCTCGCACGCGACCGTCGCGCAGTTGCAGGCGCGGATCGACGTGCTGCGTTCGCGCGTTCGGTCCTGACCCGCCTCGACGCGGCGGCTGCGGTTCGGAGCCCCGAAATGCTGGCAATCCCCGTCTCGAGGGCGGCCTTGCGCGCCCCGCTGGCTAGCGTTGAAAAGTCCCCGCACCGCCGCCCCGGAGGCTTCATTGAGCGCGCCCGCACAACCCACCCAGCGAGACCGTCGGCGCTGGGCCCGGTACCTCGTCGACGAACGGGCCGAAGCCCAGGTCTACCGCGAGCTCGCCGCGCGACGCGACGGCGAGGAGCGCGAGATCCTGACCGCGCTGGCCGAGGCGGAAGGCCGGCACGAGGCGCATTGGCTCAACCTGCTGGGTGGCGAGCCGGTCCGATTGCCCCGACCGAACGGGGGCACGGTGCTGCTCGGATGGATGGCGAGGCGATTCGGCTCGATCTTCGTGCTGGCACTCGCGCAGAACGCGGAGGCGCGATCGCCGTATGAGAGCGAGCCGTTCGCGACGCCGACGATGGCCGCGGACGAGAAGATCCATCACGAGGTGGTGCGCGGATTGGCCGCGCGCGGACGCCGCCGACTGTCGGGCACCTTCCGTGCCGCGGTCTTCGGCGCGAATGACGGGCTGGTGTCGAACCTTGCGCTCGTGATGGGCATCGGTGCGACCGGCGTCGCGCCGCAGTTCGTGCTCTTCAGCGGGATCGCCGGCCTGCTCGCCGGTGCCCTCTCGATGGGGGCAGGGGAGTTCGTATCGGTCCGCTCGCAGCGCGAGCTGCTGGCGGCGACCGAGCCCAATGACTTCGCCGACGAGTCGCTGCCGTACTTGGACCTCGATGCGAATGAGCTGGCCCTCGTTTATCGGTCCCGCGGAATGGCGCAGGATGATGCGCTCGCCCGCGCGCGGTTGGTCGTCACCGCGGCGCAGGAGGGCACGACGCCCCACGGTGCGCCGCTGGACCCGCCCAGCGATCATGAACTCGTGGGCGGGGCCTGGAATGCGGCGCGGTCGAGCTTTCTGTTCTTCGCGTCGGGCGCGATCATCCCGGTCCTGCCATGGATCTTCGGATTGACCGGCCTCGCGGCCGTCGCTGTCGCGCTGCTGCTGGTCGGCATCGCGCTCCTGGCGACAGGCGCCATGGTAGGCCTGCTCTCGGGCGGCCCGCCGCTGCGGCGCGCCCTTCGTCAGCTCGCGATCGGCTTCGGCGCTGCGGCGGTGACATACGTGCTGGGCTGGATTTTCGGGGTGTCGGTGGGGTGACCGGCGTTATCGGAGCATGGCGCGAACGTGATAATGTCGATCTTCGGTTGGCGACAACCCAGACCCATGCGCGGGTGGCGGAATAGGTAGACGCGCTAGCTTGAGGTGCTAGTGCCCGTATAGGGCGTGGGGGTTCAAGTCCCCCCTCGCGCACACAGTGAAGAAGGCCCCCCGCCAGGGGGGCCTTCTTCACTGTGTCGGCCAGGGGTCGCCGCGAATCCGACCAGGGGCGGGCCCACGCCGCCAGAGGCTCCGCGCGCCGCGAAGCGGCGTGTGGAGGGGCGGTGGGGACAAGTCCCCCCTCGCGCACACAATGGATCAGGGCCCTCGAAAGGGGGCCCTGACGTGTGTGAGGGCCGCCCCGTCAGGGGGCCTTCTTCGTCTACTCGGAGCATTACGACTCACGCCCGTAACCGCCCCGTTTCCAGAGCGCCGCATCGTCGCGGGTAGGTTGGTCCGCATGTCCTTGATCGGTTCCGGCCTGCCCGAAGTCGTCCGCATCGCGCAGGATCTGATCCGCTTCGACACCACCAACTGGGGCGGCGGCCGCGCCGAGGGCGAGCGCGAGGCGGCCGAATACATCGGCGACTACCTCCAGAAGGTGGGCCTGCACCCCGAGTTGTTCGAGCCGATCCCCCGCCGCACGAACGTGATGGCGCGCGTGCGCGGGCGCAATCCCGACAAGCCCGCCCTCGTGTTGCACGGCCACCTCGACGTCGTCCCCGCGATGGCGGCGGACTGGTCGGTCGACCCCTTCGCCGGAGAGATCCGCGACGGGATGCTGTGGGGTCGTGGTGCAGTCGACATGAAGGACATGGACGCCATGATCCTGACCTCGGTCGCCGACATCCTGCGCGCGGGTGAACTGCCCGAGCGCGACCTGATTCTGGTGTTCTTCGCCGACGAGGAGAACGGCGGCGTCGAGGGTTCGCACCTCGTGGTGACGCAGCATCCGGAATGGTTCGACGGGGCGACCGAGGCGATCAGCGAGGTCGGGGGATACTCGATCGCGGTCGGCGATCGCCGCGCGTATCTGCTGCAGGTCGGCGAGAAAGCTCTGATCTGGATCCGGCTGCGCGCTCGCGGCCGGGCGGGCCATGGCAGCCGCGTGCATCCCGACAACGCCGTCACCCGGCTCGCCGAGGCCGTCGCCGCGCTGGGCCGCACCGAGTGGCCCGTGCGGCTGACCGCGACCACCGAGACGATGCTGGCGGGCCTTCGCGACCTCGCCGACTCGGAGGAGACCGACCCCGATTCCCTGGCGGGCTCGACCGGTCCCGCCGAAGGCTTCATCCGCTCCACGCTGCGCACCACAACCAACCCGACCGGGCTCACCGCCGGCTACAAGCACAATGTGATCCCCGACATGGCCGAGGCTCTGATCGACGTGCGCACGCTGCCCGGCACCGAGGACGAGGCGCTGGCCGACATCCGGCGCATCGTGGGCGAGGACATCGAAATCGAGATCGTCGTCCGCGACATCGGCATGGAGGTGCCTTTCGCGGGCAGCCTCGTCGATGCGATGGTGGCGGCGCTCGGCCGCGCCGACCCGGGGGTGCCCGTCATCCCCTATCTGATGGGCGGCGGCACCGACAACAAGGCGCTCGCCGGGCTCGGGATCGCAGGCTACGGGTTCGCGCCGCTGCGGCTGCCCGCCGACCTGGATTTCACCGGGATGTTCCACGGCGTCGACGAGCGGGTCCCGCTCGATGCGCTCGTGTTCGGGCAGCGTGTGCTGACCGATCTGCTGCGCACCTACTGACCACCCGGGCGACCGACGACGCTCGAACCACCTCTGCACGAAAGGCGCCCATGCTTCTCGAGGCGATCATCCTCGGCCTGGTACAGGGACTCACCGAGTTCCTGCCCGTCTCCTCCAGCGCGCATCTGCGCATCCTCGGCGAATTCCTGCCCGGTGCGCAAGATCCGGGCGCAGCCTTCACCGCGATCACGCAGATCGGTACCGAGTCGGCGGTCGTCCTGTTCTTCTGGCGAGACATCGTCCGCATCGTCAGCCGATGGTTCCAAGCGCTGGTCGGCCGGATCCCGCGCAACGACCCGGACGCGAAGATGGGCTGGCTGATCATCATCGGCAGCATCCCGATCGTCGTGCTGGGGCTGCTCTTCCAGGATCAGATCGAGACGACGTTCCGCTCCCTCTGGCTGATCGCCGGCATGCTGATCCTGTTCGGCGTCCTGCTGGGCATCGCCGACCACGTCGGCTCGAAGAAGCGGCAGCTGAAGGATCTGACGATCCCGCACGGCATCATCTACGGGGCGGCCCAGTCACTCGCCCTCATCCCCGGAGTGTCCCGTTCGGGCGGCACCATCACCGCGGGACTGTTCATGGGCTACGAGCGCGCCGCCGCTGCGCGGTACGCGTTCCTGCTGGCCATTCCCGCGGTGTTCGGCAGCGGCTTCTACCAGCTGTTCAAGAGCTGGGGCGAACCGGGCGTCTTCACGCTCGGCGAGACGGCGGTGGCCACGATCGTGGCGTTCCTCGTCGCACTCGGCGTGATTGCGTTCTTCATGGGCTGGATTTCGAAGCACAGCTTCCTGCCGTTCGTGATCTACCGCGTCGCGCTCGGCACCCTGTTGCTCGTGCTGCTCAGCCTGGGCGTGCTCCAGGCATACTGAGTCGCACCGCGCCTGGCGGAAAGCCGCTACCGGCGCGGGTCGTCGCGGCCGGGCTTGCTGGGCCCGTCACCGCTGCCTGGGCCGCTCCCGCCGCGGCGCAGGTACTTCTCGAACTCCTGGGCGATCGCGTCGCCGGAGGCTTCGGGGGAGTCCCAGGTGTCGCGGGTGCGCTCGAGCTGGCGGATGTACTCGGTCATCTCTTCGTCGTCGGCGGCAGCCGCGTCGATCGATGCCTCCCACGCGGCGGACTGCGAGGAGAGATCTCCCCGCGGGATGGGGGCGCCGGTGAGGTCCTCCAGGCGGTCCAGCAGCGCGAGCGTCGCCTTTGGCGACGGCGTGTGGCCGGCGACGTAATGGGGGACGCTGGCCCAGAGGCTCGCCGAAGGGATGCCGGCGGCATCGGCGGCGTGCGACAGCACGCTCAGAATCCCGACCGGCCCCTCGTACGTGCTGCGCTCGAGGTCGAGCGCGCTGCGGATCTGCTCGATGTCACTGCCGGCGAAGACCGAGATCGGGCGGGTGTGCGGAACGTCGGACATCATCGAACCGAGCGCGACGAAGCCGGTGATGTCCTCGCGAAGCGCGACATCGACGAACTCGGCAGCGAACGCCTGCCATGCGCGCGCGGGCTCGACGCCGGTCAGCAGCCACAGCTGCGAGGAGCGCGTGGGCTTGAGGGGCTTGAGGATCGTCGCCTCCGGCCACGTCAGGACCCGCTTGCCGTCGCCGTCGATGGCCGTCTGAGGCCGGGTGTACTGGTAGTCGAAGTACAGTTCGGGATCGACCGAGAACACGGGCTGGTAGGCGCCGCTCTCGCGCAGATGCGCGATCGCCGCGGATGCGGCCTCGCCGGCGTCGTTCCATCCGTCGAACGCGGCGACGAGCACCTTGCGTCCCAGTCCGTCCACACGACCTCCTCGGCCCGCATCCTGGCATCCATCCGGAACGGGGTGCATCCAGAATAGGCTCCGCACCCGGATGACGGGCCGCGCAGTCCGCGGCGCGCCCGACGGAGGACGGTGCCGCGGGCTTCGGCTCGGCGACCGCTCACTAGCATGGAGCAGTGAGCGCGAGCACCCTGGCGGCCGTCCTGTGGGACATGGATGGGACGCTCGTGGACACCGAGCCGTACTGGATGGCCGCGGAGACGCCGCTCGTGGAGAGCTTCGGCGGCACATGGTCGCACGAGCAGGCGTTGCGGCTGGTCGGCCTGGGGCTCGAGGACTCGGCGCGCATCTTCCAGGACGTAGGCGTGCGCATGGGGATCCACGACATCGTCGACCATCTGACCGACGACGTGATGCGCCAGCTCTCGACGAAGGGTGTCCCCTTCCGTCCGGGCGCCCGCGAGCTGCTGGCGAGCCTGCGCTCCGCGGGCATCAAGACCGGACTGGTCACGATGTCGCTGCGCCGGATGGCCCAGTCCGTCGTCGATCTCATCGAGTTCGACGCATTCGACGTCGTGATCGCCGGCGACGAGTCAACCCGTCCGAAGCCGTTCCCCGATCCCTACCTTCAGGCCTGCGCTTCACTGGGCGTTGAGCCGCGCGACACGGTCGCGATCGAGGACTCGCCCAACGGCCTGCGCTCCGCGGTCGCCTCCGGGGCGGCGTCGATCGGCGTGCCGCACATGGTCTCGATCGCCGGCGCCGGCGCGCACGTGGTGTGGCCCACGCTCGAAGGCCGCACCTCCGCGGATGTCGCGCACTTCCATGCAGTGCACATCAGCACCGGCCACGCCCGCACTCGAGGAGAGCACCCATGACCGTTCAGCGCCCCAGCGGCCCGTTCCGGATCGGTGATCGCGTGCAGCTGACCGGTCCGAAGAACCGGCTGCACACCATCACCCTCCGTGAAGACGGCGAGCTGCACACCCACCACGGCGTGCTTCGGCACACGGTGCTGATCGGCCAGCCGGACGGCTCGGTCGTCACCAACAGCGGTGGTCATGAGTACCTCGCGCTGCGGCCGTTGCTGCGCGACTTCGTGATGTCCATGCCGCGCGGGGCCGCGATCGTGTACCCGAAGGATGCCGCGCAGATCATCGCGCAGGCCGATGTGTTCCCGGGCAGCGTGGTCGTCGAGGCGGGAGTCGGCTCGGGGGCGCTCGCGCTGTCGCTGCTGCGGGCGGTGGGCGACGACGGGCTGCTGGTGTCGTTCGAGCGCCGTGCGGAATTCGCCGACGTCGCGAGGGCGAATGTGGAGACGTTCCTGGGACGTGTGCCCGAGAACTGGCGCGTCGTGGTGGGGGATCTCGTCGCGGAGCTGCCGGGCGCAGTCGCCCCGGCATCCGTCGACCGCATCGTGCTCGACATGCTCGCACCGTGGGAGTGCATCGACGTCGTCGCCGATGCGCTGACGCCGGGTGGTGTCGTGCTCTGCTACGTAGCCACCGCCACGCAGCTCAGCCGCGTCGCCGAATACTTTCGCGGAACAGGACTGTTCACCGAGCCCGACGCGAACGAGACGATCGTGCGCGGCTGGCACGTCGAGGGCCTCGCCGTCCGTCCGGACCACCGCATGGTCGCGCATACCGGTTTCCTGATCTGGGCGCGCCGGCTCGCGCCGGGCGCGATCGCGCCCGAGCAGCGCCGGCGCGCGTCGAAGTCGAGCTACGGCGACGAGGATGTCGAGCTGTGGACGCCCGGCGCGGTGGGTGACCGCCAGATCACCGACAAGAATCTCCGCAAGCGCGTGCGCGAAGCGGAACGGGCCGCCGACGGAGCGCGGACCGCCGCTCTCGGTGCCGATGCCGGCGTTGACCCCGGCGTGCTCGAGTAGCGTCGAGTGGCTATCCGGCGACTGATGGCGACAGGGCGCGATACGGCGCTGCAGCGCCTGCTCGACCTCGATGCGGTTCGCCGCAACGTCGCTGGGCGGCACGGACCGAACCCGCATCTAGACTGTTCCGGTGCGCAAGATCCCCGCTTCCGTCGCGATCCTCGGCCTCGTCTGCGTCGGACTCGTCGGCTGCTCTCTTCCGGGCTCGACCACGTGCGACCGGTCTGACGAGGCCGACTCCACCGGCCTGTCCGGGGTGACGGTGTCGGGCATGACCGACCAGGTGCCAAAGGTCGGGCTGTACACGCCGTTCCGGTCGACGTCGACGCAGTTCGAAGACGTCGCGGTGGGAGACGGCACCCAGATCACGACCGACAGCCAGCTCATCGTGCTGGACCTCAGCATCACGAGCGGCACGACGGGCGACACGCTCTTCGCGACCGCCTACGACGGCGACCTCTCGGGCGTCGCGTCGCTCTCGCAGTGGATGCAGGTCGTGCCCGGGTTCGAGGACGCGCTCATGTGCGCCGGCGAGGGCTCGCGCGTCGTGGTGGCCCTGCCGCCGGGTGCCATCGAGCCGACGACGGCTGCGAGCCTCGCGCTCGGCGGGGACGACTCCGCGATCGCCGTGATCGACGTCCGAAAGGTCTACCTGTCAAAGGCGGACGGCGCGAATCAGTTCAACGTCGGCAACGGCATCCCCACCGTGGTCCGGGCTTCCGACGGTCGGCCGGGCATCATCGTCCCCGATGCCCAGCCACCCACCGAGCTGGTCGTGCAGACGCTGAAGAAGGGCACCGGCGCCGAGGTGACCGGCGACGCCCCCGTCCGCCTGCACTACACCGGCCTCACCTGGGCGGATCGCACCGTGTTCGACACGACGTGGGATGCCGATCCGAAATCGATCGCGCTCGACACGACGCCCGACGGCTTCCAGACGGCGCTGAAGGGACAGACGGTCGGCTCGCAGGTGCTCGTCGTCATTCCGCCCGACGAGGGCTACGGCGATCAGCCGCAAGGCGGGATCCCCGCGGATTCGACGCTCGTCTTCGTGGTCGACATCCTCGGCATCGACCAGCCCGCGGCGACTGCCCACGTCGACTGACGGGCAGGTCGATTGAGCGCGCTGGACGGTCCGGCACCCTTCGACGGTTTCCGAGGCGACGCCTAGGATAAGGGTCGTGCCTGCGAACGCCTCTGCGAAGAACCCGCCTGAGGAGCGCCTCGTCAACCTCGTCGTCGCCCTGGTCGCGACCGACCAGGGGCTGACGAAGGACACGATCCTCAGCTCGGTCTCCGGCTACCGCGAGAAGGCCGAGGCGGGCGCGTCCAAGGACGCCCTCGAGAAGATGTTCGAGCGCGACAAGGAGAGCCTGCGCCGGCTCGGTGTTCCTATCGAGACGATCGGCGACTGGGCCGACCCCGATGACCTGCGCGAGGCGCGCTATCGTGTGCCGACCGCCGAGTACGAGCTGCCGGAGGACATCGTCTTCACCTCCGCGGAGCTCGCGCTGCTGAACCTCGCGGGCGGCGTGTGGAGCGAGAGCTCGATGTCGGCCGAGGCCCGCAGCGGACTGCGCAAGATCCGCGCGCTGGGCATCGCGGTGGACGAACCGATCATCGGGTATTCGCCCCGCATCAGCCTGCGTGAGCCGGCGTTTGCGGCGCTCCAGCAGGCCATCGAGCTGTCCCGCGTCGTGACGTTCCCCTATCTGAAGCCCGGCGAGGCATCCGCGCGCACGCGGCGGGTGCAGCCGCTCGCGCTCGTCGAGTACGAAGGGCGATGGCACGTCTTCGGTGTCGATCTCGGTGTCCGGGCCGAACGCACCTTCCTGCTCTCACGCATCGTCGACGACGTCGCGATCACTCGCGAGAACTTCGACGCGGCACTGCGCGAAGGTGCGGGGGAGCGGGCGCTGGCCGGCCTCACCGCGGTCGCGGAGCACAACCGGGCGCTGCTGGAGGTCAACCCCGGCACCGAGGCCGCACTGCGACTCAGTCGCCGCGCGCTGCCCGCCGACCAGGGCATCCGCGTTCCGTTCGTGGACATGCACGTCTTCGCCGACGAACTGGCCTCATACGGTCCGGAGGTCCGAGTCGTGGAGCCGGCAGAACTGCGTGATCAGGTCATTGCCCGGCTGGAAGCCGCCCGGACTGCTCACGGAGGAGCCGCATGATCGCCCGCAAGCCGCTCATCGCGACCGATCGCGCCGCGCTCATGCTCCAGCTCGTGCCGTACCTGATCGGCAAGGGCGAGGTCTCGATCGCCGAAGCCGCAGACGAGTTCGACGTCACCCCCGACCAGATGCGCGCGATGGTCGAGACCCTCACCGTCATCGGCCTGCCCGGCGACGGCGGGTACTGGCAGATGGCCAACGACCTGTTCGACATCGACTGGGATCTGCTGGACGAGCGCGACATCATCGTCATCACGAACTCGGTCGGGCTCGAGCGAGCCCCCAGGCTGACCGCGCGCGAAGCCGCCGCGCTGCTGACCGGACTGCAGCTGGCGCGGGCGATCCCCGGCGTCGGCGACACCGAGTTGTTCGCCGGCCTTCTCGCCAAACTCGCCCGCGGCGCGTCCAGCACGCCCGCCGACGTGATCCTCGCGCCCGGCCCGGTCGACGCCGTCCGGGACGCGGTCGCGGAGGCGCTGAAGCGGGGAGTGTCGGTCTCGTTCACCTACAAGGCGCCGGATGCCGCTCCCACGACGCGAACGGTCGACCCGGTGAAGGTGCTGATCGCGACCGGTGAGTGGTACCTGCAGGGCTGGTGTCACCTGCGTGAGGCGATGCGCACATTCCACCTCGACCGTGTCAGTGACTTGGAGCTCACCGATATCGCGATCGAGCACGGCGCGGACCCGGTGCCCGAGTGGTTCGAGACGGGCGGCGACATCGTCGCGCGCATCAGCTTCCCCGAGTCGGTCGCCCCGCTCCTCGGGGACTACCTGGACCGCGCCACGGTCGACACGGCCCGCGGCGTCTCCACCGCGACCATGCGCATCGCCGACGAGAACAGCCTCCGGCGCTTGGCCACGCGTCGCGCGGGACTGGTCGAGATCCTCGAGCCCGAGTCTGCGCGCCGGGCCGCCGCAGCCTGGGCCGAGGCGGGTTTGTTGCAGTACCGTTAACCTGCCTTGGACCATCCCGGAACGGGCGGCCGCAACGGTATCCGAGAGCTACACTGGAAAGACGAACCGGAAGGACCCGACATGTTGCAAGGTCTCACAGGATGGCACTTCCTGATCATCCTCGCTGTCATCCTCCTGCTGTTCGGCGCCGCGAAGCTCCCCGCGCTCGCCAAGAGCATGGGTCAGTCAGCTCGCGTCTTCAAAGGCGAGATGAAGGCCATGAAGGAAGACGAGACGGCCGAGGGCAAGACGGAATCAGTCGCAACCTCCGTAAGCGAAGCACCGGTCCGCCAGACCACCGCGAACGCGAGCGGGGTTGCTGATACCAAGTCCTGACCCGCGCGTGGCCACAGCAGGGTCGCCGCGCGTCGCTGATCCCGGCGAGCCCAAGCGCGACAAGCGCATGTCGCTCGGCCAGCATCTGGTCGAGCTTCGCAAGAGACTCATGCTGGCCGCGCTCGCGCTCATCCTGGGCATGGTGGTGGCGTTCTTCATCACCGACCCGGTCATCTACCTGATCACGGAGCCGCTCCGCCAGATCGCCGAGAGCGAAGGCGACGCCGCCAAGGTCGAGTTGATGTTCAGCACGGTGACCGGGGCCTTCGATCTGCGGCTGCGCATGTCGTTCGCGATCGGCATCCTCATCTCCGCGCCGATCTGGCTGTGGCAGATCTGGGCGTTCATCATGCCCGGCCTGACACGCAAGGAGATCAAGTACACGGTCGCCTTCATCGCCTCGGCCGTGCCGCTGTTCTTCGCAGGCTGCTACGTGGGGCTGCAGCTGATGCCGCACATCGTGGAGCTGATGACCTCGTTCGTCCCCGACGGCGGCGCCTCGTTCTTCGATGCCTCGTACTACTACGACTTCGTCTTCAAGCTGCTGATCGTGGTGGGAGTATCCTTCGTGCTGCCGGTGTTCCTGGTCGCCCTGAACCTCGCGGGAGTGATCAGCGGCCGCGCCATCATGAAGGGCTGGCGCGTTGCCGTCCTGGTCGCCGTGGTCTTCTCCGCGGTCGCCACGCCGGCCGCGGACGTGGTGAGCATGCTGATGCTCGCCGGAATGCTCGTGGTGCTGTTCTTCGCGGCAGGCTCTCTTTCGATGCTGTTCGACAAGCGCCGCGCCAAGCGCGCCGCGACAATCCTTCCGCCCGATGCCATCGGCGTGACGGAACTGGGTCAGTGACGGACCTGAGTCCGGCGGAACGCTATGCCCGGGCTTCGCAGGACCGCAGCCATCCGATCACCTCCTCGTTCGCGGCATCCCAGCGATTCGAGCTCGACCCGTTCCAGATCGCCGGGTGCCACGCGCTCGAGGAGGGTCGCAGCGTCCTGGTGGCAGCCCCCACAGGCGCGGGAAAGACGATAGTCGGCGAGTTCGCGATCCATCTCGCGATGCGCGAACCCGCCGTGGGCGGGTACGGCGAAAAGGCGTTCTACACAACCCCCATCAAGGCGCTCTCGAACCAGAAGTTCCGCGAATTGCAGGACGTGTACGGCGCCGACGAGGTGGGGCTGCTCACCGGTGACACGAACATCAACGGCAGCGCGCGCATCGTGGTCATGACGACCGAGGTTCTGCGCAACATGCTCTACGCCGACTCGTCCGCGCTGCGAGGACTGCGCTATGTCGTCATGGATGAGGTGCACTATCTGGCCGACCGGTTCCGCGGGGCGGTGTGGGAGGAGATCATCATCCACCTGCCGCCCGTGGTGCGACTGATCTCGCTGAGCGCTACGGTCTCCAACGCCGAGGAGTTCGGCGACTGGCTCGACACGGTCCGCGGCGACACCGAGGTCATCGTCTCCGAGATCCGACCGGTGCCGCTCGAACAGCACGTGCTGGTCCGCGGCGACCTGCTGCCCCTGTTCGACGACAGGGCCGGCATCGCGACCGCACAGGTAAACCAGGAGCTCATGCGCATCCGGTCGGTCAAGGGAGCGAACTTCGAGAACAACCGTCGCGTCCAGGAGATGCGCAGCGATTCGGCCAAGAACGGCGGCGGGCACGACGCCGGCGGGCGCCACCAGGGGTCTGCGCGGCGCCCCGGCAAGGGTGGCCACCGCCCCGTGCGCCAGGCCAATGCACAGCGCATCGAGCGTCTGGACCGTCCCGAAGTCGTCAAGCTGCTGCAGCGAGCCAGCCTGCTGCCGGCGATCTTCTTCATCTTCAGCCGCGTAGGGTGCGACGCCGCCGTGCAGCAGGTGCGTCGCTCCGGCCTCAAGCTGACCACCCCCGAGGAGCGCGCCGAGATCCGCACCCTCGTCGAGGAGCGCGCGCGCGCCCTGCTCGACGAAGATCTGGCGGTGCTCGGCTACTACGAATGGGTGGACAACCTCGAGCGCGGTGTCGCATCGCACCACGCCGGGCTTCTGCCGGCGTTCAAGGAGGTCGTCGAGGACCTCTTCACACGCAAGCTGGTCAAGATCGTCTTCGCGACCGAGACGCTCGCCCTCGGGATCAACATGCCGGCCCGCACTGTGGTGCTCGAGAAGCTCGAGAAGTTCAACGGCGAATCCCGCGTCGCGATCACCTCGGGAGAGTACACCCAGCTCACCGGACGCGCCGGCCGGCGCGGTATCGACGTGGAAGGTCACGCGGTCATCCAATGGACCGAGGGCGTCGACCCCCAGCAGGTCGCAGCGCTCGCGTCGCGACGCACCTACCCCTTGAACTCGAGCTTCCGGCCGACCTACAACATGGCCGTCAACCTGATCGATCAGTTCGGCCGCGCCCGAGCGCGCGAGATCCTCGAGTCCTCCTTCGCGCAGTTCCAGGCCGACCGCGCCGTCGTGGGCCTCGCCCGCCAGGTGCGCGAGCAGGAGCAGTCGCTCGCCGGGTACGCGAAGGCGATGACCTGCGACCGCGGTGACTTCACGGAGTACTCGGGCATCCGCCGCGAGCTTTCCGATCTGGAGCGGCTCAACCGCAAAGACGCCAACGCGTCCCGGACGACCCGTGATGCCCGTCAGAAGCAGATCGCGAGCCTGCGCAAGCGGATGCTGCGGCATCCCTGCCATTCGTGTCCTGAACGCGAGGACCATGCTCGCTGGGCAGAGCGGTACTGGAAGCTCAAGCACACCGTCGAGAAGGTGCGGCGCGAGATCGACGACCGCACCGGCACAGTGGCGCGCATCTTCGATCGGGTCGTCGACGTTCTGGCCGAACTCGACTATGTCGCCGTCACCGACGACGGCGCCACCGTCCTGACGCCTGCAGGGCGCACGATGCGGCGCATCTATGGTGAGCGCGACCTCCTGGTCAGCGAGTCGCTGCGGACCGGGATCTGGCAAGACCTGGATGCCGCATCCCTCGCGACCCTCGCCTGTTGCCTGGTGTACGAACCCCGGCGCGACGACGCCGGCACGAGCGAGCGCGGTCTGCCGCGCGGGCCGTTGCGCGCCGCGCTCTCGGCGACCGAGTCCCTGTGGCAGCGGCTGGACGATCTCGAGCAGGAGCACCGCCTGCCCGGCACGGATGCCGTGGCCACCGGGCTCGCACCGGCGATGCACTTGTGGGCCAGGGGAGTGACACTGGATCGCGTGCTGATCGAGGCGGATATGGCCGCCGGGGACTTTGTTCGGTGGGCCAAGCAGACGATCGACCTGCTCGACCAACTCTCGCTCGTCGCGGACGCGCCGCTCGCCACGACGGCCCGCAGGGCGCTTGAGGCCGTGCGTCGCGGCATCGTGGCCTACAGCTCCGTCTGACCGTTTTACTCTTATGGGGTGCCTCTCACCCCTGCGCCGCGACCGATCCTGCCGCTGTGGGGCGCGGTGGCGGCATCCGTCGTCGGTGGTGTCCTCCTCACACTGGCCTTCCCCGCGCTGAGCTGGTGGCCGATGGCCTTCCCCGCCGTGGTGCTTGCGCTGATCGGCCTCGTCGGAAGACGACTGTGGTCGGCGGTCCTGGTCGGGTTCGCCTTCGGCGCGGCGTTCTTCTTCATCAATCTGGTCTTCACAGCGCGCTACCTCGGTCCCGTCCCGTGGATCGCCCTCTCGATGTTCGAGGCGATCCTCACCGCCGCTCTCGCGATCCCCATCACGCTCGCGTACCGCTGGCTCCCGAGGGTGATGCCCTCCACCATCTCCCGCCTGACCCTGCTCCCGCTGCTCGTCGCCGGCCTCTGGACGCTCCGGGAACAGATCGTCGGCTCGTGGCCGTACGGAGGCTTCCCCTGGGGTCGGATCGGAATCACGCAGGCGGGAAGCCCGCTCGCCGACCTCGCGTCGTGGGTCGGCGTGTCGGGACTGACGTTTCTGATTGTGCTGTTCTGCGCGGCGGCGATCGAGTACGTGCGGCTCGGGCGGTTGCGCGCCCCGCTCACCGCGCTTCCCGCTGCGGTGGTCGCGATCCTGCTCCTGGCCGTCCCGCAGTTCCCGACCACTCCGGCCGGCACCCTGCGCGTTGGAGCGGTGCAGGGCAACGGTCCGGCGGGATACTTCGACGTGCGCACCGCCGACGCGGTGCTGCGCGCTCAACTCGCGGCGACCGTACCGCTGTTCGGCGAGGACATGGACGTGCTGCTCTGGCCCGAAGGAGGAGTCGACTCCGACCCCACGGCCGACGCGACGACGGCATCGGTGCTCGACGCCGTTTCCGAAAGGGTCGATGCGCCGCTGATCGTCAGCGCCGTCACCGAACGCGACGGCGAGTACTTCAACTCGTCGCTCCTGTGGCTGGCGGGCCAGGGCCCCGTGCAGACCTACGACAAGCGGCATCCGGTGCCGTTCGGCGAGTACGTGCCGGATCGGGCGTTCTTCGAGCCGTTCGCGCCCGACCTGATCGGTCTGATCCAGCGGGAGTACACGCCCGGTGAGACGGCCCCGTTCTTCGATGTCGACGGGGTGGGTGTCGGACTTGCGATCTGTTTCGACGTGATCTACGACGACGTGATCTGGGACGGGGCACAGGAGGGCGCGCAGATCTACATGTTCCAGACGAACAATGCGGACTTCCGGGGTACGGACGAGAACCTGCAGCAGTTGGCGTTCGCTCGCCTGGCCGCGATCGAGACCGGACGATCTGTCGTCAACCTCTCCACGGTCGGCACGAGCCAGGTGATCGCGCCCGACGGAAGGACGATCGACGGTCTCGCCGCCGACGTGGCGGGTCACATGCTGACGGATGTCCCGCTGCGAACCGGTTTGACGCCGGCGGTGATCGCGGGGGAGGGGATCAAGATCTTCCTCGGGTGGGGCAGCCTGATCGCTCTGAGCGCTCTGGGACTGGTCGTCGCGATCAGATCTCGAAAAGATCGCAGCCGGAAAGATCGCAGCCGGGTCGACGCGAAGATGCCGGTCTCCGAGGGGACCGGCATCACTGGCTGAGGCTCAGGCGCTGAGCTTGCTCGCCGTCACGTCTTCGCCGGCTCCGCGCCGCGCGCGCACATAGGCGAGGCGCTCTTCGAGCAGCTCCTCGAGCTCGGGAATCGTCCGGCGCTCGAGCAGCATGTCCCAGTGGGTGCGGGCGACCTTGTCGTCGGTGTGGTCGACCGTCGCGGTGCCTTCGCCGATGCGCAGCAGAGACTCGGCACCGCATGTGCGGCACTCCCAGGCCTCGGGGACTTCGGCGTCTGCAGCGAAGGTGACGGCGGTGTCACGTCCGCAGGACGTGCACTTGTAGATGTGTTGTGCTCGTTCATGGAACACGACGCCCTCTTCGCTCTGTAGGCTCTGGGCGCCGAGTCGAATGCCGCGCAAACTGCGGTCTGCCATTGTGTGGTCCTCTCGTCGCTGTACAGGTATAACGTGACGACCTGGGTGGATCATCCGAACGGAGCCCCCTGCCGGGTCATTCACAGACGATGCTCAGGGCGAGGTCGGCGCGATCGGTCACAAGACCGTCCACGCCCATCGCCACGAACCGCCGCATGTCCGCCGGGTCGTTCACGGTCCACACGTGCACCTCGACGCCGTGCCGGTGCGCGGCGGCGATCAGCCGGGGGGTGACGATGCGCAGCCGGTCCTGTCGCTCGGGCACCTGAAGCGCATCCACGCCCGCCAGCGCGCTGCGCACCAGAGCGGAGGAGCGCACGGACAGGGCGGCCAGCACACGCGCGATCGTGGCGCTTCCGGCGGACGTCGCGGGACGGATGTCTCGCCCCGTCTGCTCGGCGGCGGCGAGTGCATCGCGCCGGCGCCGGTCGGAGAAGCTCGTGAGAAGAACTCGGTGCGCATGCGGTGCGACCAGCCGGCCGACCTCGGCCGCGGCATCCTTCGCCTTCACGTCGAGGTTGAACCGCACCGTCGGGAAGGCTTCGAGCGCCTGCTCGAGGGTGATCAACCCGCCGCGCGAGGACATCAGCGCGTCGAGTTCTCGAACAGTCACCTCGGCGACCCGCCGCGGATCGCCGGTCACCCGGGTGAGGTCGTCGTCGTGGAAGAGCACCACCGTGCCGTCGGCGGTCAGATGGCAGTCCGATTCGACATACTGTGCGCCGGCCGCATGTGCGGCCGAGACCGCGGTGAACGAGTTCTCGACGACACCGTGGGCGATGTCGGCCGCGGTGAGCAGCCCGCGGTGCGCGAGCACGCGAGGGCGCGGGGTGCCATCGAACCAGCGGTGGGTCACGACACCGGCGGCTCGGCGGGCCTCACTTCAGGTGCGGTCCGCTGGGCGACGTCGGCGACAGATCCCGCGAACGCCGTGCTCATGCCCTTGAGTGCCTCGGTGAACTCGCTCGGGATGATCCAGAGCTTGCTCGACGCGCTGTCGGCGATCTTGGGCAGCGTCTGCAGATACTGGTAGGCGAGCAGCTTGTCGTCGGGGTTGCCGAGGTGGATCGCGCTGAAGACCGTCGCGATCGCCTCTGCCTCACCCTGGGCACGCAGCACGGCGGCCTGTTTGTCGCCCTCTGCGCGCAGGATCTCGGCCTGCCGGGCTCCCTCGGCGGTGAGGATCGCGGACTGTTTGGTGCCCTCGGCGGTGAGGATGAGGGCGCGGCGGTCCCGCTCGGCGCGCATCTGCTTCTCCATCGAGTCCTGGATGGAGAGGGGCGGGTCGATCGCCTTCAGCTCGACCCGCCCGACGCGGATGCCCCACTTGCCGGTGGCCTCGTCGAGCACGATCCGCAGCTGGCCGTTGATCTCGTCGCGACTGGTGAGCGCCTCTTCGAGGTTGAGGCCGCCGACCACGTTCCGAAGTGTCGTCGTGGTGAGCTGCTCGACGGCGCCGAGGTAGTTGCGGATCTCGTACGTGGCCGCGCGCGGATCGGTCACCTGAAAGTAGATGACCGTGTCGATCGAGACGACCAGGTTGTCTTCGGTGATCACCGGCTGCGGCGGGAATGAGACAACCTGCTCGCGCATGTCGATCAGCGGACGCACCCGGTCGATGAAGGGCACCAGGAGGTTCAGGCCCGGCATGAGGGTCTTGTGGTACCGACCGAGACGCTCGACGACACCGGCGGTCGCCTGCGGGATGATGCGAATCGAGCGGATGATCATGACCAGCACGAAGATGAAGACCGCTGCGGCCAGCACCCAGCCGATGGCCGTCGGGATGAAGCTCTCGGGGGTCATGCGCTGGGTTCCTCTGCTTGAGCTCGGACGTAGGCGGTGGCGCCGTCGATGCGACTCACCCGGATCACGGTGCCGGGTTCGAGTTCGCCTTGCCGATCGGGGCGAGCGGTCCAGGTGTCGCCGTTCGACAGCTTCACCTGCCCGCCGTGGGGTGTGACCGTGGACAGCACCTGCCCGGTCAGTCCGACGAGCGCGGCCACGTTGGTCGGTGCCGGGTCCTCGCCGCGGCGCAGCCGCTTGAGCAGCGGCGGCCGCAACACGAGGATGAGCACGGCGGCGACGGCGGCGGCGATGATGACCTGCAGCCAGATCGGCGCTCCGATCAGGTCGGATCCGAGACCGGCGACACCGCCGATGCTGAGCATCAAGAACGTGAAGTCGAGCGTGAGCATCTCGATCACGAGAAAGACGAGGATCAGAACCAGCCACCCGATCCACGCGAATTGTTCGATGGCCTGGATGAACTCCACGAGTGTGCCTCCCTGTCCTTCGAACCTAGCACGCGGGGTTTCGCCCGGACCCGTGGCCGCGGCCGTCGACACCTGATTGGTAGGGTCGAGAGGTGACTGAGTCTCTACGTGACATGCCCCTCGCGCCCGGCTCGCTGAGCGGCAAGACCGCGCTTGTGACGGGTTCCTCGCGCGGCATCGGTGCCGATACCGTGCGGTACTTCGCGCAGGCGGGCGCAAACGTCGTCATCAACTACCGCAATAAGGCGCCGCGCGCCGAGAAGCTTGCCGCCGAGCTGCGCGGGCTCGGTGTCGAGGTGCTCGTGATCGGCGCCGACCTCACCGAGCCTGAGTCGGTGCAGGCGATGTTCTCCGAGGTGGAGCGGGCGTTCGGATCCCTGGACGTGCTCGTGCTGAACGCGTCCGGCGGCATGGAGTCGGGCATGGGCGAGGAGTACGCGCTGCAGCTCAACCGCGATGCGCAGGTGAGCGTGCTCCAGACCGCGCTGCCGCTGCTCGGCAATGGTGCACGCGTGGTGTTCGTCACCAGTCACCAGGCCCACTTCATCCGCACCACTCCGACGATGCCGGAGTATGTGCCGGTCGCCCTGTCCAAGCGCGCCGGTGAGGACGCACTGCGCGAGCTGATTCCGGACCTCGAGGACCGCGGCATCGGATTCGTCGTCGTCTCGGGCGACATGATCGAGGGAACCATCACCGCGACGCTGCTCGAGCGGGCGAACCCTGGCGCGATCGCGTCGCGCCGCGAGTCGGCGGGCAAGCTCTACGACGTGAGCGAGTTCGCGGCCGAGGTGGCCCGGGCCGCGGTCGACCCGATCCCGGACGACAACACCCGGCTCATCGGCGACACGAGTTCGTTCGCGGGGGAGTGAGCGTTGCGCGCTCGCTCCTGGACCGGCATCCACGCGCGGGGGCGTCACGCATTCAGGCTTCCGATGTCGTGTGAGCCGGAATCACCAAGAATCGCCCGGGATGAGCCCGGGCGATTCTTCGCGGCGACGATCTTGCGACCCTAGAGGTCTTTCTTGCCGAAAGTGAACGCACGCACGATCTGGATGATGCCGAGGACGATCAGCGCGATTCCCAGCAGCCACCACAGCGCCGCGATGTAGAGCGGCGAGAACAGCAGAACGATGCCGGCGATGATGCTGATGATCGCGAAGAAGATGCTCCAGCCCTTCGACGCGGCGTCGCCGAGCGTGGACAGCGCGACGATTCCCTCGATGATCCACAGGATTCCGACGAGGATGCCGATGAACACGGCCAGCCACGCGGTTGTGGCGCCGAGGTTCAGGAACGCCACGATTCCGGCGATGATGAAGATGATTCCGAGGACGATATGGCCGATGCGTGACCAGCCGCCGCGGGTCTTGGAGAAGATCCCGAGGCCGGCGTAGACGAGGCCTGCCGCGATCGCGTAGATGGCGATGATCGCGGTGACGACCATGGCCGTCTTGCCCGGCCAGGCGAGGATGAGGATGCCGACGATGACGGACAGGACGCCGCCGATGCCGAGGGCGGTGCGGATGCCGTTGACGGCTGATTTTTCCGCTGCGGATTCGGTAGACATGAGTCTTCCCTTTCTGGGAGTTACCTGAGAGGTGCGGTCATATCATAGACCCCGCAGTGGTCGGACTCGAGGACGAACGTCCCGTGTGTCGCCAGAAGACGGGATCTATCACTCCACCCGGATGATGCCGGGCGAAGCCGCCGCCGCTAACATCCGGGCAACCGGCGCGCCGCGACGGAGGCGGCGCATCCTGCACGGTGCGGTCGCAGAGCATGGATCGCAGGGGAGAGGTTCCGAATGTCCGTTCTGACTCGTATCGTGCCGGAGTGGATCCGCCACTACAAGATCAGCTGGCTCTCGGTCGACGTTCTGGCCGGAGTGACGCTCGCGGCGGTCGCCGTGCCCGAGGTGATGGGGTACACGTCGATCGCCCAGACGCCGGTGATCACCGGCCTGTACACGATCATCTTCCCGACGATCGTCTTCGCGCTGCTCGGCTCCTCGCGCCTGCTGGTGGTGGGCGCGGACTCGGCGACTGCGGCGATCCTCGCCGCCGGCCTGGCGGGCCTGGGCATCTCCGGACTGTCGCCGAATTCGTCCGAGTGGGTCGCCTGGACGAGCCTGGTGGCGCTCGTGTGTGGCGCGATGCTGATCCTCGCGCGAGTGCTCCGCCTGGGCTTCTTGGGCGACTTCCTCAGCGCCTCCGTACTGATCGGGTTCCTGACCGGCGTCGGCATCTCAGTGCTGACCGGTCAGCTGCCTGACCTGCTCGGCATCCCGAAGGGGACCGGCAACTGGTTCGAGCAGCAGTGGAGCACACTGACCCACCTGACGGACGCCAGTCTGTGGACGGTCGCGTTCGCCGCGGGAACCCTCGTCATCATCGTCGGCGGCAAGCTCATCAACCCCAAGATCCCCGGTGCCGTGATCGCCGTCGTGCTGTCGATCATCCTGTCCAATGTGCTGGACGCATCCAGCCACGGGGTGGCCGTCATCGGCCCGGTGCAGGGCGGAATGCCGCCTTTCGGACTTCCGCAGGGCATCGATCTGAGCGACATCCCGGCGGTGATGGGAGTCGCCCTGTCATGCTTCTTCCTGATCATCGCGCAGAGCGCCGCAACCTCGCGCAGCTTCGCGATGAAGCACAGCGAGCGGGTCGACGTCAACAAAGACATCCTGGGTCTGGCGGGAGCGAACATCGCCGCCGGGCTCACCGGCACGTTCGTCGTGAACGGAAGCCCGACCAAGACCGAGATCCTCGACGAGCAGCGCGGCCGCAGCCAGATGGCCAACATCACGATGTCGCTCGTGGTGATCGTCGTGGTGCTGTTCCTCACGAGGTACCTCACCAACATGCCCGTGGCGGTGCTGGCGGCGATCGTGTTCATGATCGGCCTCGGTCTGGTGGACCTGAAGGGGCTCCGACGGATCCGGGCGGCCCGCATCAGCGAGTTCGTCATCGCGCTGGTCACGGCCATCGTGGTCTTCGCCTGGGGCGTCGAACAGGGCATCATCCTCGCGATCGCGCTCTCGGTGATCGAGCTCGTGCGCCGGGCATACACGCCGACGGACTTCCTCGTGGGAGTCGACAAGGATGGGGAGCCGACCTACACGCCGGCTGAGCCGGGCAGCGAGAGCCTTCCCGGGCTGCTCGTGTTCCGCTTCGACTCTCGGCTGTTCTACGCGAACGCGAGCCTGTTCGTCGACCGCATCCAAGAGCTCATCGCCGCGGCGCCCTCCGATGTGCGCTGGCTCATCCTGGATTGCTCCTCGATCGGCGACATCGACTACTCGGCGAGCCTCAACCTGGCGGGACTCATCGAGGCACTGCACGCCGAGAAGCGGATCTTCGCATTGGCCGATGTCGATCCGACACTCATGCAGGTGCTCACGAAGCTCGAGACCCTCGAGCACTTCGACAACGCGCACATCTACCCGACCGTGCAGGAAGCCGTCGCAGCGTTCCGGGCAGACACGACGACGCCGGCACCGTAGATCTCTGCAGCGGGCACGCGCGGTATTTACCGATAATGCACATTATGTCAACTCAGATGGCAACCGCCCGCGCTGCGTCGTTTT
>WOYI010812060.1_pt1 | contig 70528 bp, 45 predicted proteins | sample 6423411 | NCBI WGS metagenome assembly WOYI01 (sample SAMN13441803, study PRJNA592873) | oil field metagenome | biome: oil field; feature: oil-well bore; material: oil-contaminated soil; isolation source: oil-contaminated soil from oil-well borehole | place: Germany: Wietze | collected 2016-10-18 ...
GGTGACGGTTGCCGGGTAGCCGGACGAGATGCGCGCTGATTGCGCGGCCGTTGTCCGCGAGTTTCCTGTTGGTTGTTTCGGTGTCGAGGACCTGCTGGCCGGGGTGGATCTCGGCGAGCGGCAGCCGGGCAGGGAGCCCTTGGTGCGCGGTCAGTGCCGCGTCGCGTTCGGTGTCGGCGGTGTGCACGCCGGTGTTGATGGTGTCGACCATGGTGTTGGTGAGTGGTGCCGCTGTGCTGGTTGGGTTCAGCCATGCGCGGAGCACGTCGCCTGCGTCTCGACATTGCGCGAAATAGCTGTTTCTGTTACTAACCTTTGATACCGAAGCGGTGCGACGACACACCGAGAAATTCGCAGATCAGAGCACTAAATTTCCGACCGGACGCAGGCCCCAGTAGGAGTCCTGGTGCCCCCGACTACTCGCGAAATCGGGTCAGACCGGTCCGACAAACCCCGGTTCACGCCGAACGAGGTGTGCATCAAACCCGGTAGGCTTCATTGGGTTAGTATTCTGATCGATGTTGAACTCTTGGGGGACCGACAGAACTCTTTCAAGGGCACACATCGGGAGGCCGCATCTACTTACGTGAGGGTTCTCACAGAAATGTTCTACGAGGGGACTGGGTGGGCATGGCAAACATGGGTCCGGGGAATGTGAGTAGCGAACGGTACAAGGATCCTATGCTCGCTGGGCTGCTGGCAGGGTTTTTGTTCCCTTTCGGGCTGCTGTACGTGTCCATCCCGGCCTTCGGGGCTGGGGTCGCAGCCTGGGTCTTCAGCTTGATGCTTTTCCTTATTCCCTTTCCTGGGATTTTCATCGGCGTGGGCGCTCTTTTCATATGCGGGGTCGGGGCCGGGGTCAGCGCATACTTGATTGCCACCAAGCTGAACGCTTCGCTAGGGCAGCAGCCACAGCAATCCATGACTCAACCCTCGCCGCCAGCCCCAGTGCAGCAATGGCCGCAGCAACCACACCAGCCCATGGCTCAGCAGCCCACTCAATGGGTTGCTGCACCGCCGCCATGGGTTGCTGCACCGCCGCCATGGGTTGCTGCACCACCGCCTCCAGCAGTCGATCGAAGCGCAGCCCCGGTATTGCCGCCTGCGCCCAACCCGGGCCAGAGCCGTAAACCGTACCGGCCTAGCTACTGACCCAACATCGACGCAAGAAGGGCAGCACCACTTTGGAACCTAAGGGCACCATCCTCCCTGTCTACTTCGTGGCTGACGAGTCAGGTTCGATGAGCCCCTATATCGGGGAACTCAACTCCGGCTTGACCTTACTGCTCGGAGCGCTGCAAGTGGAGTCGTTCGCTGCGGCCAAAGTTCGATTTGCGATCATTGGATTCGCCGACGACGCACGCACTTACCTGCCGCCGACTGATCTTCGTTCACTGGCAGGCCTGCCAGTACTGCAGGCACGCGGATTGACGTCGTATCAAGCCGCTTTCGATCAGTTGGGTTACCGGTTGTCAATTGATGTACCGGATCTCAAAGCTCAGGGCTACATGGTGAACAGACCGGCAGCCTTCTTCCTTAGCGACGGTGCTCCTAACGGAGACGAGGATTGGCAGTCCGCGCGCAACTATCTACTGTCACAACCGTACCGCCCAAACATCCTTGCTTTTGGGATAGGACAAGCCGATCCCGGTGTAATCCTGAATGTGGCCACCGATAAGCAGTACGCCTTCATGTCCGACCGTGGCGTCGAAACCGGCACTGCGCTCACCGAGTTCATCAAATCTTTGACCCAGTCGGTCATCAGTTCTGGTCAGGCCATCGCATCCGGTACATCATCTCTGCAGATGGAGCGGCCAGCGGGATTCTCACTGGCCGTAGACCTTGTCTGAATCAGCGACATTCGTCGGTGCTTCCGAAGGAAAAGTGTGGTTGAACTGATTGAGCGCGCCACTCTGGGGAAGCTCATTCAGATCGGTCAGGGTGGTCAGGGCGTTGTGTACCACGCGGCCGGACTAACTACCGTGTTCCCGGAGCCGATGGTCTACAAGGAATACAAACACGGTGTTCGAGGTGGCATCAACGGCTCCGTATTGGCAGCAATGCCAGAACTCCTCGTACACGTATCGCCCGAGGATCGCCGCCGCTTGCTGGCCCTCACCTCATGGCCGCACGCAGTGGTAACCCAGCAGGGCAACACGACTGGGTTCGTCATGCCTTCGATCCCGGATGAGTTCTACCTTGCTCTCAGCACTGCCGCTGGGGAAGTCCGGGCACCTGCGGAACTCCAGCACCTACTCAACGATCCGGTCTTCCTGCAACAGCGCGGCATTCGACTCAACGATCAAGGCAAGTACGGGCTAATCCGTGCGGTGGCAATGGCCATGACCTTCCTGCACGCCACGCGCATATGTATTGGTGACCTTTCGCCCAAGAACATCCTATTCGTTTTGGGACAGCAACCCAAGATCTATTTCATCGACTGTGACGCCATGCGAGTGGCTGGTCAATCAGTTTCGGCCCAGTTGGAAACACCAGGCTGGGAAACCGTCCGCGGCGAGGAGCTCGCAACACCTCAGACGGACTCCTACAAACTTGGCCTTCTGGCATTACGTCTTTTGGTTGGCGACCAGGACACCCGAGATGTTGGACGGCTTCCCGCATCGGTGCCCTATGATGTCCGAAGCCTCATCATGGATGCGTTGTCGCGGCCGACGGCCTCTCGCCCAGCGCCAGCAGCTTGGGACTTTGCGCTTGCTAGAGCCGTTGAACTGGCCCATTCGCAACCAGCACCTGCCGCTCCGAAACCGACTTCCCCTCCGCGAGTCCTCACTACGTCGAATGGCCTTCCTCCGGGCTCTTCCGGCGCCAGCAGCCAGCCAATCCTCCTGGGTATTGCCGCCGTGGTCGTCGTTTCTTTACTCGCTGTCCTGGTGACGGTGATCGTCAAAAACAATGGTGCAGACGAAGCGGATCAGCAGTCTTCCCCGCAGGCCAGCAGACCCTCTGATACCTATACAACGACAACACAGAGACCGCGGCTGACTACTACTACTCGGTACACTTCATCACCATCACCACCAACAACACCAACACAGCGCGAGGTTCCCCCAGAGGCGGTTTCTGGCCCGGATACCTACGGCGAGCGCTGCGACCGTGGCTTCGAACTCCGGCAAAAAACGGGATGGGCAACGGCAGCACTACGCGGCTCCGACGTGACATCCTGCGATTTCGCAGACAATGTGCTCCGAGCGTACTGGTCGCAGCACCCCGAGCCCTCCATGGACCTCCGCGCGATCGACGTACCCGGAGGAAGGGGGCTGTCCTGCCAATCAGTCCCTGGTGCAACGTGCCGGGGCGACGAATTCGTGATGAGGTGCCAAGTCAGGTACGGGGAGAATTGGATCACCTGTGAGGGGGGAAACCGTGCCCGAGTCTATCTCTTCTGAGCGCCGAAGGCGAAGCGACTCTCTTTCCGTGACCGCACAACGCTTGCCTCTTGGGCTGTACCTGGCATTGGGTGCTGGCCCAGCTCTGCTCCTGGCCGGTCTAGTTTGTATCATCCTTGGCTTAGCCCTGCAATGGGAATGGGTGTGGTGGCTGTTTGTTGCAGTCGGTTTTACGGTATCCCTGGCAGCAGCAGCTCATCTAGCGAGGTTCATCAGAAATCACCAACGACAGGTCCGTCGAAACCGGCGCTGGCGTGATAGGGATGCCCCCGAACACCAGGTTGGGGCACACCACTTCTCCCTTCCGAGCAGACCACCAGGTCAATCGGATACACCTCCGACCCCCCTGACTCTCGGTTCGATCGAAGATTCGCCGAGCAATCCCACATGGATAGAACCGATGATCGTCGGAACCCCTTCGCCGAGATTTGAGCCAGTACCGACCGCGGATGGGTTCAAGCCCTTCCCCTTCCGCCCCGATATGGTGATTGATGGCTGGTCTATGGCGCAAATGACAGTTCGGGGGACATCGGTACGGGGACATTTCCACCGGTACAACGGAGCCCCGCGCCAAGACGACTTTGCGATACATCGGCTGAGCGACAAGCGGATCGCTGTGGCCGTTGCCGACGGGGTCTCACAAGCGATGCAATCCCACATAGGGGCAACTACAGCGGTGCGCTACGCGATCCAATGGTTGGCTTCGCAAGCGGAAACTGACCCACTCCATCTCGACTGGCTGCCTCTGCTGCAAGGCGCCGCATGGGCACTGGCCGAACAAGTGCAGGCGTTGGCGTCTCTGAACGAGCCTGATCCCGCCCGCGCCGAGCAAGAATTAGCGTGCACATTGGTGTGCGCTCTCGTGGAGCAGTCGGGTTCCGATCAGTTCCGTGCTCACGTAGTAAGCGTGGGTGATTCCGGTGTCTGGCTACTGAGGAAAGGTTCCTTCCTGGAAGTCGCAGGCGGTAAAGCCGTTGGTAGTGGAGGTATCTCATCATCCGCGGTATCAGCCCTGCCGAGAGTTCCCAACGTGGTCACGCCGACTGTGGTGGAGTTCGGTCCAGGTGATGTCCTCATGATCGGCACGGATGGGATTGGTGATCCTCTAGGAAGCGGCACTGGTGGTGTCGGCAATCTGTTTAGGGATCTTCTCTGCGACATCGAGCCACCAACACTGCTGGAATTTGCACGCGCTGTGGATTTCAGCAGAGAGACCTTCGACGATGATCGAACCTTGGTAGCTATCCGCGTCGATCGTGCGGCTTGATGTTCGCCCGGCCTGGCCTCATTGTGCGGAAAACTTGCGCACTTGGCTGCCTTTGGCCTATGCCTGGATTCTTCACGGGGGTAGGTGGGTTCTGGGTGCTCGGAAAGGCATTCGGACTCAAGTTCGCTATATGGGGGAGAGGCATCCATGACTGCTTTATTTGCGCGACTATTCGGATCGGCGATTGTCTCGGCCGGTTTGCTGACTGTGGCCGTAGGTGTGTCTCAGGCCAGCCCGGCCATGGAGTGGGCTTGGATCGGGCCTTACTCATCGACCTGGACGTGTGAGCAGGCGCGTGATCTATGGCCTTCCTCGTCCAAACCGTGCCAGCAACGCGCGGATGGGGCGTATTTCTATGGATTGCGTCAAGCTGGCTGAGCCTAGGAGTTCGAGTCGGATGAGGGTTATGCTGGATCGGCGGGGGTTCGTCGCGAGCCTTGCCCTCGCTGCGGCGCTAGCTTCGGGCTGTACATCGGAGCCTGCGCAAGACGATCACCGGCCCCAGTCCGGGCTTGCTTCCAACGCGGAGACGCCCTCGCTGTTGGCCGGTAATGCTGCCGGGCCGCCGGCGCGGCCAGCCAACGATCCGCCGCCGATGTCGCTTCAGGACAGTTTTGAAGCAGTCAGGTCCGCCATACCGGCGAGGGTGGGGGTGGCTATTGCAACGAACGCGGGTACGACAGCATATGGCCCACTGCAAGCCGGACCAGCATGGTCGACGATAAAGGTGCCCATTGCGATTGCTGCGCTGCGAAAGTCTCCTTCGCAGGCCGCACCTTTGATCAGCAGTGCAATATCGGCGTCCGACAATAGTGCAGCAGAACAGCTTTGGTCCCTATTGGGGGACACTGCCCAGGCAGCCCAAGCGGTCGAAGGAGTTCTACGCCAAGGGGGAGATGGCAGTACCTCCGTACAAACCAAACGAGTTCGGTCGGAATTCTCGATATTCGGGCAAACCGACTGGTCGCTCACCGAGCAATCACGATTCGCTTCGCGACTGCGGTGCATTAGTGACGCCGGTCCGGTGATCGACCGGATGAAGAGTCTGATCGCCGGCCAGCAGTGGGGGCTCTTCGAATCTGATGTGGTCGCAGCCAAGGGCGGTTGGGGGCCGGATCCCGCCGGTAACTACCTTGTGCGCCAGTTCGTCGTGGTCCCTACAGATGGAGGTTCCGTAGGAGTCGCGTTGGCTGCCGAAGCCGACGACGGTTCGTTCGCGTCGGGGATCGACGCGATCAACTCGTTGGCACAATGGGTCAACCAACACATCGCCGAGTTTTCGGGCGTGCCGTGTTGAGGCCGACGCCCATCGGTTTTGCGTCGTTCGACTACACCTACCGTGGCACTTGGCGCTACCGGCACCCTGTCGCAAGGACACGCCCCCAAGGAACCGTAGATAACGATGGTTTCCTCAAGCTCACGGTTCTTGCGTTTGAGTTCCAACTCAGGTGACCACACTCACCAGGGTAAAATCCCTGCATCGGACGCCTCACCGGGGGCGACGCAGACCCCGAAGGGGCGCGGATGAAGGTAATCGTAGGTGTAACGCTTGTTGGGGCTGTTGGGGCTGTTGGGGCTGTTGTGGGCGCCTCGGCTATCGGCTTCGGGGCGGGAACCGCATCGGCATCAGTCAACCAGTGCGGCGACGCCAACGGCTACTCGGTTTCCGCCGAATCCCCAACTACCTCATGTGCTTTCGCGCTCAACGTCGCTCGTGGCGTTCCGTCGCCGTTCAACGGGAGTTCAATCAGCACAACCGCGTTCAGCCCGGCTAGCGGGATGAACTACCAGGTCACCTGCAATCGCTTGTACCAGCAGACTCTCGAATGCACCGCTGGTAGCGGCGCGATCGTCTACCTCAACAACTAACCGGAGTCAGACTGATAATGATAATGCATCTTGGCACAGGGGTGCTTTCATGTGCTGCCATCACTGCTCTAACAATCGTAATTGCCCCGAACGCTGCCGCTGATACCTTTTGCGGAACATCGAGTCGCGGGGCGTCCGTTTACGCGGGAAACAGCCAGACTTCTTGCGGGTTCGCACTCAGCGTCGCTGAGGCATACCACTCCTACGGCAATGGCTCACATCCATTCACTGCGACTAGTCCGGTCACAGGAGACACCTACACCATGACCTGCACCGTTGCAGGATCGGTATGCCAAGGCGGCAACGGCGCTGTGGTTTACCTGCGGCTCTAACGCGGATTTCCACGCAACTGGTTCGGGGCAAGGGTCTCAGGTGATTTCGTAGCGGAGGGTGCGGTTTGCGCACCAGGGGATTCGGGTGTCTTGGGGGAGGTCGGCTTGGCGGAGGACGGGCGCGTAGGCGCGTCGGTCGAGTCGGACGGTGATGGTGGCGCCGCGGGTGGTGATCGTGCCGGGGGTTTCGAGGAAGCGGCGTTGCAGCACGTCGGGGGTGACGGTGGCGTAGCCGGGCAGGCGGGCGCGGAGCGCGGAGGTGAGGGCTTGGGCGAGCACGCAGAGCATGATGTCGAGGTCGACGTTGAGGTTGACGGTGGAGGACAGGGCGTCGGCGTGGAAGGCTTGGATGATCTCGGCGAGCCGTTGCTCGATGGTCATTCGCCGCGCGTAGTGCTCGATGAGCGCCTTGGCCGGCAGGTCGTGGTCGTTGGTGATGATCACGGTCGGTGCGTCGCGGCCGAGTCCGGTGACGACGAGTTGACGCACGGTGCCGGGGTAGCTGGTCAGTCGTATTCCGGTGGCGTCGTGGACTTTGGGCCGGTTGAACTTTCCGGGCCGGTCCAGCGTCACGGTGGTGAAGTCGGTGTCGGTGAGGGCGTCGATGTGTTTCACCAGGGCGGGTGAGCGCATGCGCAGGGTGAGGAAGGTGACGCCGCGGTTGTCGAGTTCGCCGAGCACGGCGTGGGTGGTGACCTTCTGGTCCATGATCAGCATGTCCGGGTCGGTGCCGGAGGCGGTTTTCCAGTGGTCGCAGAACGCGATGACCTCGCGGGCCTGGGTGGATTTGGTGATGTCGGCGTTGGCGTAGATGAGGTTGTGGGTGCCGCTGTCCTGGGCGAAGAAGGTCAGTACGGAGCGGGCGCGTTGGGAGCGGGTGGGTACGTAGTGTTTCTCCAGCCCCGGGTCGTGGCCCCAGTGCATGACGGCGTGGAAGTCCAGGTCGAAGATCGCGTCGGCGGCGGTGGCCAGCCCGCGCTCGATCATCCGGGCGTCGAGGGCGGCCAAAAACCGGCGCTGGTGGTCATGGTCGGTGCGGTAGGAGTAGTCGGTGAGCGCGGACTTCTTCGGCAGCACCGCCAGCCCGGCGAACAACGCGGCGGCGGGGTCGGAGATCAGCAGGTCGTCGACGTGGGAGACCCGGCGGGTGCGGGTCAGTTTCAGCGCCAGCAGCGATAGCAGCCACGAGGTCGCGGGCACCACCCGGGTGCCCGGATAGCCGGCCTGTTTCACCAGGGCGGGCAGGTCGAGCGCGACCAGATCCGGTAGGAGCAGCAGAAGTCCGGCCTTGCCGGTTTCCACTGTGGCGGGCCAGGTTTGGAAGTCCAGCCGCGCGGTGCGGGGCAGCCGGGTGTCGCGTCCCGACGTGGCCGGCGACACGCTGGCGGCTGGCTCGGGATGGCGCAGCAGCCGCCCGAAGCCTTCCTCGGCGAGGATTTCGCCCACGCTGGTGCGGTTGAGCGGGGTGCCCTCCCCGGCGAGTCGGGCGGAGATCTCGTAGGTGGACAATCCGTTGCGGCGCAGCTCGATCACCCGGCCGCGCACCCGGTCCTTGGCCGGCGCCGACCCGGGCGGCGGGCCGGGTTTGCGGGCCGGGGCGAACAACTCCAGCTTCCCGGCCCGGTACTCACGCACCAGGTTCACCATCGCCCACCGGGTGTAGCCGAACCGCCGCGCGGCCTCGGCGTGGGTCGCCCCGTCGACGAAGAACGCGCGCAGCGCCTCGTAGCGGCGGTGGTTCACCTGCTCCGGCGCGGTGAACCACTCCGCACCCGATCCTTGTGGTGATCCGGCTGTCATATTGCGTTTCTACCACGAGCGGAATCGGCGATTGCGGACGCTGAACGCCGCGCGCGTCCGCCGCCCCACCAGCGTTTTCGCTGCTCAGTGGCCTGCCCTTACGTGACCACGGGACATCACGGTTTCATAACAGAATTACAGATTCCCGATTCAACAGCCAAATAGTAGCAAGACCGTGCGCCATCCTGCCTGACCCTTCGTCGGATCTGCCCAGGTCAGTGGCTACTTGTCGATACAGCAGGGTTGCGGCGAACCAACTTCCCGGAAATCCGCGCTAAGGGGCGTGGGAGACTCCAATATATGGCTCCAATGAATCGCCCCGGGTTTCGTGCACACCGGTTTATGGGTGTGCAGCCGCGGATTGGGCTGTCTCCGTAGCGTAGTACGCCTGCTCGCACTCGATGGGTGGGATCCGTCCGAGGCGGTGCATGAGGCGGCTGGTGTTGTACCAGTGCACCCACGCAGCGGTCAGTGACTCGACGTCGGCGATACGGCGCAGCGGCCCGCACCGAAATGGGGAGTCGTCCCGGATCGCTTCGGTCTTGTACAGGCCGATGGTGGTCTCGGCCAGGGCGTTGTCGAAGGCATCGCCCACCGACCCGATCGATGCCACCAACCCCGAAAGCGACAGGGTTTCCCCGAACCGCACCGACGTATACTGTGACCCAGCATCTGAATGATGAATAGTGTTGCTAGACAATGGATTACCGTCACGTTCGCGAAGCGCGGCGGCCTGGGTGATCGTCCTGCGGACGAACGTGTCGGTTTTGGTGGTGGCGCATTCCCAGCCCACTATCCGCCCGGCGTACGCATCGATGGCAAACGCGGTGTACGCGAACGCTCCGGACGCCAATGGCACGTAGGTGATGTCTTATGCCGACCCTCGAAATATGCCGATCACTTCAGTAATGGTGTTGGCCAATGGCGGTGTTGAGGTGCAAAAGGTCGGCATAGTCGCGTAGTCGTGGTCACGCTTCAGGCATGGAATTGTCTGGAGGTGAGGTTCGTGACGAAGAGATCGCCGACGGCCCGGTCGTATCCGGTTCGGGTCCCGCGGGTTCCGGTGGGTCCTTTGGCGCCGATGGTGCTGGGCCAGTGTTCGGGATGGTTGGCCAGGCTGGGTTATTCGCCGGGTTCGGCGGCCGCGGTCGTGAATGTGTTGGAACGGCTGAGCTGGTGGATGCAGCTGGTGGGCGCCGGGGTCGATGACATCGACGAGGATCTGCTCGCCCGGTTCCTCGCAGTCGAGGGATCCCGAGATCTTCCGTGCGTGTCAGTGAAGCAGTGGATTGGCACGATGCGCAGGTTCTTGACCGCAGCGGGATATCTGAGTGCGGCTGTGGTCCAGTCGGATTCACTGACGCCGGCGCAGTCGGCGGTGGCGGACTGGTGTTCGTGGATGCGTGAACAGCGCGGCCTGGCCGAGAAGACCATTACGGCCCGTTGTCACTACGCGGCCGGCCTTCTGGATGTGCTGACCGCGGCTGACGGGTCGGTGCAGTGGCGGCGTCTGGACGCGTCGATCGTCAACGCATACGTCGCTGAGCGTGGACGCCCTTACGGCATTGCTGCTCGTGCTCACATCGTCGGGTCCGTCCGCTGCCTGCTGCGGTGGGCGTTGAGCACCGGCCGCCTCGATCGGGACCTGAGCGCCGGGATCCTCAAGCCTGCCCGGACGCGGCGATCGTTGCCGCGGGGTGTGCACGCCGATCAGGTCGCGGCCTTGGTGGGCGTGTGCGATGCGGCCACCGCACTCGGGGCGCGGGACCGGGCGCTCGTCATGATCCTGGTGCGGTGTGGACTGCGTGCTGGCGAGGCCGCGCGTCTGAGTCTTGACGACATCGACTGGTCACGTGGATATCTCAGGGTGACTGGCAAGGGCCGTGAGCACTCGTTGCCGATTCCGGTCGATGTGGGTCAGGCATTGGAGGCGTGGTTGCGGCTGCGGCCTCCCGCACTGGACCGAGCCGTGTTCGTGCGGCTGCGGGCGCCGCGGCAGATGATGACGACCTCGGGCATTTCGGGGGTCATCGCCCGGTTGTCGGATCTGGCGGGGATCGACCGGATCTACGCGCACCGACTGCGGCACACCGCCGCGATGGACGTGTTGGCCGCGGGTGGCTCCTTGACCGAAGCCAGGGAGCTTCTGGGTCATGCGTTCACCGTCACCACGATGGCCTACGCGAAAGTGGACCTCGTATCGCTGCGTGAGCTGGTCGTCCCGTTCGGGCAGGTGCCGCGATGACGACACTTCGTGAACGACTCGACGAGTACTTGGAGCTGCGCCGGTCTCTCGGGTTTCAGCTCAACGACCTTGAACGGCAGGTCGGTCGGTTCTGCTCCTGGCTCCAAGCTCGCGGCCAAACAACGACTTTCACCATTGATGATGCCGTGGCCTGGGCCCGGCTCAACCCTGATGCGCACCCCTCGTGGTGGGCGACGCGCCTGTCGTTGGTGCGCCGCTTCGCCGCCTACCTCAACGCCAACGATGTCGAGGTCCCCGTCATCCCCAGTGGCTTGCTTGCGGCCCGCAAGCCCCGAGCCGTTCCCTTCATCTACAGCCAACAAGACATCGATGCGTTGCTTGCCGCCTGCGACACCGAGTTTGCCGACGAGCGGATCGCCGCGACCCTACGCACCGTCATCGGCCTGCTCGCCGCCACCGGCCTGCGGATCAGCGAAGCACTGAACCTGCGAGTCCCTGACATCGACCAGCACAACGACCTGCTGATGATCAAGGCCGCGAAGTCGCACGAGCGACTCGTCCCGGTTCACCCGTCGACGACGGCCGCCCTCCTGCAGTACATCGCTTTGCCTGCCCGGATAGCCACACACCCCGACCCGGCCGGCCCGGTCTTCGTGACCGGCAAGGGGACCGGATACGTCTACGTGTCATTCCAATCCTTGTTCAAGCGAGTCCGCGACGCTGCCGGGCTCGCCCCGCGCGGCAGGGCACGCCCCCGACTGCACGACCTCAGACATTAGGTAGACGGCGGGGTTATGCGCCCTGTCGGTGTGTTTCTGCTGGCTAAGGGGTTGCTGCGGGCGGTTCTGTCCGCATAACGGCGCACGTGTCGGGTTCCCTCGTTGTGCGGCTGGGCGCTTTTCGCGTAGGCGGAAAATCACTTTGTGTTCATTCCGCTACCGAATGCAGAGGTGATTCTGATGGACGAGAAAGCTGCCCAGGACGCGGTCGGCCGCGTAGTAGAGGTGTTGCGCGCCGCTGGCAGATCCGAGGCCACGGTCGGGCGCCACCGGGTCGTACTGGACCGGTTCGCCGTCTTTCTAGCTGTGCGCAACCTGGATGTGGCGAGCGAAGCGATGTGCATCGAATTCGTCATGGACCTGACCGGGGTGAGGTTGGGGTCGTTGCGAGAACCGGTGACAGACAAGAAGGTTCAGGCGGTTCGTCGGCCGGTGGTGTTAATGGCGGAGATGCTGGCCGGCCGGGCGGTCGATATCGACCGGCCGGTGATCGCGGCGAAGGACGATTGTCCTACCGGGTTCCGTCGGCTCAGGGACGATTACCTCGCTTCATGCCGCAAACGCGGCAACGCCGATGCGACCGTGATCGCCAAGGACAAAGCGGCCAGCAAACTCTTGGCCTACCTGGACGAGATGGGTGCCCGTGATCTCGCGGGACTCGACGTGCGAGACGTGTCGGGATTCCTGCTGCGCCAACGCCATCTACGGCGCAAGACCGTTGCGGCCATGAGATCGTGCCTGGCGGACTTCCTGTCGTTTCTGTCCGTCACGGGACGGACACCGACCTGCCTCGCAAGCAGGCTGCCGCGGCACCGGCATGTGCGTCACGAGTCCGAGCCTCATCTGTGGACCGTCGATGAGATCCGCAGGTTGCTGGCCGGGATCGACCGCGAGTCTGCTACCGGCAAGCGTGACTTCGCGATGATCCTGACCGCCGCCCGGCTGGGCCTGCGGATATCGGATCTGCGTCACCTTGAGTTGTCCGATTTGGACTGGCGGGCGAAGACGATCACGATTGTTCAGCACAAGACGGGCCGGCCGCTTTGTCTTCCGCTGCTCGACGACGTCGGCTGGGCGATCATCGACTACATGCGGGGCGGTCGTCCCGAGACGGTCTGCCGCAAGGTGTTCGTCAAGCACCGCCACCCGTTCGATACGTTCGGGTGCGCCTCCTCGATCGCCTCTCGGCTGTCAAGGCACGCTGTCCGTGCGGGGATCGTCTTCCCGCCGGACCAGGTCTGCGGGATGCATTCGCTGCGCGGCGCGCTGGCTGTGGCCATGACCGGCACCGGCGCGTCGATACCGGTGGTATCGGCTGTGTTGGGGCATGCGTCGAGCGATACGACGCAGGCCTACTACCTGCGGTTCGACGTCGAACGCCTGCGGTGTTGCGCGTTGGACGTCGAAGAGGTCACCGAACCTGCCCAGGCGGGTGAGCGTGATGCCTGAGATGACACTGCCCGGCCTGGTCGCCGAGCTGGTCGCTGTGCGTCACGCCGGCGGATACAGGTTCAAAGTCCCAGAACGGGTCCTGCGCCAGTTCGCGGACCACTGCCGCAGGGAGGGCTACCCGGACGGGTCGATCACCAAAGAAGCGGTCGACGGGTTCCTCTACGGCCGTCACCTGCGGTCGAGCACCCTGCGGCGCAACGAGTTGGTGCTGCGCCAACTGGCCGCTCATGCCCAAGCCGCCGGCTGGCAGGCATACATGCCGGCCGCGGCAACCCTGGTCCGTGCCCGTCATCAGGTGCCGTATGTGTTCACCGACGACGAGGTGCGCCGATTGTTCGCTGTAATCGATTCCCAGCCGATGTCCTCGTATTCGAACAAGGCGATGGTCGACCCGGTGTTGTTTCGAGTGCTTTATGGCGCCGGGCTGCGCATCTCCGAGGCGCTGAACCTGACCGTCTCGGACGTGGACACGCAGTCCGGGACGCTGAAGATCCGGGACTCGAAAAACGGTGCGGGCAGGACCATCCCGATCACCCGCCGGCTGGCTGCGACTGTGGATTCCTACATCGCGGCCGCGCACCCGGTGCCCGAACCCGACGCTCACGTCTTCTACAGCAGGGCACCGGGCAGCCCGATCAACCAGGCGAGCATCTACGTCCGGTTCCGCAGCTATTTAGCCGACGCCGGAATCCCGCATTTCACCGGCGGCCCGCATCCGCACTCGCTGCGTCACGGATTCGCCGTCGCCAACCTGCGGCGCTGGGCCGAAGCCGGCACCGATGTGGCCGTGATGTTGCCCTACCTGGCCTGCTACCTGGGCCACGCCGACCTGCGCGGCACCCAGTACTACCTGCGGCTCACCGCTGATGCCTATCCCGAGGTGATAGTCAAAGCCCAAATCCGGTTCGGCTACGTCATTCCCGCCCCACCCGGAAGCGAGTCATGACCCGGCAGCGGCCGGCGCCGGCGGCGGATCTTGCCGGGCGCCACCTAGCGAAGTTCTTCACCGACCACCTGGCCGGGGAACGCGCAGCCTCGCCGAGAACCATCGCCTCCTACCGGGACGCGATCAAACTCCTGCTGATCTGGTTCAAAAACGCCGAGCGCATACCGCCGGAGAAACTGCGTCTGGCCGACATCGACCGGCCCCACATCCTGCGGTTTTTGAATTGGCTGGAAACTGAGCGGAACTGCTCGGCAGCCACCCGCAACCAGCGCCTGGCGGTGATCAAATCGTTTTGCCGCTACACCGCCGTCGAACAGCCCGACCACCTCGACCAGCTCACCCAGATCCTGGCGATCCGGCAGAAGAACACCCCCGCCCCGGATCTGGGACACCTGACCGGCGACGAGATCAAGGTACTGCTCGCCCAGCCCGGCACCGCCAGTACACGCGCCATCCGCGACACCGTGCTGCTCGCCCTGGCCTACGACACCGCCGCCCGCGCCCAAGAGCTCTGCGACCTCAACGTCGCCGACATCCGCCCCGCCAACCCGATCACCGTGACGATCCACGGGAAGGGCTCCACGATCCGATACGTGCCCCTGATGGGCCCGACCGCCAGACTCGTCACCGACTACCTCGCCCACCTCCCGCCGCACCCCGGACTCGGCGCCGACACCGACCCACTGTTCCACGGGCCCAACCACTCCAGACTGACCAGATCCGGCATCGCCAAGATCCTCGCCCGCCAGGTTCGAGCCGTCCGGGCCGACGACCCCGGCTGGGCACCCGGACTGCCGGTCACACCCCACACCCTGCGGCGTAGCAGGGCGATGCACCTGATCCAGGCCGGCATAAACCTGATCTACATTCGTGACCTGCTCGGCCACGCCGACGTGTCCACCACCGAGATCTACGCCCGCGCCGACGCCGAGACCAAACGCAAAGCGATCGAGAACGCCTACCAGCCGCTGACCCCGGACGTGCTGCCGGACTGGACCTCGGATGCGTCGTTGATCGGCTGGCTCGACTCGCTGGGCCGTTGACGCCGCCCCGCCGTTATGCGGACAGAACCGCCCGCAGCAACCCCTTAGCCAGCAGAAACACACCGACAGGGCGCATAACCCCGCCGTCTACCTAATGTCGCTTATGTGGAATTCCGCATAACCGGCACACCTTCGCCACCGCGCACATGACCGTGGCCTACGCCCACGGCGGTGACCCCGACCGGGTGCTGTCGCTGCTGGCCACCTGGCTGGGGCACTCGGACGCCGCTCACACCTACTGGTATCTGACCGCGACCGGGGAACTCATGGCCCTGGCAGCGGGCATGCTCGAATCCATCTCTGAAAGTGAACTGCCATGAACGCCTTGGCTATTAGCCTGCAAACCTATTTCACGACCTTCGCCCACACCCAGCGTGACCTGTCGGTCAACACCATCGCCTCCTACCGAGACACCTGGCGGATGCTGCTGAAGTACCTGACCGCGACGCTCGGGGTTCCCGCCGACGCGCTCGACTTCGACGCCGTCACCGCGGCAAACGTCACCGGGTTCCTCGACCACCTCGAACAAGGACGTGGCAACAGCACCAGAACCCGCAACGCCCGACTCACCGCGATCCGCGCCGTGCTCGGCCGGGCCCTACCCGATCATCCCGAGCGCGCCGCCACCATCACCCAGGTCCTGGCGATCCCACCCAAACGCACGATCAGGCCCGTCATCGAGTTCCTCACCCCCGCAGAGGTCGACGCATTACTCGCCGCACCGGATTGCACTACCTGGACCGGGCGACGCGACCATGCCCTGCTGGCCATGACCGCGCAGACCGGTCTGCGGATCAGCGAGATCTGCTCACTGACCCACGACGACATTCACCTCGGCACCGGCCCCCATATCGCCTGCACCGGCAAAGGGCGTCGCCAACGCATCACCCCGCTGACCAGAGCCACCGTCAGCACCATGACCACCTACCTCGCCGAACGGATGACCCGGCCAGGCTCTGCGCTGTTCTGCGGCCCTCACGGACAACCCTTGTCACGTGACGCAATCGAACATCGCCTCGCCAAGCACCTTGCTACTGCGGCGACCACCTATCCCAGCCTCACCACCAAGCACGTCACGATGCACACCCTGCGCCACACCGCGGCGATGAACCTTCTCACCGCCGGAGTCGACGTCTCCGTCATCGCGCTGTGGCTCGGGCACGCCGACACCCACAGCACCGACGCCTACCTCCACGCCGACATGGGCATCAAGCAAGCCGCCATCGACCGGACCAGGCCACCCGACACCAAACCAGGGACCTACCAGCCCGAACCCGACATCCTGGCCTGGCTCACCTCGCTTTGACTATGCCGACCGAACAACCCCAAAAGCGCTATCGAAGTACACCATTACTGAAGTGATCGGCATATTTCGAGGGTCGGCATAAGACATGAAATGCCGACGTCGGCATTTCATGTCCGCCACGAGCAGCCTGTTGGGGGCCGGTACCGCGAACTGGCGGTCCACCAGATCCGGGGCGCGGCCGGCTGCCGGGTCGACGATGGTGGTGCGGACCTTCTTGCGCCGCCGCACCCCTTCCCACCCGTTGGCAGCCATCAGTCGTTCCACGGTGCAACGGGCCACCTCAATGCCCTGCCGTTGCAGATGAGCCCACATCTTGGTGGCCCCGTACAACGATTCTGGCTTGCGCCGGCCTGCTCGTCGGGTTCGTAGAAGCTGGCCAGTATCTCCACGATCACCACGTCCCACAACGCCCGGTTCGACGGTGGCCGGGACAGCCAGGCGTAGAACGTCCTCGGGGCGATCTGACATCCGTGCTCGGAGAGCACGCGGCAGATCGGAACGACCCCGAACCGAGCGCGATGCTCGGCGATGAACGCACAGATCAACGGTGTCGCGGGTCGCTCTCCCGCGCGAAGAAACTTGTTGCCGCCTTGAGTATTTCGATGGTTTGCTCAAGCTCACGGTTCTTGCTTTTGAGTTCACGCAATTCTCGCGCGGTATCGGTAGGGATCCCATCACGCTGGCCGGCGTCCACCCGAGCCTGAGCCACCCAGCGGCGTAGCGTCTCGGTGAGGTTTTCTCACTTGGGGCGTGTGAGGTTTATGTGACTGGAGTTTCCGGCGTGTCGTGAGAGCAGGACGTGGGGCCCCGCTCAAGGATCGGTTTCGACCAAGAAAGCCGTTCTGCCGCAAGAGGACCCCACGTGTTCACTTATCTCAGGTGTTGACGGCGGGCTCCTCGCAATGTGAGCGCCGGTGCACGCGGATCTCGTAGATCAGTCCGGCCAGGCCGACACTCGCAGTGCACGCCGACACCAGGAACATCAGTGGGCTGACATTGCCAGTGAGGGCATCGCCCAGGATCACCACCGCCGCGGTACCGGGAATCACACCGGCCAGCGTCGCCAGGCTGTAGGGGAGCAACCGCACAGCCGAGGCGCCTGCCGCATAGTTGAGGACCGCGAACGGCACTGCCGGGATCATCCGCATCGAGAGCACCGTCACCCATCCGCGCTCGCGAAGCCGGCCGTCCAGTGACTCGACCCGGGGGTGCAGGGTCAGCCGGCTGAGCTGCCATCCGGCTGCCCGCACCAGCACCACGGCCAGCACCGCGCTGAGCGTGCTGGCCGCGACCGCGATGACCACGCCGACCAGCGGGCCGAACAGCAGGCCTGCGGCGAGCGTGAACGCGGTCCTGGGAAACGGGAAGACCGTCATCACGGTGTGGGCCGCGAAGAAGACGAGCGGGAACCACGGACCCGCGGCCGTCGCCCACTCCCGAAGCTGTATCGCACTCGGTAAGGGGACCAGTAGCGCGATTGCGACGAGAATCACAATTGTCGCGGCGATGCCCACGACGCGACGGCGAGGCAGTTGGGTGGCCGTCGACGTCACTGCGGCCCAGACCGCGCGCAACGTGGTGACGACGGATTTCACGTCTGCCAACCCTACGTGTCGCGGGAACGTGCTGCCGATGACGCTACTGCTCAGTAGCTTTTGCCCGCCGTACGCTGCCGTGCTGCCGATCATTTAGCCTCAGGTGTAAGAGGCCAGTCAGGCTGGCTAATCTCACTAGGTCAGATAGCCCGTAAAGGCCGCAACCCAGGAGTCGCGAGTGTCTTCGAGCGTCATTGAATCGGATCGCGAGCGCTGGCGCTCCGGTGTGGCCGGCGTGCTGGCGAAGAGCCTGCGGCGTGACGCCGCGGATCTGCCCGCCGAGCCCGAACGTCTGCTCGACACACCGACCTATGAAGGCTTCCCGGTGCGGCCGCTGTACACCGCGCTCGACGGTGTGCCGGAATCGCCGCTGCCCGGGCAATGGCCGTTCGTGCGTGGGGGTGACGCCCGCCGCGATGTGCTGGCCGGGTGGAAGGTCGCCGAGCAGTTCCCGGCGACCGCGTCCGGTGCATCCGAAGCCAATGGAGCGCTACTGCTGGCGCTGACCGAGGGCACCAGTGCGCTGGTCCTGCGTGTCGGTGGCGATTCGGGGGTGGTCGCGGCCGATCTGGACCGACTGCTCGACGGTGTCTTTCTCGATCTCGTGCCGGTGATACTCGACGCCGGCGCCGACCTCGCCGCCGCCGCCGACGCGCTACTGCCCAAGGTGGCCGGCTTCGATGACGAGGAGCGCGCGCGGCTGTCGCTGGATCTGGGTGCCGATCCACTCACCGCGCCGTTGAGCGGACACGCCGCAGCCGGGCTCGCCGATGTCACCGCGATCGCCGCACGAACGGCCGGTCAGCGCGGGGTGCGGACCATCACCGTCGACGGCCCCGCGCTGCATAACCGCGGCGCGAGTGCGTCCTGGGAGTTGGCCGGTGCGATCGCGGCAGGAGTGAGCTACCTGCGCCTGCTCAACGCACGCGGACTGACGGTTTCCGACGCACTGAGCCAGATCAGTTTCCGGTTCGCCGCCGATGACGACCAGTTCATGGCCATCGCGAAACTGCGTGCCGCCCGCCGGCTGTGGGCACGGGTGGCCGAGGTCGCCGGTGACAGTGCAGCCGGTGCTGCCACCGTGCACGCGGTGTCGTCGGCGCCGATGATGAGCCAGCGCGACCCCTGGGTGAACATGCTGCGCACCACGCTGGCGGCGTTCGCGGCCGGCGTCGGTGGCGCCGACACCGTGTTGGTGCAACCCTTCGATTCCGCGATCCCCGGCGGATTGCCCGGCACCGCAACCAGTTTCACTCGCCGGATGGCACGCAACACCCAGCTGTTGCTGATGGAGGAGTCCCATCTCGGGCGGGTGCTCGACCCGTCGGCCGGGTCGTGGTTCGTCGAGGACCTGACCTCGCAGCTGGCACAGCAGGCCTGGGCGCACTTCCAGGACCTCGAGTCGCGCGGTGGATTCGTCGAGTCCCGTGAGTACCTGGCCGAGCAGATTGCGCAGGTGAGCGATCAGCGGGCCGATGACATCGCACACCGCAAGACGCCCGTCACCGGGATCAACGAGTTCCCCAATCTGGCCGAGAAGCCGCTCCCGCAGACCACTGCCGAAAACGCGATACAGCGCTACGCGGCGGGCTTCGAGGCGCTGCGGGACCGCTCGGATGCCTATCTGGCCGAGCACGGGAAGCGGCCCGAAGCGGTGCTGCTGCCGTTGGGCCCGCTCGCCGAGCACAACATCCGGACCACGTTCGCCGCGAATCTGCTGGCCTCCGGCGGCATCGAGACCGTCAACCCCGGCACGGTCGACGCGACCGGCGTGGCGGCGGCCGTCGGTGGCCATCGGGCGGTGGTGATCTGCGGTACCGACGCCCGTTACGGCACCGAGGCGCAGGCCGTTGTCGCAGCCGTTCGCGCGGCGGGTGATTCGCACATCTACCTCGCCGGACCGGAGAAGGCCATCGGGGACGCGACTGCGCGCCCCGACGAATACCTGACCGCGAAGATCAACGCCATCGAGGCGCTGGCGACCCTGCTCACCCTTTTGGGGGCCTGATATGACCGCCACGAAATCCGTCATCGGCAGCTTCGCCGAGGTGCCCCTTGAGGGCGACGCCGGGCGGCCACCGACCCCGGAGGCGGTGACCGAGCAGGTCGCGGTCGCCGCCGCCGCGCACGGTTACACCCCCGAACAGCTGGTGTGGGCGACGCCGGAGGGTATCGATGTCAAGCCGGTGTACATCGCCGCCGACCGCGATGACGCGGTCGCTGCGGGATACCCGGTGGACAGCTTCCCGGGCGAGCCACCGTTCATCCGCGGGCCCTATCCGACCATGTACGTCAACCAGCCGTGGACCGTCCGCCAGTACGCCGGGTTCTCCACCGCTGCCGAGTCGAACGCGTTCTACCGGCGCAACCTGGCGGCCGGTCAGAAGGGCCTGTCGGTGGCCTTCGACCTGGCCACCCACCGCGGCTACGACTCCGACCATCCAAGGGTGGCCGGTGACGTCGGGATGGCCGGCGTGGCCATCGACTCGATCCTGGACATGCGCCAGCTGTTCGACGGAATCGACCTGTCGACGGTCTCGGTGTCGATGACCATGAACGGTGCCGTGCTGCCGATCCTGGCGCTTTACGTGGTGGCGGCCGAGGAGCAGGGCGTGCCGCCGGAGAAGCTGGCCGGCACCATCCAGAACGACATCCTCAAAGAGTTCATGGTCCGCAACACCTACATCTATCCGCCGAAGCCCTCGATGCGGATCATCTCCGACATCTTCGGATACACCAGCGTGAAGATGCCGAAGTTCAACTCGATCTCGATCTCGGGCTACCACATCCAGGAGGCCGGTGCGACGGCCGATCTGGAGCTGGGCTACACGCTGGCCGACGGTGTCGAGTACATCAGGGCCGGGCTCGACGCCGGGCTGGACATCGACAAGTTCGCGCCGCGCCTGTCGTTCTTCTGGGGCATCGGGATGAACTTCTTCATGGAGGTCGCCAAGCTGCGTGCGGGCCGGCTGCTGTGGAGCGAGCTGGTCGCACAGTTCGAGCCCAAGAGCGCGAAATCCCTGTCCTTGCGCGCACATTCGCAGACCTCAGGCTGGTCACTGACCGCCCAGGACCCGTTCAACAACGTCGCCCGCACCTGCATCGAGGCGATGGCCGCCACCCAGGGGCACACCCAGTCACTGCACACCAACGCCCTCGACGAGGCGCTGGCGCTGCCGACCGACTTCTCCGCGCGCATTGCCCGCAACACCCAGCTCCTGCTGCAGCAGGAGTCCGGAACCACCCGGCCGATCGACCCGTGGGGCGGCTCGTACTACGTCGAGTGGCTGACCCACCAGCTGGCCGAGAAGGCCCGGGCGCATATCAAGGAGGTCGCCGAGCACGGCGGCATGGCGCAGGCCATCGGGGAGGGCATCCCGAAACTGCGCATCGAGGAGGCAGCCGCCCGCATCCAGGCCCGCATCGATTCGGGTGCGCAGCCGGTGATCGGCATCAACAAGTACCAGGTGACCGAGGATCAGGAGATTGAGGTCTACAAGGTCGAGAACAGCCGGGTGCGTGCCGAGCAGCTGGGCAAGCTCCAACGGTTGCGCGCCGACCGCGCCGAGGCGGCGACCCAGGCTGCACTGGCCGAATTGACCCGCGCCGCGGCGGCCACCGGTGTGGCCGGCGAGGACGGTCTGGGCAACAACCTGATGGCGCTGGCCATCAATGCCGCCCGCGCGCACGCCACTGTCGGTGAAATCTCCGATGCCCTGGAGAAGGTGTACGGCCGGCATCGGGCCGAGATCCGCACCATCGCCGGGGTGTACCGCGATGAGGTGGGTAAGGCTGGGAACGTGACTACCGCAACGGATCTGGTGGAGAAGTTTGCCGAGGCCGACGGCCGCCGTCCGCGCATCCTGGTCGCGAAGATGGGCCAGGACGGCCACGACCGTGGCCAGAAGGTGATCGCAACGGCGTTCGCCGACATCGGTTTCGACGTCGACGTCGGCTCACTGTTCTCCACGCCCGACGAGGTCGCGCGCCAAGCCGCCGACAACGACGTGCACGTCGTCGGGGTGTCCTCGCTGGCCGCCGGTCACCTGACACTGGTCCCCGCACTGCGGGACGCCCTTGCCGAGGTGGGCCGACCGGACATCATGGTTGTCGTCGGTGGGGTCATCCCGCCGGGCGATTTCGACGAGCTCTATGCGGCCGGCGCGACCGCGATCTTCCCGCCCGGCACCGTGATCGCCGATGCGGCCATCGGTCTGCTCCAGAAGCTGGCCGGACGACTCGGTTATACCCTGAGCTAGATGACGCAGACCGTCAGTGACCTCGCCGCGGCCATTCGCGGCGGCGAGCGCGCCGCGTTGGCGCGGGCGATCACCCTGGTTGAGTCGACCAGGACTGACCATCGGGAGCGTGCGCAGCGGCTGCTGCTGGAGCTGATGCCCGACGCAGGCCGGGCCCTGCACGTCGGTATCACCGGGGTGCCGGGGGTGGGCAAGTCGACCACCATCGAGGCGCTGGGTATGCACCTCATTGAGCGCGGGCACCGCGTCGCTGTGCTGGCCGTCGATCCGTCGTCCACCCGCACCGGGGGATCCATCCTCGGTGACAAGACGCGGATGGCGCGACTGGCTGTACACCCGGATGCGTATATCCGGCCGTCGCCGACATCGGGCACCCTGGGCGGCGTTGCCCGCGCAACCCGGGAGACGATCGTGTTGCTGGAGGCGGCCGGGTTCGACGTCATCCTGGTCGAGACGGTGGGTGTCGGGCAGTCCGAGGTCACGGTCGCCGATATGGTCGACACCTTCGTCTTCCTGACTATGGCCCGCACCGGGGACCAGTTGCAGGGCATCAAGAAGGGCATCCTGGAACTCGCCGACGTGGTGGTGGTGAACAAGGCCGATGGCGCGCACGCCGTCGAGGCCAAGGCCGCCGCACGCGAGCTCACCGGTGCGCTGCGGCTGATCTATCCGCATGAAACCCTTTGGCGGCCACCAGTTCTCACAATGAGCGCACTGACCGGTGACGGCCTGTCCGAGCTGTGGGAGACCGTCCAGAAACATCGCAAGGTGTTGACCGACGCGGGGGAGTTCGATGCGCGAAGGCGCGCCCAGCGGGTCAACTGGACATGGTCGATGGTCCGCGACACGGTGCTGGACCGGGTGCTCAGCAACCCGGAGGTGAACCGGATCCGCGCTGGGGTGGAACGTCAGGTGCGAGATGGCGAACTCACCCCGGCGCTGGCGGCGCAGGAGATCCTGGACGCCGCCGCTGGTCCGCAGGACTATTCGACGTGATTCACGCGGTAGCCGTGTGCGGTTGGGCGCCAACGCCGAACTCAACCACCGTCGGCGATGCCTTCGCCGAATCAGACTGTGCCCGAACAGAATCGGTCATATCGGTGCAGCCGCAGTCGTACTAGCAACCCTGCAAGGGGACACCACACACCCTCTTCGGCAGCCACTTCCTTGTTGGATTTACCTGCCGCGCAACCCAACACGATCCGAAGCCGCTGGGGCTCCTGCTCGCCATCCACCAGGCCTGCAATGATTCAACGAACTTGCGGCGCAGGACACTGGACGGCCCGGCGTGGCTCGCTCCAAAATTTGCTGGGCCCGCAACGAACGCGTCAGTAGGAACGCCGCAGGGTATTGCTGCGGCGTTCGCCTATGCCTGGCGGCCGGTGTCGGCAGGATCCAAGTGGCGGATGTCACTACTTGACATCGCCAGGTTTTTTGAACAGCGTGCGATGGCCGTTTTCGTTACCCCACAATAAGTTGCCGGTGGTCTCGACCTGATCGGATTGTGATACCGGGAGCGAGGGCGGGGTGTTGCATTGGTGGCGCGAGTGGGACTCATATTTCTGCTGCTAGATTCTTATAAATGGGGGTACCCGGCAGTAGGCGAACACTTGTTCCGGTGGGTCGAACGAGGGTGTGCCCCACTAATTTACGTTAGCTTCAGTTATTAGCTATAGTCCGACGTGGCTAATGTTTACCCCAACTACGTGACGCACGACACATTTACCGAGACGTCAATTTTTAGGCCTATGCGCAGGTAGCGGGCATGTCCGCAGTAGCTAGGCGATCTGATACTGCTCGTGGAGCCCGTGCATCGCGGCGTTCGAGACTGTACGGTGCTCAGAGGATTTGCTCAGTTGTTAACGTCGTCGTCAACGAAGACGATCACGCCACCGACTCACCGACGAGTTTTGGCATTGGAGCGGAGAAAGTATCTGGGCAGCGCAGTGTGGCGCACCTGAGTCCACGAGCCGTATCTGCTGGCTCGCTCGTCTTTGGAAGTAGCTGTCCCGAAAGAGGTTGGAAGCAAGTTGGTTGAGACAGCTGTCACAGCGGTCGCCGTCATCGGTATGGCCGTTCGGTTGCCTGGCGGAATCGACTCACCTGAGCAGATGTGGCAGGCACTGCTCCGCGGCGATGATTACGTCACCACGGTTCCGCTCGAACGCTGGGACGCCGAGGAGAACTACGACCCCGAGGTCGGTGTCCCCGGCCGCTCGGTGTCCAAGTGGGGCGCCTTCCTCGATGACGTGGCGGGCTTCGACGCCGATTTCTTCGGCATCGGCGACCGCGAAGCGACCGCAGCTGATCCGCAGCACCGCCTTCTCCTGGAAACTGCCTGGGAGGCAGTAGAGCACGCTGGCATCGATCCCGCCACCCTGGACGGATCGATGACAGGCGTCTTCATGGGCCTGACGACCAACGACTATCAGCTGATCGCTGCCGATGCGCATGCCATCGAGGGGCCCTACGGCCTGACGCACAACAACTACAGCATGGCGTCCGGGCGCATCGCCTTCCACCTGGGACTGCGGGGCCCGGCGTTCACCGTCGACTCCGCCTGCTCGTCGGGCCTGCTGGCGATGCACATGGCCACCCGCAGCCTGCACCTGGGCGAGAGCGACATGGTGCTCGCCGGGGGCGCCCACATCATCCTGGATCCGCGCAAGTACGCCTCGGCGTCCGCGCAGGGCATGCTCTCCGGTACCGGCCGCTGCCACGCCTTCGACGTGAATGCGGACGGTTTCGTGTTCGCCGAGGCCAGCGCCGTCCTGCTGCTCAAGCGGCTCGACGACGCCGAGCGTGACGGCGACCGAATCCTTGCCGTCGTCCGCGGGACAGCCGCCAACCAGGACGGTCACACCGTCAACATCCTGACGCCGTCCAACGAGTCCCAGGTGGCCGTGTACCGGACGGCATTGGCTTCCGGCGCCATCGATCCGGGCACGGTGGGCTACGTCGAGGCGCACGGCACCGGCACGCCGGTCGGCGATCCGATCGAGTTCAAGAGTCTCGCCGACGTCTACGGCGGCACCGGACCGATCGCGATCGGTTCTTCGAAGACCAACTTCGGCCACAGTCAGTCGGCATCGGGTGTGGTGGGCGTGATCAAGAGCGTGCTGGCGCTGCAGCACGGCGTCATTCCGCCCAACCTGCACTTCACCCGGATGCCCGAGGAGATGGAACGTCTCGGCACCGAGTTCTTCGTCCCCACCGACACCATCCCGTTCCCGGACAAGGGTGATCGTCCGCGCCGTGCAGCGGTGTCGGCATACGGAATCTCCGGTTCCAACGCGCACGCGGTACTGGAGCAGGCCCCGCAGGCCAACGACGTCTCGGTCAAGCCCGCCGAGGGCGAGCAGAGACCTCTGCTCTTCGCGCTGTCGTCGACTTCGGCCGACGAACTGCGGCGCACTGCCGGCCGACTGGCCGCCTGGGTTGCCGACCACCCCGACGTCGATCTGCACGACCTTGGCTACACGCTGGCCCGCAGGCGGTCACACCGTTCGGTGCGCACGACGGTGGTGGCCGATTCCACCGAGTCACTGCTCTCGGCCCTGCGTGAGGTCGCCGACGGTGGCGCGCCGTATGAGCCCGCCGTGTCCGCCGATGACCGGGGCCCGGTGTGGGTGTTCTCCGGGCAGGGCTCACAGTGGGCGGGGATGGGTGCCGGGCTGTTGGCCTCCCAGCCGGTCTTCGCGGCGACCGTCGCCGAATTGGAGCCGTTGATCGCCGACGAGTCCGGCTTCTCGGTCACCGAGGCGATGTCGGCACCGGAGACGGTCACGAGCATCAGCAAGGTGCAGCCGACCGTTTTCGCAGTGCAGGTGGCTCTGGCGGCCACGCTGAAGGCCTACGGGGTGGTTCCCGGTGCGGTGATCGGTCACTCGATGGGCGAGATCGCTGCCGCGGTCGCCGCCGATGTGCTGACCCTGGAGGACGCGGTCAAGGTCATCTGCCGCCGATCAGAGCTGATGGGCCGGGTAGCCGGGACCGGCGCGATGGCCTCGGTCGAGATGCCCGCGAAGCAGGTGCTCTCCGAACTGCAGGCCCGCGGCGTCAACGATGTGGTACTGGCCGTGGTGGCCTCGCCGACCTCGACCGTCGTCGGTGGCACCAAGGAGTCGGTCCGCGAGTTGGTGACCGACTGGGAGCGGCGCGGGATCATGGCGCGCGAGGTTGCCGTCGACGTCGCCTCGCACACCCCGCAGGTCGACCCGATCCTCGACGACCTGGCAGATGCTCTCGCCGATCTGGATCCAGGTGAAGCGAGCGTCCCGTACTACTCGGCGACCATGTACGACCCGCGCGACCTGGTGGACTGGGATGCCGATTATTGGGTCGACAACCTGCGCCACACCGTCCGGTTCGCCGCCGCCGTGCAGGCTGCGCTGGAGGACGGCTACCGGGTGTTCACCGAGCTGTCCCCGCACCCGCTGCTGACGCACGCCGTGGACCAGACGGCCCGCTCGCTGGGCATCACCCTCGCCGCGCTGGCCAGTGTGCGCCGCGAACAGGAACTCCCGTTCGGGTTGCTCGCCGTCGTCGCCGAGCTGCACAATGCGGGGGCCAAGGTCGACTTCTCGGTGCTCTACCCGGCCGGTCGCCTGGTCGACGCACCGCTGCCGACCTGGACCCGGCGCCCGCTGATGCTGACCCGCGACCCGAACGAGCTGCCGCCCGGGGGCTCCATGCTCGCAGTACACCCGCTGCTCGGCGCGCACGTACGGCTGCCAGAGGAGCCCGAGCGGCATGCCTGGCAGGCCGACGTGGGCACCACCGCACAGCCGTGGCTGGGGGACCACCAGGTGCACAGCGTGGCCGCGCTGCCCGGCGCGGCCTACTGCGAGATGGCGCTGGCGGCCGCGAAGACGGTGCTCGGCGACGCCGCAGAGGTGCACGACATCAGCTTCGACGAGATGCTGCTGCTCGAAGGAGGCACCGTGGTGTCGGCAGCATCCTCGGTGACCGCTCCGGGTACCGCCGGATTCCTGGTCGAGACCTACGAGCAGGGTGAGCAGGTCACACGGGCCAGCGCGGTACTTCGCGCCGCCGAAGACACGGTCGCCGATTCCGCGCGCTCTCTCGACATCGACGCGTTACTGGCCGCGCACCCGAAGCGTCTGGACGGGGCGCAGCTGCGGGTCTGGTACAGCCAGCGCGGTATCCAGTACGGCCCTGCGTTCGCGGGCCTGGTGGCGGTCAACGTCAACGATGGCGGGGACGACCCGGACGACTCGGTCCTCGCCGAGGTCAGGCTGCCCGGGTCCATCCGGTCCCAGCAGTCCGCGTACTGCATGCACCCCGCGCTGCTGGACGCGTGCTTCCAGGCCGTCGGCGCCCATCCGGCGATCTTCGGCGACACCGCCGACTCGCTGCTGCTGCCGCTGGGCGTGCGCCGGTTGCGCGCCTACGGTTCGACACGCAAGGTGCACTACTGCTTTGCCAAGTTGACCGGTGTGACCGCCGCAACGGTCGAGGTCGACCTGGACGTGCTCGACGAGGACGGCAACGTCCTGCTCGAGGTGACGGGCCTGCGGCTGGGCACGGGTGTGTCCGACACCGGGCAGCTGGAGCGCACGTTCAACGACAGGCTGCTGACCATCGAGTGGAGCCAGCAGGGTCTGCCCGAGGCCGAGGGAGCGACTCCGGGCAGCTGGCTGCTGATCAGCACATCGTGCGCCGCGGATCTGCTGGCCGCAGATCTGCTGGCCACAGATCTGCTGGCCACACAGCTGGCCGACGCCCTCAAGGCGTACGGCGCCGACGTCACCACGATGGTATGGCCGCAGCATTCCGACCATGACGCCCAGGCGGTCAAGCTTCGCGAGCTGCTGGCCTCCAACGCCTTCGGCGATGTCCTGGTGGTGACCCCATCGCGGCGCCGGGTGACCGACAAGCAGTCCGGCGTGCGCGCCGGCGACAATGTCCGCCATCTCGTGCACATCGTCCGGGAGCTGCCCGAGGTTCCCGGTCCGGCCCCGCGGTTTCACGTCGTCACCCGCAATGCCCAGACGGTGCTGTCCGATGATGCCGCCAACCTGGACGAGGCGGGGATGCGCGGCCTGGTACGGGTGGTCGGCACCGAGTACCCGCGGCTGCGGGTCACCCAGATCGACGTCGACGACGACACCGCTGCCACCCCGGTGGCCGCACAGCTGGTCTCCGGTTCGGATGAGGATGAGACCGCGTGGCGTGGCGGCAAGTGGTTCGTGGCCCGTCTGGTGTCGGGACCACTGCGCCCGGATGAGCGCCGCACCAGGGCGGTCAACCCCGCCCGCGACGGGCTCCGTCTGCAAATCCGGACGCCCGGCGACATCGAGACGCTGGAACTGGCGGCCTTCGAGCGGGTCGAGCCGGGCCCTGGCCAGATCGAGGTGGCGGTCACCGCGTCCAACCTGAACTTCGCCGACGTGCTGATCGCCTTCGGCCGGTACCCGAGCTTCGAGGGTCGCCAGCCCAAGCTGGGCGGGGACTTCGCCGGCGTGGTCACCGCGGTCGGACCGGGCGTGACGGGCCACAAGGTCGGCGACCGGGTCGGTGGCATCTCTGCCGACGGTGCCTGGGCGACATTCGTCACCTGCGACGCCAACCTGGCCGTCACCCTGCCGCCGGGGCTGCCGACCAACCGGGCCGCCGCGGTGCCCAGCGCCCACGCCACCGCCTGGTACGGCCTGCACGACCTGGCCAGGATCACCGCCGGCGACAAGTTGCTCATCCACTCCGGCACCGGTGGCGTCGGCCAGGCCGCCATCGCCATCGCGCGTGCCGCCGGCGCCGACATCTACGCCACCGCGGGCAGTGAAGCGCGTCGGGAACTGTTGCGCGGCATGGGAATCGAGCATGTCTACGATTCGCGCAGCACCGATTTCGCCGACCAGATCCGGCGCGACACCAGCGGGTACGGCGTCGATATCGTGCTGAACTCGCTGACCGGCCCGGCACAGCGTGCCGGCCTGGAACTGCTGTCTTTCGGAGGCAGGTTCGTCGAGATCGGCAAGCGCGACATCTACGGGGACACTCGGATGGGACTGTTCCCGTTCCGGCGCAACCTATCCTTCTTCGCGGTCGACCTGGCCTTGTTGACGCTGACCAATTCCGACACGGTGCACCGTCTACTGGAGGTCTGCTACCAGCAGATCGCCCACGGCGTGCTTCCGCTGCCGCAGACCACGCACTACCCGCTGGAGGACGGCGCCACCGCGATCCGCGTGATGGGTGCCGCCGAGCACACCGGCAAGCTGGTGCTCGACATTCCGCGCAGCGGGCAGATCAACGCGGTCGTGCCGCCGGAGGAAGCGCAGGCGGTCCGCAGCGACGGCGCTTACATCGTCACCGGCGGACTCGGCGGGCTCGGCCTGTTCCTGGCCGAGAAGCTGGGCGCCGCGGGATGCGGCCGGATCGTGCTGAACGGCCGTTCCGCGCCGTCGCAGAACGCGCAGGAGGTCATCGAACGGATCCGGCGCGCTGGTGCCGAGGTCGAGGTATCGCTCGGTGACATCGCCGAACCGGAGACCGCCGAACGCCTGGTGGTGGCCGCATGCGCCACCGGGCTGCCGTTGCGCGGTGTGCTGCATGGAGCGGCGGTCGTCGAAGATGCCGTACTGACCAACATCTCCGACGAGCTCGTCGAACGGGACTGGGCACCGAAGGTGTACGGCGCCTGGAATCTGCACACCGCGACGGCCAAGCAGACGCTGGACTGGTTCTGCATGTTCTCCTCGGCCGCGGCGCTGGTGGGTTCGCCCGGACAGGGCGCTTATGCGGCGGCCAACAGTTGGCTGGACGCCTTCGCGCACTGGCGCCGCAACAAGGGCCTGCCTGCCAACGCCATCGCGTGGGGGCCTTGGTCGGAGATCGGTGCGGGTACCGGGCTGGCGTCCGAGAGCGGCGAGGCTGCGATCGGTCCCGACGAAGGCGCCTATGCCTTCGACATGCTGCTTCGGCACGACCGTGCCTACGCTGGTTACGCGGCGTTGTCGGGGATGTCTTGGATCACCGCGTTCGCGCAGAATGCCCGGTTCGCCGAGGCGTTCCGGTCCACCGGTCCGCGGGGCGGCGGCACATCCAGTGCGTTCCTGGCAGAGCTGCATGATCTGCCGCGCGACGAGTGGCCCGCCAGGACGCGAAAGATGGTCGCCGAGCAGGTGAGCTTGATCCTGCGCCGTGCGGTGGACCCCGACCGTCCGCTGGCTGAGTACGGTCTCGATTCCCTGGGGACTCTCGAGATACGGACCCGGATCGAGGCGGAAACAGGTATACGAATCGGCTCAGCAGACATAAGCACTGTTCGTGCGCTGACAGAGCGTCTGGCTGACGCGTTGGCGCCCGACTCGCCGGTATCGGTCCCGTCGTAAAGATGGAAAGCGCATCGATGCGCACACCGTCCGAAGACGCCGTTCAGGTAGGAGACCAATAAGTGGTGCTGATGAAGCCGATTCAGGAGTGGATCGGTGAACCAGGTTCGGTGACCTCGTGGCATCCGTCACGGGCCTCCTTGGCCAAGGTGCGCGAAGCCCCGGTCAGCGATGTGCCGACCAGCTATCAGCAGGAGCAGCATCTGCTGGCCTACCGCAAGCACCTGTCCGAGGGCACCGACATGGCCCGGCTGATTATTCCCGGATGGGACGTGCCAGGACAGTGCGATGTCCGGGCCATGACCCACGTGATCAATGCCTATCTCCGTCGGCATGACACGTTCCACAGCTGGTTCGAGTTCTCCGATGACGGCGAGATCGTCCGGCACACGGTGACCAGCCCGCGCGATATCAAGCTGGCCGCCACCGACCACGGTGAGATGGCGGCCGCCCAGTGGCGCGATCACGTGATGTCCACCCCCGACCCGTGGCAGTGGGACTGCTTCCACTTCGGTGTCATCCAGCGGGCCGACCACTTCACCATCTACATCAGCGTCGACCACGTGCACACGGACGCGATGTTCATCGGGCTGGCCTTCGTCGAGATCCACCTGATGTATGACGCGCTGGTGCAGGGAGAGGCGCCGCTGCAACTGCCCGAGGCGGGCAGCTATGCGCAGTACTGCATCGATCAGCGCAAGTACACCGCAGACCTGACCAGCGAGTCCGACGAGGTGCGCCACTGGCTCGACTTCCTGGAACTCAACGGCGGCACGCTGCCCGGGTTCTCGCTGCCGCTGGGCGACGCGTCGGAGCCGCAACCCGGTGACCTCATGACGCTGCAGTTACTCGACGAAGATCAGACCGACAACTTCGAAGCCGCCTGCACAGCTGCGGGCGTGCGCTTCAGCGGCGGCGTTTTCGCCTGCGGCGCGCTGGCCCACACCGCGCTGACGGGTGAGGACACCTACTCGGTGATCACCCCGACCACCACCCGGCGCAGCCAGGCCGATTTCATGACCACGGGCTGGTTCACCGGCCTGGTGCCGATCGCCGTGCCGGTGGACATCACCTCGTTCGCCGATACCGCGGTGGCGGCCCAGGTGTCCTTCGACGGTGGGATGGAGCTGGCACACGTGCCGTTTCAGCGGGTGCTCGAACTGGGCGCCGACCACGGCGTCCGTGCACCGGGTCCGGGCGTGCCGATGCTGTCCTTCATCGACCTCGGCATGCTGCTGCCGGGGGTCATCGAGACCTTCCAGAGCCTGGGCGGCAGGATCTACAGCGATCCCCGCTCGGCGTATCAGATCGGGATGTGGGTCAACCGGGCCCAGAAGGAGACGACGGTGACCGTCGCCTTCCCCAACAACTCGATCGCGCGGGATTCGGTACTGCGCTACGTCGAATCGATGCGCACGGTCTACCTGCGGGTCATCGACGGGCTGGTGCCGGTCGAGGCCTGCGAGGCAGCCGATTTCGATCTCAAGATCGCCTGAGCATTCTACACGGGAGGTGACGGTGCGATGACAGGTGCCACCACAACGCCGGACGCCACGGAAAAGCCGGACGCCACGGAAAAGCCGGACGCCACGGAAAAGCCGGACGCCGCAAGACCAGACAACGTGCTCACGTTCACCGATCAGGTGATGTTCCTGGCCCTTCGCGCCACCGGAGCCGAGGCCGTCGTTCAGGCCAACTGGATCTACGAGCATCCCGTCGACCATGACGGCCTGCGCAGGTTCTTCGAGAACTTCGGCTACGGAATGATGGGCCGGCGCATCGAGCCGTCGCCGCTGCCGTTCGGACGGCATCGTTGGGTGGCTGTGCGCGGTCCGCAGCGCGAACTGGACATCGCCGAGCCTCGGCCGCGCGCCGAACTGGGTGACTGGATCGAAGAGCGGACGGCATTGCCACTCGATCCGGAACACGGCCCGACCTGGCATATGGGCGTGCTGCCGATGACCGACGGCTCGACTGCGGTATCGCTGACCCTCTCGCATTGCATCGCCGATGGCAGCGCCTTTGTGCTCGCGCTGCTGGAAGCGGTGCACCAGGCGAAATCGGATCATCGATACGGACCACCGAGAGCCCGCACCCGGCGTCAAGCCATCGTCGAGGATCTCCGCCTCACGATCCGCGGGCTGCCCGAACTGGGTCGCACCCTGGTCGCCACCGCCAAACTGGCCCGTGCCCACCGTCACGAGATCTCCCGGTCGGGTGCGGTGCGCGTCGCCAGGCCCACAGGTCCCGATCATCTGGTGCTGGTGCCGAACCTGAACGTGTTCGTCGCCACCGACGAGTGGGATGCGCGTGCGAAAGCCCTTAGTGGCAACAGCTATGCGCTGGTGGCCGGTTTCGCCGCCAAACTCGCCGAGCGCTTGGGCCGGCGCCGCGCGGAGGACGGTCTGGTCACCCTCAACGTGCCGCAGGCCGATCGCGCATCCGGCGACACCCGTGCCAACGCGGTGATCCTGGCCGACGTCGTCGTCGACCCGACCGAGGTCACCACCGACCTCTCGCACGTTCGCGTGGCACTGAAGGAAGGCATCACCACAGCCCGCGAAATGCCCGACGAGATGCTCGCGCTGCTTCCGCTGGCGCCGTGGGTGCCCAAACGGGCGGTGCATGCGGTAGCCGACGTGCTGTTCGGTTTCTCCGCCGATATGCCGGTGTCCTGTTCGAACATGGGTGAACTGCCCGCGTACGTGGCGCTCGCCGATGGGACGCCAGCGGAGTACATGTTCTCCCGCGGGGTGGATCGTTCCATCACCCGGCACTCGCTGGAGAAGCGCGGCGGCCTGCTCACCGTGGTGGCCCTGCGGCTGAACGGCAAGATCGCGCTAGGTGCGGTCGCCTATAAGCCCGGCGCGGCCAACACCAAACCGTGGTTGCGTGAACTGGTCACCGGCACGCTCGCGGAGTTCGGGCTGTCCGGGCACATCGAGTGACGGAGGCGCAGATGGACAACCGCCTGGCATTGTTCGACGAAGGCATGGTGCGTTCGTTGAAAGCCACCGGCCGCATGCAGGCGATGCAGTGTGTCTGGGTGTACCAGCGTCCGATCGACATGGAGGGTGTGCGGCGGTTCCACCGCAATTTCGGCTACGGCATCGCAGGTCGGCGGATCGAGCGTTCGCCGCTGCCGTTCGGCCGTTACCGCTGGGTCTCGACCCCGGGACCGGCCTCGCCGCTGGAGATCTTCGACACCCCGATCCCGCGCGAGGATCTCAACGACTGGATCGACATCCGTTCGCAGATCCACGTCGACGCCGAGGACGGGCCGGGCTGGCACATCGCGGTGCAGCCACTGTCCGACGGTGCCACGGCGGTCTGTGTGGTCGGCACGCATTGCCTCGCCGACGGCGTTGGGGCGGCGCTCGCGGTGTGGGCGGCGGTGATCGACAACAAGATCGACATCGGTTATCCGCCACCGGTTTCCCGGCGCACCCGGCGCGCGCTCGTCGCCGATCTGAAAGACACGGTGCGCGAACTTCCCGCAGCCGGCCGCGCCGCGGCCAAGCTGGTGAGGCTGGTACGCGAAGGTGCCAAGGAAGCCGGCAACCAGAAGCCCGGGAACAAGCCGGCGAAGAAGAAGTTCGTCGGGCCGGATGAACCCGTCGTGATGCCCTGGGCCTCGGTGTGGATCGAGCCCGCGCTGTGGGACGAGCGGGCCCGCGACCTGGGAGGCAACACCTATGCGTTGCTGGCCGGTATCGCGGCCCGGCTGGGCGAGCGGCTGGACCGGCGTGGACCCGACGGCGAGGTGACCCTGCTGATCGCGATGGCCGACCGCGGCGACAAGGATTATCGCGCCAACGCCATGTCGCTGACCAGCGTCACGGTCGACCCGACCCCGGTTTCCAAGGATCTGACTGCTACGCGCGTGGCGGTCCGCGAGGCGATCAAGACCAACAAGGAAACGCCCAACCCGTTGCTGGAGGTGCTGCCGCTGGTGCCGTTGCTGCCGCGCAAGGCCGTCCGGCTGCTGGCTGACACCATCGTCGGCGCCGACGACCTGCCGGTGACGTGTTCGAATCTCGGCGCCATGCCCGAAGCGCTGACCTCGGTGGATGGTGCCCCGGCGGATTTCACGGTGTTCAGGGGCGTGGATCAGGGACTCACCCGCAGCTTCCTCGAGCTCGCAGGCGGCCAGCTGGTTGTGGTTTCGGTGCTCGTAGGTGGCAAAATCAACATCGGCGTCGAGGCGTATCAGCCCGGCGCCGAAAACTCGAAGGCGCGTCTACGGGAGCTGGTTGTCGCCACGCTGGCCGAATTCGAACTCACCGGTGAGGATCGGGTCGCAGGACGCCTTATGACGGATAAAGGTTGATGCCGTGACACAGAGTTCCCTGATCGGTGTGCTGCGGGAGCGTGCGAGCCTGCAGCCGGATGATCTGGCCTACACCTACATGGACTACGACCTCGCGCCCGAGGGTGTCGCGAACTCACTCACCTGGGCCCAGCTGGCGCGCAAGGTGCACAGCCTGGCCTGGGAACTGCGCCAGCTCGCCCAGATCGGTGACCGCGCCGTCATCGTCGCCCCGCAGGGGCTGGAGTACGTCATCGCGTTCCTGGCCACGTTGCAGGCCGGAATCGTCGGCGTCCCGCTGTCGGTGCCCCAGGCCGGAAAGGGCGGCCGCCACGATGAGCGGATCGCCGCCGTCATCGAGGATTCCGCGCCGACCATCCTGCTGACCACCGCTGCGGTGACCGAGTCACTCACCGGATACGCCGTCGCGCACGGCGATCGCCCCGCGCTCGTGATCGTGGAGGTCGACAGTCTCGATCTGGATGAGCGCCGCAAGAACCTCAAGTCCCGCGAGGAGTTCCCGGAGGTCGCGTACCTGCAGTACACCTCCGGTTCGACGCGTACCCCGGCCGGCGTGATGGTGTCCGACGCCAACCTGCCCGCCAACTTCGAACATTTCGTGCACGACGTGTTCGACGGATTCGGCAATGTCGCACCTCCGGGAACCACCGCCGTGCTGTGGCTGCCCTTTTACCACGACATGGGACTGGTGATCGGCATCGTCTATCCGATCCTCGGTGGCTGGCACACCGTGTTCACCACCCCGGCCTCGTTCGTGAACCGGCCGTCCCGGTGGGTGCAGCTGATGGCCGGCTACCCGAACGTGCTGACCGCGGGACCCAACTTCGCCTTCGAGCTGTCCGCCGCGAAGACCACCGACGAGGACATGGCCGGTCTGGACTTGGGCAATGTGATCGCCATGGTCAGTGGCGCCGAGCGGGTGCACGACGCCACCCTGCGGCGGTTCGCGCGGCGGTTCGCGAAGTTCAACTTCCACCCTGAGGTGTACAAGCCCTCCTACGGCCTGGCCGAGGCCACGCTGTTCATCACGACTCGCGCGGCGGGCGGGCCGCCCACCGTCGCTGCGTTCGATCCGGACAAGCTGTCCGCAGGCAAGGCGGAGCGCTGCAGCCTGGAAGAAGGCACCGCGCTGGTCAGCTACGGCACCGAAACCTCGCCGCTGGTTCGCATCGTCGACCCCGAGACACGGGTCGAGTGCCCGGCCGGGATCATCGGCGAGATCTGGTCGAATGGCGAGAACAACTGCCTGGGCTACTGGCGCAAGCCGGAGCAGACCGAGCGGCTGTTCCAAGCGACGATCGTCAACCCGACGGAAGGAACGCCGGAAGGCCCGTGGCTGCGCACCGGCGATCTCGGTGTCATCTCCGACGGTGACCTGTTCATCATCGGCCGGATCAAGGATCTGCTGATCGTGCGCGGCCGCAACCACTATCCCGACGATATCGAGGCCACCATCACCGAGATCACTGGCGGCCGGGTCGCTGCCTTCTCGGTCGAGGAGGGCCGTGCCGAGCAGTTAGTGGCGATCATCGAGATCAAGAATCGCGATGGTCGATTCGACGGGGCCGATTCGCTCGAGACGGTCAAACGTGATGTGGCGACGGCGGTTTCGGAGACGCACGGGATCAGCGCCGCCGATCTGGTGCTGGTGTCCAGTGGGGCCGTTCCGCTGACCACCAGCGGCAAGGTGCGCCGGTCCTCATGCGCCGAGCAGTACCGGAAGGGCCAGTTCAACCGTCTGGACGAGAAAGCCCAGACGGCCTGACAGCGTGGATAACACGCTCACCTACATCGATCATCTTGATGATGCGCGGTGCGGAACCGCAGATCACCGGTCGGGTCCTGAATCGGATCGGTGGGCAACTGGTGCTGGGTGGTTGCCGGGCACGTGGCGGGTGGCGATATCGGTCAGCCCATGGTCGGTAGGTCAGCCCCATTCCGAAGACGCGCTGCACGAGGTCGTGCACGAGGCGCTGTCTGACTTCGGTGTGAAGGGTATCGGCGTTTGACAACTCTCTCGGATGTGAGCCTCCGGCGTGCACTGCTTTACGGCGCGCTGGCGGGGGGTGTCGTCCTGTGGGCTGCGATCGTCGTCTACCTGGCTGCAACAGCTTTCTCCGTCGACCACTACCTGATCTCTTACTACGTCGCGGACTACCGGTTCGGTTTCGTCCGGCGAGGATTGGCGGGGGAACTCGTTGGACCGGCGTCCGGCGAATCCTTCTTCGATAATGCCCGCATCGTGCGCTGGGCGCTGACCGGCAGCTATGTTGTCGGGCTGGGCATTGTCGCTGCGTGGGTGCTCCGAGGACGCGCCACTGAGCGCAAGTACATGCTGGCGCTCCTGATTTTCGTCCTGCCCTTCGGCATTCCGTTCGCGGTCGTTTCCGCCCGGCCTGATCTTCTCGGTGCGGTGGCGTTGATCGGTTTGGGTGTGGCGATGGCAACGTCCAACGGGCGACGCCCCGCCCTCGTGGCAAGTGCACTCTTCGGCACCACTATTTTCGCGCTGGCGTTCGTCCACGAGGCCTCGGCATTCGAGTTCGGCCTCGGAGCCATACTCGCGATCTTGGTCCTCGGCCGGGAACTTGCGCCGTCAATTCAACGTCTGTGCATGGCGCTGGCCCTGGTGCCCGGCCTGCTGGCCGCGGGCGCCGTGGCACTTTTTGCCCGCAAGGACGTGAGCGATCCACTGTGCGCCGACGTTCCGCACCGGTTGATTGACAATCCGGCCGGCGCAATCGCGTCCTTCCAGCAGTTGAGGGACTATCTCGCCACTGGACAGCGGGCGCAGGCGGACTATCACGACTGGGTATGCGGCTGGTACCTGGGCACCTATGACTACAGCGTGACCGACGGAATGAAGGAAGTTCTGGCGATCGGCGCGCCGGGACTGTTGGCGTCATTTGCTCTGGGTGTGTTCGGGATTGCGGTCAGCATCGGCGCGGTGAGTTTTGTGTCCAAGGTTCCCTTCCGCGACTTTCTGAGTGAGCTGCGGGGTCAGCTGCTCTTTCCGGTATTTGGGTTGGCACTGATGGTTCCGGTATTCGTCACTGGATTCGACTGGGCACGTTGGCTGATGATCATCGCGTTCAACATAGTGGTCGTCTATGTCTTGTACATCCGCGGTATGCAGGCACTCGACGAGGCGCCGACGAGTCGCGACCGGCGGCTGTTCGTACTCATCGTCGTCGCGTTCGCGGTGATTCCGCTCGGTGTCATCCCCGGTGGTTCGATCGGCTAGTTGTTCCCGGCGCGTCTCTCGATGAGGTCGGCGGCGGCTCCGACACTCTGCGCGGGTGTGGTCAGCCCTGCCGCGAAGTCACGGGCCCGGCCGGCGACCGCCGGATCGAGGACCGTGCGCAGTGCCTCCGTGAGAGATGCCCGATTGACGCGGGTAAACCGTTGGGAAGTACCAATTTTCAGCTTCTTGACCTGGCGGGCCCAGAAGGGTTGATCGGCCGAGACCCACAGCACCAGGGTGGGCACGCCGGCACGCGCACCGGCGGCCGTGGTGCCTGCGCCGCCGTGATGGACCACCGCACGGCAGGTCGGGAACACCGTCGCATGATTCACCGCGCCGACGAGCTTGACGTGGTCGACATGCGGCATATCGTCGAGTTTCCAGACGCCGGAGCTGATCAAGGCACGCTCGCCCAGCTCGGCACACACCTCGGTGATCATGGTGACTGCGTCGGCAGGCGACTCGACGGGCATGCTGCCGAAACCGAAGTAGATCGGTGGGGTGCCCGCCTCGATCCATGTTGTCACCTCGTCGTCGGTGGTCGTCTGCAGGCCCAGCGTGATGGCGCCGACGAACGGCCGGGTGCCGTTCCATTCCTCGGTGAGGCCGGGATAGAACTGCGCGTCGTAGGCCTGGATCTCCAGGGCGCCGCTGTCAACGACGCGCTTGGCCGATCGCACCGTGGACATGGGTAGGCCCAGTGTGCGGCGCTGCTCGTCCTCGGCTTTCTTGGAAATCCGCCACAGGCCCCACTCGGCCACGGCGAACCCGGATTTGGCGACCCAGGGTGGGGCGGGCACAGGGATGAGCTGGCTGTTGGGCCGGGCCGGGAAATAATGCAGGGAGGCCATTGGGATGCCGAAACGCTCTGCGACGTTGGCGGCCACCTCCTGATAGGTGGTGCCGGTCAGGATGATGTCGGCGTCGGCGGCCAGCGCTGTGAGCGCCGAGTTCATATCGGCCCAGCCCGCGGTGTAGTAGTCGATCGCCTTGCGTGCAACGGTCAGCGGATTATGGAACTGCCAGTAGTTCTGGAAGACGTCGCTTTCCACCTGTTGCTGGGAGTCGACCCCGTACGACACGGCGTCGGTGAAGCCGATCGATGCGACGAAGCCGAGCAGGTTCGGTGGAACGGCCATCCGAACCTGATGGCCGCGTCCGCGCAGCTCGCGGGCGACGGCAGTGCAGGGCTCGACGTCGCCACGTGTTCCGTGGACGGCCACAGCGATTCTCATCAGGTCGCAGTGTAAGTGTTGTCGGCGATCTGTCGGCGATCGACCTTGGCGGCGACGCCCGGTTTCACCGACGTCGCCTGACCGTTAGACTTCAGACACAGGCGTTGATCCGGCCATCACCGGGGAGCCTTCGGAAGAACGGCCGCGAGATCACTTTTTTCGTCGCTCAGTAGAACCGGACGGTCGGGCTCGTCATCGCCTGCAGTTGAGCGGCGCACCATGCTGATCCCGAGCACGGTGCGCAAGCGGGGTGGTACCGCGGGCTCGTGCGCCAGCGCGACGTTCGTCCCCGTGCCTGAATCTCTGGGCGCACAGGAGACGACACGCAGTGACCACCTACCCTAAGCCGGCCGCCGGAGCGCCGAACTTCCCGGCGCTGGAAGCCGAGATCCTCGAATACTGGGGTTCCGACGACACCTTCCGCGCCAGCATCGACCGCCGTGACGGCGCCCCGGAGTACGTGTTCTACGACGGCCCCCCGTTCGCCAACGGGCTGCCGCACTACGGGCACCTGCTCACCGGCTACGTCAAGGACATCGTTCCCCGCTACCGCACCATGCGCGGTTACAAGGTGGAGCGCCGGTTCGGCTGGGACACCCACGGCCTTCCCGCCGAGTTGGAGGTCCAGCGCCAGCTCGGCATCACCGACAAGACGCAGATCGAAGAGCTCGGCATCGAGAAGTTCAACGATGCCTGCCGCGCGTCGGTGATGAAGTACGCGGGTGAATGGCGCGCCTATGTCACCCGACAGGCCCGCTGGGTCGACTTCGAAAATGACTACAAAACACTGGATCTGGACTTCATGGAGTCCACCATCTGGGCCTTCAAGCAGCTGTGGGACAAGGGCTTGGCCTATGAGGGCAACCGGGTGCTGCCCTACTGCTGGAACGACGAGACGCCGCTGTCCAACCATGAACTGCGCATGGATGACGACGTGTACCAGAGCCGGCAGGACCCGGCGCTCACGGTCGGGTTCAAGGTGACCGACGGTCCCGTCGCCGGCAGCTACCTGTTGATCTGGACCACCACGCCGTGGACGCTGCCGTCCAACCAGGCCGTCGCGGTCAACCCCACGGTCACCTATGTCGTGGTCGAGGGGCCCGATGGGCTCCGCTATGTGCTCGCCGAGGCCAGGTTGGGCGCCTACGCGCGGGAACTCGGCGAGGAGCCGATCGTCGTCGCGACTCACACCGGTGAGCAGCTGCTCGGCGCGCGGTATCTCCCGCCGTTCGCGTACTTCGTCGACTCCGGGCAGGCTCGCAACTCGTTCCAGGTGCTGGCCGCGGACTTCGTGAGCACCGAGGACGGCACCGGCATCGTGCATCTTGCGCCCGCCTACGGTGAGGATGACAAGGCGACCGCCGACATCGCCGACATCGTGGCCGTGACCCCGGTGGACTCCAAGGGCAGGTTCGACTCGACGGTGGCCGACTACGCAGGCCAGCACGTGTTCGACGCCAACCCGCAGATCATCCGGGATCTCAAGAACGGCAGCGGACCGGCCGCGGTCAACGCTCCGGTGCTGCTGCGCCACGAGACCTACGAACATTCGTATCCGCACTGCTGGCGGTGCCGCAATCCGTTGATCTACCGGGCGGTGTCGTCCTGGTTCGTCAAGGTGAGCCAGTTCCGGGACCGCATGGTCGAACTCAACCAGCAGATCACCTGGTATCCCGAGCACGTCAAGGACGGTCAGTTCGGCAAATGGCTGTCCAATGCCCGCGACTGGTCGATCTCACGAAACCGCTACTGGGGCACGCCGATCCCGGTGTGGGTATCCGATGATCCGGCGTATCCGCGTACGGACGTGTATGGCAGCCTGGACGAATTGGAGCGGGACTTCGGGGTGCGGCCCGATAACCTGCACCGGCCGTTCATCGACGAGCTGACCCGGCCCAATCCCGATGATCCGACCGGTAAGTCGACCATGCGGCGCATCGAGGACGTGCTCGACGTGTGGTTCGACTCAGGGTCGATGCCGTATGCGCAGGTGCACTATCCGTTCGAGAACCAGAAATGGTTCGATGGCGTCAGCGGCGAGAACGGCGGTGCCGAGGCGCATTTCCCCGGCGATTTCATCGTCGAGTACATCGGCCAGACCCGGGGCTGGTTCTACACCATGCACGTGCTGGCCACCGCGCTGTTCGACAAGCCGGCCTTCAAAACCTGTGTGTCCCATGGCATCGTGCTCGGCAACGACGGTGCGAAGATGAGCAAGTCGCTGCGCAACTATCCGGACGTGTCGGAGGTGTTCGATCGGGACGGGTCCGACGCCATGCGCTGGTTCCTGATGGCCTCGCCGATCCTGAGGGGCGGCAACCTGATCGTCACCGAACAGGGCATCCGCGAGGGCGTCCGCCAGGTGCAGTTGCCGTTCTGGAACGCCTACACCTTCCTGACGCTGTACGCGCCGCAGAAAGGCACCTGGCGCACCGATTCGGCGCATGTGCTGGACCGCTACATCCTGGCCAAGCTGGCCGCGCTGCGCGATGACCTGACGGTCTCGCTGGACACCTGCGACATCTCCGGCGCCTGCGACCAGCTACGCCAGTTCACCGAGGCTCTGACGAACTGGTATGTGCGCCGGTCACGTTCGCGCTTCTGGGAAGAGGACCGCGACGCCATCGATACGCTGCATACGGTGCTCGAGGTGACCGGACGGCTGGCGGCGCCACTGCTGCCGCTGGTCTCGGAGGTCATCTGGCGGGGTGTGACGGGGGAGCGCTCGGTGCACCTGACCGACTGGCCCGCCGCCGCCGACCTGCCCGCCGATCCCGATCTGGTGGCTGCCATGGACCAGGTCCGCGAGGTCTGCTCGACGGGCTCCTCACTGCGCAAGGCCAAGAAACTGAGGGTTCGTCTGCCACTGCCGAAACTGACGGTGGCCGTGCACAACCCGGAGCGCCTGCGGCCGTACGCCGACCTGATCGCCGACGAGCTGAACGTGAAGGCGGTGGACCTGTCCGACGACGTCGACAGCTACGGTCGTTTCGAGCTGGCGGTGAATGCGCGGGTGGCCGGTCCGCGCATCGGCAAGGATGTGCAGGCGGCGATCAAGGCGGTCAAGGCGGGCGAAGGTGTGGTCAATCCCGATGGCACCCTGACGGCAGGCTCGACGACTTTGCTGCCCGCCGAGTACACCTCGAAACTTGTTGCCGCGGAGGCCGAATGGACTGCCGCCCTCGCTGACGGCACCGGTCTGGTGGTGCTCGACGGCACGGTCAGCCCGGAACTGGAGGCCGAGGGCTGGGCCAAGGATCGCATCCGTGAACTGCAGGAACTGCGCAAGACCACCGGGCTGGACGTGTCTGACCGGATCAGTGTGGTCATCGACGTACCGGCGGATAAGCTGGATTGGGCGCGGGCGCATGCTGATCTGATCGCCGGAGAGGTGCTGGCCACGTCGTTCGAGTTCGGTAGTCGTGCCGATGGTGCCGATATCGGCGACGGCGTGCGAGCGACGATCGCCAAGGTCTGATCTCCGCGGTTCGGCGGCTATCCCACCACCCGCGCGGTCTGGCCGGCGATGGAGACCACATCGCCGGCCCGCAACTGGCGGCCGCGTCGCACGTCGACCTCGCCGTTGACGCTGACCAGACCATCGGCGATGACGGCCTTCGCGTCGGCGCCGGAATCGATCAGTCCGGCGAGCTTGAGGAACTGGCCGAGCCGGATCATTCCGTCGCGAATGGGCACGTCATCCATGCCCGTCAGAGTAGCCACCTAACATCTCCGGGGTGGAGCGCTGGGTGCTGCATCTGGATATGGACGCGTTCTTCGCATCCGTCGAACAGTTGACCCGCCCGACGCTGCGCGGGCGCCCGGTGCTGGTCGGGGGTCTCGGGGGTCGCGGGGTGGTCGCCGGGGCGAGCTACGAGGCCCGGGTTTTCGGCGCCCGATCGGCGATGCCGATGCACCAGGCCCGGCGGATGGCGGGTGCCGGCGCGGTGATGCTACCACCGCGCGGGGTCGTGTACAGGGCCGCCAGCGGCCGGGTTTTCGAGACGATCCGCACCGTGGTTCCGGTACTCGAACAGCTGTCGTTCGACGAGGCGTTCGGCGAACCCGAGGAGATCGCGGGCGCCACCGCAGCCGACGTCGAGCGGTTTTGTGAAGCATTGCGCACAAAGGTTTTCGACGAGACTGGTCTGGTGTCCTCCGTCGGCGCGGGGTCCGGCAAGCAGGTCGCCAAGATCGCATCCGGGCTGGCCAAACCGGACGGTGTCCGGGTGGTCGGTCGCGATGAGGAGTGGACGCTGCTGGCCGGATTGCCGGTGCGCCGGCTGTGGGGGATCGGGCCGGTCGCCGAGGAGAAGCTGCGTCGCCTGGGTATCGAGACCATCGGAGCGCTCGCCGAGTTGTCCGATGGCGAGGTGGCCGATGTGCTCGGCGGCGCCATCGGGCCCGCACTGCACCGATTGGCGCGCGGCATCGACGACCGACCGGTCGCCGAACGTGCCGATGCCAAACAGATCAGTGCCGAGTCGACGTTCGCCGAGGATCTGCGCACGCTCGACCAGTTGCGCGAGGCGGTGGCGTCGATCGGTGAGTCCGCGCACCGGCGGCTGCTCAAGGACGGTCGTGGGGCCCGGACCGTGACGGTGAAGCTGAAGAGGTCGGACATGAGCACCCTGACGCGCTCGGCGACACTGCCCTATGCGTCAACCGATGCCGCGCTGCTGATCGCCAGTGCCCGTCGACTGCTGCTCGATCCGATCGAAATCGGGCCGATTCGTCTTGTTGGCGTTGGCTTTTCGGGATTGTCGGATGTTCAGCAGGAGTCGTTGTTCCCGGACCTGGATCAAGGCGCCGAGGAGAGCGCGGTCAGCGGAACCGGCGGTGAACTGGCCGTCCCGGTGGCTGCCGGACCGGGTCCCTGGCGGGTGGGTGACGATGTGACGCATCCCGAACACGGTCACGGATGGGTGCAGGGCGCCGGGCACGGCGTGATGACGATCCGTTTCGAGACGAGGGCATCGGGGCCGGGCATCGCCCGGACTTTTCGCACCGATCTTGCCGAGATCAGTCGCGCCAACCCGATTGACAGCCTGGACTGGCGAGATTACCTCGACGCACTCCACCGAAGCGACGACTAGACGCCTTACCCGTCAGCCCCAATCGGCGAAGACATCGGCGACGGGAGAGCCCGCGGCCAGCGCGGCCATCAGTAGCACCCTGGCCTGCGGGGGCCGCAGCGTCGGCACCACCACGGCGCCGGCATCGACGAGCGCACGGCCGGGGCCGTAGGCCGGTCGCACCCGCCCGCCCGGCACCCTGGTCGACACCGCGACGGTCACCCCGGCCGCGCAGGCCCGCCGGGCGCCGGCGATGAGAGCTTCCCCGGCGTTGCCCGATCCGAGCGCTTCGAGCACCAGACCGCGTGCGCCGGCGGCCACGAAGGCGTCCATGGCGACGGTGTCGGCGCCGGGGTAGGCGGCGATGATGTCGACCCGCGGGGCGTCGATCGCGCTGAGCGCACCGAGGTACGGACGCTGGATCTGGGTATCCATCCGCACCGCGCCCTGCGCCACCGAACCCAGTGCCGAACCGGTGAAGCCGCTCAGATCATCGGTGGCCGCCTTGTGCAGGCCGAGCGGGCGCCAGATGGTCCCGGCGAAGCTCAGCAGCACACCCGCATCGCGCGCGGCGGGACTGGCCGCGACCGCCACTGCATCCCCCAGATTGCCCGGCCCATCGGCGTCGGGCGCGTCAGCGCTGCGCTGTGCTCCGGTGAGCACCACCGGAACCGTGCCCTTATAGGTCAGCTGTAGCCACAACGCCGTCTCTTCCATGGTGTCGGTGCCATGGGTCATGACGATGCCGGTGGCGCCGTCCGCAGCGGCCGCGGTGATCGCCGCGCTCATCCGATCCCATTCACCTGGCCCGAGCGCCGAACTGTCCACCGCCATGAGCTCGATGACGTCGATGTCCACATCGGGATCCAGGGCGAGACCGGCGGTGAGGTCGGCGCCGCTGCGGGTCGTCCTGGCGACGCCGTCCGCGCCGGAACAGGTGGCGATGGTGCCGCCGGTGCTGATGACGACGAGCCGATGCATGACGGCAATTGTTCACCCATCCGGGCGGGTGCGCGGCGTCCGCCCGACAGTTTGGGATGATGGGCGGGTGACCGAAGAATCGACGGGCTCTGCTGAGCCGGTGGCCGCGGGCCCAGAAGAGCGACCGCGGCCCCGGACGCGGCTGCGTCTACTGCTGTCGATCGCGTGCGTGGTGCTGGCCCTCGACATCGTCACCAAGGTGCTCGCGGTCCGGCTGCTGGTCCCCGGCCAGCCGGTGTCGATCATCGGCGACACCGTGACCTGGACGCTGGTGCGCAACTCGGGCGCGGCATTCTCGATGGCCACCGGCTACACCTGGGTGCTGACCCTGATCGCCACCGGTGTGGTGATCGGCATCATCTGGATGGGACGCCGGCTGGTGTCCCCCTGGTGGGCGCTTGGGCTCGGCATGATTCTCGGTGGGGCGCTCGGAAACTTGGGCGACCGGTTCTTCCGGTCACCGGGGCCGCTGCGCGGACATGTGGTGGATTTTCTGTCGGTGGGCTGGTGGCCGGTATTCAACGTTGCCGACCCGGCCGTGGTCGGTGGGGCCATCCTGCTCGTGGTGCTCTCGCTGTTGGGGTTCGACTTCGACACTTTGGGCCGGCGCCGTCCCGAGTCGGACGAGGTGCCGCCGGCGGCGAAGGCTGCCGAGCCGGCCGATGACCAGCAGGACGCGTCGAACTGATGACCACGCGCTCGATGCCGGTACCGGAAGGATTGGCCGGTATGCGGGTCGACGCCGGGCTGGCCCGGCTGCTCGGGTTGTCCCGCACCGTGGCCGCGGCGATTGCCGAGGACGGCGGTGTCGAACTCGACGGCGCAGTGGCGGGTAAATCGGAACGACTGGTCGCCGGGGCCTGGCTAGAGGTTCGGCTACCGGAACCGCCTGCGCCCGTGGAGAATACGCCCGTTGAGATCGAGGGTATGGACATCCTCTACGCCGATGACGACCTCGTCGCGGTCGACAAGCCGGCAGGTGTCGCGGCGCATGCGTCGGCCGGCTGGACCGGGCCGACGGTGCTCGGTGGTCTGGCCGCCGCAGGTTTCCGGATCACCACGTCCGGGGTGGCCGAGCGCAAGGGCATCGTGTCGCGCCTGGACGTCGGAACGTCGGGTGTGATGGTGGTGGCCATCTCCGAGCGGGCCTACACGGTGCTCAAGCGGGCCTTTAAGGAACGCACCGTCGAGAAGCGCTATCACGCTCTGGTGCAGGGTCATCCGGATCCGTCCAGCGGCACCATCGACGCACCGATCGGTCGTCACCGTGGCCACGACTGGAAGTTCGCGGTCACCGAGAGCGGCAGGGACAGTGTCACCCATTACGACACCATCGAGGCGCACGTGGCGGCCAGCCTGCTCGACATCCATCTGGAGACCGGCCGCACCCATCAGATCCGCGTGCACTTTTCGGCGTTGCACCACCCGTGCTGTGGGGATCTGACCTACGGCGCCGACCCGACACTGGCCAAGAAGCTCGGACTGGAACGGCAATGGCTGCACGCCCGGTCCCTGGCGTTCGCGCACCCGGCCGATGGCAGACGGATCGAAATCACCAGCCCGTATCCGGCCGATCTGCAGCACGCTCTGGAGCAGTTGCGTAGCCACGAAACATGACAGTGAAGGCCACCGGCGATAAAAGGGCCCGCACAGGCCTGCTGTTCGGTATCGGCGCGTACGGCTCGTGGGGCCTGTTCCCCGCCTTCTTCCCGCTGCTCAAACCGGCCGGTTCGGTGGAGATCCTGGCGCACCGGATCGTCTGGGGCTTCCTCTTCCTGACCACTGTGTTGGTGGTGGTGCGCCGCATGGGCGATCTGCGTGCCATTGGTGGCCGCACCTGGCTGCTGCTGACGGCGGCCTCGGCGCTGATTTCGGTCAACTGGCTCATCTACGTGTATGCGGTCAACAACGGTCACGTCGTCGATGCCGCGCTCGGTTACTTCATCAACCCGCTGGTGACGGTGATGCTGGGTCTGGTGGGTTTCCGGGAACGGCTCAACCGCGCGCAGGTGGCCGCGCTGATCATCGCGGTCGCCGCGGTGATCGTGCTGACCGTGCAGGTCGGCGCGCCGCCGTACATCGGGCTGGGCCTGGCATTCACATTCGGCCTGTACGGCGCGGTGAAGAAGGTGGTGCCGGTCGATCCCCGGGTCAGCGTCGGGATCGAGACGGCGCTCGCGGCACCGGTCGCACTGGGCTATCTGATCGTGCTGCAGATCGGCGGATACGCGGCCTTCATCGGACACGGCGCCGGTCATCTGGTGCTGCTGGTTCTGGCGGGTGTGCTGACAGCGGTGCCCCTGCTGCTGTTTGCCGCCGCCGCGCATCGGTTGCCGCTGGTGACGATGGGGGTGCTGTTCTATATGACGCCGATCATGCAGATGTCCTGGGGCGTACTTGTCGGCCACGAGCCGATGCCACCCGCGCGGTGGTTCGGGTTTGCCCTGATCTGGATTGCTCTGGCAGTCTTTGCCGTCAATGCCGCCATTCGTGGCCGGTCCGCTCGCAGCGGTCGATCCGGAACTCAGCGCGAGGAACACTGACATGATCGTGCCGACACCCCGGATGCGCTGGTCATTCGTAGCGTGTCGAGTTAACAGCAACACCAGGTAGCCTTGTCGCCAATGTCCAGACGTTCGAAGGTGACCGTTCGCGGCCTTCTCGAGTCCAACGGTCGTATGGTCGTTTGCCACCCGGTGCTCACGATCGCCGCGTGGCTGGTCATTGCCGGTGCGCTGTTCGCGGCGCTCCCACCGCTCGCGGTGGTCGCCCAGCGCAACCCGCCAGACTTCGTGCCGAAGGACTCAGCGGTTGTCGTCGCCAACCAGCAAATGACCGACGCTTTCAGTCAGGGCGGCGACGACTCCGAGAACAACATGGGCAACCTGGTTGCCATCGTCTTGATCAACGAGAATGGCTTGACCGATCAGGATGAGGCGACCTATCGCGAACTGGTCAAAAACCTCAAGGCGTCCTCCGCGGTGTCGGGTATGCAGGATTTCGTCGAGATCCCCGAGCTACGGGCCGGCATGGTGAGTAAGGACAACAAAGCCTTCAACCTGCCGGTGGGCCTCAACGGTTCGATGGGAACCGGAGATGGTCAGGCGGCGTACCGGGAGGCAAAGCAGATCGTCGAGGAAACGGCGGCAGGTACGCCACTCGACACGGCCATTGTTGGCGCAGCGGCGACCATGGACGATGTCACCGACATCGCTTTGCGTGATCAGCTCATCATTGAAGTCTCCACCGTCCTCATGGTGTTGCTGATCCTGATCATCGTCTATCGCAACGTCGTCGCGATGGTCATGCCTCTGATCAGCATCGGCATCTCGCTCTCCGTTGCGCAGCAAGTGGTGGCCGGGCTCGGCCTGCTGGGCCTGGGCCTAGCCCCGCAGACGATCGTGCTGATAACCGCCATGATGATCGGTGCGGGCGTCGACTATGCGGTGTTCTATTTCAGTCGGTATCAGGAGCACCTTCGCGAGGGGATGAGGTCCGACGACGCGATCATCGCGGCGATGGTCTCCATCGGCGAGGTGATCGCCGGTTCCGCGGGAACCGTGGCCATCACTTTTCTCGGGTTGTCCTTCGCCACACTCAGCGTGTTCTCCAGCGTCGGACCGGCGCTCGCGGCGACATTCGCCATCGGGTTCCTGGGCTCGATCACCCTGTTGCCCGCATTCATCGTGCTGGCCGGCCGGCGAGGCTGGGTCAAGCCCCGCAAGGACGTGACCGGCCGGATGTGGCGCAAGTCGGGCATCAACATCGTCCGCCGCCCCAAACTGAATCTTGCGGTCAGCCTGGTGATCCTCATCGCATTGGCCAGCTGCAACTTCTTTATCGAGTTCAACTACGACGATCGGAGGAACCTCCCGGAGGATTCGGCCAGCAACCTCTCGTACGAACGAATGGATGCGCACTTCCCGATCAGTAACTCGTTGCAGCAATTCATCGTCATCCACTCGGACACACAGGATCTCCGGTCGCCGCGCGCGCTCGCCGATATGGAGCAGATGGCGTTCAGGGTGAGCCAGATCCCCAACATCGACGCAATTCGCGGTATTACGAGACCCAACGGGGAGATGCTGAGCGAAGCGCGTGCGACCCGCCAGGCCGGCGAGGTCGGCGACAAACTGGGGGAGGCCACCGAACTCATCGACGAGAACGACTCCCGACTGACCCAATTGTCCGAGGGTTCACGCACCCTCGCCGATGCGCTCGACCAGATCCGCGATCAAGTAGTGGGGTCCGCGGACGGGCTGCGGACGATTCTCGTCTCGCTGGCCGAGGCGCAGCAGGAATTCGGCGGTGCGGCGACTCTACGCAGTATCGACGTCAATGCCCGCATGATCGACCTCCTGCGTGGCCTCGGTAGGTCAATGGGCGGCGGTCTGGAACAGGTTGTGCTGCACACCATTTGGATGGGTCCCATGGTGTCGCTGCTAAAGTCCAGCCGGCTTTGTACCGTCGACCGGGCGTGTAATGCCGTACGCACCGATATGGGCAATATTGTTGCCGCTTACGACGACGGGACCGTTCAACAGCTCTATGAGCTGTCCAAGCAGATGGAGAACATCCAGGAGGGCGACAGCATGTCGCGTTCGGTGACCGGCTTCACCGACAATGTCGAAAAAGCGCTGACGGCGGCCGAGGAGATCGGGCTCGACGATCCGGCTACCGTCGAACAGCGGATCGATGAACTGGTCGATGGCATGAACAAGCTGGCCGATTCCAGCGCACTGCTGGCTGAGGGTGTGCAGGTTCTGGTGAATCAAACCCGCCAGATGGGCGGCGGGTTGAACCAGGCGTCTGACTTCCTGCTCGCGATGAAGCGCGATGCCGCCGACCCGTCGATGTCCGGGTTCTATATTCCGCCGCAGATCCTCACCCGGCCGGAGTTCGAGAAAGCAGCAAAGCTGTTCATATCTCCGGACGGGCACACCGCGCGCTACCTGGTACAGACGGCGTTGGACCCGTTGAGCACCGACGCCATGGATCAGGTCGACGCGATCATCGATACCGCGGAGGACGCCAGACCGAATACGACGTTGGCAGACGCCGACATTGCGATGGTGGGCCTGAGCGCTGTCCAGAATGACGTGCGGGATTACTACAACGCGGATTTCCGGTACATCGTTCTTGTCACGTTGATCGTGGTCTTCATTATTCTGGTGCTGCTGCTCAGGGCGATCGTGGCACCTATCTATCTGGTCGTATCGGTCGTGCTGTCCTACGCATCGGCGATCGGGATCGCAGTCATCTTCTTCCAGTTCGTTCTGGGACAACCGATCTTCTGGAACATCCCGGGCATGACGTTCCTGGTGCTGGTGGCCGTCGGTGCCGACTACAACCTCTTGCTCATCTCCCGAATGAAGGAGGAGGCCCGCCGCGGCACCAGGGTTGCAGTGATCCGCACCATCGGCGCCACGGGCGGGGTGATCACTTCCGCCGGCCTGATCTTCGCCGCATCGATGCTCGCGCTCGCCGTCAGCAGCATCGCGGCGATTGTTCAGACCGGATTCATCATCGGCGTTGGCCTGCTGCTCGATACGTTCATCGTGCGGACCATCACCGTACCGGCCATTACGGTGCTGCTCGGGGAGCGGAACTGGTGGCCCTCAGTGGTGCCAAATGAGCTACACACCAAGATCCCGTTTCTGAAGCCGCGCGCTGGCAGTGCCACGACGGGGTCCGAAGAGCTTACTGCGCCAATCGGTTTCGCAGTCGATGATGACCCTGCAGACGACGATACAGACGTCGACTATGGCGTTGCGGTCGCCACGGCGTCAATGGTCACCGAAGCATGGCGGAGTCGCTAGCGGCCCGGTCGTCAGCTGCTGCAAGCGCGAGTTCGTCCCGCGACCGTCAGGACCATCGACCCCTCGTGAAAGCCGACGGAGGGGGCTGCGGCAGTCCTGACTGGACGCGTCGAAGAAGGTCCAATGTGCTGTACTTGGCGTCGACGCCCCAGCGTCGCCGGCAAGCCTGCCGTCGGTGGCGTGGGAGTCGACGTGCACCCTAGAGCCTGGAGTTCAGTCAAATGAAAATGAGCGTGATTGGGACGGGCTATCTGGGAGCCGTTCACGCCGCCTGCATGGCGCGGATCGGACACGAGGTCGTCGCATACGACACCGATGCGTCCAAGATCGCCCAGCTGGCGACCGGCACCTCGCCGTTCTATGAGCCGGGATTCGACGAGCTGCTCGCCGAGGTGCTCGGCACCGGTCGGCTCCGGTTCACCCAGTCTGTCGAAGAAGCGGTCTCCGGGGCATCGGTGCACTTCGTCTGCGTCGGAACTCCACAGTTGGCAGGTTCTGATGCCGCGAACATCGAATATGTCGACAGCGCTTTCCGGTCGGTTGCCGCTAACGCCGATTGCGACGCGCTGATCATCGGAAAGTCGACCGTCCCGGTGGGTACCGCCCAGCGTCTCGCCGCCGAGGTGGCAGAGACATCGACACCGCACCGTCTCGAGGTCGCGTGGAATCCCGAATTCCTTCGGGAGGGCAAGGCGATCGAGGACACTCTGCGGCCCGACCGTCTGGTATTCGGCGTCACCTCGGAATACGCGGAGAAGACGCTGCAAGAGGTGTACGGCAGCATCATCGATTCCGGGACTCCGTACCTGACCGCCGACCTTCCGACTTCCGAACTGGTGAAAGTTGCTGCTAACGCCTTCCTGGCAACCAAGATCTCGTTCATCAACGCGATGGCCGAGGTGTGCGAGATCGTCGACGCCGATGTGGTGATGCTCAGCCGGGCTCTGGGTTATGACGATCGTATCGGCAAGCGATTCCTCAACGCTGGCTTGGGCTTTGGCGGCGGGTGCCTGCCGAAGGACATCCGCGCCTTCAGCGCCAGGGCCGGCGAGCTGGGTGCCTCGGACGCGCTGCGGTTCCTGCACGAGGTCGACAAGATCAATCTTCGGCGCCGGGAGAAGGCTGTGGCAGTGGCGCGCGCACTGGTCGGTGGGGACTTCCTGGGCAAGAGCATCGCCGTCCTGGGCGCCGCCTTCAAGCCCAACAGCGATGACGTCCGTGATTCGCCGGCATTGAATGTCGCTGCCTCAATGCACTTGAAGGGTGCCGACGTGCGCGTCCACGATCCGAAGGCGATCGAGAATGCCAAGGCGCGGTTCCCGACCCTCGGTTACTTCGACACCGCCCAGGACGCGTGCCGCAACGCCGACCTGATCGTGTTGGCAACGGAATGGGACGAGTACTGCAATATCGATCCGGTGTCCTTCCGGTCGGTGGTCAAGCAGCCGCGCCTGCTCGACACCCGCAACGCGATCGACCGTGAATACTGGTCCGGTGCCGGTTGGCAGGTGTACAGCCTCGGCAGGAGCGGACCGAACGTCTGATCCGGGATTGTCCAGACGTTTCTGCTGTCGAGGAGGGCTGACCAATGACGGGGCCGACGATTGACGGCATCATTCCCGGTAAGGCATGGCGGCTCAGCCGTCGAGCTTGCCGCCCTCTACCGCGGCCCGGTACCCCCGAACCGTGGCCGGCACGAAGATCGCTGCGAGCACCACCGCCCACAGCAGTGTCAGCAGGATCGGTTGCCAGACATCGCCGCCCGAGGACAGCGCCCGCATGGCCGCCGCCGGAGGCGCGATCGGCTGGTACTCGGCCAGCGGGCGTAGCAGCGCCGGAATCCTCTCGAGGGGGATGAGCGTCGCAAAGGCGAGGCCCATGCACCCGCTATGCGTCCAGGTGAGGATGATCCGGCCCTGCGGCCGCAAGGCGAGCGTGATCACGATGGTCGCGAAGATGACGACGGTGAAGACCGGGATGAGCAGATAAACGATGAGGCCTGTCCAGCCACCCGTGAACCGGAAACCCATCGCGTATGCGGTCGCCACCACGAAGGCAGTTCCGGCGAACGTGCGCACCGCCTCGGCCAGTAGTGCACCGGTCAGCGGAGCGGTCCGGCGCACCGGCATGATCCACAGCCGGGTGAGCAGACCGCTGTCCCGGTCGTAGGGCAGCGCGAGGCCGGCGCCCAGCGCCGCTGACATGGCGCCGGCAAGCGCGCACACTGGGATCAGCAGATCCAACCCACTGCTGCCGGTGAGCCGAACCATCGACTTGCCGACCAGCAAGCCGTAGATGACCAGCAGTCCCGTCGGGAAGAGCAGTGCCTGCAACGGAACCATGGGATACCGGCGCCACTGGGTGAAAAGCCGGCCCGCGAAGATCCAACTCTCCATCAGCAGCGTTTGTTGGTGCTGTGCGCTCGTGGTCATGACCGCCGTCCCTGAAGTCGCACGGCGATGGTGCCGAAGACGATCAACAGTCCGAAGCACCACGCCAGGCTGGCGTAGAGATTGCCCGTCACGACATGGCCGCTGGTGAATCCGCGCAGCGTTTCGGTGATCTGTGAAATCGGTTGATGCTGCACGAACGGATGCAGCCACGACGGAAAGGCGTCGAGCGGCGCGAGTCCGGTCGACAAAAGCACGAACAGCAACTGTGGAACCAGCAGAAGCTGGCTGGCCACCTCGGTCCGTCCGGCTTTGCTGCCGGTTGCATCCGCACCGAACGACAGTGCCAACGTGAGGGCGAGCGACATCACGATAAAGGCTGCGACATAGCCGATTCCGGCGTCCAGCCGGAACCCGAAGGCGTAGGCGGCCAGGATCGGCGCGATTACCGCCAGCACGCCACGGATCAGGGAGTAGGACATCCGGGCCATCAGCGGTGCGTAGGGCGAGATGGGTAGCGTGCGCATCCGGGAGCCCAGCCCGCTGACCTTTTCCCAGGCCGCCCGATCGGTGGTGGTGAGCGCGCCGAACAGCATCCCCTGAACGACTATCGCGGGCAGGACGTATTGCGCGTAACTCATATCGCTGATGACGATGACATCGCGCAGCATGAACGTCAGGCCGGTCAGGCCGACGACCGGCACGAGGACGGCGAACACGAGATCGATCCGATCCTTGCGCAGGATGTGGGCAGTCAGCAGTGCAACCGCCGTCACTTCGAGGTGACCGGGCTGGTGAGGTGCAGGAACACCTCGTCGAGGGACGGCCTGCGCAGTGAGATGTCGATGAGTTCGACGCCGATATCGTCCATCCGGCGAAATACCTCGGTCAGCGTGGCAACGCCGTTGGATGCGGGCACAGCCACCGTCGTGGCATCCGTGTCTACCTCGACCTCGTCGAAGTCGGCGAGCGCCGCGGCGACCTTCGGCAGATCGTCCGGATTCAGCGGCGTCATCTCGCAGTAGCTGGAACCGGTCTGGCGCTTGAGCTCATCGGCGGTGCCCTTGGCGACGATCTCTCCGGCATTGAGGATGACGATCGAATCGCTGAGGATATCCGCCTCCTCCAGATACTGGGTCGTCAGCAGCACCGTGATGTCCTGAGCCTTCAACGAGGACACCAGGTTCCAGACATCGCGGCGGCTCCGGGGATCGAGACCGGTCGTCGGCTCGTCGAGGAACAGCACCTTGGGCAGGACCACCAGGGAAATCGCGATGTCGATGCGCCGCCGCATACCGCCGGAGTAGCCGATGACCTGGCGGTCGGCCGCGTGTCCCATGTCGAACTGGGTGATCAGTTCCCCCGCGCGGGCGCGTGCGTCGGCGCGGCGCAGACCGCGCAGGCGGCCGAACAGCACGAGATTTTCCCGACCGGTCAGTCGAGGATCCAGGGCGGCATCCTGGCCGGTGACGCCGATGTTGCGGCGCACCTGCGCGGGTTCGCGGGCGACGTCGTATCCCGCGACGATCGCCTCGCCCGAACTCGGCGTGAGCAACGTCGACAGGATCTTGACCGTCGTCGTCTTGCCGGCCCCGTTGTGCCCCAGCAACGCGCAGACCGATCCGGTGGGAACCGAAAAGCTCACGTCACGCAGGGCGGGAACGCCACCGCCGAATGTCTTGGCGACATTGTTGAGCTCGATCACGAAGTCATACGATACAGCCGTCACCGGTTGCGTGAGGCCTACCGTCGCGGGCTCAGGCCGGTCTCGGAGTGGCGCCCCACGCCAGGTGAGCGGACACGTCGCGCGACATGCCCGGAACTGTCGGACCACAGCAATAGACTGGTCACCCTATGAGCGCTTCGTTTGTGCACCTGCATAACCACACCGAGTACTCGATGCTGGACGGTGCCGCGAAGGTCAAACCGATGGTCGTCGAGGCCCAGCGCCTGGAGATGCCCGCGATCGGCATGACCGACCACGGAAACATGTTCGGCGCCAGCGAGTTCTACAACGTCGCCACCGATGCCGGGATCAAACCGATCATCGGCATCGAGGCGTACATCGCGCCCGCCTCGCGTTTCGACACCAAGCGCGTGCTGTGGGGTGACCGAAGCCAGAAGGGCGATGACGTCTCGGGTAGCGGCGCCTACACCCACATGACGATGGTCGCCGAGAACGCAACCGGGCTGCGCAACCTGTTCAAGCTGTCGTCGATGGCCTCGTTCGAAGGACAGCTGGGCAAATGGTCCCGGATGGACGCCGAGCTGATCGCCGAGCACGCGGAGGGCATCATCGCGACGACGGGCTGCCCGTCCGGCGAGGTGCAGATCAGGCTGCGGCTGGGCCACGTCGATGAAGCGCTGGCTGCGGCTGCCAAGTGGCAGGACATCTTCGGCAAGGAGAACTTCTTCCTTGAGCTGATGGATCACGGGATCGAGATCGAGCGCCGTGTCCGCGACGGATTGCTGGAGCTGGGTCGCAAGCTCGGTATCCCGCCGCTTGCCACCAACGACTGCCACTATGTGACCCGCGAGGCCTCGCACGCCCATGAGGCGCTGCTGTGCGTGCAGACCGGCAAGACGCTGTCCGACCCCGCCCGGTTCAAGTTCGACGGTGACGGCTACTACCTCAAATCGGCCGCAGAGATGCGCGCGCTGTGGGACACCCAGGTGCCGGGGGCGTGCGATTCGACTCTGCTGATCGGCGAGCGGGTGCAGTCCTACGCCGATGTGTGGGCCCCGCGTGACCGGATGCCGGTCTTCCCGGTGCCCGACGGCCACGACCAGGGAACGTGGCTGCGTCACGAGGTCGAGGAGGGCCTCAAGCGCCGCTTCCCCGGCGGCGCGACGCAGGATTATCACGATCGCGCCGACTACGAGATCAAGGTCATCTGCGACAAGGGCTTCCCGGCCTACTTCCTGATCGTCGCCGACCTGATCAACTACGCCAGGTCGGTGAACATCCGGGTGGGCCCGGGGCGCGGTTCGGCTGCCGGCTCGCTGGTGGCCTACGCCATGGGCATCACCAATATCGATCCGATACCGCACGGGTTGCTGTTCGAGCGTTTCCTGAACCCGGAGCGTCCGTCGGCCCCCGATATCGATATCGACTTCGACGACCGTCGCCGCGGGGAGATGGTCCGCTATGCCTCCGACAAATGGGGCAGCGACCGGGTGGCCCAGGTCATCACTTTCGGCACCATCAAGACCAAGGCCGCGCTGAAGGACTCGGCCCGGGTGAACTACGGCCAGCCCGGCTTCGCCATCGCCGACCGGATCACCAAGGCGCTGCCGCCGCCGATCATGGCCAAGGACATCTCGCTGTCGGGTATCACCGACCCCAAGCACGAGCGGTACAAGGAAGCCGCGGAGGTACGCGGGCTTATCGATACCGATCCTGATGTGCGCACCATCTACGAGACCGCCCGCGGCCTGGAGGGCCTGGTCCGCAACGCGGGCGTGCATGCCTGCGCGGTGATCATGAGCTCCGAGCCGCTGGTCGATGCGATCCCGCTGTGGAAGCGGCCGCAGGACGGCGCGGTCATCACCGGGTGGGACTACCCCTCCTGTGAGGCCATCGGGCTGCTCAAGATGGACTTCCTGGGTCTGCGCAACCTCACCGTCATCGGTGATGCGCTGGAGAACATCAAGGCCAATCGCGGTATCGACCTGGACATGGATCACCTGCCGCTGGAGGATCCGGCGACCTATGAGCTGCTGTCCCGCGGGGACACACTGGGGGTGTTCCAGCTCGACGGCGGGCCCATGCGTGATTTGCTGCGCCGGATGCAGCCCACCGGATTCAACGACATCGTCGCAGTGCTGGCGCTGTATCGGCCCGGCCCGATGGGCATGAACGCGCACAACGACTATGCCGACCGTAAGAACGGCCGTCAGGCGATCAAACCGATCCACCCGGAGCTGGAAGAGCCGCTCAAGGAGATCCTCGCCGAGACCTACGGTCTGATCGTCTACCAAGAGCAGATCATGTTCATCGCGCAGAAGGTCGCCGGCTACTCGATGGGTAAGGCCGATGCGCTGCGAAAAGCCATGGGCAAGAAGAAACTCGAGGTGCTCGAGGCCGAGTACAAGGGCTTCAAGGAGGGGATGACAGCCAGCGGTTTCTCCGAGGCCGCGGTCAAAGCCCTGTGGGACACCATTCTTCCGTTCGCCGGATACGCGTTCAACAAGTCACATGCCGCCGGCTACGGGCTGGTGTCGTTCTGGACCGCGTATCTCAAGGCCAACTATCAGGCCGAGTACATGGCCGGTCTGCTGACCTCGGTCGGCGATGACAAGGACAAGGCCGCGATATATCTGTCGGACTGCCGCCGGCTGGGAATCACGGTGCTGCCACCGGATGTCAACGAATCGGTACACAACTTCGCCTCGGTCGGCCAGGACATCCGTTACGGCCTCGGTGGTGTGCGCAATGTCGGCGGCAACGTCGTGCAATCGATCATCAATGCGCGCAATGAGAAGGGCAAGTATACCGACTTCTCCGACTACCTCAACAAGATCGACATCGGCGCCTGCAACAAGAAGGTGACGGAATCTCTGGTCAAGGCCGGGGCCTTCGACTCACTGGGTCACCCCCGTAAGGCCCTGTTCCTGGTGCATGCCGACGCGGTGGACGCGGTGCTCGGCACCAAGAAGGCCGAGGCGATCGGCCAGTTCGATCTGTTCGGAGGAGGAGACGCCGATTCCGGGATCGAGTCGGTCTTCGCCATCCCGGTGCCCGAGGGGGAGTGGGAGGACAAGCACAAGCTGGCACTCGAGCGGGAGATGTTGGGGCTCTATGTGTCCGGGCATCCGCTCGACGGGGTGGCGCATCTGCTGTCGGCTCAGGTCGACACCCAGATCCCGGCGATCCTCGAGGGGGGCATCGCCAACGACACCCAGGTGCGCATCGGCGGCATACTGGCCTCGGTCAACCGCCGTGTGAACAAGAACGGTTTGCCCTGGGCGTCAGCGCAATTGGAGGATCTCACCGGTGGTATCGAAGTGTTGTTCTTCCCGCAGACCTATTCGGCGTTCGGCGCCGATATCGCCGACGATGCGGTGGTACTGGTCAGCGCCAAGGTGGCCATTCGTGACGACCGGATCTCGTTGATTGCCAATGATCTTGTGGTGCCGGACTTCTCGAATGCCCAGGGTGACCGCCCAGTGGCGGTCAGCCTGCCCACCCGGCATTGCACGGTGGACAAGGTGACCGCGCTCAAGCAGGTACTGGCCCGCCATCCCGGTACCTCACAGGTCCATCTGCGACTGATCAGCGGTGAACGCATCACCACTCTTGAGCTCGATCAGTCACTGCGGGTGACGCCGTCCTCGGCGCTGATGGGCGACTTGAAGGCACTGCTCGGCCCCAGCTGCCTGGGCGGCTGAGCGCTCGAGGTGTTGCTTGATCAGGCACCGGGTGCGACACGGATTTTCGTGGCTGGGGGCTAACTCGGGCTAACTCCGGTTGGATAGGCCGCCGGCCAGCCACACCGCGGTCGCCGCTGCGGCGGCGGTGAGGATGGCCGGACCTGCGCTGGCAGTGACGACACCGACCACGACAAGCGCGAGCGCGCCGACAATCAGCGCGAGCAGCTTGTACATCGGCCAGGGAACCCCGGCGACGCTGATTTCGTTATGCGTGGTCACGGGTACACGATAACTCGCAATCCAGAGTTCGGCTACCCGAAACCTTGAAGGAGTCGGGGTTTCTTGCGGGCCGCCATCGAATACCCGTTTTCGCCGGGACAGCAGGTAGTGGCACCATTGACCGGGTGTCTGCTGATCTGGTTCGAGGCCCCCAGGTATCGCCGCTCACCGCGGCCGACATCGACGAGGCCGCTGAGCGAATCGCCGACGTCGTGACCCGGAGCCCGCTGCAGTTCAGCGACCGGCTGTCCCACGCGACCGGCGCACAGGTCTATCTCAAGCGCGAGGACCTGCAGGCAGTGCGTTCCTACAAGCTGCGCGGCGCCTACAACCTGCTGATGCAGCTGACGCCCGCGGAACTCGCCGCGGGTGTGGTCTGTTCGTCGGCGGGCAATCATGCGCAGGGATTTGCGCTGGCCTGCCGGTCGATGGGCGTGCACGGACGGGTCTATGCGCCGGCCAAGACGCCGAAGCAGAAGCGCGACCGCATCCGCTATCACGGTGGTGAGTTCATCGAACTGATCATCGGCGGCAAGACCTACGATCTGGCCGCCCAGGCCGCACTCGATGATGTGAGCCGCACCGGCGCCACGCTGGTGCCGCCCTACGACGACCCGCGCACCATGGCTGGACAGGGCACTATCGCCGTCGAGCTGCTCGAGCAGTTGCCCAGCGAACCTGATCTGGTGATCGTCCCGGTCGGCGGCGGTGGCTGCATCGCGGGCATCACCACCTATCTGTCCGAATGCACCACCAACTCGGCGGTGCTGGGCGTGGAACCGGCGGGCGCGGCATCGATGATGGCGGCGCTGGCAGCCGGCGCGCCGGTGACCCTCGATCATGTCGATCAGTTCGTCGACGGCGCCGCGGTGGCCAGGGCGGGCGTCCACACCCATGCCGCGCTGGCCGCGGCCGGCGACATGCTGTCGATCACCTCGGTGGACGAGGGCGCGGTGTGCTCGGCGATGCTCGACCTCTATCAGAGCGAGGGCATCATCGCCGAGCCGGCGGGTGCGCTGTCGGTGGCTGCGTTGATGGAGACCGATATCGCCCCCGGGTCGACGGTGGTGTGCATCATCTCCGGCGGCAACAACGACGTCTCGCGATACGGCGAGATCCTCGAACGGTCACTGGTGCACCGCGGCCTCAAGCACTACTTCCTCGTCGACTTCCCGCAGGAACCCGGTGCGTTGCGGAGCTTCCTGGACACGGTGCTCGGTCCCAATGACGATGTCACCCTCTTCGAGTACGTGAAGCGCAACAACCGCGAGACCGGTGAAGCGCTGGTCGGCATCGAGCTGGGCTCGGCTGCCGATCTCGACGGGCTGCTGACGCGCATGCACGACTCCGAGGCCCACGTCGAACTCCTGGAGCCGGGTTCGCCGACCTACCGCTACCTGACCTGACGCAGAACTGCGACAGAATGTCCCGGGATCACGGTGCCTGCGGCATCGGCCGAGCATTTTTCCCAGGCGACGACGGTCTCGCCGCCGACCGGCACGTGCGCCGGGTTCTCACCGAGATTGCAGGCGATCGCGAAGTGTCCGCGGTGCATCACGAACCAGCGGGCGGCTTCGTCATAGTCGATCCGTAGGTGGGTGAGCCAGGGGTCGGCAAAATCGGGCTCATCGCGTCGAAGGGCGATCAGGCGCCGGTAGAACTGCAGCAGCCCGGCGTGGTCGCCTTCGGTGACTTCGGTCCAGTTCAGTTTCGAACGGGTGAACGTGTCGGGATCCTGGGGATCGGGGATCGCATCGGCATCCCAACCGTGAGCGGCGAACTCGGCCTTGCGGCCCTCGGCGGTTGCACGTGCCAGTTCGGGTTCGGGATGCGAGGTGAAGAACTGGAACGGGCTGCTCGAGCCCCACTCCTCACCCATGAACAGCATCGCGGTGTAGGGGGACCCGAGCGCCAGTGCGGCCTTGATCGCCAGCTGGCCCGATGTCAGGTTCTGCGACGGCCGATCACCGGTGGCGCGGTTGCCCACCTGATCGTGGGTGAGGGTGAAGGCCAGCAACCGGGTCGCCGGAATGGCGGTGGTGTCCAGTGGCCGGCCGTGCCGGCGGCCGCGGAACGACGAGTATGTGCCGGCGTGGAAGTAGCCGTGCGCCAACGTGTCTGCGAGTGTCGCCAGGGATCCGAAATCACAGTAATAGCCCTGTCTTTCGCCGGATACCGCGGCGTGGATGGCGTGATGGATATCGTCGTCCCATTGCGCGGCGAGGCCCAGACCGCCGCGATCACGGGGTGTGATCAGCCTGGGATCGTTCATATCGCTCTCGGCGATCAGCGACAGCGGCCGACCCAGTTGGGCTGCCAGCGCATCGGTGTGGGCGGCGAGTTCTTCGAGGATGTGGAAGGCGGTGGTGTCCACCAGTTCGTGTACGGCGTCCAATCGCAGACCGTCCGCACCGAATTCGCGCATCCACCGCAGCGCACATTCGATGATGTAGCGGCGTACCTCGTCGGCACCGGCGCCGGCGATATTGATCGACTCGCCCCACGGGTTGCTGCCGGTCGACAGATACGGACCGAACCTGGGCAGGTAGTTCCCCGAGGGGCCGAGGTGATTGAACACCGCGTCGATCAGCACGCCGAGGCCGCGGGCATGGCACGCGTTCACGAACCGTAGCAAGGCATCCGGCCCGCCATAGGGTTCGTGCACGGCGTACCAGAGCACACCATCATAACCCCAGCCGCGCGTACCGCTGAACGCGTTGACCGGCATGATCTCGACGAAATCGACGCCTAGATCGACCAGATACGAGAGCTTTTCGATGGCGGAGTCAAGGGTGCCCGCCGCAGTGAAGGTGCCGATGTGTAACTCGTAGATCGTGGCGCCCTCGATGGAGCGGCCGGCCCAGTCGGTCGGTGCCGCGTCGGGGGTCCAGAGCTGCGAGGACGCGTGCACCCCATCGGGTTGACGGGCCGAACGGGGATCGGGCAGCACCGTGTCGTCATCGTCGAGGACGAACCCGTACCGACTGTCCACAGCGGCCGGTACCTCGGCGCGCCACCAGTCGTCGGCCGCGCGTTCCATCGGGTACACGGTGCCGTCGACGTGCAACCGTACCCGCTCCGGACGCGGCGCCCACACCGCGAACTGCTTCTTCTCGGCCGTCATTCGGCGCGCTCCAGCAGTGCCACCGGAAGCTCGGCGAACAGCTCCGTCGCCGCGGGTGTACCCCCATGGATGCGACCGGTGAGCCGATCGGTCCAGATGCCGTCCGGCAACGTCAAGGTGGTGTCACCCCAACCGGATTCGGCGAGCTTGACCGTCCATCGCGAGACCGCCACCAGCACGTCGTCGCCGCGCAGGAAGGCGACCAGGTGTACCGATGCCGATCCGTCGGCCAGCACCGGGCGGTAGTCACCGTCGAGGAATGTCTCCGGCAGTTCCCTGCGCAACCGCAGCGCCGCGTGGGTCACTCGCATCTTGGGATCGGTGCCGTCGCGCAGCGCCGCCCGGCGCGCGGCGTAGTCCACCGGTCGCCGGTTGTCCGGATCGACCAGACTGTCATCGAACAGTTCGGTGCCCTGATAGATGTCCGGGACACCGGGCACGGTGAGTGCCAGCAGTTTCTGGCCGAGGCTGTCGCTGCGGGCGTGTTCGTCCGCGCGTGCCACCAGTGCGGTCAGCTCCTTGGACACCGGTCCGTCGATGACGCCGTCGATCCAGTCATGCACGCCTGCTTCGAAATCGGTGTCCGGGTCATTCCATGAGGTGTGCACGGCGGCTTCGCGAATCGCCTTCTCCGCGTAGGCATGCAGCCGGGTGCGTAGCGCGTCCGACACCTTGCCGTCGACGGGCCAGACGCCGAAGATGTTCTGCCACAGGAAAAGCGTGGTTGCGGTATCGGGGGTCAGCCCGATCTGCATCCAGCGCTTCACGCTGTCGGCCCAATCGTCGGCCAGCTGGGACAGCACGCCGATGCGGGTGCGGACATCCTCGCTGCGCTTGGTGTCGTGGGTCGACAGCGTCACCATGGCATGTGGCCACAGCCGTGCCCGGGTGGCGGCACGTTCGTGGAACTCGGCGGCGCTCACCCCGAACAGGGCGGGTTCGCCGCCGACCTCGTTGAGGGTCACCAACCGGGCGTCCCGGTAGAACAAGCAGTCCTCGACCGCCTTGGCGGTCACCGCGCCGCACAGCTGCTGGATGCGCGCGGCCGCCTCGCCTCCGCGCGCCAGTGCGGCGGCGACCAGCTCCAGCGCCTCGGCCAGATCGGGCCGCGCACGCACGGTATCGGCGATGGCGGTCGGCGCGATCGCCGCCAGATCCAGATAGTCGAACCTGTACACGTGCACGTGGGTCAGGAACGTGCTGACGGCATCGGCCAGCAGGGCATGATCGGTGCCGACCTCGGAGACGATGGACAGTCGGACCCGTGCCAGTTCACTGGCGAGGGTGACGGTCGCTGCCTTGGTCTTCAGCTCGGAGACCAGTTGCCCGGTCGCGGCATAATCGACGCCGCTGGACTCATACAGCGCCGTCAGCCTCGGTTCGGCCGCCGGATCGAGGAACAGACCACCGATCTCCCGCAGCGCGTCATAGCCGGTTGTGCCGTCGACAGGCAGCCCGGTGTCCAGCGACTCTTCGGGGGCCAGGATCTTCTCGATGACGATCCAGGCGGAATGGCCCACCAGATCGCGAAGCTCGCTCACGTAGGCAGTGGGTTCGGCAAGTCCGTCGGGGTGATCGACGCGCAGGCCGTCGACCAGGTCCTCGGTGAACCAGCGCTGCACCTCGGAGTGGGATGCCGAGAACACCGTCGGGTCCTCCTGGCGCAGCCCGGCCAGTGAGGTGATGGAGAAGAACCGGCGGTACCCGCAGAGGTTGTTTCGCCAGCCGATCAGCTTGTAGTGCTGGCGATCGTGCACCTGTGGGCCGGTGCCTGCTGCGGTGCCCGGGGCTGTCGGCCACACCCGATCGCCGAGCCGCAGGTTGTCCCCGTCCACCCTCAGGTCTGCGATGTCGTCATCGGAACTCAACACAGGCAACACGATTCGGCCCTGATCCAAATCCCAGTCGATATCGAAATGCGAGCTGTATGCCGACTCGGCCCCGTGGGTGAGCACGTCCCACCACCACACGTTCTGTTCGGGGTCCTCGACCCCGAGGTGGTTGGGCACGATGTCGACGATCAAACCCATGCCGCGGGCGCGGGCCTGGGCGGACAGTCCGGCCAACCCTTCTGCGCCACCCAGTTCGCCCGACACCGTCGTCGGGTCGGTGACGTCGTAGCCGTGGCTCGATCCGCGGGCAGCGGTGAGGATGGGGGACAGATACAGATGTGAGACCCCCAGATCATCCAGGTAGTCGAGCAGGTTGACGGCGTCGGCGAAGGTGAACGCATCGCCGCGCATCTGCAGGCGATACGTCGAGACCGGGGTGCTCACTATCAGCCTGTTTTTCGGAGCACCCGCAGGGAGCGCGGATGCAGCGAGATCTTCTCCCCTGCCGCGATCGGCAGATCGTCGGTATCTGCGGGCACGCCGGTGTCCAGCGCGGTGACCCACCGCGCCGCGTAATCCTTGCGCGGCAGCACGAAGTCCAGCTGTTCGTCGTGCGCGTTGAAGCACAGCAGGAAGGAGTCGTCGTGCACACGTTCGCCGCGCAGGTTGGGTTCCGGGATGGCATCACCGTTGAGGAACACCGCGATGCTCTTGCCGAAGCCGGAACCCCAGTCCTCGGGTGTCATTTCGTCGCCGGCCGGTGTCAGCCAGGCGATATCGCGCACCTGGCCGGGTTTGCGGACGGGCTTTCCGTCCAGGAAGCGCCTGCGCCGGAACACCGGGTGTTTCTTGCGCAGTGCCACCGCTTTTCGGGTGAACTCGAGCAGGTCTGCGTTGTCCTCGATCTTCGACCAGTCCACCCATGCGATCGGTGAGTCCTGGCAGTAGCTGTTGTTGTTGCCGCGCTGGGTGCGCCCGATCTCATCGCCGTGGCTGATCATCGGGGTGCCCAGCGACAGCATCAGGGTGCCGAGGATGTTGCGCATCTGGCGGTGCCGCAATTCGAGGATATCGGGGTCGTTGGTAGGACCTTCCACGCCGCAGTTCCATGACCGGTTGTGGCTTTCGCCGTCGCGGTTGTCCTCACCGTTGGCGGCGTTGTGCTTCTGGTTGTAGGACACCAGGTCGTTCAGCGTGAACCCGTCGTGGCAGGTGACGAAGTTGATGCTCGCACTCGGACGTCTGCCGGTCGCCTCGTAGAGGTCCGAGGAACCGGTCAGTCGGGAAGCGAACTCGCCCAGGGTCGCGGGCTCGCCCCGCCAGTAATCGCGCACAGTATCGCGATACTTCCCGTTCCACTCGGTCCACAAACCTGGGAAGTTGCCGACCTGGTAGCCACCCTCGCCGATATCCCACGGTTCGGCGATCAGCTTGACCTGGCTGACCACCGGATCCTGCTGCACCAGGTCGAAGAACGCGCTCAGGCGGTCCACGTCGTAGAACTCGCGGGCCAGCGTGGAGCACAGGTCGAAGCGGAACCCGTCCACGTGCATCTCGAGCACCCAGTACCGCAGCGAGTCCATGATCAGCTGCAGTGTGTGCGGGTGACGGGCGTTGAGGCTGTTACCGGTACCGGTGAAGTCCTTGTAGAACTGGAGATTACCGTCGAGGAGCCGATAGTAGGCCGCGTTGTCGATACCGCGGAAGTTCAGCGTCGGACCGAGGTGGTTACCTTCGGCGGTGTGGTTGTAGACCACATCGAGAATCACCTCGATACCGGCGTCGTGGAAGGACCGCACCATGCCCTTGAACTCGGCGACCGCGCCGCCGGCGTGGTGGTTGGCCGCGTACTGCGAATGTGGCGCAAAGAAGCCGAATGTATTATAACCCCAGTAGTTTCGCAGTCCCAGTTCGAGCAGTCGATGGTCGTGCAGGAACTGGTGTACCGGCATCAGCTCGATGGCGGTCACGTTCAGCAACTTGAGATGCTCGATGATCACCGGGTGCGCCAGCCCGGCGTAGGTGCCGCGCAGATTCTCCGGAATATCGGGATGCAGCTGCGTCATGCCCTTGACGTGGGCTTCATAGATGACGGTCTCGTGGTACGGGGTGTTGGGCCCCCGGTCCGAGCCCCAGTCGAAGAACGGGTTGATCACGACGCTGGTCATCGTGTGGCCGAGTGAGTCCGCCGCGGGCTCAGCGCGGGTGACCGCCGGGTGCTCGGACTTCAGGTCATAGGAGAACAGCGCCTGGGTGAAATCGAAATCGCCGTGGAACGACTTGCCGTACGGATCGAGCAGCAGCTTGCTGGGGTCGCAACGGTTTCCGGCCGCCGGATCCCACGGGCCGTGCACCCGGAATCCGTAGCGTTGGCCCGGGCTCACCGTCGGTAGATAGGCATGCCACACGTAGCCGTCGACCTCGTCGAGCGCGATGCGTTGCTCGGTGCCATCCTTGGCGATCAGGCAGAGCTCGACCTTGCGGGCCACCTCCGAGAACAGCGAGAAATTGGTTCCGGCACCGTCGTAGGTGGCGCCGAGCGGGTAAGCGTTACCCGGCCATACCGTGATATCCACGTCACCACCAGCCGGTAGCGGCCGCCAGCTGACGCCCGAGCTCGTTCGTCATCGTCCGGACATAGGTGGCCGACAGGTGGTGAGAATCATGATACATCAGCACATTTCCCTCCACTACGCGGCAGAAGTCCGGCCGGCACACCGCGTCGGTCATATCGAGTGGTTTCAGGTTCGGGAACCGTCCTACGTAGGCCAAAGTCGGGTTGTCGTCGGACATTACCTCAGAGCGCTTGATGCCGCACGAGATCGCAGTGCCACCGTCGGCCAGGCAGTCTGCCGGAAAGTAGGGTTTGTTGTTGCGCACCAACCAGGGCGTGTCGCGCATCGCCAACACGTCGATACCGGCGTCCGAGAACTCCTGCCAGATACCGAGATACGTGCCGGGCATCACATCTCCGGGCTTGATGTTCCACGGCCGGGTCGAGGTGGTGAACACGAAATCGGGCTTGTCGGCGAGCAGTTTCGGCATCACCTTCTGGTTCCATTCACGGCACTTCGGATATGGCCGGTTGTCGCCCATCACGAGCGGGTTCTCCTCGGTGGTCAGCGGACATCCCATCTTCAGATAGGTGACCACCTTGAAATCGTGCAACCGGCCGAGCAGGTCCAGCGCGGTGATCCAGTGCTCGGCATGAGAACCACCCGCCAGCGCGATGGTCCGCTGGGAATCCTTGTTGCCATAGGTGCAGTTGATGACGTTGGTGTCGCTGAACTCGCTGATACACCCGGCGCCGGTCGATTCCGGGATATCGTCCTTGGCCTCCAGCACGGTGGGCCGCATCGGCAGCTTGGGCACCTTGGCGTTGTTGGTCAGGGCGCGCGATCCGGGGTAGTCGCGGGCCGACAGTCCGGACAGTTCCTTACCGCTGGCCCGCTCGACGGTCACATGCTCGCGCCAGGTGAAGGACGTCGCGGTCAGCGTGACACCCAGCAGGGTCACCACCGAGCCGAGAACGATTGTCGGGCGGCGCAACCGAGTACGCCACGGTATGGCGACATGAAGGTCCGGGCGTGGCAGCGGTTTGCGGTACCGCAGCGGGGTCTCGACATACCGGGTCGTCAGCCATGCCAGCACGCCCGACACCAGCAGGATCACCGCGCCGTCGGTGAACTCCGCATGGTCCCGGCCGCTGTAGGCGAGCCAGAAGATGAGCAGCGGCCAGTGCCACAGGTACAGCGAGTACGCCATCGACCCGAGCGCGACGAATGGTTTCGAAGCCAGCAGCCGGTTCGGTGCAGGCAGCTTCCCGCCGGTGTGGGGGTCTGCGACGCGGTTGGCCGCGGACAGGATGAACAGCACCGTGGCGCCGACGGGCACCAGGGTCCACGGTCCGGGGAACTCGCGCACGCCGTCGATCAGCCATCCACACAGCAGGATGGCGGTCAGCGAGACGGTGGCCACACTGGTGCGCACCCACATCGGCCAACGCACATAGGGGACCAGTGCGCCGATCAGCGCACCGAGGGTGAGTTCCCAGGCGCGGGCGAAGCTGTTGTAGTAGGCGATAGCCTGATCGGCGTTGTGTGCGATGAGCGCGTACACGAAGGACGCGATGGTCAGCGCGCTCAGCAGGACGATGAACACCCAGCGCAGATGTCTGCCGAGCGGCCTGCGCAGCAGGTAGCCGAACGCGAAGATGAGCGCCAGCAGCGAGATGTAGAACTGACCCTGCACCGACAGCGACCAGATGTGCTGGAGTGGACTGACCGTCTCACCGGCGCGGAGGTAGTCCGCCGCGGTGTTCGCCAGTTCCCAGTTCTGGTAGTACCCGAGGCTGGCCAGGCTCTGGTCGGCAAACGTTTCCCAGCGGGTTTCCGGTTGGATCAGGATGGTCAGGACCGCAGCGGCCGCGAGCACGACGATCAGGGCCGGCAACAGCCTGCGCACCAGCCGCACGATCTCCTTTATCGGCCGCAGCGAAGTGCTCTGGTCGAGCGCGGCACGCAGCAGCCGGCCACCGAAGAAGAACCCGGACAGCGCCAGAAACACGTCGACACCACCGGAAACCCGGCCGAACCAGACGTGGAAGACAGCCACGAGCGCGATCGCGACCCCACGGAGTCCATCGAGGTCGTGCCGGTAGAAGCTCGATGTGCGGGTACCCGTTTCGGTGCCGGTGGTCGCTGCCGGACTGGCATCGGATCTCGAGCGGGTCGCAGGTCGGGCGGGAGCGAGGGTCATCATGGTTGGGGAGTCAATCTACCTAAGAACTCTGGGTGTCTCAGGTCGCGGGCGTGATGCCACACCTGCTGAGCAAAGCGATAGTGTCCGATGTCATGCCCGCGTTGACGCCCTCCGAGATCAGCGCGATCGATACGGCGCACATCTGGCACCCCTACAGCACCATCGGTGCCGACGCGTTGCCGCCGGTGGTGGCGGTCGGCGCCAAGGGGGCCTGGCTCACTGTTGTTGTCCGTGACGAAGTGCACGGTGAACGGTGCGTCGAGGTGCTCGACGCGATGAGCTCGTGGTGGACGGCGGTGCATGGGCACGGCCACCCCCGGCTGGATGCCGCGATCACCGCCCAGTTGTCGACCATGAACCACGTCATGTTCGGCGGTCTGACACACGAACCGGCGGCGCGGCTGGCGCAGCTCCTGGTCCAGATCACCCCGGCGGGCCTGGAATCGGTGTTCTTCAGCGATTCCGGATCGGTGTCGGTCGAGGTGGCGGCCAAGATGGCGCTGCAGTACTGGCGTAGCCGTGGGTGCCCGGCCAAGCACCGGTTGATGACCTGGCGCGGCGGCTATCACGGGGACACCTTCACGCCGATGAGCGTGTGCGACCCGGACGGGGGCATGCACTCGATCTGGACCGATGTCCTGGTGCACCAGGTGTTCGCCCCGCAGGTGCCCGGTGACTACGACCCGGGTTATGTGGCTGCCTTCGAGCGGCAACTGGCCGAACATGCCGATGAGCTTGCCGCGGTGATCGTGGAGCCGGTGGTTCAGGGCGCCGGGGGAATGCGCTTCCACGATCCGCGGTATCTGCGCGATCTGCGGCGGCTGTGCGACCACCATGGCGTGTTGCTCATCTTCGATGAGATCGCGACCGGCTTCGGGCGCACCGGCGAACTTTTTGCCGCCGACCATGCCGGCGTCACCCCGGACGTCATGTGTGTGGGCAAGGCACTCACCGGCGGATACGTCACCCTGGCCGCCACGCTGTGTACCGCCGATGTCGCCAGGACCATCAGCTCGGGGGAGCCCGGCGCGTTGATGCACGGACCGACCTTCATGGCCAACGCGCTGGCCTGCGCGGTATCGGTGGCTGCCGTCGAACTGCTGTTGGAGGGGGATTGGCGGGCCCGGGTGGGCGAGATCGAAGCGGGCCTGCGCGACGCGCTGGAGCCGGCGCGGACACTGCCCGCGGTAGCCGATGTACGGGTGCTCGGGGCAATAGGTGTCATCGAGATGCGCGACCCCGTCGACATGGCGGTAGCCACCGAGACCGCACTGGAGCACGGGCTGTGGCTGCGACCCTTCGGCAGGCTCGTCTACGCGATGCCGCCCTTCATCTGCACCCCCGAGGAGATCGCCGCTATCGGTGCGGGCATGGTCGCCGTCGCGCGTGCATTACCCTGGAGCGGAATTGAACACCGTTCAGGATGAACGAATTGAACACCGTTCAGGATGAACGAATCGAGCACCG
>WOYI011141006.1_pt1 | contig 70174 bp, 65 predicted proteins | sample 6423411 | NCBI WGS metagenome assembly WOYI01 (sample SAMN13441803, study PRJNA592873) | oil field metagenome | biome: oil field; feature: oil-well bore; material: oil-contaminated soil; isolation source: oil-contaminated soil from oil-well borehole | place: Germany: Wietze | collected 2016-10-18 ...
TCCCCCGGCAAGAACCTGGTTTTCATTTTCACCCTGTTGCCGGGGTATAAATGAGAATTAGTTCATAAAAAACGTTCGTTAATTCATCCTGGCAGGGTGTTAATTCATGTCTGATGAGAATCTGTGTTCTTTCCAAAAATTCCTGATTTTGAAAATGCTCTGACTGGCTCTCTTGCAATAAAAACATAAACAACAAAAGACACGATAAACCCGAATACTGTTTTTTTTTCGTGTCTTTCGTGTTTTTCGCCGTTGTAAAAATATTGAATATCCGGCGATTCATCTGCAAAAATCAGTTTGTTTTCTTACAGGTTTTTTTTCGTAACTTTGGGGAAATTTTACAATATGACATTCGAAAAAACATATGAAATTAATAACAACGAACTGACGATTAAACTCCCTGAAAAATTCAAGTCAGTTAAGAAAGTTCGTGTAATTATAGAGGAAGTTGAAAATGAAAGGAGTAAAAAAATTCAGTTACTCAAAAAAGCTTTAACTGATCCACTTTTTAACGCTGATTTAGAAGAAATAAGAAATGATTTCCAGTATTCAGATAAGGAAGCGATATGAAATATCGCAAATGGGATATCCTGTGAAAAGTCGATTCAAAAAGAGATAATTGAAGCTCTAAAATTTCAGTTGGGGATCGAATAGACTTATATTGTCTTTTATTATTGTCGGGTATCTAAATACATATCGATGAATCCCGCATAATAATAGGGCAAATTAAACAATGTGAATTCTTTTCCGGCAGATGTTCTGATTTTGTTTCTGCTTTCGAAGTTTCTCCAAAACCGTATAGCAATTTTTGATGTTGAATCTTGCATGAAAAGTTGCAGCGACTTTAACCTTGAACTGTCACTGCTTTTGACTTCTATGGGTACAATTCCGTGATTACGGCTGATAAACAAAAAATCAAGTTCAGCCTGCGAATTTCTGGCCTCTCTTACCCAAAAATGACGTTCCTCCAGGAATCGGTTTGAAGCGCCCATAATTTCCTGCCCAATTATATGTTCAGCAATTAGCCCCCTCCAGGCATCTGAAATATCATCTTTATTGTATAATTCGTTCTGCATTGAAGCAGCATAGTTGACCAAACCTGTATCGAGCCACATAAGTTTGGGTTTCTTTTTCAAGTCCTTTTTTGCCGGCAGTTTAGTATCTGTTGTGGGATAAACCAGCTCAAGGAGGAGTGCTTTTTCCAGAGTCCGAAGAGTTTCCGCGATATCACGACTTTTATAGTTTGAATTGGCAAATTTCTCGAAAGTAATCCGCTGGGCTGCAAACTCCCATCCATATTTGATTACATATCTTAGGATTTCAGTTATTGCTGGCCTGGGAGCATATTTCTCCACATCGTCCCTGTAACCAGCTAAAAGAGTCTGGTAAATGTTATCAAGTGCAACAATATCTTTCTCATTTGCGAAATGGTCAATTACTTCGGGCATTCCTCCAATAATCGTGTACTGTTTGAATAATTCCATCAAACGGAAATGCAGCAATTCAGGTACAGAAACAGATGTTAGTTTTTCATTTAAAGGATCCTCCCCCAGGGCGCCTAAAAATTCTGAAAAGCTGCAAGGCCTTAGTGCAAGGTATTCAACCCTGCCGACCGGAAATGAGACTTGCTTTTGCATTAGGGATTCTAAAAGTGAGCCGGCTGCTACCAGGAATATTTCAGGCATTTCCTCATAAAAGTAACGTAATGATTTTATTGCAACAGATGAATTTTGAATTTCATCTATAAAAAACAATACTCTTCCCTGCGGCTTTTGCAATCTTCTTGAAATGAGAACCGATTCGAAGATCTGGATTACACTTGTTTCTTTTGAAAAAAAATTTAAATCCGCTTTTCTGTCCAGATTAAGCGAAATGTAAAGATCAAACTCTTTACCGAATTCATCAATTAATGATGTTTTTCCTACCTGTCGGGCGCCCCTGATGATAAGAGGTTTTCTGTTTTTCTTTTTTGCCCAATTTCTTAAATGACCAATAGCATGACGATTAAACATGATAAAATTATTGAAAGTAAATTCAAAGATATGATTTTTTGCATAAATCCAAAGTATAATATTGGATAATTCGACCCAAATCCAAAGTATAAAAGAATAAAAGAGGACACAAATCCAAACAAACGAGGGTATAAAATCAAAAAAATGTGTTGGAAAGGAGCCAATTCATAGTCAATGATTGTATTTTTAACATTCCTTTGTTCCCAAACAAAGACAGAACTTCTTAAAGGGGATATTAAACTCCCCGCTACTTCACGATTGTATCGTGTAGTTTAATGCAACAGGTTCAATCAAAAAAGCTACTCTTATGAGCAGCTTTTTTTCTTTTTATCCTCGTAACCGGGTTCGCTATCCAAACCTAGCAATTTATCTGCCATTGCATTGGCCAGTTTAATTAATTCTTCGCTGGTTTCGATTTTCAGATTTCCTCTTTCCTCAATCGGTTCGTAAACCATTTCCCACTTAATTTTCTCGGCAAATGTTTTTAGGTTTTTTACTCCACCTCCATTCCACGAATAGTTCCCAAAAATACCAAGGTAGTGGTTTTTTGGTGCCATGTGTTCTATGGTTGTCAGCAATATTTCAACGTTCGGGAACATCGCATTGTTGTAGGCTGCGCTTCCTACAATAAATCCTTTGTATTTAAATATATCGTTGATTATGTACGACGAGTGAGTTTTTGAAGCGTCGTAAACACGGATGTTTTTTATTCCGCGAACTGCAATTTGGCGTGCAATGGTTTCGGCCATTTTCTTCGTATTTCCATACATCGAGCCATAAACAATTACTGCTCCGCAATCCAGATCGTAAGAACTCCATTTGTTGTAACGCGTTAATATCCAGTCGAGATTACTTCTCCAGACAGGGCCATGTGTGGCTGCAATTATTTTAATATCAAGTGGTGCAAGTTTCTTAATTGCACGCTGGGTGTGCGGACAGTATTTTCCTACTATATTGGTAAAATAACGCATCACTTCAATTTCGTAGAAATCAAGGTTGATCTCGTCATCGAAAATTCCACCATCCAGTGTTCCGTAACTGCCAAATGCATCGCCCGAGAATAGAATTTTATTTGTTTCCTCGTATGTAACCATGGTTTCGGGCCAGTGTACCATCGGGATCATCTGAAATTGCAGGCGGTGTTTCCCTAACTCCAACACGTGATCGTCGTGTACCAGTAACGTATGTTTTGGTTTCAGGTAATAACTTTCAACATATTCGAAAGTTTTTTTATTGCCAACCAGCGTAATATCGGGATATTGATGAACGATGGCTTTTAAGGCCCCCGAGTGGTCGGGTTCCATATGATTGATTATGAGATAATCGACCTGACGATCTCCGATAATTTCTTCAATAGCATCAAGATAATCATCAATAAAAGCGCGTTCTACCGTATCAACCAACGCGATTTTTTCATCCACAATTAAATAACTGTTGTATGAAACGCCATGTGGAATTGGCCAGATATTCTCGAAAAGATGTGTTCTGCGGTCGTTAAAACCCAGGTAATAAATATCTTTGGCCAGATTGACTTGTAGCATAATCTTAGTTTTTCTGAATTACCGTGCAAAATTAGTGATTTTAGACTGAACGCTGTAAAAAAAATTGGCTGCCAGCTATTATTTATTTCATGCTTAATGAAACCTTGCTTTTCTCTTTTGTAAAGCATGTCACATAATGACTGAATTGATGACACAATGATTTTATTCTATCTTTGAAAACAAAAATTAGATTTATTATTCATGCCAATTGAACAAAAAAACCGTGCCATGGCGTTCCCAAGGGTTGGAAGAGCGATTATTATCGTTTTTGCCATTGCTTTTATTTTAGCCGGAGCTCGTGCTTACCAGCTCTACCATTATATTTTCGATGCCAATGTACAGTCGGATTATGTGCTTTTGGTACGCGAAAAAATGAGTTTCGAAGAATTGTATGCTAAACTTGAAAGCGATCAAATATTAAAGAATTACAAGGCTTTTAAATGGGTTGCCAAAAAGAAAGAGTTTAATAAAAGTGTAAAGCCCGGAAGATACGAACTGACTGCTGGCATGAATACCAACGAACTGATCAATAAAATTCGGAGCGGCAACCAGGACCCTGTGGATGTTACGTTTAATAATGTACGGTTTAAAGAAGAACTGGCCGGTAAAGTATGTAAATATCTCGAGGCCGACTCACTTTCGCTTCTTAACCTTTTTTCGAATATTGAGGAAATCACAAAATGGGGATTTGATGCTGAAAATTACAGGGCCATGTACATTCCAAACACTTATCAAATGTACTGGACAACTACTGCTGAAGCTTTTGCCGAAAGAATGAACCAGGAATACCTGCGTTTTTGGAACGACGAAAGAAAGGCAAAAGCCGAAAAAATGGGTCTGTCCCCGATCGAGGTTTCTATTCTGGCTTCGATTGTTGAATCGGAAACCGCTAAAAGCGATGAGCTAAAAACTGTTGCAGGACTGTATGTTAACCGCTTACACAAAGGCATTCCGCTACAGGCCGATCCTACAGTAAAATATGCGCTTGGCGATTTTTCGATCAAGCGCGTATTAAACAAACACCTCGAAATTGATTCGCCTTACAATACATATAAATTTGCGGGATTGCCACCCGGGCCTATTTGCTTCCCATCGATCACTTCAATTGATGCGGTGCTCAACTACGAAAAAAGCGATTACATCTATATGTGTGCCAAAGAAGATTTTTCGGGCTACCACAATTTTGCGGCAACCCTGGCGGAACATAACCGGAATGCAGCCAAGTACCGCGCAGCGCTCAATCAAAACAAGATATTTAATTAGGATTTGTCATCAGTGTTATCGCCAGTCAGAAGGTTTAAGAAAGATTCCCTTATTTACAGAAATGACTTTTTAAATACAAAATACCCCACCGGTGCATTCAGAATAATGCTATTTTTAAACCAAAATCAACCTTATGAAAAACTGTCTGATTTGCCGGAAAACTTTCATTTATTCTTTTTGCGTTTTTTCCTTTTTACTGTTGAATGGACATCGTTTGAATGCCCAGCAGAAGCAGTCTTCTGATCCTGAATATTATGTAGCCGCATATGTGTGGCCGTCGTGCCACCACGATGAACGTTTTGGCAATATGCTGTGGCCCGAAGGAATTGGCGAATGGGAAGTGATTAAAAAAGGCAACCCGCGTTTTGAAGGGCATTACCAACCCCGGCAGCCCTTGTGGGGCTACGAGATGGACGACGATCCGAATGTGGTGGAAAAATGGATTGATGCCGCTGCTGATCACGGAGTTAATATTTTTGTGTACGACTGGTACTGGTTCGATGGTGGCCCTTTCCTGGAAAGCGCCCTTAACGATGGGTTTCTGAAAGCCAAAAATAATTCGAAAATGCAGTTCTACATTATGTGGGCCAACCACGATGTACGACGCAACTACTGGAATGTGCACAAGTTTAAAGACGACACCTCGCCGCTTTGGGATGGAGCTGTAGATTGGGATAATTTCAAAATTATTGTGGACCGGGTGATAAAGCAGTATTTTAAGCAAACCAACTATTTCAAAATCGACGGCAAACCCGTGTTTTCCATTTTTAGTATCGAAAATTTGCTTCAGGGTTTTAACGGAAGCGTGGAAGAGTCGCGTAAAGCGCTGGATTATTTCAGGGAAGAAGTAAAAAAAGCAGGTTTCCCGGGCTTGCATATTCAGTGGAATCAGGGTGGTGGCTCAATCATGTCGAAAGAGGCAGCCAAAGAGTTTTCCGACAAAGTGGCTCAAATGGGATTCAACAGTGTTGCCTTATACAACATGGGAGGGACAAACGAAGATTACCTGGTTTACGGAGATAATTCTGTAAAAATCCGCACACAAATGGATTCCATACTGGATGTTCCGTTGTTTCCCTGTGTTTCCATAGGTTGGGACGATACACCACGGTTCCCTGCAAAAGGAACCCACGATGTAGTGTATTATCATAATACACCCGAAAGTTTTGCAGCCCTGTTATATAAAGCTAAAAAATATGCCGACAGCCATCCTGAACAGCCCAAACTGATAACTATTAATGCATGGAACGAATGGGTGGAAGGCAGTTACCTGCTGCCCGATATGTTAAACGGATACGGTTATCTAAATGGAGTAAGAGAGGTGATGAGCGGGGAATACGGAAAGTAATACTTTGTTTTTGAAAGGTGTAAACTAAATACAATTGACTTCGCGTTCGAGCAATACGCCAAATTTTTCGAAAACAGATTGCAAGATATGTTCAGAAAAATCCCATACTTCTTTTCCGGTGGCGCCACCGTAATTTACAATTACGAGCGCCTGGTCTTTATGCACCCCGACATTGCCTTCGCGCCGGCCTTTCCAGCCGGCTTGCTCGATTAGCCAGCCCGCGGCCAGTTTAGCTTTTTCATCGCCTGCCGGATAAACCGGTACATCTCCAAATTCATTCAGCAACCGATCGGCCACAGCCATTTCAACCGCAGGATTTTTAAAGAAACTTCCTGCGTTTCCGAGATTTTTTACTGCCGGTAATTTTGAGTTCCGGATTTCGATCACTGCTTCACGAATTGTCTTTAAACTAACTTTGCCCTTTTCTTTTACCTTTTCTTCCAGAAACCCGTATTTCAGGTTAAACTCCGGGAATTTTCCGAGTCGGAAAACCACGGAAGTAATAATAAAACGATTCTTTAAATAAGACTTAAAAATGCTGTCGCGATAAGCAAACTTACATTCATCAACCGAATATTCAGCCATTTGAAGGGTTTCGAGGTCAAAACCTTTCACGCGCTCCACCACGCTACAAACTTCCTGTCCGTAAGCGCCAATGTTTTGTACCGGAGCAGCTCCAACATTTCCCGGAATCAGTGAAAGGTTCTCGACACCTCCCAGGTTATATGTAACACAAAAATCGACAAACTCGTCCCAAACCTCGCCTGCACCTACTTCTATCCGGTAAAACGAACGATCTTCACCTACTGTTTTTATTCCGGGAACTTTGGGGTGGATTACCAGCCCTTCAAAATCGTCGAGAAAAAGAATATTGCTACCCTGCCCCAAAACGATCAGGCGTTGGTTTTTCCAGCTATGGTTACTATTCAGAAAAACCGCCAGATCCTCGGGTTCGGTAAATTCAAAGAATGTCCGGGCATTGGCTTCGATACCAAAAGTGTTATAATTTTTTAGCGGGTAATTTTCGAAAAAACGGATCATACTATTGGTTTTGCGCAAAGATAGCCGATTATACCAAACCATTCGGCATAAAAAAGCCGATCGTTTGTGCAAATGCAAAATATTTCGGCAAGCGAAAAGTTCTATATTTACAAGCGAATTGATTCTGCCAAATTGAAAACAACCAAAAAGAAAATCATCGTTTCAGTAACCAACGACCTGGTGTCCGATAACCGGGTGCACAAAGTTTGCACTACTCTTTTGCAAATGGGTTTTGATGTTTTACTGGTAGGCAGAATGTTACCACACAGTGCAGACATTCAACGTGATTATGGCATAAAACGAATGATGCTTATTTTTAAAAAAGGGCCGTTTTTTTACGCTGAATATAATTTAAAGCTTTTCTGTTTTTTACTCTTTGCGAAAAGCGATGTATTACTCTCCAATGACCTTGATTCGCTCGCTGCCAATTATTTTGCATCAACAATTAGAAACAAGCCTCTGGTTTACGATAGCCACGAATATTTTACAGAAGTACCGGAACTGATTGGGCGACCGCGAATTCGGAAAATATGGGAACGAATCGAAGCCGGAATTCTTCCTAAAATAAAATATGCATACACCGTTTGTGATTCAATTGCCAAAGTGTACCGTCAAAAGTACGGCACCGATTTTAAAGTAGTGAGAAATCTTCCACGTTCAAGAAAGTTAGCGTTAAAGAAAACAGAGAACGAGACTAAAATTGTTCTTTACCAAGGAGCGGTGAATGTAGCACGCGGACTTAAACAAGCCATCCTTGCAATGAAATACTTAGATGGTGTTGAATTTGTGATTGCGGGTGATGGTGATATTAAAACCGAACTGGAAGAATTAGTAAAAGCAGAAAAGCTTGAAAACAAGGTTCGTTTTACAGGTCGCCTGCCTCTTGAAAAACTGGAGGAGCTAACCATCCAGGCCGATTTGGGTTTATCGATTGAAGAAGACTTTGGGTTGAATTACCGTTTCACACTTCCCAATAAATTATTCGATTACATTCAGGCACAAGTTCCGGTACTGGTTACCAACCTCCCCGAAATGGCTGCCATTGTCGATAAATACCAGGTAGGTACAATTACCGATTCGCTTGATCCTGAACTTCTGGCAAAGAAAATAAAAGAATCGCTTTTCGATCAGGAAAAAAGAAAGATATGGAAAGAAAACCTTCCGGCTGCCGCGAAAGAATTGGTTTGGGAGAACGAAGAAAAGGTATTGGTTGAAATATTCTCCAATGTAATTGTTACAAAATAAGCGCTGTCCTAAAATCAAATATTGAGGTTTCTTTTAGATTACGTTTTACGCACTTCGGGGTGAGCTTGGCGCTTTTTGCGCGACCAAACTTTCTAGTTATTCTCTTCTAGCAAACTTTCAAATTTAATTTCTTCTTTGATTTTTGCCGAATCGGATAGTTTTCCATCGACACAGACCAGGGTGCGCGCCGATTTTTTGGCAATCACCGCATAATCGTGCGTAGCCATTAAAACCGTTTTGCCACGTTCGTTCAGGCGGATAAACAAATCGAGGATTTCCTCCGAAGTTTCGGGGTCGAGGTTTCCGGTAGGTTCGTCGGCCAGCAATAAATCCGGTTCATTTAATATTGCCCGTGCAATCACAATTCGCTGCTGCTCTCCCCCACTCAGTTCGTGCGGCATTTTATCAGCTTTATCAACCATACCAACAATTCCGAGTACTTCAATAACACGCTTTTTTATAGCATCTTTCTGTTCCCAGCCCGTGGCTTTCAAAACAAAAGCAAGGTTGGCTTCCACATTCCGATCGGTTAGCAAACGAAAATCCTGGAAAACCACTCCTATTTTGCGGCGTAGCTGAGCTGTTTCCCTGCTTTTAATTCCTTTCAAATCAAAACCAAGTACAGTAGCATTTCCTTCTGTCAGTGGCAATTCAGCGTTTAGCGTTTTAATCAAGCTGGTTTTGCCTGTCCCCACTTTCCCGATCACATAAATAAATTCACCTTCTTCCACTTCCAAATCAACCCCTGAAAGGATGAGAGTTTCGCGCTGGTAGATGTCTGCTCCGGTAAGTTTAATTACTTTTTGTGCTTCCATTTAGTTGAAATGTTGCGGCAAGTTAAATCGAAAATATTTACCCAACTGCATAATAAACAAAAGAAATAAACAGTTTCTTGTTAAGAATTACAAGAATTAGTGACCGTTCATCAAACCGATAATCTGTATTTTCGATTTTGATAAATTTCCTTTAAAAACATTAGGACCGGGAACAACAGCCGAAGGCTAATTCACTTAACATGAGAAACTAAAAGCATGAAGACAGTTCGGATAATACTCTTTTTCGCTTATGCCCTCTTTTTTTCGCACCCCATTCAGGCTCAACAAAGCGCCTATTACAAAGAAGTGCAGAAAAATATAGATGTGGCAAAGCAGCTTTATTCCAAACAAAAATACGTTTCGGCCTACCGCGAATTTGAAAAAATTCAGAATCAGGTAGAACCAAAATCAGAGCTGTATTCCGAAGCCGAGTTCTACCGTTCGGTTTCTGCGCTTCAAGCCGGTTACCGCGCTGGAGAAAAACTGCTCGAAAATTTCATCACCCACTATCCCGAAAGCCCATACATCAACACGGCCTGGTTTAATATGGGCAAAAACCAGTTCGAACGCAAACAGTACCTGCGTGCACTTCGCAGCTTTCAGAATGTCGACCGCCGCGATCTTTCGGATAACGACCGTATTGAACTGGCTTACCAAAACGGTTATGCCAACCTGATGCAGGACAATACAGCCGAAGCACTAAAAGATTTTGAAAAGATTAGAAACTCGAATAACCTTTACAGTAAACCGGCTACCTATTATTGGGCACACATTCAGTACCTGAATGAAAATTACGCAGCAGCGCTCGAAGGTTTTTCGAAACTTAACGGCGATCCGTCGTACTCTCAGGTAATCCCAATTTACGTGAGTCACATTTATTACAAACAACAGAAATATTCCGAAGTAGTTAATTATACGACCTCGATAATCGATGATGTTCCCGAAGAACAAAAAGCCGAACTTTCGAGAATTGTGGGCGATTCGTACTTTCATTTAAAAGAATACGGTAAAGCTATACCTTACCTGGAAACATATTTTGAAACACCGGGGCCAAAAACCCGCGAGGAGAACTATATTCTGGGTTTTTCTTACTACCACAATGCAGAATACGAAAAAGCAGCTCCGTTACTCGAAAAGGCCTGCACCGGCGAAGATGAACTGACCCAAAACGCTTATTATCATTTGGCCGACTGCTTTATTAAGCTCGATCAGAAAGAAAAAGCAAAAACAGCCTTCAGCGCCGCTTCCGAATTCGATTTCAATCCAAAAATCAAGGAAGATGCCTTGTTTAGCTATGCAAAACTTTCGTACGAACTTTCGTATTCTCCTTTTAACGAAACCATCAAAGCTTTTGATAAATACATTAGTTTATATCCCAATTCCGACAGAAACGCCGAGGCCTACTCTATTCTGGTGGAAGTGTACATGGTAACAAAAAATTACAAAGACGCGATTGCATCGATTGAAAAAATTAAAAATAAAACACCCGATATTTTAAGAGCCTACCAACGCGTTACCTTTTACCGCGGTTTGGAATTGTTTTCAAATTCGGATTACAACCAGGCCATCGAATATTTCGATTTGTCGCTCGATAACGGCAAATACAGCCGCGAGTTGAATGCCCGCGCCCAATATTGGAAATCGGAAGCTTTATACCGATTGGGAGATTACGACAACGCAGTAATCGCTTTTAACCGTTTTGAATCGATGGCAGGATCGACATCTGTTCCTGAAGCTGAAGGTTCGGACTACAACCTGGGTTATGCTTATCTGAAGATGGATGACAAGGAAACTGCTTTCACGCATTTTAAAAAATACGCACAAAAAATGCAGGGCAAGCGTACTCCAAAACTGGCTGATACTTTCAACCGCTTAGGCGATTATTATTTCATGAAAACAAACTACACCGAGGCTGTCGATAATTACCGGCGTGCCTACACCATGAAAATGTACGAAGCCGATTACGCGCTTTTGCAAATGGCTTTTTGTGAAGGATTACAACGCGCACAGGATGAAAAAATCGATAATCTGAACCGCTTGCTCACCGAGTTTCCCGAATCGGAATACCGCGACGACGCGCTTTATGAATTAGGACGTGCCTACGAACGGACAGGGAAAAATTACGAAGCTGTTCAGCAATACCAGCAAATTGTGAGCAACTACCCCGGAAGTTCGTTTTATCGGAATGCACTTTTGCAATTGGGTTTGGTGAACTACAACAACGGCGACTACAATAAAGCGCTGCAGCAATACAAGGAAGTAGCCGAAAATTACCGGGGCACACCCGAGGCCGAAGCCGCACTTTCAGGAATTAAAAACTGCTATGTTGAATTGAACAACGTGGATGCTTACTTTACTTACGCACGCCAGTTTGGAAGCGGTGCCGATGTGAGTGCAAGCGAGCAGGACGACCTCACCTACCGTGCAGCCGAACGTTTGTATATGGATGGCGATGCAAAAGCCAAACGCCAGCTCGAACAGTACCTTCGCCAGTTTCCAAACAGTAGTAATGCCGTTAACGCACATTTTTACCTGGCCGAGTTGCAATACAAAGACAGTGAGTTTGAGCAGGCCAACGAACACTATACATTTGTTGCCAATCAGCCCGACAACATTTTTAGCGAACAGGCGCTTTCCCGAGCTTCAGAAATGCAGTTTAATACCGGAAATTATGCCGAAGCGCTTTCGATGTTTAACCGTTTGGAAAAACTGGCCAACAGCAAATGGAACGTATTGCGCGCCAACATCGGCCAAATGCGTTGTTACATGATCGATAAAAACTACCCGCAGACGATCGTAGCAGCTCAAAAAGTAAAAAAACTTGACATAAGCAGCGATGCACTGAAATACGAAGCCGACTATGCAATCGGTAAAGCCTACTACGAATTGGGCAATCTGAACTCAGCCATCGATCCTTTAAAAGACGTGGCCAACGACACCAAACTGGAACAGGGCGCCGAAGCCAAATACCTGCTGGCCGAGATTTATTACAAAAACAACAACCTGACAAAATCTGAGCAGGAAATTATCGACTTTGTGGATAAAGGAACTCCTTACACCTACTGGCTGGGTAAATCTTTCCTTTTACTGGCAAGTATCTACGAAGATAACAACGACCAGTTTCAGGCAAAACATACGCTGAAAAGTTTGGCTGATAATTACAATGAGGAAGATGATGGCATAGTTGCCGAAGCCACCCGTCGCCTGAACCTCATACTCGAAAAAGAAGCACAGCAGCAACAAAATGCCATCGACAGTTCATTCCAGATGCAAATCAAACAAAACTAAATTCAGAGTACCATGCAGAAATCTTCAAAATATATTCTCCTGATCCTGTTTTTAACAACGGTTTTTGGTGCACAGGCACAAACACGGCGCGATTCGCTTCAACGCGAAGTGGAGGTTACCAAAACCTACACCCCCACCGTTTCGGATGCCAACAAACTGAACAGCATGCCCGAAACCGATGAGACAGAACACCAGAAACCCACTTTTAATTACCGGATCAACAGCCAGCCCGTTTTTAGTACCTTCCCGCTTACTCCGCTAAAAGCAGCAACCATCGAAACCACCCCACATGTTCAGAAAGGTTATGGTTTGGTTCGCGCCGGGTTTGGAAATTACTACAAACCTTATGGCGAAGTTTTCTTTAACAATCTGAATTCAAAAAACTCTGTGTTTGGCATCCATGCGATGCACCTCTCCTCTTTCAGCAAAATCAATCTTAAAGGAAGAAAACATGTGGATGCACCATTTATGAATAATCAGCTTGAATTATTTGTAAAAAACAGCGTTAGGAATTCGATTCTTTCAGTTGATGCGAACCTGAAACACGATGCCTTTCGTTATTACGGTTATCCGCTCGATCCTGTTCCCGATCTTTTGTTGGAAGATGATCAGCAGATCAATTATTTTGGAACCAAACAATCTTTTGTACGAGGCGGTTTTCATATCAACCTGGATAATCCCGGAGCAGAAATGGATGAACAGGAAGTTGGCTTCGACTTCGACTACCATTACTTTGGAACCAAAACCGATCAGCGCGAGAATTACGTGAATTTTACCGTTGATTACCGTCAACCTCTTGTTACAGGGGTTGGTTTGATCGAAGGTGGAGTGGAATTTACAAATGCCAGCCAGATTTATTTACCTTCTGATACAACCCTGGGTAAAAAATCGACAACGGTTTTATTTGCGAAACCGGCCTGGTATATTGGCAATAAAAAAGCCAATGCTACCCTTGGCGTAAGTACCTGGTTTATTATGCAGAGCGACATGGACACCGAAGCTAAAATTGCCCCGAACATCAGGGCAAACTGGGCGCCGGTGGAAGAGATCATTACCCTTTTTGCAGGAATCGACGGCGAGTTCATCAACAATTACTATTCAAAAATTGCCTACGAAAACCCGTTTGTCGATCCCACTCACAATGTTCGAAATTCGATGCAGCGCATTCGCTTTTACGGAGGTTTCGATGGAAAGCTTTCGAAAAAAACAGCCTTTAAAGTTTCGGGCGAATATGCTGTTATTGCCGATCAGCCGCTATATTTTCTGAACGAAAACTACTATCTGACCCCGCTGGTAAATCCAAATCCATTAATTGTAGACAATACTTTTGCAGTTTTATACGATGATATGAACCGCATGAAGTTGAATGCCGAAATCTATCATGCGTCGTTGGATAAGCTTGATCTTTTGCTCTCGGTGAATTACTACAGCTACAAAATGAGTGAACAGCAAGAAGCCTGGAACCTTCCACAATGGGATGCAACCGTTTCGTTAGGATACAAAATCACAGAACAATTAAGTGTAAAAGCTGATTTATTTATGATGGGAGAACGGAAAGCGTTGATTTTAGAATACCCCGGCCCTTCATATCTTGCAGTTGCAATTGGCCCCTCCAGAAAAACATATACCCTTGATCCGGTCTTTGATATTAATCTGAATGGTACCTATCAACTCACCAATAAATTTGCCTTATTTGCCCAACTCAATAACCTGGGATTCCAGGGTTACGAACGCTGGTTTGGGTACCCGGTCCAGAGCTTTAATTTCCTGGCCGGCATTAGTTACGCGTTCTGATCAATCAATTCGGAAAGAAGAGGGGGCCACAGCGCTCCCTTTTTTATTTTAAGCAAGCGCTATATCGCTCATTTTCAAGTTAATAACTTGTTAAAAAATACTCCTTTAAAAGGCTCCTAAAACGCCAACTCTTTCACGATTTTTTCTATCTTTGTCGGGTGATTTCAATACAAGTTTTAAAACGTCAAAAAAGCCTGAAAATCAATTAGTTTCCTTTTGAAGGGTTAAGCATCTTCAATACCTGGGAAACTATTTTATTTTACAGATTCTGTTTGAAATAAAGAAAGAAGAGAAATGAGCGAAATTGGGAAAAACGAAATCCAGGATAAAGGCAATAATGGTAATGGCAATTATGGCGCCGACAGTATCCAGGTTCTCGAAGGTTTGGAAGCAGTTAGAAAACGTCCGGCGATGTATATCGGCGATGTTAACGAAAAGGGGCTTCACCATTTGGTTTACGAAGTAATCGACAACTCTATTGATGAAGCGTTGGCCGGTTACTGTCAAAATATTGATGTATTTATCCACGAGGATAATTCGATTACCGTAAAAGACGACGGAAGGGGAATACCAACCGAAAGACATACGAAGGAAAACAAATCGGCACTCGAGGTGGTTATGACCGTTTTGCATGCCGGTGGTAAATTCGATAAAGATTCATACAAAGTTTCCGGGGGTTTGCACGGGGTGGGTGTTTCGTGTGTAAATGCACTATCAAAACACCTGAGGGCAGAGATCCACCGTGAAGGCAAAGTGTGGATACAGGAATACCAGAAAGGAAAACCAATGTATGATGCAAAAGTTATTGGCGAAACCGATCTCACTGGAACCATTGTAACCTTCATCCCCGATGACAGTATATTTTTGGTTACCACTTACAAATACGAAATTCTGGCTGCACGTTTGCGTGAACTGGCATTTCTGAATGCGGGAATCCGACTCAATCTTACCGACGAACGAGAAAAAGACGAAAACGGTAATTTCAAATTTGAAACTTTCTATTCTGAACAAGGTTTGAAAGAATTTGTAGAGTACCTCGACGGAACGCGTGAAAAACTGATCGACGACGTAATTCACATCACTACTGAAAAAAATGGGATTCCGGTAGAACTTGCCCTACAGTACAATACATCTTTTTCGGAAAATATTCACTCGTATGTGAACAACATTAATACCATTGAAGGAGGAACTCACCTCACCGGATTCCGGCGTGGATTAACCCGGACACTGAAAAACTATGCCGATCAGTCGGGGATGCTGGCCAAATTAAAAATCGACATCAACGGCGACGATTTCCGTGAAGGATTGACGGGTATTATTTCTGTAAAAGTACAGGAGCCACAATTTGAAGGACAAACCAAAACCAAGTTGGGTAACTCTGAGGTTAGTCTTTCTGTCGATCAGGCAACCAGCGAAGCGTTACAATACTATCTGGAAGAAAATCCTAAGGCAGCGCGCCAAATCGTGAATAAAGTGATACTGGCTGCCACTGCCCGCCACGCAGCACGTAAGGCACGCGAAATGGTTCAGCGTAAAAATGCTTTATCAGGAGGTGGTTTACCGGGTAAACTCAGCGACTGTTCCGAGAAAGATCCGTCCAGATGTGAAGTTTTCCTTGTTGAGGGAGACTCGGCAGGCGGTACCGCCAAACAAGGCCGCGACCGCCGTACACAGGCCATTTTGCCTCTTCGTGGTAAAATCCTGAACGTAGAAAAAGCCATGCAGCACAAAATCTTCGAAAACGAGGAAATCAAAAATATTTTTACTGCACTGGGTGTAACCATAGGCACTGAAGAAGATTCGAAAGGCCTGAACCTTGATAAACTGAGGTACCACAAGATTGTGATTATGACCGATGCCGATGTGGACGGTAGCCACATTGCTACCCTGATCATGACTTTCTTCTTCCGTTACATGAACGACTTGATTAAACGTGGTCACCTGTACATTGCTGCACCACCGCTCTATTTGATAAAAAAAGGCAAAAAAGAAGCCTATGCCTGGAACGAACAGCAGCGTTTGCAATACATTCAGGAATGGGCCGATGGTAACGAAAGCAACATTCACACCCAGCGTTACAAAGGGTTAGGTGAAATGAACGCCGAACAGTTATGGTCGACAACCATGAACCCGGAACAACGCACCTTACAACAGGTTACTATCGAAAATGCAGCCGAGGCCGATCATATTTTCTCGATGCTGATGGGTGATGATGTCCCGCCTCGCAGGAAGTTTATTGAAGACCACGCTACTTATGCGAATATCGACGCGTAATTAAGATATGAGACTTTAGCGCCGGGCAGTGAAATTTCCCGTTCATGCTGAAATTTCAAATAAAATATGGATGAAAACCGGGTTAGCCCCGGTTTTCTTATCTCAATACTTAATACCAATTACTAAAATCTTTTGAATGAATATTTGTGTTTTTTGTTCGTCGAGTAATGCCATAGCAGAAGTATATTTCCAGGAAGCTCATCAGCTTGGAACCATGATTGGTAACAGTGGACACGCGTTAATTAATGGTGGCGCCAATGTAGGTTTAATGGAAGCCGTAACGGTTGCAGCCAGTAAAGCCGGGGCAAAAACAATAGGAATTATTCCCGAAAAAATGATCGGACGGTCGCTCGCATCAGATAATTCACACAAAGTCATTATTACTCCTGATATGATGGAACGAAAAGCCAAAATGCGCGATATGTCGGATGCATTTATTGCGTTGCCCGGTGGTTTCGGAACACTGGAGGAAATTTTGGAAGTTATGACACTCCGTCAGCTTTCGTATCATACAAAACCTATTGTTTTTATAAATACAAACGGTTTTTTCGACGATCTTTTTCGTCAGTTTGAACGTTCGTACAACGAAATGTTTGCAAAAGACGTATACAAGAGACTTTATTTTGTAGCCGGAAATGCGGAGGAAGCCATGCATTATATTTTAAAGTACGAGGCTGAGGAACTCGATTCGAAATGGTTTGTGGTTCCCGAAAAGAAGTAGGGGAAAAACAGATAAGTTGGTATTATCGTTGTTTGGGCCCGCGAAAAAAAACTGACAAACTTGCACTAATATCTGAATTTGCTTTTCACTTTTTAACAAAAGCCAGGCTTGCTTGTTAAATTATGCAAAATAGAACACCTGAAAAGTATATGCAGCCACTAGTGGCAATAAATTTGCTGAAGGAGAACGCAATTATTAATTAAAAAATGAAAAGACCATGAAAAAATTTGGAAGAGTTTCATTGACATTGTTACTGGTGATCGCCGGAGCTTTTGTGGCAGTTTGGGCATATAGCACCTTTTTCAACGAGCCCCAGGTAATACATGTAAAAGACGAACAGGCCGCATTAAAATATACCGGGTTACCCGCCGAAGGCGAGCAAACACTTCCCAACCTGACGTATGCTGCAGAAAATTCGGTTCATGCCGTAGTACATATTGCAACACAGTCTGTTCGAACCGGCGAATGGTCAAGTGGCAATCCTTTTCTCGATGAATTTTTTGGATTAAGAAGAAGTGAACCCCAGGTACGACAGGGTTTTGGTTCGGGCGTTATTTTAAGTAACGATGGCTACATTGTTACAAACAATCATGTAGTGGAAGATGCTCAGAATGTAAAAGTGATTTTGAACGACAAACGTGAATTTGAAGCAAAAGTAATTGGTACCGATCCTTCAACCGACCTGGCGCTGCTTAAAATTGACGCCGAAGATTTACCCTTTCTTACTTACGGAAACTCGGAAGACCTGAAACTCGGGGAATGGGTACTAGCCGTTGGAAACCCTTTTAACTTAACTTCTACCGTAACTGCAGGAATCGTAAGCGCACGCGCCCGTAATCTCGGCATCAATCAGGATACCTATTCCATTGAGTCATTTATCCAAACAGATGCTGCCGTAAATCCCGGAAACAGTGGTGGCGCGTTGGTTAATCAGCAAGGTAAACTGGTTGGAATAAATGCTGCGATTGCATCACGAACCGGTTCGTACACCGGATATTCTTTCGCCATTCCGGTGTCGATTGTGAAAAAAGTTGTAGCCGATTTAAAAGAATTTGGAGAGGTTCAGCGTGCCTTACTTGGTGTAAATATTGGGGATGTAAATGCCGAACTGGCAAACAAATTGAACCTCGAACGTGTTGAAGGTGTTTACGTAGGAGCAGTTACTGAAAACGGTGCCGCCAAAGAAGCAGGGATAAAAGCAGAAGATGTAATTATTTCAGTGAACGGTGAAAAAGTAAAAACGTCGGCCGAATTACAGGAAAAAGTCAGCCAGTTCCGTCCGGGTGACGATATCAAAGTTACTGTACTTCGCGACAACAAAGAGAAACAATTTACCGTTACTTTGCGTAACAGACACGGTGATACTCAAATTGTGAGGGATAACACCGTTATTTTAGGAGCCGAATTCGAATCGGTCGACGACAATGTAAAACGCGAACTCGATATCAATTCGGGTATCGTGGTTACAAGTGTTAAAAATGGAAAACTAAAAGATATTGGTATAAAAAAGGGTTTTATCATCACTGCCGTGAACAAAAAGCCCATTTATGAGGTCAATGATTTTAAGAGAGAGATAGGAAATGCAAGAGGAGGAATTTTTCTGGAGGGGGTTTATCCCAATGGTGAATATGCATACTACGTTTTACCCGCAGGTTACTAATAAACCCTGTTTGCACTTTTAAGTTTGCATTAATAAAAATTCATTGATTTTTTCTCCTTGAATTGTAAGTATTTATGTGCTATATTTGCACGATTTTTAAGAAAACTATATGAGACAGCTAAAGATCACAAAGTCAATCACTAACCGTGAAAGTGCCTCTTTAGACAAGTATTTACAGGAAATCGGAAAGGAAGAACTGATTACTGTCGAAGAAGAAGTGGAATTGGCCCAGCGGATCAAGAAAGGTGATCAGGCTGCTTTGGAAAAACTCACAAGAGCAAACCTGCGTTTTGTGGTGTCGGTGGCAAAACAGTACCAAAATCAGGGACTGAGTCTACCCGACCTCATCAACGAAGGAAACCTTGGATTAATTAAAGCAGCTGAGAAATTCGATGAGACCCGCGGTTTTAAATTCATTTCTTATGCAGTATGGTGGATTCGTCAATCGATTCTTCAGGCCTTAGCAGAGCAGTCGCGTATCGTTCGTTTGCCATTGAACCAGGTAGGTTCACTGAACAAGATTAACAAAGCTTTTTCAAAATTTGAGCAAGAACACGAACGCAAGCCCTCACCCGAAGAATTAGCCGAATCACTGGACTTACCTGCCGATAAGGTTGCCGACACTTTGCGTGTTTCTGGCCGTCATGTTTCTGTTGATGCACCGTTTGTCGACGGTGAAGACAACAGTTTGCTCGACGTGCTGGTAAACAACGACTCGCCAAATGCCGACCGCAGCCTGATCATGGAATCATTGTCAAAGGAGATTCATCGCGCGTTAGCTACATTGACCGAACGTGAGAGCGACATCATTCGACTGTTTTTTGGCATAGGGTGCCAGGAAATGACATTAGAGGAAATCGGTGAACGATTTGGATTAACCCGCGAAAGGGTACGTCAGATAAAAGAAAAAGCTATTCGACGATTAAGACATACATCGCGAAGCAAATTATTAAAATCATATCTGGGATAAAAAATCGAAAGGTTGCCAACAGCGGCAACCTTTTTTTATTTTTACTAATCATTAATCCATTCCGGCATTTCAGGTACTATCCCACTTTCAATTGAAGTTGGCTCAGCGCCCCCACCCTTTTGATCTCCTCCTTTTTGCTTACGATAAGCAATTAAAGCCCAAGCCATAATAATACTGGTTATTATTATCACCAGAAAAAGTATCCCGTTTTCAAAACCTTCATACCTCAGAGAATCCGGAATCGCAAAAAACAAAAGGATAGAAATCAATCCGCGTGGTGCAATAAAGGTTTGTGGCATTATTTCTTTACGCTCGACAATAAAGAGCAATCCAAAACGCAAAATATAAGTCACCAGTATAAATAAAATACTGATCAGCCAAACATGCCAGCTTAGCAACGAGGCAAGTGGTAGAGTCATCCCGAATACCACGAAGAAGAAAGTGCGAACCAGAAACGAAGTTTCCACCGTAATCATTTTAAACTGATCGAACAGCGTTTCCATGCGTTCGTCCTTCAGCCACTTTTCTAATTTCCAGAAGAGTAATACTTTGTGATTGCGCAACAATAAGCCAAACATCAGAATAATGATTAATGACGAAAGATGAAATAACTTACCTACCGAGTACAACAAAACAAGTACTGACAGGAAGAGGAAAAATTTAGTTTCACCCCTGATATTCTGAATAATGTATAACAGCACATAACTCAAGGTAACAGAAATAAAAAGGGTAAGAAGCAGGTTCCCGGTAATTACCAGGCTTAGTTGCCGTATTCCTTCTACGTCCACATTTTCAACAATCATATAAAATACCATGATCCCAAGTATATCGGAGAAAGTACCTTCGTAAATCATGAATTCTTTTTTGTAAGCGCCGAGGTTGGCAACGCTTGGGATAACAATCGCGCTACTCATAATCGACAAGGGAAGCGCATAAACCAGGGCTTCTATAAATTGCATGTCAGGCTTAAAAGCCAACAGCAAAAACGATAAAGCCACGGACGTAAATGCCAGCGAAAGCGCGGCAACTGTAAACGATTTCCAAATAACCGGCCATTTTTCCCTGGTCAGTTCAAGGTCGAGTGCAGCTTCCAGTACAATCATTATCAACCCAACTATTCCCAGAATTTCGAGCGAACTGTAATAATCGGGGTCAATATTAAAATAGATGAGTAACTGTTTTAAACCAATCCCCATAAGAATCAGCACCAATACGCTTGGGATGTTTGTTTTACGTGATAAAATATTCGTAAAAAACGATACGATGATTATCACACAAAGTCCTATCACAAAAAGGTATGAATTCATACAAAACAGCAGTTTAGCTTATTAATATTTCAGCAAAGTTTGAATAGGAAAGATAAGTTAAAAATATCCAATTTCCAGCATTCAATACCAAAAGTAATTATATGACGATGTAGAAAACCGTGCGACAATTTCATCTTCAGCTTTTTATAGGCGTAACCGTTAATTTCAAATAAAAAACCGGGTTGGCTTTTGTAGCAGCCAAATCCCGGTCCATCACGATTTTCAAAAAAGCGAATGCTCCGAAAAGCACTCAGAAATATTATTCGGCTGTGAGCATTATAAATGGCGCTTTGCCTGTTTCGAATTCATCTATAAAAGCCCCGTCGGGTTGATAAGTTTGGGCTGTTCCGTTCGACGTAACGCTTTCGGCGATAAAAGTAAAAACCTGGTGATTATACCAACCCACACCATTAAGGCCTGAGAGGTTTTCGACCAGATTATTGGGTTCAAAACTTTTGGAAGCCACATCGAAAATGGCAATTGCTCCGCTGAGGTTCCAATTCGCATCGTAGGCCGAAGTCATCACATATATTTTGCTGAAATCGGTATTCGCCGACAGAATATTTACATACGAAGTGCTCACCCCATCCAGTTGGTAGGTCCCTTCATATTCATCGCTACTTGTGTTGATGTACCCTAATCCGGTATTTTCGGAATAGTCGCTGTAAGTGCTAACAAGCGAAACGTACAGATTTTCCTGTTTGTCTTTTACAAAATACGAAGTAACTGCAGGCGTTTCGATGTACGAAACCTGATCGTTGCCGAGGTCAACTATAGCGACACTGTCCTTATAATTCAGTGCCGCGTACAATTTGTTATTGGCAATCGCCATTCCTTCAGGCCCGCCCGGAAGTAAAATCTTTTTCTCTACTGTTTTACCCGAGATGTTGTATTTGGCAATGTACGACAACGACTCATCGGCCCAAATGTCGCCACCCCAGCACGTAATGTAGAGGTAGTTTCCGTATCCAACACCAAATCGAGGTTTAACGATATCGGCGCTTACACCATTTTCGGTTTGAGAAAAAGTTTCCGCATCGACCCAAAGCAACTCGTCGGGATTATTTCCGAGCATGTAAATTTTTCCATTGTAAGTGAACGCATGCTGGATGTTAGAAACCAAAGCTACATCATTCACATTCTGGTAATAATTATTGAATACCGTTCCGGTTTCTTTATAGAAAGCGGTAATGGTACTTTTGGCTCCGGCATAATCACCGTAGTTGATGATATAACTAACGGCAGGTTCCACTTCTTCCGGAACAGGATCGTTTTTAGTACACGAAAATAAACCGACAGTAATCGGGATCAGTAATAAAAGATTGAATTTGTTTTTCATCCGTTTATATTTTTAATTTTTAAATGGTAACTCATGTAACTCGCATAATCATTGTATTGTATCTGATTGGAAGTTTTTTATGTTGCTCGTTTCATTATAAATTTTGTTTTTTGTATTAATTGAATTGATATGTCACATTAACCCGGTAACTGGTCCCCGGCATTGCGTAGCCCCAGCCCGACTGATAGGAGGTATTCAGTATATTTTGGATCATTCCGCTTAGCAGAACCTTGTTTTTGGCATTTATTTTAAATTCATACAATGCATTCGCATTCAGCAGGAAATATGGCTCCAGAACATTTTTATCATCCTCATCGGTGTATTGTTCACCTGTGTAAGTTCCATCCACTCCAACGATTAATTTATTCCAGCTTGTGTTTAAAAAGAAATTGCCGCTGTGCAGGGGCACGTATTCCATCTGCCGTTTTAAGGAATTGGTTTGATTAAGCGATTTCACTCTTTGCGTGGAGGTAAAAGTGTAATTCAAGCCACTGGCAAAAGGAAGATTAAAAAGATTGAATTTCCAGCCGGTCATAAATTCAATTCCCTGGCTCACTACATTCTGCACATTTTCAGCATACCAGAACGAGCCACCGTTTTTCCACAATATCCAGTCATCAATATTTAATTGAAAAACATTCACTTTTATATTTCCTGAAAGTGACTTGTTACAGTAGTCCCAGCGCGAGCCCAATTCATAGCTCATTCCCTTTTCGGGTTTCAGGTCGGGATTGCCGCCCGGCACCCAAAAACGGTCGTTAAAAGTGGGGACCCGGTAGCTTCTCGAAATATTTCCTGTAAAATTGAGTACCCAGTTTTCTTCCGATAAAGCCAGCCAACTTGCCCCAACCGATGGGGTGAAAGGCACCTTGTAATTGCTTACAAATCCCTGCCGGAGGTTGACCGTAGCAGAAATTGTATTGAGAATGCGCTGAAAAAAAGAGGCGTAAATATCCATCCGATTCTCATGATCCAATGAGCTTTCGTAAGCGTAAACCATTGGATTGATACGCATTACTTTTGTGCCGATTTTGTAGGAAGTATTTACTGAAAAGCCGTGTTCAAGTATGGCTTCAGCAATCCAGCGGCGAGTGCGTATTGTATCCGTGGAGTTTCCGTTATTTACGGCATTGTCGCTGACGTAACCTCCGTTCACTTCGTACTTCAACCTGTTTTTATGATTTTTATAGCCAGCCCAAACACGGACATGTTCATCGAGGTATTCTTCCACGTAATCCGGATTGTTTAGATTGGTTTGCATGTTTTGCTGGTTTTGTCGCCAGTCGTGTTCGAGCCACACATTCGCGAAGAAATATTCACCCGGCTCCAGGCGGTAATTTAATTCCTGGAGCACCCCGTAATGTTCGAGGCTGGCATTTCTCTGAACATCCTCTTTTTCAAAAATTCCGTTTTCAAAATCGCGGTAAGTGGTGTTCAGAAAAGAAAAATTGTTGGTTTTGTAATAATAATATGCGCGTGTTACACTCTCGAACTTCCCGTTTCCGGCAAAAAGTTTTGTTCCGTATAACTGCTCGCCAAACGAACCGTTCGACAATCGTGCCTCGGCCCGAAAACCTTCAGTCCAGTTATGGTCCAAGCCCAAATGAACTGCGCCGCCAATGCTTCCCGAACCGTTTACAGAGCTGGCGCTGCCAAACTGAACGCCCACGTTATCAAACAAATAAACAGGCACGTTACTAAAATTAGATTGCCCCAGCGTGAGTGAATTGAGATCGATTCCACCAAAGTTGACGCTGGTGTGACCCGAACCGGTTCCCCTGATCCGAATAGTGGACAAACCACCGGCATCGGTTTTAAAAGCAATCGGAAGTGTTTTTGAAAGAAGCTGTTCCAAATCGTCGCCTTTTGTGAGTAAAAAAGCCTCACTGCCAATCGACTCGATTTTTGAGCCGGCCTGATATTTTCGCAGGCTGCCATAACTCACAATCTCGTCCAAAACCACAGAGTCGGAAACAGAAAGCATCTCTTGCGAGAATGCAGGCAATACTGCCAGAAACAAGAATCCTATAAACACAAACCTCCCCATCACATACTTTTTAAGGAGCTTTGGATAAACCGGTGAAAAATACTTTTTGAATATTTCTCAAGCTTTTATCCCGAAGCTTAAACATACCAAGAATTCAGGCAGGTCTTCTGGCTCATCCCGGTTGTTGGGCCTTCCCATCTCGCCTTGCGCGAGACAGTGGCTTGTAGTTCAACAACACTAATCGAATTAACGATTGGGATTTACAGCTGCGGGTACAGCTCCGGTTTTGCACCGGATTCCCTCTTAATCGGTTTCACAGGCTGTGAAATTCCGAACCAAAATTCGTGATCAAAGATAGGGACAAAGATTTTAGATATACAAGCGTTGTTTACTCTTTTTAGGTTTTGTTGATAAAGAATTTAAACTGCCATGCCTCGACATCTGGCAAAATATTGACTATTTTGTAGGCAAAAGTTTGTCCTTGAAAATTCAAATACTTAAAAAACGAAACTATGAAATCCAAAAACCTTTTATTTACTGTCAGTGCGCTGTTTATAATTGTATTTCACATCAAAGCCCAGGATCAAAGTACAACCACAACTCCCCGGATCGACATGAAAAGGGACCTGTTGCTCGTGCAATACGATTGTAAAACCGATGTCGACGATCTGCATTCGGTAGCTGCTTTTCGCACGATGTTGAACAATGCCGCTTGTTCAAAAATAAATTATCATGCTGTGGCCGGCGCTTACGGGATACAAGATGGTTTGTATGTCCCACCAAACGATTTGTTTCAACTTTCGTTCGGGAAAAACTGGAGTGATGCACACAGCGATTTTAAGACAGCAATTCAGCAGGTAAAAAAGAAAGCGTTTGCTACACTAAAACAAGGAGGTGACATTTGGATTGCTGAAGCCGGACAGTCGGACTTTACCTACGCAGTACTAAAAACTATTCAAGATGAGTTCCCAAACACCGATACAAAAAAACACATTCATGTGGTTCAGCACAGCAACTGGAATGAGGATGTAACCACACCTGAACAGTTGGCATTTGTAAAAGCAAACACCGACTATCATAAAATACCTGATGGAAACGCGGTTGGAAACGGCAGCCCGGGATTTCGGTCGCCCGAATTTACAGAATGGCAAAGATATATTAACGATCCGGCGCTGATAAAAACATGGAAACTAGCGATTGAACTGGGAAATCGATACAATGGAAAAGACGGGCGCTACAATAATGAAGCCGTGGCAGCCGGCGGACTCGATTTTTCTGATACTGCCGAGGTATGCTGGATCCTGGGATTGGAAAATTTATCGGATGCTGAAGCTTTTTTCAATAATTTCAGAAATTAATTCTGAGTCTTAATCGATAGAAAAAATATCTTTTGGATATTCAATATCTACTAAAAACAAGCCCTGTGCTGGGGCCGAAGCACCGGCTGCTACGCGGTCCTGTTTACTAATAATTTGCCTGAACTCTTCCACTGTAAGTTTGCCTCTTCCCACTTCAAGAAGGGTGCCTACAATGGCGCGAACCATGTTCCTGAGAAATCGGTCTGCTTTTATAACAAACAAGAGGCTGGCTCCTTTCCTTTTCCATTCAGCTTTGAAAATTTTACAATTGTTGGTCTTCACATCGGTATGTAAGCGGCTAAAACTGGTAAAGTCATTGTAATCGAAAAGCGTTTGCGCTGCTTTATTCATTGCGTCCATATCCAAAGGCAAAGTATATTGGAAACACGTTTCGGTTGTAAATGGATTTTTTTCGGTCGAAATAAAATAATGATACGTACGCGAAGTGGCGCTAAAACGCGCGTGTGCTTCGTTGTTCACCAGCCAAACCTTTTGAACGGCGATGTCTTCAGGCAAAAAACTGTTCAATTTATAAATAAGGTCGTAGTTTGGGGGAATCGGGTTCGTCAGATCAAAGTGAAGCATATAAAACGAAGCATGCACACCGGTGTCGGTCCGACCGGCGCCTACCACGGCAACCGGTTCCCGCAATAAAGTAGTGAGTGCATTTTCCATTACACCCTGCACCGAAACGGCATTGGGCTGAATCTGCCAGCCGTGGTAACGGGTACCTTTGTAACTACATTGCAGGAAATATCGCTGTGCCATAAAATGTCTATAAATTTTATTATACCCCCACCATCGTTTTTTCGATCGACTTTCTTTCATAAAAAATGATGATCAGTATCGCCAATGCTGCACACAAAATTGTGCAAACTACCGAACCTTCGAAACCAAAATCACCTCCGCTCATCATTGGTTTACCAATTGGCGTTGCCGATAAACCGGGATTCATGCTGTGCAGGGCCGCAAAAAGCGCCGAGCTGATCAGCAACGCCACGTATTTATTTGTAACCGTTAAAAGATTGTTCAGAATATAACCCCGCATCATCAATTCTTCCATGATGGCCACTCCAATAAAACTGATAAAACTAAAAACAAGGGAATTAAACTTATTAACTCCATCAGCATCTTAACTGCCGCATTAAGTTCCCGGCCTTTTGCAATTTCATCGATACCAATCCCAGCCAAACGCATTCCGATAAACTGGAATAGGCCCATTCCAAAAATTACAGCTACCAGGTATAAAAAAATGCGTAAAGCCACATGCAAACGCGGGTTGTCCGCCTTTTCCAATGCTTCAGTTTCTTCCAATATAACAGAAATTAACTGTTTAAAATGTAAACCTACAAAAATCAGAAGACAATTTGGAGGACCATAAATGTCAATGATTTCTAAATACTTTCTTAATAAACTGTTATTCTTTGTTAACCGTACTTTTATATTCCGCTTAACTTAATTTTTTTTAACAAATGAATAGGGGAATAAACATCATAATGCTTTAAATTCGTGCCTTCGTAAAATCAGCGAAAAATTTATAAGCATATGACACAAGCTGTTGACATAAAAGAATTGAACGAGAGAATTCAGAAAGAGAGTTCTTTTGTCGATATGATTTCGATGGAGATGAACAAAGTGATCGTAGGTCAGAAACACCTGGTCGAGAGTTTAATGATTGGACTTCTATCCAACGGGCACATTTTGCTCGAAGGGGTTCCCGGGCTGGCAAAAACTTTGGCGATCAAATCATTGGCACAGACCATCAGTGCTAAATTTGCGCGTATACAGTTTACACCCGACTTGCTGCCGGCAGACCTTTTGGGAACCATGATTTACAGTCAGAAGAAAGAAGAATTCAGCATTAAGAAAGGGCCCATTTTCGCCAACTTTATTTTGGCCGATGAGATTAACCGTGCCCCCGCAAAAGTTCAGTCGGCGCTTCTCGAAGCCATGCAGGAACGCCAGGTTACTATCGGCGACAATACATTTAAACTCGATGAGCCTTTCCTGGTTATGGCTACACAAAACCCGATTGAACAGGAAGGGACTTACCCGCTGCCCGAAGCGCAGGTCGACCGTTTTATGCTGAAAGTGGTGATCAACTATCCCAAAAAGGAAGAGGAACGCCAGATCATCAACCAAAACCTGCTCCGCCTTTTTCCTGAAACATCAACTATTCTAAAGACAGAAGATATTATAAAAGCCCGCGATGTAGTAAAAGATGTGTATATGGATGAAAAAATCCAACGTTACATTGTCGACATTGTGTTTGCCACCCGCGAGCCCGAAGAATATAAACTCGGGAAGTACCAGGATATGATTTCGTATGGAGCCTCTCCAAGGGCAGGAATCAGTTTGGCACAGGCTGCCAAGGCTTTTGCTTTCATTAAGCGCCGCGGTTATGTAATTCCTGAAGATGTGCGTGCGGTTTGCCCCGATGTGCTCCGTCACCGAATCGGCCTGAGTTACGAGGCAGAAGCAAATAACATTACTTCGGAAGAAATTATTACCGATATCCTGAACACGGTGGAAGTACCTTAAAACAGCCCCCTCCAACTCCCCCAAGGGGGAGAATAAGAAGTAAAAACAATGCAAGATGAAGTATTTGAGCATAGTACCTGTTTTTTAATTTTTCCCCCTCGGGGAAAAGACCCGAAGGGAAAGGGGGCTTTATGGAAACGACTGATTTATTAAAAAAAGTACGGAAGATTGAGATTAAGACACGTGGACTCTCGCGGAATATTTTTGCGGGAGAATACCACAGTGCGTTTAAAGGCCGGGGTATGGCCTTTTCAGAAGTACGCGAGTACCAGTTTGGCGACGATATCCGCAACATCGACTGGAACGTTACAGCCCGATACAATCATCCGTTCGTTAAAATTTTTGAAGAAGAACGCGAACTTACGGTGATGCTCCTGATTGATGTGAGCGGTTCGCGCGAGTTCGGAAGTTTCGAGAAACTAAAGAAAAATGTGATCACAGAACTTTCGGCGGTACTTTCATTCTCGGCTATTCAGAACAACGACAAAATTGGAGTGATCTTCTTTTCAGACAGAATAGAGAAATTCATTCCACCCAAAAAAGGGAAAAGCCATATTTTAAGAATCATTCGCGAATTGATCGATTTCGAACCCGAACACCGGAAAACAAATGTTGCCGCAGCAATAAAGTACCTTACCAACGCGATCAAAAAAAGGTGTACTGCTTTTGTGATTTCCGACTTTATCGACGACAACCCCGAACTGGAACAGGCGCTTTCGATTGCCAATAACAAACACGATGTGGTTGCCCTGAAGATTTACGACGAGCGTGAAACTGAGCTTCCATCAATTGGGATGATCAAACTAAAAGATGCGGAAAGTGGCGAATACATTTGGGTAGACAGCAGTTCGCGAAAAACACGCCAGGGTTACCAAAAGTGGTGGCTCGATCATGCAAAAAAAACCGATGTAATGTTTAAAAAGTGCCGGGTCGATTATGTGTCGGTGAACACCAACGAAGATTACGTGAGATCGCTGATGACATTGTTCAGAAAAAGGGCTTTGAAGTAAAACAAATGAGATTAGAATTAAAAATATTAGGTTTATTGATGTTGGCATTGCTAACCGGAAATACCCGGGCCCAGCAAATAAAAGCCACGGCCAGTCTCGATTCGGCCAACATTTTACTGGGCGACCAGGTAAAGCTGTTTCTCGAGATCGACCATCCGAAAAGTGTTGACGTTTCTTTTCCACAGGTGCCCGATACCATTGCCGGGCTCATCGAAGTTTTAGGACACACCGATATTGATACTTTTGAAGGCAATAAAGCCGATAATATCAAACAAATCCGCTCGTATACCATCACCTGTTTCGACAGTGGCAGTTACCGGATTCCGCCCTATTGGTTTGGCATCAATGCCGATGGAAACATCGACTCGGTTCCGAGCAACGGAGTTACTCTTAATGTGCACTCGATGCAAATTGATACCACCAAAGGCCCAACCGACATTAAAATGCCTTACGGAGCCCCGCTAACCTTAAAAGAAGTAACACCTTATATTTTGGGAGTGATCCTTATTGGCGCCATCATTTTCTTCCTGCTTTATTCGATTAAACGGAAGAAAAAGAACAAGCCTCTGTTTGTACTTCCGAAGAAACCAAAACTGCCGCCACATGTGGTTGCGTTGCGGGAGCTCGACCGGATAAAAGACGAAAAAATCTGGCAAAAAGGGAAAAAGAAACTATACTATTCAGAACTCACTGATACCCTTCGGACTTACATTGAGGAGCGTTTCGAAATACGCGCAATGGAACAGGTTACCGACGAAATCTTGCAAAGTTTCCGTCAACAAAAAGGTTTGTTAAGCGATAAAGCTTTGGGTAACCTGAGTCAGATTTTACAACTGGCCGACCTGGTAAAATTTGCGAAATACGAGCCACTCCCCGACGACGATAATCTTTCGCTGGTAAATGCTTACTTTTTTGTAAACGAAACCAAGGAAGAAGAACTTAAAAAAGGTACAGGCGAAGAAAAAGGCAAAGGTAAAGACGATAATAATGTTGAAGAAGTAGAAATTAAATAGGAGAAGATGTTTGAAGGACTGACATTTAAAAACCCCGAATTGTTCCATATTTTATGGGTGTTGATACCCATGACTTTGTGGTACATCTGGCGACAGAAACGAAGTACTGCCAGCATTCAGGTATCTACTACTGCTTCAGTGTTCAAAGCGCCAAAAACAATACGACATTACCTGCGGCACCTGGTCTTTGTTTCGCTTTTATTCTCAATTGGCTTTTTTGTGGTGGTACTCGCAAGGCCGCAATCTTCCAGAAACTGGGAAAAACAAACCACCGAAGGAATTGATATCGTGATTGCACTCGATATTTCGAGCTCGATGCTTGCCCAGGATTTTCAGCCCAACCGACTGGAAGCGGCCAAAAATGTAGCCATGGAATTTATTTCAGGTCGCGAATACGACCGGATGGGATTGGTGGTTTTTGCCGGTGAAGCGTTTACACAATGCCCGCTGACCACCGACCGTGCTGTTCTGCTCAACCTTTTTAAAGACATCGAAAGCGGCATGATCGAAGACGGAACAGCAATTGGCAACGGACTGGCAACCGCAGTAGCCCGTTTAAAAGACAGCGAAGCTATCAGCCGGGTAGTTATCTTGCTTACCGACGGTGAGAACAACCGCGGAGAAGTAGCGCCGGTTACCGCTGCTGAAATTGCGAAAACCTTTGGGATCAGGGTCTACACCGTTGGTGTGGGAACTATCGGGACTGCACCCTACCCTGTGCGTGTTCAAACGCCGTTTGGCGAACAGGTCCAGGTACGCGACATGGAAGTAAAAATTGATGAAAAAACGTTGCAGGAAATCTCGACCATCACCGATGGAAGATATTTCAGGGCAACCAGCAATACAAAACTCGAAGAGATTTATAAAGAAATTGATGCACTCGAAAAATCGAAAATCGAAGTACGCGAATTCAGTAGAAAATCCGAAGAATTTCTCCCCTTCGCGCTTTTGGGTGCTTTGTTTTTAATATTAAGCCTGGTGCTTCGCGAAACTATATTTCGTAGCATCCCTTAATTGTGTGAAAGTATGGAAATGTTTAGGTTTGGAAATGGCGAATTTTTGTGGGGCTTGTTGATCATTCCCGTGCTCACCATGATTTTTACCTGGTCGAGAATAGCACGCCGGAGTGCCCTGAAAAAATTTGGGAACGAGGAAATTCTCAGCACACTGATGCCCTACACATCGAAAGGCAGGCCAATATTGAAATTCATCATTTTAATGCTGGCATTGGCGTTTTTCATAACAGGAATCGCGCGTCCGCAATTTGGATCGAAATTAAAAACCGTTAAACGCGAAGGGGTTGAACTAATCATCGCGCTTGATGTTTCGAACAGTATGATGGCAGAAGACATTCAGCCCAATCGGCTCGAACGGGCCAAAAGAGCGATTTCAAGATTGGTTGACCGCTTAAAAGATGACAAGATCGGGTTGGTTGTGTTTGCAGGCGATGCCTACACGCAACTACCCATTACCACCGATTATAATTCGGCAAAATTATTTCTGAACGCTGTAAATACGCAAATCGTTCCAAAACAGGGAACGGCTATCGGATCCGCTATCGATCTGGCACACAAATCATTCACTCCTGATGGAGAAGCCAACAAGGCTATCATTGTAATTACCGACGGCGAGAACCACGAGGATGATGCGGTTTCGTCGGCCAAAGCTGCGGTGGATGATGGAATTGTAGTTCACACGATCGGAATGGGGCTACCGTCTGGTTCGCCAATCCCGGTATTAAGGAACGGACAAACCGATTATTTGAAAGACCGCGATGGAAACGTGGTGGTTACCAAATTGAACGAACAAATGTTGGAACAGATAGCCGCAGCCGGAAAGGGAATTTATGTACGTGCCAACAACGCACAGGTAGGACTGAATTCGCTGTTCGACGAGATCAATAAAATGGAAAAACAGGAAATGGAAACACGCACTTACTCGGAATACGACGACCAGTTCCAGTATTTTTTTGCGGTGGGTTTGTTCCTGCTCTTGTTAGAGTTTGTGATCCTCGATCGTAAAAACAAGTATTTAAAAAACATTCACCTGTTTAAAACCAGGTAGGTTGAAGTTGGACAAATGAAGAAAAGAAGACAATGAAACGAATTATTTATATAGTATTTCTGATTTTGATTGCCACTCATGTTTTTGGGCAAAACGAACGAAAGTTTGTTCGCAGCGGAAACCGGCTGTTTATGGACGGCGTTCGCGACACCACCCGCATTGATTCGGTAAAATTCAGCAATGCTGAAACCGAATACCGGAAAGCGTTGAATAAACGCCCAAACGATCAGAAATGGAATTACAACCTGGCAGATGCGTTATACAAACAACAGCGTTTTGACGAAGCTGGCGCTAAATTCTCGGAGTTAGCCGGGAAAATGGAAGTGCCAGTAGATCGTGCCCGCGCAAACCACAACCTCGGCAATACGCAATTGATGCAGCAAAAACTCGACGAAAGTATCGAATCGTATAAAAAGGCGCTGCGCGACAATCCTTCCGATCTGGAAACCAAATACAACCTCGCCTATGCTCAAATGCTGAAAAAACAGCAGGAGCAACAACAACAGAATCAAGACAAAAACAAAGATCAGAATAAGGATCAAAATAAAGATCAAGGCAAGAATCAGGACCAGAACGAAGACCAAAATAAAGATCAGCAGCAAAACCAGGGCCAGAATAAGCAAGATCAAAACAAGGATCAGCAAAATAAAGATCAACAACAGCAGCAGCCTCAGCAGAATAAAATCTCAAAACAGGATGCCGAGCAGTTATTACAGGCTTTGCAAAACGACGAACGCGATATTCAGGATAAAGTAAAGAAAGAAAAGGCAGCAAAAGCCAAACGAACCCGAACGGAAAAAGAATGGTAAGTAAAGATGAAGAACTACTTACAAAGAATGTAGTTAGATTTGAGATGTTAAGCTTGCGGCACATTGCACGGGGTTCATAGCTAAAAATTAATAATTTTGTAAGCTGAAAATGATTAGGACACTCGCAACATACATTTTATTACTGAGTCTGGCTCTGGCAGCCCGGGCCGAAGACACGCGCTTTATCATGTCGGCGCCAACGGCTGTGGAAAACGGACAACAATTCAGGTTGAGTTTTACCTTGAACCAACGCGGGAAGAACCTGCAGCTACCTCCCGGATTATCGGATAATTTCCAGATTCTGATGGGGCCAAGCACCAGTCAGTCAACAAGTATTCAAAGTATAAACGGAAGGACAACCACCGAAATAACCTATTCGTTCACCTATATTTTAAGGGCGAGCAAAGAAGGTAGTTTCGAAATCCGCCCGGCATCGATTGAAGTTGGAGGGAAAGTGATCGAATCGAATTCGCTGAAACTCCAGGTGGTAAAAGCACAGTCGCAACCGGCACAGCAAAATAGTGGCAGTGGCGGTGCAGCTCAGCCGCAAGGCAACACGGCTGCCGATGTCGATCTTGGGAAAGACAATCTTTTTGTGCGTGTCGACCTGAACAAACGAAGCGCTTTCCGTGGCGAGCAGATTATTGCCACCGTAAAATTATACGTAAATCCGAACATCCCGATTGCCGGTTTCGATGAAGTTAACCTGCCCACCTACGAAGGATTTTATACACAGGACATTGAGATTCCGCAACAGATTAACTTTACGCGTGAAGTTTATAATGATAAAATTTACCAGGTGGGTGTGCTGAAAAAAACCATCCTGTTCCCGCAACAAAACGGACAGATTAAAATAGACCCCTTCAGCATGGCCTTACTGGTTCGTCAGCGCACTGCAGCCCGTAGTTTCTTCGACGATTTTTTTGATAACTACCGAACCGTGAAAGCCCGGATGACCAGCGACCCGGTAACGGTGAACATAAAAGACTTGCCTCCTTCTCCTGCCAGTTTTATGGGAGGTGTTGGCGAATTCAACATCAGTTCCGACATCAGCAGCGAAAATGTTACAACAAACGATGCCGTCACGCTGACTTTAAAAATTACTGGTAACGGGAACATTCGGCTCGTTCGCACGCCTGAGCTGAAATTACCGAGCGATTTTGAAGTGTACGACCCACGTGCCACCGACAATGTAAAGGCCGGGAATAACGGAGTTTCAGGGACCAAAACCATCGAGTACCTGTTCCAGCCCCGTTTCGAAGGCGATTACACTATTCCGTCGATCAGCTTTGCGTATTTCGATCCGGCCAGTGGAAAATACATTACCAAATCAACTCCCGAATATCAGCTTCATGTAAAAAAAGGAAGCCAGGAACAATCCGCTACCGTAGTAAGTTCTTTACGAAAAGAAGACGTGCTGCTAATTGGTCAGGACATTCGTTTTATCAAGCAGGGAAAAGCAAATCTCCATCCAATGGGGGCTACTTTCTACGGTAGCAACTTGTTCTATCTCATATATTTGGCAAGTGCTTTGGCATTTGTTGTATTATACCTGGTGTACCGTAAAAAAGCACGCGAAAACGCCAACATCGCGTTAATGCGTAATAAAAAAGCCAACCGTGTGGCCACCAAACGTTTAAAAGCGGCTTCCGGTTTTATGAAACAAAACAACAACGAAGCCTTCCACGACGCTATTTTGAAAGCTTTCTGGGGATACCTGAGCGATAAATTAGGGATTCCGGTAGCCAAGCTAAACCGCGACAACGCACTGGCCCGCTTGCGCGAAAAGAATGTGACTGAAGAAGTAATCAATGATTTTGTAGATGTGATCGATCAGTGTGAATTTGCACGTTATGCGCCTTCGGGCGGATCGGAAGCACGCCACGAATTGTATAAAAAAGCGGAGTCGACCATGAGCCGCTTCGAGAAACAGATTAAAAAATAAGAACTTGATTGATTCAATTAAGAAACAGATGAAATTTAGGATCGCAATCATATTATTCCTCTTCCCTTCTTTCCTGTTTGCTCAGGAAAGCAACAGTGAATTATGGGAAAAGGCAAATAATTTTTACACAACAGAGGAGTACCAGCAGGCTGTATCGGTTTACGAACAAATTCTGCACAATGGAGAAGAATCGGCCAAACTCTACTTTAATCTCGGAAATGCATATTACAAAACCGGCGATGTAAACAACGCCATCCTGAATTACGAACGTGCCAAAGTACTGGCCCCGCAGGACGAAGACATTGAGTTTAACCTGAAAATAGCCAACCAGTTTGTAGTCACAAAAATTGAAGAATTGCCACAACCTTTCTTTTTGCGATGGAGAACTTCAGTGGCAAATAAATACCCTGCCGATACCTGGGCAATCATCAGTGTTTCGGCATTTCTCCTGTTTCTGTTTCTGCTCGGCTTTTTCTTTTTTAGCCGCAGCGTAGCTGTTAAACGACTGGGCTTCTGGATCGGAATTGTAGCAATCGTGTTTTCGGGATTTACCTTTTCGCTTGCTGCACAGCAGAAGAAAAAGATCAATACCCGCGATCACGCCATCGTTTTTTGTCCGCGCGTAACCGTAAAAAGCTCGCCATCAGAAACAGGAACCGATCTGTTTCTGATCTACGAAGGGCTGAAAATCCAGGTCACCGACAGTTTAAGTAACTGGAAAGAGATTAAATTAGCCGATGGGAACCAGGGCTGGTTACCCGATTCCTGCATCGTAAAAATCTGATACTAAAAAATTTCGGGTATTGCTTAGCCGAATAAATTGCTTGGCGGCTCGCTGAATAGAAATAAACATGAGCATGAAAAGCATTCCCGCAGCTGCACGGATTTCACGCTCGTTTAAAACCGAAATAGTGTAACCTTCAACGGTTTCGCCAAATTGGATCAATTTTTTCATTTTTGGGTTATAAAATGTTACAATATTTCAAGAGGCGAAATATAGCAGATTTTTGAGAAGTTCGAGATTCAGTTTCAAATAAAAATGTATGAATCAAAATTATCCCGAAACCGCTATATTAATTATTTAAAGTAAAGTGATGTTTCCCCGTGACGATCTGAGTGATTAAATGGTGAGTCAGTAAAATACCATTTTAACGATACACTGAAACCAATCCTAAATTATGTTCATCGGGAATTAAACACCGGAAATCAGACAAAATTGTGTTTATTCGCTTATGCTTCGGTTATTCTGAATTGTTGATCCAAGTATGGTTTTATTGAAATTTAGCTTTCGCTAAATCGTAAGATTTTACTATCTTAATCGCCCTTTTAGGGATGATGTGTAACATAAAATACATAGTAATCTATGTGATATTTGTTACACAACGAAAGCGGCAAATTTCCTTTTTTTACAGGGGCCAAAGATCCATCTTTAAAAAATTGAAATACTTGAACTTTTTAGGACAATTCCATCAACTTTTCAAAGGAGTGGTTGTTAGAATTTGTGACCTTGGAAAAAATGAAAAAATAATCGAATAAATAGGATACTTATGTTTGATCTTGATCTAATTAAAAAAGTGTATGCCGGACTGCCTGAAAAAATAAATCAGGCGAAAAAACTGCTAAACCGTCCGATGACCTATGCAGAAAAGATTTTATATTCACATCTGTTTGAAACGCAGGATATGGCATCTTTTGGCAGAGGAAAAGATTATGTTGATTTTGCCCCCGACCGTGTAGCCATGCAGGATGCCACTGCCCAAATGGCTTTACTTCAGTTTATTAATTCAGGGAAAAAACGCACCGCAGTTCCCTCCACAGTTCACTGCGATCATCTGATTCAGGCACAGGTTGAAGGAAAAGCGGATCTGACTGTTGCAAAAAGTGCCAACAAGGAAGTGTATGATTTTCTTGAATCGGTTTCAAATAAGTATGGAATCGGATTCTGGAAACCCGGTGCAGGAATTATCCACCAGGTAGTACTCGAAAATTATGCTTTCCCCGGTGGAATGATGATCGGAACCGACTCTCACACCGTTAATGCAGGTGGTCTGGGAATGGTTGCCATTGGCGTTGGTGGTGCCGACGCCGTTGATGTAATGGCCGGCATGGCCTGGGAACTTAAAATGCCAAAAATGATCGGGGTAAAACTTACCGGACGTTTAAATGGCTGGGCAGCTCCAAAAGATGTGATCCTAAAAGTAGCCGGAATTCTAACCGTTAAAGGCGGTACCGGCGCTATTATCGAATATTTTGGAGAAGGCGCCAAGTCGCTTTCTGCAACCGGAAAAGGGACCATTTGTAATATGGGTGCCGAAGTGGGGGCAACCACCAGTATTTTCGCTTACGACGAAAGCATGGAACGCTATCTGAAAGCCACCGGCCGTGCCGATCTGGCCGAATTAGCCAATACCATTAAAGATAATTTGGATGCCGACCCGGAAGTGTACGCCGATCCTGAAAAATACTATGACCAACTCATCGAAATCAATCTTTCGGAACTTGAGCCCCATGTAAACGGGCCGTTCACTCCCGACCGCGCCACTCCTATTTCTGAAATGGGAAAAGTTGCCGCCGAAAATGGCTGGCCGCTTGAAGTCTCGGTGGGGTTAATCGGGAGTTGTACCAACTCTTCGTACGAAGATATTTCGCGCGCAGCTTCCATTGCCCGGCAAGCCGAAGAAAAAGGGTTGATCACCAAAGCTGAATTCACTATTACTCCCGGTTCGGAGCAGGTCCGTTATACCATCGAACGCGATGGTTTTATCGACACCTTTGAAAAAATTGGAGGGAAAGTATTTGCCAACGCCTGTGGACCATGTATCGGACAGTGGTCGCGGGAAGGAGCCGACAAACAGGAAAAGAACACCATCGTTCACTCCTTTAACCGGAACTTTTCGAAACGCGCCGACGGGAATCCAAATACACACGCCTTTGTAACCTCGCCCGAAATGGTGACTGCCCTGGCTATCGCCGGTCGTCTCGATTTCAATCCGGAAACAGATACATTGGTCAACAAAAACGGGGAAGACGTAAAACTGGATCTTCCCAGTGGATTTGAACTTCCTCCCAAAGGGTTCGATGTGGAAGACCCTGGATTCCAGGCGCCTGCCGAAGATGGATCGAATGTAACAATTAATGTAGCCGACGATTCAAAACGTTTGCAGTTGCTGTATCCTTTCGAAGCCTGGGATGGCACCAATATTACAGGCGCAAAGTTGCTGATCAAAGCACTGGGGAAATGTACCACCGACCACATTTCGATGGCCGGGCCATGGTTGCGTTTCCGTGGTCATCTCGATAACATTTCGAATAACATGCTGATTGGTGCGGTAAACGCGTTTAACGGAGAAACCAACAAAGTGAAAAACCAGTTGAACGGCAGTTACGATGAAGTGCCAAAAGTACAACGCGAATACAAAGCTGCAGGCATTCCAACAGTTGTGGTTGGCGACCAAAACTACGGCGAAGGATCGTCGCGCGAGCATGCTGCCATGGAACCACGTCACCTGGGGGTGAAAGCTGTTATCGTCAAATCGTTTGCACGTATCCACGAAACCAACCTGAAAAAGCAGGGAATGTTGGGTCTTACTTTTGCCAAGGAAAGCGATTACGACCTGATTTTCGAAGATGATTCATTCAATTTTATCGACCTGGTTGATTTTGCACCAAACAAACAACTCACGCTCGAAGTGGTACATACCGATGGATCAAGCGATACAATTAAATTGAACCACACCTACAATCAGCAACAAATTGAATGGTTCAAGGCAGGGTCAGCATTAAACCTGATCAGGCAGCAAAATGCATAAACAGAATTAAGGGAAGCTCGGTTACCCCGGAGTTTACCGGGGCTATCCGAACTACGACTTATTACATAAAAACCAAATATTAGATAACCAGTAAATTAATTAAAAAAACCATGCAAAAAATCAAGGTACTTAATCCGGTCGTGGAGCTCGACGGCGATGAAATGACCCGGGTAATCTGGGATTTCATAAAACAAAAGCTCATTTTACCCTATCTCGATATCGATCTGAAATATTACGATTTGGGAATTAAACATCGCGATGCTACCAACGACCAGGTTACAATCGATGCAGCGAATGCCATTAAAAAATACGGTGTAGGTGTAAAATGTGCAACGATCACACCCGATGAAGCACGAGTGGAAGAATTCGGGTTGAAACAAATGTGGAAATCACCTAACGGAACCATCCGGAATATTTTAGGTGGGACCGTATTTCGCGAACCCATAATCTGCAACAATGTGCCACGCCTGGTACCGGGTTGGACAAAACCAATTTGTATTGGCCGTCATGCTTTTGGAGACCAGTACCGTGCAACCGATTTTCTGACTAAAGGAAAAGGGAAACTTACAATAAGTTTTACTCCCGAAGACGGCGGCGAACCAATCTCGCACGAAGTGTTCGATTTTGAAGGCGACGGCTTGGCCATGGCCATGTACAACACCGATGAATCGATTATTGGTTTTGCCCGCTCGTGTATGAATATGGCTATCGAGAAAAAATGGCCTTTGTACATGTCGACAAAAAACACGATTCTGAAAAAATACGACGGTCGGTTTAAAGATATTTTTCAACAGATTTTTGAAACTGAATTCAAAGAAAAATTTGAAGAAATTGGGATTACCTACGAACACCGTTTAATCGACGATATGGTAGCCGCAGTCATGAAATGGGAAGGCGGTTATGTATGGGCATGTAAAAACTACGACGGCGATGTACAAAGCGATACAGTTGCCCAGGGGTTTGGTTCTCTGGGTTTGATGACTTCTACTTTGGTAACTCCGGACGGACTTACAATGGAAGCAGAAGCTGCACACGGCACAGTAACCCGGCATTATCGTCAGCACCAAAAAGGAAACCCAACTTCAACCAACCCGGTCGCATCCATTTTTGCATGGACAGGTGGACTGGCATTCCGTGGAAAACTTGATAATAATCAAGAGCTTATCCGTTTTGCCAATGCGCTTGAAGAAGTTTGTGTTGAAACCGTTGAATCAGGAAAAATGACAAAAGACCTCGCCTTGCTCATTCATGGTAAAGATCTGACCGAAAATGATTACCTGACGACCGAACAATTCCTGGAAACACTAAACGTGAATCTTCAACAAAAATTAAATTAGTATAGCTCGAAAATAAACCGAAATTAGCTGTTTTTTGTAACTTGGTGCACTTATGACGAACACGATCAGGATAGTGGATGGAAAGCTGTTGGTGCCGGATCAGCCAATCATCCCTTTTATCGAAGGAGATGGTATCGGTAAGGATATTACCGGGCCTTCGCAGAGGGTGATCGATGCTGCAGTGGCAAAAACCTATGGCAATAAAAAGAAGCTGATCTGGAAAGAAGTACTGGCCGGAGAGAAAGCCTATCATGCTACCGGGAACTACCTTCCTGAAGAAACACTGGAAGCATTTAAAGAATACCTGGTTGGGATTAAAGGACCTCTGCAAACTCCGGTAGGTGAAGGCATCCGTTCGTTGAACGTGGCTTTGCGGCAAACACTCGATCTTTATGTTTGTGTTCGTCCGGTTCGCTGGTTCAAAGGAGTCCCCTCTCCCATTCGTTACCCGTCGATGGTGGATATGCATATCTTCCGTGAAAATACCGAAGACATATACGCCGGTATCGAATACATGGCAGGTGACGAAATCAACAAAAAATTCCGCGATTTTCTAATCAACGAAATGGGTGTGGACAAAATCCGTTTCCCCGAATCCTCGTCATTTGGTGTAAAACCCATTTCGAAAGATGGTTCGGTCCGTCTTACAAAAGCAGCTATCGAATACGCCATTCAACGAAATCTTCCATCTGTTACCATTGTTCACAAGGGTAATATCATGAAATACACAGAGGGAGCTTTTAAGAACTGGAGTTATGATCTGGCAGAAAGTGAATTTGGAGATAGTACCTTTACCTGGCGACAATACGAAAATATTAAAAAGGAAAAAGGACAGTTAGATGCTGATAAAGCATTGGAAGGAGCTAAAAAGTCAGGCAAGGTAATTGTTAAGGATTGTATTACAGATGCCTTTTTACAGGAATCGTTATTGCATCCGTGGGATCATTCAGTGATCTCGACTATGAACCTGAACGGTGATTACATTTCAGACCAGTTGGCTGCCATGGTTGGAGGAATCGGAATTTCGCCCGGCGCCAATATAAACTATCAAAGTGGTTATGCCATATTTGAAGCCACACACGGAACAGCGCCTAACATTGCCGGAACCGGTAAAGCCAATCCGGGATCGCTGATTCTTTCGGGGGTGATGATGTTGGAATACCTGGGCTGGAACGATGCAGCCGAGCATGTTTATGATGCCATGGAGCACGTATTTGCCAAACGCCGCGTAACATCCGACCTTCATTCACAAATGGAAGGCGCTACACTGCTGACCACTTCAGAATTTGCTGACGAGATCATAAAAAACATGCATTAAACCAAAAAGAACAAATTAAAAACTATAAACAGATGGAATACATTAAGTACAGATTTTATCAAAAAGCAAACCGTTGCGCCGCCGAGTTCCAGCGTCTTAAAAAAGATCACGCCGACGTAGTCCTCGGACAGGTTACTCTTGGACAAGTCCTTACCGGAATGAAAGGCATACCTGCCCTGGTTACCGACACGTCGAAACTTGACCCGGATGAAGGGATCCGTTTTAAAGGTTATTCAATTCCTGAGCTTCAGGAAAAGTTACCAAAACTCAGCGACGACGATGAACCGCTGCCGGAAGCACTCCTGTATTTGATGCTGATTGGTGAAATACCAAACCTGGAGGATACGCTTAACTTGTCGAAAGACCTGGCAACCCGGGCTCACGTACCACAGCATACCTTTGATGTGATTGATGCACTTCCAAAAACAGCCAAACCGATGACACAGTTCGCTGCTGCTATTCTTTCCATGGCTACAGAATCTATTTTCCAGAAAGCATATCGTGCCGGTGTAGGTAAAAATTTCTACTGGGATGCCACTTACGAAGACATCATGAACCTGATTGCACGTTTGCCGCACATCGCAGCCTATATTTACCGTCGTATGTTCCATGGCGATAAGCACATTGATCCTAATCCACGTTTGGACTGGGCCGGTAACCTCGCTCATATGATGGGTTTTGATTCAGAAGATATTCGACGGCTTTTCCGTATGTATATGTTAATTCATGCCGATCATGAAGGCGGTAACGTTTCTGCTCACACTGCCCACCTGGTTGGTTCGGCATTGAGCAATTCATATTACGCTTATGCAGCAGCGATGACCGGTCTGGCAGGCCCTTTGCATGGTTTTGCCAACCAGGATGTTATTTTCTGGATATTTGAAATGATCGAACAACTTGAAACAGATACTCCAACTGACGAACAGGTTGCAGCATATTGCAAACGTACTTTGGAAGAGGGTCGTGTAATACCGGGGTACGGACATGCCGTTTTGCGTAAAACAGATCCGCGTTTTACTGCTCAGGAAAAGTTTGCAAATAAATATGTCAAAGACGACAAGCTGATCAACCTGGCTAACCAGTTGTATCGTGTTGTTCCGCCAATTCTCGGTTCAATAGGTAAAATCAAAAATCCCTGGCCCAATGTTGACGCATATAGCGGTGTTTTGTTGTATCACTACGGAATCAAGGAATACACTTTCTACACCGTGCTGTTTGGCGTATCGCGTTCACTTGGCGTGTTGGCTTCGTTGGTTAACGACCGTATTTACGGTATGCCTATCGAACGTCCGTCATCGTATCCGTTAAGCTGGTTTAAACAACAAGCAGAAGGAACTCCCGGAGACTGCTAAGAACTCTTGTTCATTATATATTGAAAAGCCGGTACTAACCGGCTTTTCTTATTTCACCCCCTTTAAGGATTCTAAACACCTGCCAGACAGGGTAATTAAAGTCACATATCATGCCCGAGAACATAACAAAAATCAGTCGATTCAGATAACCTTAAATATTACATTTTGTTTAAACAAAAAACTAATATCACAAGCTTATGAAAGTCGTTGTCCTGGTCGCAGGAATTTCCGGAGACACCGCTGCCGCGTTTCTAAAGAAAAAATTAGGCAAAAGCTGTGGCCATTCATCCCGAAGAAGATAAAAGCTCTAATACTGCATTTATCGATATAGAATACACCTCGGAACATAAGCGTGGCCAAAGTGGAATAGTGGAGTACGATTACCTGGTGAATGCCACTGGCCCAAAATTGAATTTTGAAGCTACAGAAGGACTGGGACCCGGCAAAAACACAGTTTCGGTTTGTAAGTGTGATCACGCTGCCCACGCCTGGGAAGAATTGGGCAAGAGCATCGAAAAGATGAAGAATGGCGAAAAGTAACGTTTCCTCATCGGAACCGGAAGTCCAACTGCTACTTCTTCGAATATGCACTCAATATTGCTTTCGGATTAAAACAACGCAAGCTTTCACATATGGCCGAAATAACCTGGATCTCGAATGAATACGAGGTCGGTGACTTCGGAATAGGTGGTGCGTTTGTTAAACGTGGAGGCTACATTACCCCGACCAACGTTTTTACTGAATCGGTTTTTGCTGAAAACAATATTAAATGGACTAAATGCCGGAGGATATAAATTTGCACCAATGGTTTTATGAAAGTAGATGCTGATTATAATGCCAAACCATACGAAGAATGGAGTATTAACGATTGGCCGCAAACATACCAAGGTCCGGTATACACAAATATTTATGCTACCGGAATCGCCTTTGCTCCACCCCACTCCATTTCGAAGCCGATGAAAAGCCCGGGCGGCAGGGCCATTTTTCCGGCGCCACCACGTACAGGTCATCAGGCGTTATCGGGAAGATTGTTGTGTTTACCTGTAGCGCGATAATTTTTCGGTAGAACGCGGCAAAAATAACCGGGGCATTTCTTTATCCAAAAATGCCCTCGGGCTCCACCGCTTTCTAAATAAAGTATAAATGTCTTCGGTAATTTCTGTTGTAGGTAATTCTATTGTTTCCATGTCCTTTAACTTAATTGCATCGGCGCTTCCATCAGCAGTACTCTCGAATCTTTTATAGATGTAAATTCCAGTTCCTGAACTTCATTTATTCCCAAACCATCTCTTTCTGATAATACCTGCCCATTTATATTTACCTCGCCTGAGATCACAAAAGCATAAACTCCGTTTGTTGGACTGTGAAAACGATAATTTGTTTGTAACCCGGAATCAAAAGTCCCAAGACTGAACCAGGCATCCTGGTAGATCCAAACTCCCTGATCGTCGGGATTTGGCGAGAGCACCTGGTAAAATTCATTTTTAATGAAAATATCGCGGATCGAAATCTGGTCGTATCGCGGATGAACATTCTTCTTATTCGGGAAAACCCATATCTGAAGAAGTTTCACGGCTTTGTCAGGGTTGTTGTTAAATTCGCTGTGATACACCCCCGAACCGGCACTCATTACCTGAACATCGCCCTCGCGAATCACTTCATGGTTTCCCATATTGTCCTGATGACGCAGATCGCCTTCAAGCGGAATGGTAATGATCTCCATATTATCGTGCGGGTGCATCCCAAATCCCTTGCCTCCGGCAATATAATCATCGTTTAATACACGTAATGTACCAAAATGAACCCTTTCGGGATCGTAATAATTGGCAAAGCTAAAGGTGTGATGCGTTTTTAACCATCCATGATCAGCATGACCCCTGCTTTCTGCTTTGTGTAATATGGTTTTCATTTTCCCCGCCCCACTGTTTTATTTTCTGATCGACCTTAAAACCAGCGTTGGCCCGGGGCTCTCACTCCTCAACCCTGGCCATACGCGGTTTCAAAATTGTTGTTTTCTGTCTCTCCCTTCCCTTCGTATACGGGAATTTGAGCATTATTAACTGCTTTCCTGTAATATTTTATAACGATGTAAGTTCATCGGTAGATTTTGCCACTAATTCGAAACGAATCTCAAAATCATCATAAATCATTTTATCGCCTAAATCGGTAAAGAATTTTCCCGAACCATAGCGAATGTCCCATTTTGTACGATCAAGTGTGGCGGTTCCGCTGGCAGTTAAGGTACTTTTCTCAAATTTTGTTTCTACCGGGAATTCAATCTCGTTGGTAATTCCTTTTATCGTAAGATCTCCTTTAACGGCGCTTGTAGTTCCCGAAGTTTTAACCGATTTTACTTTAAAAGTTGCTATCGGATGTTTTTCAACCGAAAAGAAATCGTCTGATTTTAAGTGGCCAACTAATTTATCTTTCCACTCTCCCTCCAAATCGGTATTTTCAATCGAGTTCATATCCATTTTTATTAGAGCGTCTTCCAGTTTGCCATTTTTTAATACTACCGAACCAGCATCTATAAGCACATAACCCGAGTGCTCGCCGCTTACCTTTTTAGCGGTCCAATACACTTTGCTTGCTTTGTTGTCAACTTTTAAAGTCGACTGCCCTTCCGATTTATTTCCGGCGAAAGCTGCAACTACGGCAAAAAGGACCATTACCGTTAATACAAATAATTTTTTCATGACTAATAATTTTAAGTTTTACAATAATTATACGGCAAAACTATCTCGTGTTAAAGTCAAAAAAAATAAACTAGTTTAATAAATAAAGACTTATTTGTCTTTTTTAGATTTTTTTGCACGAATTTTACTGAGAAAAACGGGAGTAACTCCTAAATAAGAAGAGATATGGTATTGTGGAAGCCGTTCGATGAGTTCAGGATGATCTTCAAGTAGCTCGTCATAATTTTCTTCTGCTGTTTTTGAAAGAATGGAAACAAAACGTTTCTGCAGAAAAACATATGATTTGCGAATGTAATTGGATAGTTTGAGATATCGTTTGTACAAGATATTGAAATTATCTTCCGAGATAGAAAAGACAACACTGTTTTCAACGGTCTCGATAAAATAAGGTGTTTCTGAAGGAGTCCCCAAATCTCCGATCCACTGTTTTTCACGGGCAAAAAGTATGTTGAATTCTTTTCCGTTTTGGTCAATAATAAATAAGCGAAGTAATCCTTTTTCTACATAATAATGACGGGTATTCGAATCGCCGGCTTTCATTAAAAGCGTTTTCCTTTTAATTGTTTCCCTCTTAAAGTATGTAGAAATTTCGGCAAGCTCCTCTGTATTAAGTGGCTCACCTTTAATATGTTCGAAATACGATAATATGATGGAGTAATCGGCCATATAGTTGAATAATACCTTCAAAGGTAGCAATCTGTTGCAATCGGCAAAGTAGCTTCCGGCTATCTTAAAATTAGGTTATGGATGAACCTCTTTATAAATGGCATCCAACAAACCACCTTCTCTTTCGGTATCACCACCCAATTCCCAGAACATGATGCCACCGAGCTTCTGATCGATCACAAATTGCGTTTTTAAGGATACCGACTCTGGATCGTCGTAGGTAATAAAAATACTATCAGCCGGATTATATAGATACGGCGCTTTTGCCAGCGGGTCCCAGTATCGTGTAAAACCATTCTTGTCGATGAACTCTTCCCGCAATTTACTATAATTTGCTCCTTGTATTCCTCCATGATTTTGTTGAAACAGTCCATTATCCGCAGGTTCCACACCTTTCCAGCCCTTGCCGTAAAAAGCGGCGCCCACTACTATTTTTTCTATCGGACAACCATTTTGAATACAATATTCAACAATGTTTTCCATCGACTGTGGTTCCCAGGGATTAACGCCTTCAGGCAAACCGGCATTCTGTTTTTTCATTTCAATTCCCAGTGGTGTGCTTGCCATATCAGCCAATGTTCTCTTTCCCAGCGCCGTGTGATGAGTCGTAAAACGATTTGCCCCACCTGCCTGATCGTAGGTCATCAGGTTAATATAATCTACATATTTAATCACTTCCCGAAGTTCGATGAAATTGAAATATCCTTTCCAGCCGGCTGCTGCAAAAGTAAGCGTTTGTGGCCGGCCAACCTGATTCATTGCTTCGCGTAAACCTTTTATAAATGCAGTAAAATTCTCCTTATCCTCGGGACGCGCTTTTATTCCGGCTTCATCGCTGGTAGGATATTCCCAGTCAATGTCGATCCCATCCAATTGATATTTCTCAATCATATCCACTGCGCTGGCAATAAAAACTTTACGGCTTTCTTCTGTCAGTACCGCATCTGAAAAGCCATCCGCGGTCCAACCGCCACAGGCAACCATTACTTTTAACCCGGGATATTTTTGTTTCTGAAGCACCAGTTCTTCGAGTCGTTTCCCGCTCTCTTCGTTTCTGAACTGCATCCTACCATCAATTACATTACTAAAACTAAATATCAGGTGTGTGAGTTTATCAAGTTGCAACTGGTCAATATCAAATTCTTCCCTTGGAAAATAATAAGCCATAATATTTATTCCGGCATCCTGAATCGTTTTCTGTTTTGTTTCCTTTGGGTTACAAGCAAATACGAACAGAAAGAACAGCAAAAGCAAAAGTCGTGTATTCATAGTCATTAATTGTCTTTCAATATTTTTGATAAATTTCAGATATAAAAATACTAAAACCAGGCTTTAAATAATGAGTGCCAGTCATTTTCTCCGGTTCATTACAAATTTTGGCTTTCAATTAAAATTCTTTCTGATATTCGTCTATGATTCACACATCTAAATAATTATCTTTAGCGTCAGGATTTAAACCAATTATTAACTTAAAAATGCACTGAAAAGTGAACAAACATGTGATTATGAAAAAGAACATCTATTTTGCATTATTTATTGCCTCGGCACTTTTAGTGTCTGCAAACAGTTTTGCCCAAAAATCAAATCAGCTGTCGAAAAAGGAAAAAAAAGAAGGTTGGGTTTTATTATTTAACGGGAAAAACTTCGATGGATGGAGACAATGTAACGGGACGCAAATGCCGGCAAACTGGGTTATTGAAGACAATGCGATGAAAGTATTTACCGGGGAAGGAAAGGAACCGGGTCAGGGTGCAAACGGTGACGTTGTATTTGGAGAGAAGAAATTCAAAAATTTCGAGTTATCCATCGACTGGAAAGCAAGTAAAATGGCTAATTCAGGAATATTCTACAATGTTCGCGAAGTACCGGGCAAACCGGTTTATTACGCGGCTCCCGAAATACAGGTACTAGATAATGTTGACGCGACCGACAACAAAGTGGACAGCCACCTGGCAGGTTCGCTTTATGATATTATTGCTGCTGATCCGAAAACCGTACACCCTGCGGGTGAGTGGAATACAATTGTGGTTAAAGTAAAGGATGGCAAAGTTACGCACACTCAAAATGGAGTTGAAGTTGTATCCTACACTTTATGGACTCCTGAATGGGATGCAATGGTTGCGAATAGTAAATTCAAAGATTTCCCTGGATGGCAGGAAGGAATTGACAAAGAAGGTTATATTGGCCTTCAGGATCATGGCTATACGGTATGGTTTCGGAATATTAAAATTCGGGAATTGTAATCCTTAATTCATTTTAACAATTCTTTTAATTCTGAAGAAACCGATTATACCCAACTTGTGGACCCGATGATCGGAAGCGACTACCACGGACACGTTTTTGTGGGAGCCAGCACACCTTTTGGCGCTGTACAACTCGGGCCAAATAATCCAACACAAGGCTGGGACTGGTGCTCGGGTTATCATTTTTCCGACTCGTTATTGATTGGGTTTACACACATGCACCTGGGTGGTACCGGAATTGGCGATTTGGGTGATGTTCTTTTTATGCCTTTATCGGGTGATTACACTCCTGTTTTTACCGAAGAAAAACCATACGACTGGCAGGCAAAATACTCACATGCAGATGAAGTGGCTGAAGCCGGGTATTATTCTGTCAACATAGCAAAATACAAAGTAAAAACAGAGTTCACCGCTACCGATCGAATTTGAAGGAAATGGGGTTTTAATGGCAAAAACGGCAATTATCGCGGAACCGACAAGGAAGTTTACACAAACCCGGGCTTTGATAATTATACTGTCTTTTCGCTTTGGGACACCTACCGTGCGGCGCATCCACTGTTAACACTGGTTCAGCCCAATCGTATTAATGACATCGTTAATTCCTTGCTGGCTGCTTTCGACCAGCAGGGCAAACTTCCGGTATGGCACCTCGAAGGAAACGAAATAAACACCATGGTAGGTTATCATGCAATACCGGTTATTGTAGATGCTTATCTAATATGAACTGTTCTCGAAACGGGCAAAATATTATGAAAATTACTTCGATCCAACGATTAAATTTATGCGGGGAAAACTTTCTGATGGTAGCTGGCGAACACCTTTTAATCCCATTTCGTCGCAACATCGTGAAGACGATTTCTGTGAAGGCAACAGCTGGCAATATACCTGGTTGGTTCCTCAAAATCCCGAAGGGTTGATCGAACTTCAGGGAGGTGAAGATGCATTTATCAGTAAACTCGACAGCCTGTTTTCGCTGCCTTCCGGTCAGGTAGAAGGGGCTTCGGGCGATATTTCCGGATTGATCGGTCAATATGCACACGGAAACGAACCCAGCCACCACACCACCTATTTATACGCATACGCCGGCCAGCAATGGAAAACTGCTGAAAAAGTCCGGGAGATTTGCAGAACCATGTACACCGACCAACCCGACGGTTTATGCGGAAATGAGGATTGCGGACAGATGTCGGCCTGGTATGTACTTTCCTCGATGGGGGTTTACCCGGTAAATCCTGCCAACGGTTCGTATGTTTTTGGTAGTCCTCTTTTCGATAGTGTTGAGCTGGCACTTCATGAAGGAAGAACTTTTAAAATAAAAGCACTGAATAACAGCAAACTAAACCTTTATATACAGTCTGCAGAATTGAACGGAAAACCCTACTCAAAAACGTTCATCACCCACAAACAGATTATGGAAGGCGGTGAGTTGGTATTAACTATGGGAAACACTCCAAATACTGAATTTGGGAAAAATCCGGATGACCGGCCACAAAGTATTGTTTATTAATTTTCGGAAAATAAAAAAAGTCAGACTAAAAAGCAGAATACCTTTCGTTCAAATTGGTTTATAATTGGATATATACAAACAAGCGCCCCTGTTAAATCGTTATCTTTGAAAAAAATATTGAAATGAGCTCGGACCAACCATATTTTCCTCAGATACAGGATATCACAAAAGCCAAACTCGGCTTAAACGAAGTGATTCTGCACACTCCTTTGCAAAAAAATCTGGACCTGTCGGAAGAATTTAAAGCCAATGTTCTGCTGAAAAGAGAAGATTTGCAGGTGGTGCGTTCGTATAAATTGCGCGGAGCCTACAACAAAATCTCTAACCTTTCGCCAAAAGAACTCAAAAAGGGAATTGTATGTGCGAGCGCCGGAAACCATGCACAAGGAGTTGCCTATTCGTGCCGTAAACTGGGTATATTTGGTAAAATTTATATGCCGGCCACCACTCCCAAACAAAAAATCCGTCAGGTAAACATGTTTGGGAAAGACAATGTTGAAATCGATCTTCTCGGCGACACCTACGACGATTCGTACAAACTCGCACTCGAATACTGTCAAAAGAACGGTATGGTTTTCATCCATCCTTTCGACGATCGTGAAATTATCGAAGGCCAGGCCACCATGGGAATCGAAATTCTTCAGGACACAAAAAAACAGGTTGATTACCTCTTTATCCCTATTGGCGGCGGTGGATTGGCCGCCGGTGTTGGCGCCTATTTCAAACAAGTGAGTCCGCATACCAAAATTATTGGTGTCGAACCTGCCGGCGCCCCATCAATGAAAGCATCACTGGAAGCCGGCAAAGTAATAACACTCAATTCTATCGATAAATTTGTAGATGGCGCCGCCGTTCAACGTGTTGGCGATCTAACTTTCGATATATGCCGCCAGGTGGTCGACCAGGTCATTCCCGTTCCGGAAGGAAAAATATGTACCAAGATCCTTGAATTGTACAACCGCGACGCCATTGTTCTTGAACCTGCAGGCGCCTTATCGATTGCAGCGCTCGATTTTTTCAAAGATGAAATTAAAGGAAAAAACGTGGTTTGCATTGTTAGCGGGAGCAACAACGACATTACACGTACTGAAGAAATAAAAGAACGCTCACTGTTGTACGAAGGACTAAAACATTATTTCATCGTACGTTTTCCGCAGCGGGCCGGGGCTCTCAGAACTTTTGTTGATATCGTGCTTGGACCAAACGACGACATTACCCATTTTGAATACTCGAAAAAAACCAATCGCGAAAAGGGCCCGGCGGTAATAGGGATCGAAGTTCAACGCAAGGAAGATTTCCAGGGACTGATACAGCGCCTCGAAGAAAATGGGTTTATTTACGAGTACCTTAACGAAAAACCCGGCCTGTTTCAGTTTCTGATTTAACACTAAATAATATGAAAGCAAATCAATAAACACAGCCAACTTGAATATTGTGAAACAAATACTCCTCATCTTTTCCATTGGTTTTACACTTGGATCAACAGCTCAACCTTTTCGTTATCGGGACTTACTTTTTGATGCGGGCGATACCTTCAAAAATGTTGAATATGCGCAGGCAGAATGGCTTAATAATCCTATTGAAATTCTTTCTGACTATAATATCCATGAAGGTGAAACGATAACTGAAACGCGGGTTTTGGAAATGGATATTTTTGTACCCCGAAACGATACCCTTACCAAAAGACCTGCCATCATTTTTTCGCACAGTGGGGCATTTTTATTGGGATCGAGGCAAAACGACGACATGATTGCATTTTGCGGCTCATTTGCCAGAAGAGGTTATGTAACTGCCACTATTGATTACCGATTAGGCATGGGGGCTGATGTTGCACGCTTTCTGGGAATAATTGTAGGACTTAATGTTAATGAAAAAAATGCACAAAGAGCAGGTTACCGCGCGGTACAGGACGGCCGGGCTGCCATCCGCTTTTTGAAACAAAATGCAGAAATATATGGTATCGATTCCTCTAAAATATTTATGGTTGGAAGCAGTGCAGGTGCCATTCAGGCACTATCTGTTTTGTACCTCGACCACGAAAATGAGATTCCCGGGTCAGCCCGGGCAGAACCTGAACTTGGCGCACTGGATGCGGTTGGCCTTGCTGGACCTTCATCGAAACCAACCGCCGTTGTTTCGATGTGGGGCGCAACCTGGAATACCGAACAAATTGAAGACAATACAACGCCGCTGTTTCTGATTCATGGAGAAGACGATAACATTGTTCCGTTCAAAAAAGGAATTCCGTTGGAAGGGACCATCCCGGATAATCCTTTTGTACATTTCAACATGCCTGAAACCTACGGCAGCTTTTGCATCGATACGGCATTAGCCAATAAAGATATCCCGCATGAAACCTATTTTGTGAAAGGAAAAGGACATGAATTCTATGGTGTAAATACGGGTATGTTTCCTCCCGAAGGACCAAATCAATACTGGGATACAATCCATCAGAAAATAAGTAGCTTTTTATTTGAACAAATTAAGCCTGAAGTACAATTTGAAGTAGAGCTTGATGAGAACAAGATGGCCATAATAAATAAATCGTCGGAAAACAATTACGTTTTATGGAACTTTGGCGACGGGGAAACCAGTGAAGAATGGCAACCCGAACACATTTTTAATACAAAGGGCGAATACACGGTTACATTAAAAGTGTGCAACGATATCTTGGCTTGCGACACTTCGTCACAAATCGTTGAAATTAGTCAGATTACTAATTCTTCATATGTCTCGACCAACAACATTTCAGTTTTCCCCAATCCAGTTTCCGACATATTATATATTCGTGGAGCCCCAAATTTATTTGATGCTTACCTGTTTGACCTAACCGGACAGGTTCAATATCAAAGAGAGAACCTTTCACAGAATCAGCTCGATGTTAGTTTACTGGCGCCCGGAATATATATTCTAAAAATAAATTCAGGCAACACTTCCCTCATTCAGAAGATCAGCATAATAAACTAAACGCTTAGTACAAAAGGGCTATCATTAATGTGAATTGGATAAATCTCCAATTTGCAACAGAAAAAGCAAAGGAATTTTGAAATTAAAAATTTATTAATTTACTTTGCGTTTCAAAGTACTTTTAAAAAATGAAAACAACCGAGAATTATTTGTCAGAGATCAGCGAGATCAGAAAAATGATGCAGGAATCGAGCCGTTTCCTCACCTTAAGCGGTTTATCAGGAATTCTGGTAGGAATTTATGCATTGGCAGGAGCAGTTATGGCTGACAGTTTGCTGTTTACATCCCATATTTTTAGCTGGTTAAAAGGGAATAACGTTGTGGCCGATCTATCTGTATTGGCGGGTATTATTCTCTCTTTATCGATAATAACGATTGTGATACTCACCTCGATTCGGGTAAAAAAGGCTGGCAAAAAGTTCTGGAATATCGGTTCGCGACAAATGTTGCTCAACCTTTCAGTTCCTTTGCTTAGTGGAGGCTTGTTAATTATAGTGTTCGTATTTAAGGAATTTTATGAGATTGTAATACCGGGAACTTTGGTATTTTATGGCCTCTCGCTGGTTAACGCAGCCAAATTTACCCGAAACGAAATTTTCTATCTCGGACTATTTCAACTCATACTCGGAATTGTCGCCGCCATTCTGCCATCGATCGGCATTCTGCTTTGGGCCCTTGGATTTGGCCTTCTGCATATTATTTATGGCGTATTGATGTATTTCAGGTACGAATATTCTCCAAAGGGTTAACGCCGTGAAAAACAGTTTTCAAAATCTAAATAAAGCATTCGACAACAAAATCCGGCTGGGGATCATGTCGGTGTTGTCGGTAAATCCAAAAGTTTCTTTTAACGATTTAAAGGAGATGCTGGACGTTACCGACGGAAATCTGGCCAGCCACCTGAAATCGCTCGAGAACGCCGGATACATAAATGTTATAAAATCATTTATTGACCGAAAACCTAATACCCGGTACGAGATCACTAATGAAGGCTCAACCGCTTTCGACAGTCATTTAAAGGCCCTGGAAGAAATATTAAAACAGCTTTAATTTTTTTATCTATTTACTTTGAATTTCAAAGTGCGCAACAACACTAAATAAAAGAAATATGGAAACAAAAAATTCGTTAAACGACAAACAAAAATCAATCAACTGGCAACTTACACTCAAGGTGTTTATAATCGGGATTATTGCTATCGCTTTACTTGTGCCCAAATTTATGATCCTGTCGTTAATCGACGACCGTCAGGCAACTGCCGAACTCACAACATTGGAAGTCATGCAAAAGTGGTCGCTGTCGCAAACCGTGCGCGGACCGGTTCTGTCGGTTCCATACATCGAACGTACTTTCGACACCGAAGGGAAAGAAGTTAAAGAAGAAACCCGTGAGTTTTATGTGCTTCCAAAAACTCTAAAAGTTAATGGAGAGATCCTTCCTCAGGAACGAAAACGAAGTATTTATGAAACCGTGGTTTACGAGTCAGAACTAGAGATATCTGGTCAATTCGACATTTCAGAGCTCAGTGATCTGAAAATCGCGGCCAAGGATATTTTATGGGAAAAATCGAAACTACTGGTTTCCATCAGCGATTTGCGTGGAATTAACGACAAGATATCATTAAAATGGAACCAGGCCGTATTTGCATTTTCGCCGGGAATGGAAAATCCGCTGATTGGCACCAACGGCATTTCTCTCAATCTACCTGAACTTTCGCTGCAAGGTTTTCCGGGCAATTTTAGTTTCAAACTTCCCCTGAAAGGTTCTGAATCACTGAATTTTGCTCCGCTTGGCGAAACGACCGAAATTGCGCTTCAATCAAGTTGGGAAGATCCGGGGTTCGATGGTAATTTCTTACCGGCAGATTACCAGGTTGATAAAGATGGTTTTACGGCAAACTGGAAAATACTAAACTTTAACCGCAACTTTCCACAGCAATGGAAAAACAACGAATACCGAGTTACCGATGCCGATTTTGGAGTTAGATTGGTTACAGTAGCCGATCATTACCAAAAAAGTTCACGTTCGGCAAAATATGCAATCCTTGTTATCCTGTTTGTATTTCTCTCCTTTTTCCTGACCGAGGTTATTACCAAAAACAGGGTTCATCCATTCCAGTACATTTTAGTTGGTTTTTCGGTACTGATATTTTATCTATTGCTATTGTCGATTTCCGAACAACTCGGGTTCAACCTGGCCTACCTTATTTCGGCGCTGGCCGTTTTGCTTATGGTTTTGTTGTACTCGCGCAGTTTCCTTCACAACTGGACCAATGCAATCATCCAAACTTTGATATTGACATTTTCATATGGTTTCATTTTTGTGCTGATGCAGCTCGAAACCTATGCACTTATGGCAGGAAGCATCGGACTGTTTGTTGTTCTGGCACTCACCATGTTCTTCACACGAAAAATTAACTGGTACAACGACTAAGAAGCTGGAAATGAAGTCGGAAGCGCGAAGTTGGAAAAAAAAGAAATCATTCCGGCTTCGTGCTTTTGATCCAACCAGGTCCTGAACTGTTTTTGTAACAAAATCATTAATCCTGGCAAACGAAAACTTTAGTCCGAAAAAACACCAAAGTGTTTGATAAATAACATTTTATTTCTACTTTTGCACGTCCAAAAAATTGGATAAAAATATTTAACCATTTAAAAATTAGATGATTATGTTGAATCAGTATGAAACCGTTTTCATTTTTACTCCCGTTTTATCTGAGCCACAGGTAAAGGAAGCGGTAAAAAAATTCAGGGACATCATCACCGAACATGGAGGTGAGATGATCCACGAAGAAGATTGGGGTATGAAAAAACTGGCTTACCCAATCCAGAAAAAGTCAACTGGCTTTTACCATTTATTTGAGTTCAAAGCCGATCCTGCATTTATAACCAAGTTTGAAACAGATTCTCGCCGTGACGAACGAATCATGCGTTTCATGACTGTTAAACTCGACAAGTATGCTGCTGCATACAGCGAGAAGAGAAGAAAACTTCAGAAAGAAAAAACAGAAAAAAAGGAGGATTAAATCATGGCACAGAGTTCAAGCGAAATCAGATACCTGACCCCGCCGTCAGTTGAGATTAAAAAGAAAAAATATTGCCGTTTCAAGAAAAACGGAATCAAATATGTAGACTACAAAGACCCGGAATTCCTGAAAAAATTCCTGAACGAACAAGGTAAAATTTTACCTCGCCGTATTACCGGTACTTCGCTGAAATACCAACGCAAAGTTGGCCAGGCCATTAAGCGTGCCCGCCAGATTGCTTTACTGCCGTTTGTAGCTGACATGTTGAAATAAAAAAGGAGGACTTGAAATGGAAATTATATTGTTACAGGACGTTGAACGTTTAGGAAGTAAGGATGACATTGTTAATGTGAAAGACGGCTACGGTCGTAACTTCCTAATTCCACAAAAAAAAGCAATTGTTGCTACGTCTTCTGCCAAGAAAATTCTGGCTGAAAACATTAAACAACGTGCACACAAAGAGGCTAAGCTGAAAGAAGAAGCCACCAGGATTGCAGAACAGATTGTTGCCAAGAAAATTACGATTGGCGCAAAAACAAGCTCTTCAGGCAAGATTTTTGGTTCGGTAAACACTATTCAGTTGGCCGAAGCTATCAACAAAAAAGGATTCGAAATCGACCGCAAGCAGATTACAATTCCTGAAGACAGTATCAAAGAAATAGGCACACACAAAGCAATCATCAAACTGCACAAAGCAGTTGTGGTTGAGATTGAATTTGAAGTTATCGCTGAATAAGCCGGTATTATTACAAGATACAGAAAGGGTTTCCGGGGTTCCGGGAACCCTTTTTTTTGTTGAAATGAAACTCGTCAAAGGTTAAAAACCTTCAAACCGTTTGTCCTGTTTTTCGTACAAAGCAAAAACTGGTGTGACAAAAGCCAGATACTAATTGTTTGTTGATCAACTATTAACTTTAAACCATTGCCATGAAAAAGTATTACTACCTGGTAGCCACTCCCGAATCTTTGATCGCATCGCACCTAAATCCAACCGACTTTGGCAACTACCTGGCAGTTGGAACGAAAAAGAACCTTCGTTCTCAATCCATTTTTTTTGAACTTGATCCTGACAAGCTGGATCTCCCGCTCGAATATATTAATCAAAAACTGGTTCCTTATGACAACGGCGAACCCAAGAGATCGGTTTATCTCTCGATTTACCGTGTATTTGAGTCCATTCCAATGGAAGCTTTGAAAAGTCTTTTTCTTGTAACCGACGATGGGAAAATCCTCGAACTAAAAAGCAAGGATCATATTCCTGAAAAGAAAAGAGAGATTCATTTGTATCAACAGTTCAATCCGTTTAAGACGATGGTGGCCAGCAAATTAAATCCGGTTGAATTTATCGTATTCCTGACCGATCCGAACAAACCCGTTTCGGTACCTAAATTGTTTTTTGTTGAATTACAGTTAAATCAACTTGCCAACGATCCAACTTTGCCTTTGAAAAACCTGCCGTACCGCAATCCTGCACATTTACGCGAATGTTTGATTAAACTGCATCAATCGGGTGAACGACTAACAAAAACAGTTCTCAGAGAGCGACAGACAGAACTCCCCTATCGTACAATTGAAGATGGGTTCTACATCGGTGACCATAGTAATTTTCTTTTCTATCCCTTTCCAGGTTATGAAGAACTGGAATCGACCTATTTTTCCTGGTGGCGCTCCGCCCTTGTTCAGCACTTTCAGTAAAACGAACAAAAGAAAATTATGAGCTGATTTTCACCGAAGTCATGGTGAGTGAACCTGCGAGTGCTTTGTCGTTAAACAATTGCACCGTATCGTTTTTCCCTTTCAGGGCCAGCACGTACAATAAGGGCAGGTAATGTTCGGGTGTAGGTATCGACAAGCCAAATTCAATACCCTGATTTCGATAATTGATTAACGATTGATGATCATCATTTAAAATAAACTTATTGATCTTTTCCCGGGCTACGGTTGCCCAATCGTAGGCATGGCCCACTTTATTCATATTTCGCCAATCTACCATACCGAGGTTATGTACAATGTTTCCGCTACCAATGATTAATACTCCCTTTTCGCGCAGAACGGATAGTTCTTTCGCCAACTGGTAATGATCACCAGCAGCCATGTTCCGGTTTAAACTGAGTTGAACAACCGGAATATCAGCTTTTGGATACATTTGCCGAATTACACTCCAGGCGCCGTGATCAAGTCCCCTCTTATCGTCCATATTGATAGTTGTGGCCGTAACTAAGTGTTGAGTTGCTTTTGCCAGTTCAGGATTTCCGGAAGCCGGGTACTGAACTTCATAGAGTTCTTGCGGAAAGCCACCAAAATCGTGAATGGTCCTTGGTTTCTCCATTGCAGTTACATAGGTTCCGCGGGTTTCCCAATGTGCCGAAACACACAAGATGGCTGCAGGATGCGGTATTTCTCCGGCTACTTTACGAAAGCCTGCCACAAATTCATTTTCGTCGATGGCATTCATCGGACTCCCATGCCCGAGAAAAAGCACCGGCATTTTTTCAGTATTTGTTAAGCTTGGTGAAATTCTGCCAAATTCGTTCACATTTCTGATTTATGTTGAAATGGGTAAAAAAAACCGGCATCTTCAGAAATTCATTTCTGCCCAGGTTCATCCTTTGGTACTTACTGGAATTTTCTATCCAAAACCGATTTAAATGTCAACAAGCAATACCAATAAATAGTTCGATTCAAGAAACAAAGAGCTTCGAAAATTCAGAAAACTGCTTTATGACTAACTATAAAAACAGGAGTGATAATTGCCAAAATTCAGGCTTTGACAGCCACGGTTTCAATTTCGACCAGCACTCCCAGGGGAAGTTCCTTTACCGCAAAAGCAGCACGGGCAGGTGGGTTTTCAGAATAGAATGAACCGTAAACTTTATTCATAGCCTTGAAATTAGCCATATCGCTGAGCAAACAGGTTGATTTTACGACATCGGAAAAAGAATAACCGGCTTCGTCTAAAATGGCACCGATGTTTTTCATCACTTGTAATGTTTGCTCCTGTATGCCTCCTTCAACAACTTTCATTGTTTCGGGAACCAGCGGTACTTGCCCGGAAATGTACAGTGTTCCGTTTACTTCTACTGCCTGACTATAGGGCCCTATTGCCTGCGGTGCGTTACCTGTTGAAATTATGCGTTTCATATTTTTGAATTTAAAAGTCGGAACGATCGTAGTGACTTTGTTGTTTTTGAAGTTTCAAATCCTTTAGCATGGATGATTTGGCGCTGATGGTAAAACTGTAGCTTTTACGAAAACCAAACGGAACAAAACTGAACGACATAGCCCAGCAGTGCAAATCGCGGCTTAAATTAAAATTTGTGAAGGAGAATTTACCCGCCATAATATCGAAGTTGGTATTCATATTTAGCTTCCATTTTTCGGTGATGCTCAAATTGCCCCGTACTCCAATCGTTTGCGAAACTTTTCCATTTGGGTAGGCGCTTGATTTTCCGGTGTAATTAAAACTGTAGTCGAAGCCAACATCCCATGGCATACTAAAATCCATATAATTGTCGTATGCCGAAGGTAAAACAGGCACTGGTTCTTCATCGTCTGCCACACCAACAGTTTCCGATTCCCCGGTTGTCAGGCCCTGTCCTTGCCCCTGCCCTTGCTTGTCACCCTTATTTTTCGATTTTAAGCTCATTCCAAACGAAAGGTTGGCTTGTGTAATTCTACCCAGCTTCGAAATCCCCGACCGTTCATTCCATGCATATTTGTTGATGCGTCGGTAATTTTTATCCACCACATACGGGTCGAGGGTGGTGCCCATATTAATATTAACACCTGCGACCGTAGTCCGGGCTTGTATCCTAAAAGGTGCAAGGTTCAACGAGTCTCTAATAAAATCGTATGATGAGTTGATACTTAAGTTATCGATCAACTTAACTTTTTTATAGTTCTGTTCAGCATCAGTTTTTGTTGAATCATTTGTATCAAGCACTTTCATTTCCAGGTTATTATTTATCCCAAAAGAAATTGAAGCCGATTCTCCCCTGCCCGGTGAAGCGCCGTAAACACCACCTGCATTTATATCGAAGTATTGCATATTACCTGCCGAATCGACCTGAACATGTTGATAGTAGCCAAAACGTTCGGCACCAAAATCAGGCCGGTAGCTAAATGCAATCGACGGAGTCATTTTATGGCGTATTCCTTTTATTTTCGAAGTAGGATCTTTCGGTATAAACATTCCGTAAATAGTAGTCGAAGAACTTAAACTGTATGCATAATCGTACACCCTGTTAAAACCTGCGATAGTATCAACACGCACTGTGCCTGGCACACCGGATGGATTGTTCTGGAAGTTGCCACCCTCAACATATTCGTAATTAAGTTTTTTGAAATACCACTTTTCGTTGTACCCAATACCAGGGCTAAAGTTGATATACTTAAACAGGTTAAAACTCGGAAAAGCCAGTGGAATATTGTGTTTGAGACCATTTTTCCAGTCTTTTGAGAACGAGCTTTGCAGCAACATGCTTTCTTTGGTATCAATTGTATTTTTAAAATTACCGGTATAAGTGATCCCAAATTTCTCGTAGAATTTAAGTTTACCTGTACGGTTCTTACTCCGGAAAGGATATACCTTTGCCATACTGAATGTAAGCTCGGGGAAAGATAACGAAATGGTTGAATCCCTTGTATTTTGCGAATGGCGCAAGTTCATCGATACGTTAAACGGGGTATTTTCAAACCGCCGGGTGTAAGACACGCTCGAAGACTTGGTAGTGGTAAGGTAATCGTTAGTATTATAGGCATTCTGTTTATCATATCCACTCGACGACAAGTTCACGCTCGCCGAAAAGGTCTGGTTGGGATTAGCTTTGGAATCCTGCGTGTGCGACCACATGACTTTATATTGTTTTGACCGCTGGTAGGTGTCGAGTCCTTTTTCGCCATAAGCGTTTATTGCATAATCGAAACTAAAGTTTCCGCTGAATTTGTACCGAACCTTGTAATTTGTGCGCATCCGTACGCCCCACGAACCTTTTGAATAAATGTCTCCCTGAACAGCCAAATCAAAGTACTGACCTGCTGCCCAGTAATATCCTCCATCCCGCAGGAAAAACCCCCTGTTCTGTTCTTCACCATATTTAGGAATAAGTATACCTGAAGAGTAAGTTGGCGAATTCGGGAAATAGCCAAAAGGAAGTAAAGGAAAATATATCGGAAAATCTTCGAGCACCAAATACGCAGGCCCCGTAATAATCTTTTTATTTGATATTACTTTGGCCTTTGTCATATTTAGATAGAAGTGCGGATGATCGGCATCGCAGGTGGTGTACTTGGCATCTTCGGTAATAAAAACTTCTTCTCCGATCTTCTTAGTCCGGTCGCTGTGAATAAATCCTTCGCCCTGTTTCGACACCACTTTGGTAATAAAAGCCTTCTCAGTTTCGAAGTTGTACCGCATTGTCTCCGATTCGTATTCTTCAATTCCCTGTTTAAATATCGGTTTCTGGGTCATTTCCCCCGTCGAATCGATAAAGCCGGTTGCAAAAATCTCTTTTGTTTCCAAATCGAGTTCAATGTAGTAAGCGCCCAGTTCGATATTCTGATAAGTTACCTGAGAATTATTGTAGAGGAATACCTTTTGTCCGTCGAGCGACACGATCATCGAGTCCTCGGCGTTATACTTTATCGGGGCATCGAGCATAGGAGGCGCCTGCTTTACAGTGTCTTCTATTGCAAGTTGCGTTGAATCCATAACCACAGTATCGAGCGCTGGTAAGAATGACGTAGAAATATCCGCCGTTCTTTTCAGTTCGGGAAGATTATCCGGCTCCTGTGCCAGTAATACAATGAATGGAAAAACAATAAAGAGATATGTTAGAAATATTCTATTCAAGATGTTCTCTGTTTCAACAATACGTAGGATCGACAAAAATATAAATATGCGGTATACTATTAAGCTAATAAATGCAAAATAATTCTAAATTTCTATTTTTACGAAACAAAGCGTAATCAGAGCGTTTTACTAATAATAAATAGTAAGTGCAGAATACTAAATCAGAATTTATACACGTACTTACTCGGAGACAGGAACAATTACGTACAATGAGAATTCAAAATAAGAAATACTTCAGTTTCTTTTTCTTTATAATGGTTCTGCCACTATTGCTTTTTAGCATCATATCGGCAGGACAAGAAAAGGTTAACGCAGGTATATCAGTTGTGGTGATCGATCCTGGACATGGTGGGAAAGACCCTGGTACGGTGGGCGGAAACCTTGAGGAAAAAAACGTTGTTCTCGACATTGCCCTTCGTTTAGGAGATTACATAAAAGCCAATTACCCCGATATAAAAATTATTTATACCCGAAAGTCGGATGTATTTATACCCCTTCATAAACGAGCCGAAATAGCAAATAAAGCCAGCGCCGATCTGTTTATATCGATACATGCCAACGCAGTTGAACAAAAATATGTTCAGGGAACTGAAACTTTTGTGCTCGGGCAACACCGTAGCCAGGATAACCTGGATGTGGCTAAAAAAGAGAACTCCGTGATTCTGCTCGAAGACGATTACCACACAAGGTACGAAGGGTTCGACCCCAATTCATCGGAGTCTTACATCATGTTCGAACTCGTGCAGGACGAATACAAGGAACAAAGTATTTCATTGGCCAACGAAATCCAGAATGAATTCAGGCTGTATGCTCAACGAAAAGACCGCAGTGTAAAAGAAGCCGGGTTCCTTGTGCTGCGCCGGACGACCATGCCATCTGTTCTGATTGAAACCGGTTTTCTAAGCAACAGTGCAGATCGCCAGTTTATGTCCAGTAAAAGCGGGCGGGATCAGCTTGCAGCAGCAATTTTCAAAGCTTTCAATGCCTATAAAAACGATGTCGAACAAAAAAGCAGCTTTCGCCTGCTTAGCGAAACCACTCAGGAAGAACCGGTTAAAAACGAACCTACCCTGAAAGAAAAACCGGAAATCATCACAAAAACACGGGATCAACAAGCGGGAGCTGATTTGTACTTCTCGGTTCAGATTATGGCATTAAAAAGAAAACTCGAACTTAATCCGGCAAATTTCAATGGACTAAAAAACGTATTTCGACAGGATTCCAGTAATTTGAGCAGGTACTTTTCGGGAAAATACAAAACCATTGAAGAAGCTGAATTACAATTAAAAATGATTCAAACCAAATACCCAGGAGCATTTGTGGTAGCCTTCAAAAACAATGAGTTAATTTCTGTGAAAAAGCTAAGCGAAGAATAGAATTACAAGCTGAATTCGCTAATTTTACAATAAATTGCAAAATTTGAACATGAAACTTTCTAAATATACAAAGCTCGGATTCCTGATTGTCGTTTCACTTACTATACTTATTTGGGGCCTCTCCTATTTAAAGGGCAACGACTTTTTCTCAAGCAGTCAGTACTATTACGTTTTTTACGATCGAATTGATGGTCTGGAAGAATCGAGTGATGTAACATTGAATGGCTATAAAATCGGGAAAGTACGCCATGTTGAGTTCACTTCCGATAACAGTGGCCGGCTAATGGTTACCCTGGCGTTAGATGCCGGTTTTCAGATTCCTAAAAAATCCGTAGCGCAAATCGTTAGCAGCGACATTATGGGAACCCGATCTGTTAAACTGTTACTGAGCAAGGAAACAGAAATGTATCATGCCAATGATACCCTGGTTGGAGCCATTGAAGAAGACTTAAAAGAACAAGTCAGCATGCAGGTACTTCCCTTAAAAAATAAAGCCGAAGAACTTTTAGGAACACTGGATTCGGCAATCACAGTCCTGACCATGATCCTTGATGAAGATGCGCAGGAAAACCTGTCGGCAAGTATTGCAAACATCAACCAGACAATTAAAAACCTCGAATCGACTACTTATGATATCAAAGATATTGTTTCTTCCGAAAAAGAAAGTTTTAAAAACATTGTAAATAACCTCGATGAAATAACCACCTCATTTAAAAACAATACAGCGCAACTGGATTCTACTTTAAAAAATCTCCATTCATTTAGTGACACCTTGTCCAACATTTCAGTTAGTCCGATTGTCGATAATATCCAGCTTATTTCAGAACGACTTCTGGCAACGCTTCAAAAACTAAACAGCAAAGAAGGAACAGCCGGTCTGCTTCTGAACGATGCCGATCTTTATAACTCAATCAATATGCTATCCGAAAACCTGGCTTTTTTGATCAACGACATACAGAACAACCCAAAACGTTATTTGAAGCTTTCGGCCTTTGATTTTGGCAAAGAGGTTTATGTGAATACTCAAAACGATCTCTCCGGAAATAAAATCATCTTTAAAGTACATCTTGTATCAAGTAAAATTAAAATCGATGAGAATAATGAAGTTTTTAAAGGCCTAAAAGGCGTGGAAGAATATTATTCGGGCGGAGTTTATTCCTATCTGCTGGGCAATACCGGCGTATATTCCGAAATCGAAGAATTGCACAACTCGGTTCGAAATCAATTTCCTGAATCGAGTGTAGTTGCATTTAAGAACGGGAAGTTGATAAAATTGGAAAAAGCGCTTAAATCAATGCTATAATTAACCGCAAAATGTTGGTATGTGGGAAATAAAAATTATTACACCCACCACTACCAACCAGTTATAGAGTTAACTTTCAGTAAGTTAATATTAACAAACTGATTTTCAGTATTTTAAAATAATTACAAAAAAATTAAAGCTTAAATGCCTGAAAACGAAAACGATAAAAGATATCATAAATTTACAATAGAAAAGTGATTTTTTTTTTCACTTTTTTTTCGCAAATTTTGTTCGCAGGAATACCACCAGGGAAAAAATTGTAGAACCTCAATTAGCCAGCTTTTTTAAATGAGCGAAGAATATAAATCTGTATGGGAGAAGTGTCTAAACGTTATTAAGGATAACGTTCCCAGCAGTAGCTTTAAGACATGGTTCGAACCAATCGAACCCATAAAACTTGAAAATCAGGTTTTGACCATTCAAGTGCCCAGCGCTTTTTTTTATGAGTACCTTGAAGAACAATTCATCGATATTTTGAGAAAAACGCTTCGCATGGTAATCGGGAACGGTGCCAAACTGGAGTACAATGTTGTTATGGGAAACCAAAACAGTGCCCAACCTTATACGGTTAGCTATCCAACCAACAACAACACAAAAATTCAGAATCGCCCGCTAACCATACCGTTAAAGTCGGATGATAAACCGAGCATCCGGAACCCTTTCATTATTCCCGGAATTCAAAAGTTACAGATCGATCCGCAACTTAAACCGGATAATACTTTTGATAATTTTGTGGAAGGCGATTGCAACCGACTGGCACGTAGTGCAGGATTTGCCGTAGCTCAAAACCCTGGAGGAACAGCTTTTAATCCCCTGATGATTTACGGAAACTCGGGACTAGGCAAAACTCACCTGGCCCAGGCTATTGGAATTGAGGTAAAAGAACGCTTCCCCGACAAGGTAGTTTTGTATGTAAACGCCAATAAATTTCAAACGCAATTTACTGAAGCAACCCGAAATAATAACCGTAACGATTTCCTTCACTTTTACCAAATGGTCGACGTACTCATCCTCGACGATGTGCATGAATTTGCGGGCAAGGAAAAAACACAGGAAACATTCTTCCATATTTTCAACCACCTGCATCAAATGGGGAAACAACTTATTTTGTCGTCAGATAAACCGCCCATCGAACTCAAGGGAATGGAACAAAGGCTTTTGTCGCGGTTTAAGTGGGGTTTGACTGCCGATTTGCAGATGCCCGACTTTGAAACCCGGATGGAAATCCTGCGTCGTAAAACGTATAAAGACGGCATCTCGCTTTCGGATGAAGTGCTTGAATACATTGCTTCGCATGTTTCAAACAATGTTCGTGAACTCGAAGGTGCATTGGTTTCGTTGCTTGCCCAATCAATGTTGAACAAACGTGAAATAACATTGGAACTTGCTGCCAAACTGATCAACAAACTGGTTAAGAACTCGAAGCGCGAGCTTTCTATCGAATACATTTCGAAAGTGGTTTGCGACTATTTCAACATGCCGGTTGAAGCGCTCCAGGCTAAAACACGAAAGAGAGAAATTGTACAGGCCCGGCAAATCGCGATGTATTTCTCGAAAAGCCTTACCAAGTATTCACTGGCCAGCATCGGAGCACAAATCGGGAGTAAAGACCACGCTACAGTGTTGCATGCCTGCAAAACGGTAAACAACTTAAAGGATACGGATAAAAACTTCCGGTTGTTTGTCGAAGACATCGAAAAGAAATTGAAAATGTAATACCGGGCAGGCTTTCTATCCTGCCTTTTTTGTACCACCATGATACAGCTTTGGGGCAGCATCCTTTCCTCCACTCTTATATTCGTAATATTTCGCCTGGCTAAAAATTACCAAAGTCGGTTATCTGCTCTCATAACCTACAATTATTTGGCGGCCACCTTGCTGGGGCTCTTTTTTTTCAGACCTCTGTCTGGCTTACATATTGAAAACTTTCCTGACTGGTTGCCATTTGGAGTGTTAAACGGAGTGCTTTTTATTGCCATATTTTTTCTTATAGGCCAATCTTCTCAAAAGGCTGGAATTACCGTAACAACATTGGCTACCAAGTTATCGCTCGTTTTTCCCGTAATGTTTTCGCTCATCTATTATCATGAAAATATTACCGGGTTGCGTTTGGTTGGATTGGTATCAGCTTTTATTGCCATTGCTCTCACCTTATACAAAAAAGATATTCGAAAAATTAATCCCATTCTAATTTTTCTTCCCTTGCTCATATTTTTGGGTAGCGGAGTAGTCGATTCTGTGGTAAAATTTGTTCAGGCCGAAAAAATATCGGGCAACCAAACAGCAATTTATACCACCAGTGTTTTTCTGGTTGCCTTTCTGTGCGGTTTACTTTTAAATGCCTTCTCAAAAAATACAAAATGGAGCATTCATCCTCCAACCCTGTTTTTTGGAACATTACTTGGCATAGTCAATTTCGGATCGCTATATTTTCTAATCGAGGCTTTAAATAAGGCAAATATGAAAAGTTCGCTGTTGTTCGCTTTAAATAATATGGCGATAGTTGCACTCACTGCCTTTTTGGGCTGGTTGCTTTTTAAAGAAAAACTGAATAAAGTTAACTTTGCAGGAATAGCGCTGGCTTTGGTCAGTCTTTATTTTCTACTTTAATGAGCGACGAATACAGGACAATAAATAAAGAAAGTACCGGATTTTTTAAGGATAAGGGAAGTAAATTTTATTCTTATGTTTTTCCAGTCGAAAACGAAGAAGAAGTTAAAGACATCCTGGTCAGGCTAAAAAAGGAGCATCACAGTGCCCGGCATCATTGTTATGCATGGCGCATTGGTACCGAAGAAATCAAGTTCCGCGCAAACGACGATGGAGAACCTTCTTCAACAGCAGGCAAACCCATTTTAGGCCAATTACAAAGCTATGATGTTACCAATATTTTACTGGTGGTAGTGCGTTATTTTGGAGGCACTTTGCTGGGCACCAGCGGATTGATTAACGCTTATAAAAACGCGAGTATCGATGTACTGAATACTGTAGAAATACAAACGAAACTGATCGAGAAAAAGTACGAGCTTTCTTTCGAATATCCCTTGCTGAATACCGTGATGCAAATACTTAAACAAGAGGAACTTGAAATAATAAATACTGATTTTAAAGAAAACTGTAAACTCTGGTTCAAAGTAAGAAAGAACGATGCAGAAAGGGTTCTAGAGATTTTTGCGGATATTTTTGGGGTAAAAATTACAGGTGGTGGTTGAACAAAAGTTTTCGTCTGTTAATAAAATGGTGAAAAGTACAAACTTGTATTTTAGCCAAAGTTATTTAAAGCTTTTATTTTTGAAACATGATGCAATGTGTGATATTCCTAACAACTTTTCTCGAACGGGGCGCATCGGGCCTCAATCCGAGGGTTCCTTTTCCTGACGTTTGCATCCAACGATTTTATAAAACAATCGTTAAACTGAATAAAAAAGTACATACTTTTTTTCACCATTCTGAAAACCAGCATTTTCTTTCCCGAGATGTTGGTTTTTTTTTGCTTGCCAATTTAAATCATAACAATAAAAATGCAACCCGGCGCGGAAGCTTATCCAAAACTTTTGGGGAGAATGATTTTGGAATAATCTGGCACGCGGCCGTTAATGCAAATAAAACATTAGTATTCAGATGAAAAAGGATTTAATTTCGATTACAGATTTTTCGAAAGAAGAATATCTGAGAATTTTGGAATTGGCGGCAGAGTTCGAAGCCAATCCCAATCAGGATCTTTTAAAGGGAAAGGTTGTAGCGTCGTTGTTTTTTGAGCCATCTACCCGCACCCGGCTTAGTTTCGAAACAGCCATTAGTCGTTTGGGGGGACGAATTATTGGCTTTGCCGACCCCGATAGCTCAAGTGCTTCGAAAGGTGAAACTTTGCATGACACCATTAAAATGGTAAGCAACTATGCCGATCTTATCGTGATGCGCCACCCACTGGAAGGAGCAGCCCGATATGCAGCCGAAGTTTCACCGGTTCCGGTAATCAACGCCGGCGACGGCGCCAACCAGCATCCTACACAAACCCTACTCGACCTGTATTCGATATTGAAAACCCAGGGAACGCTCGACAATATTAATATTTTTATGGTGGGCGACCTGAAATACGGACGCACCGTTCACTCGCTCCTGCAAGCCATGTCGGAATTCGAAAACCCGATTTTTAACTTCATTGCCCCAACTAGCCTGCAAATGCCCCAAGGCTACAAACACCACCTCGAAGCAAAGGGAATCAGATATTTCGAACACGAAGAATTTACTGACATTATTTCGGCAGCCGACATTATTTACATGACCCGGGTTCAAAAAGAGCGTTTCTCTGATCCAATTGAATACGAAAAGGTGAAAGATGTGTATATTCTGAACAATGATATGCTGGCCATAACAAAACCAAATGTTCGGATACTGCACCCACTGCCCCGTGTAAACGAAATAAGTACCGATGTGGATGCCAACGAAAAAGCGTATTATTTCGACCAGGCACGCAACGGCATTTTCGCGCGCGAAGCCATAATTTCTCATGTAATGAACCTTAAATAATCAGCCAAATGGAATCAAAAGATAACGAAAAGAAAAAACTGAAACTGAAAGTCAGCGCCATAAACGAAGGAACAGTAATCGATCATATTCCTGCTAAAAGTTTATTTAAGGTCATTAACATCCTGGGACTCGATAAAATTGAAAACCAAATTACTTTCGGTACTAACCTCGACAGTAAAAAACTGGGGACCAAGGCAATAATCAAAGTATCGGATATATTTTTCGAAGACCGTGAGATCAATAAGATTGCGTTAATTGCACCCAATGCACAACTCAATATCATTAAAGATTACGAGGTGGTTGAGAAAAAAATCGTAGAAATACCTGACAAAATTAACGGCATAGTGAAGTGCTTCAACCCGAAGTGCATTACCAACCACGAAAAAATAACCACTTGCTTTAATGTGATCAATAAAACGCCAATTTCCTTAAAATGTAAGTATTGCGAAAAGATCACGACAGCCGAGCAAATCAGGATGTCATAAAAAATTTTACACGTTTGATAAATCCGCTTTTTTTACTTGCAAAGAGCGGATTTTTTATATATTTGCACGTTCAAAATCGAACGGGAAATGTTCCAAACGACAAGGAAAGTTCAATAATAAAATGCCCGGTTGGAGGTCCCGATAGCTATCGGGAGGTACACGCTGGTAAAGTTTTCAAGCCCAGTTGGCGGAATTGGTAGACGCGCTAGTTTCAGGGACTAGTATCCGCATGGATGTGAAGGTTCGAGTCCTTTACTGGGCACCAGGAGAAATCCAATAAAAAACAAAAGCACTTAAAATCAATGATTTAAGTGCTTTTTTGTTTTCCACAGGAATTAAAAAAACACAAAAAAAGTCAATATTAAC